>Ga0302271_10000567_pt1 | contig 36253 bp, 31 predicted proteins | sample III_Bog_N1_1_FD_198767 | JGI IMG/M metagenome (GOLD analysis project Ga0302271, IMG submission 198767) | Peat permafrost microbial communities from Stordalen Mire near Abisko, Sweden - III_Bog_N1_1 | ecosystem: Environmental > Terrestrial > Soil > Wetlands > Peat | place: Sweden: Abisko... | reverse complement strand
AGTACTGGACATTATTCTGTTTATTTCTGCTGATCTTTGATCAATTTCTTCTTGCATTGCCTGTCTTGAATCTGTTCCATAGGTACCATTTGAAGCCTCTTCAGTTAAATCCCTTATTCTCTGCAATTGAGTGGTTACAATATCCAAACTGCTCGTTGCGGTATTAATATATGAGGAGCCTATTTGAGAGTTATCCTTTGCTACACTATATGAAGAAAGTTGTGAACTCATATTACTTGCAACAGCATAGCCTGCCGCATCATCTTGTACAGAATTGATGCGGTATCCTGTTGTCATTCTCTCTATTGATACATTCAGGGTTTTGGTAGCATCAAGTAATGAGTGCTGGACCATCAAACTCGAAAGATTTGTGTTTATTGTAATAGCCGCTGTTGCTCCTCTATATCAATTAAGCGTTAAACAATTCCCTTCTAGAGCAAGAAAGTATCGGATGATATTTTTAACATACATCCGTTTGTATAACTTTTTTGTGTTGAGTTGAATTTAAAACAGGATAAAATAATATACTTTTGTGTTGACTTCTTATGCTAACATAATAGATTATTTATTTATTTTATAGAACTATTTGTAACAAAATATTAACGGTATTTTTAGAAGCAATTAAAAGGCTGGTAAAGCGTAATTATGGGCAATGTAAAGCGTCTAGGTGTAAACACCTAGACGCTTTACATTGCATTCATAAAATAATGATTTCATTTTTCAAACACTAATAAAACTCTCTTAATTTAGTCTTTTATTCTTGGGTGCCCTGTCATTGAAGCTCGACAAAAAGACAGAAATTCCGCAACAGAATAATTCATAATTTTAGAATAACAAAAGTGCCGAATTTAAATTAAAATCGGCACTTTTAAATACAATTAAAATTCTAAATAATTTCATTATATGCTGATGGATTTGTCAATAAATCATAATTAATTTCATTTTCATTATCCGCAATCGCCGCCGCAACAACAGCATCTGAAGTTACATTAACTAATGTTCTCATCATATCAGTAAGTCTTTCGATTGTGAACAAGAACGCAAAACCAGCAACTAACTGTTCAGGAGACAATCCCAATCCATTTAGAACTAGTGCAATTGTAATCAAACCTGCACCAGGAATACCAGCACAAGTACTTGAAGCAACCATTGCTAGAACAGCAATTTGAATTACCATAAACGGAGTAAGTGAAACCCCATAAGCCTGAGTTAAGAATATTACTGCAACAGTCTGTAACAGGGCAGTTCCGTCCATGCTCAATGTTGCTCCTAAAGGTAAAACAAAGCTTGAAACTTTGTGAGAAATACCTCTTTTTTCACAACAAGCAATTGTCAAAGGCAATGTTGCAGAAGAACTTGCAGTACCAAAGGCTACCATCATAGCTTCAGCAACTGCGGCATAAAGCATTAGTACAGGCACTTTTGAAAACACTTTCAAAAATACCGGATAAACAACAAATAGCTGAATACCAAAGCCCAGGGCGAGTACCAGCAAGTATTTCGAAATACTCGAAAATATATCTACCCCGAAAGTCGAAACCGAGACTGCGGTCAGGGCAAAAACGCCGGGAGCCGCAAAAAACATAATCCAGTCAGTGACCTTCATTGTGGCTGCAAACACCGATTCAAAGAAAGAAACTAAAGATCGATTTACATCTCCTACCTTAGCTAACGCAATTGAGAATACTAACGCAAATACGATAATAGGAACCATGTCACCTTTAGCAATTGATTCTAAAGGATTCTTAGGAACGAACCCAAGGAACAAGTTTAACAAATTACCTTTTTGAGATTCAATCGTAGTCGAAACTTGAGATTGAATACCAACAGCAACATCAGAATTAATGTAATGTGCTGCACCTAAACCAGGTTTCAAACCTAGAGCTAAAACTGCACCTATTGTAACAGCGGCAATTGTTATAATCCCATAATATAGAACCATCTTTTTACCAAATTTACCAAGCTGTTTGTTATCGCCAACACTGGTAATACCAATAACTATCGCAGAAATAACCAAAGGTATAACAACCATTTGAATCATTCTAATAAATAATTGACCGACAAAAGTCAAAATATTTATAACAAACGGATTTTGATGGCTATGCAAAAATGCACCAACAGCAATACCAGCTATTAAACCAAAAAATATGTGCCAATTTCTCTTAAAGCCCAATCCTAGAGCAATTAACACTTGCATATGTAACTTCATATATAAATCCTCTCATAATAATTCTTTGTATTGTACTCAGCTATTGTACTAAAATTTAAGAAATATTTCAAGTATAATGCCCATAGTGATTATATTATACAGTAGTCAAGTCATTAGTCTCGTCTAAAACCTTGAATAAACAGTCTAAATGCTTCATCAGCTGTCTGAATTGTGGCAAAGGAAGACTTTGTGCACCATCAGAATAAGCTTTATCAGGATTATTATGAATTTCTACCATAAGACCATTAGCCCCCGAAACTATTGCAGCCTTTGACATAGGCTCAATTAAATATCTTTTACCTGTTGCGTGACTCGGATCAACAACAACTGGCAAGTGAGAATATTTTTTCAAAACAGGGACGGATGCCAAATCTAAAACATTTCGAGTGTAATGTGTATCAAAACCTTTGATACCCCTTTCACAAAGAATAACATTTTCATTTCCATTATATAAAATATGCTCAGCTGCAAGCAAAAATTCTCTTATACTCGCAGCAGGTCCTCTTTTAAGCATAACAGGTTTGTTACACTTACCTATAGCCTTTAAAAGCTTAAAGTTTTGCATGTTTCTTGCGCCAACCTGGACGATATCTGCATAATCACATACCAAAGGAAGATCAAGGGTATCCATAACTTCCGTAATAACCAAAAGGCCAGTTTTTTCACTCGCCTCTTTTAAATATTTTAACCCTTTTTCTTCCATACCTTGAAAATCATATGGAGAAGTCCTTGGCTTAAATGCTCCGCCTCTTAATATTTCAGCTCCAGCATCTTTTGCGGCCGTAGCAATTTCAAGTAAACTACTGAAATCCTCTTCAACACTACATGGACCAGCCATAATAACAGGTTTATTATTTCCACCAATTTTCACACCATTTGAAAATTCAATTACCGTATCATCCTTCTTGCTCTCTCTGCTAGCAAGCTTAAATGGTTCTTGAATAAGTTTTACTTCTCTTACACCATCAAAAGAATTTATAGAATGAGGTTGTACAAGTCTTTTATCGCCAATGGCAGCAATAACTGTATAAACTTCACCATAATTAATATTAATTCTAAAATCTAAACTTTCTAAATGTTCAACTACATTGTCAATTTGAGCTTGTGTCGCCCCAGGCTCCATTATTATTATCATTTCCTACCTCGACTTTCTTCTTATTAATTATATTTCTTAATTAATTCATTGCAAATTTATCTGATATAATTGAAACATAACAATAAGGAACAATTATGAATAAAAAAATATATTTTCTAGGACCAAAAACCTCATATTCAGATTTTGCTAAAGAACAAGTTATAAATGACTTCAAAATTGAAAACTATGAAGAATGCCCAATGAGAACAATTACAGCAACAATATCAGAACTTGCGAAATCAAATAACTCAGAAGATTTGGCAGTAATACCTATTGAAAATTCAATAGAGGGGACTGTAAAAGAAACCATTGATAATATTGCCCGAATAGAAAATCCAGAAATAAAAATTTTAGGGGAAACTATTGTAAATATTGAACATTGCCTTATATCATATGCTACTAATTTTAGCGAAATTAAAAAAATAATTTCGCACCCACAAGCTTTATCACAATGTTATGACTATATTTATGAAACGTTTAAAGATAATATAGTACTTGAACCTGCATCTTCAACTGCTAATGCAGTACAATCACTATCTGAAAATAATAAGACAATTGCAGCAATTGGAAATGAATACTCTGCTAATTATTATAAAAAACCTATTCTAGATAAAGATATCAATGATGAAAAGTTCAATAAAACAAGATTTTTAATTATTGGAACGCCAAAACAAACAAAAACAACAGACAACGACAAGACAAGTATAACGTTTGCAACAGAAAATGAATCAGGAGCACTATGTAAAATCTTAGAAATTCTGAGAGAAAACTCAATAAATATGACATATATTTCATCAAGACCTTCAAGAAAATCTCTTGGAGAATACACATTCTATATAGATGTTGATGGGAATGTTTTAGATTCAAAAGTCTCTAAAGCAATGTTCAATATTCTCCAACATGTAAAGATATTTAAACATCTTGGCTCTTATCCCAAATTTTATGAACAATAAATCTTTTTATGATAAAATGGTAAAAGTATAAAAGAAACTTGCAATTTCTAGAAAAAGATACTAGAATAGCGAGTATGATAACAAAGATTGTTATCAGAGTTACTTAATTTAGGAGAAAAACAGTATGTACCAAGACGAAACACTTATTTGTGAAGATTGTGGATGTGAATTTACATTCACCGTAGGAGAACAAGAATTTTACGCAGAAAAAGGTCTTACAAATAAACCAAAAAGATGCCAAAATTGTAGAAAAAACAGAAAACAAAAAAACACTAGCAGAAGAAAAATGTATGATACTGTTTGTTCTAAGTGCGGTGCACAAACTCAAGTTCCTTTTAAACCAATGCAAGGAAGAGATGTTTTGTGTAAAGATTGCTTTGACAATTCTCATTAATAATAATAATAAAATTTAATAGAATGTATAAAACAAAAACGACGACCAATTAAATTAATTGGTCGTCGTTTTTTCTTATTCAAATAATCGCTATTATTAACACGTAAATGATGCACAACCCATACCGCTACCGCCGGAGAATGAAGCACAACCACCGGAGGCTCCTGATGATACTGTAGATGCACCAACAAATCCACTATCAGATCCGCCGACATATGCCACTGAACCTGCTGTTTCAGATGAACCATTAGATGCAACATTTGCATACTGACTATAATCTATATCTACTGCAACTGAAAAGTCACAACTATCATAACTACTATCATTATCTAAAGCCATATTATGAGATCCCACAATCAAACTTGGAAGTTCGGATGCTACTGTACCCGTAGATTCTACATCTTGACTTAAAGATGTTTGGGTTAAAGATCCAAATGGTTGCTCTCCTGGTTGATAATGTGAAGTGAATCCAAGTGTCATATTAAATATCCTCTCACTGTTTACATATAAATAAAGTTTTGAAAAAAAAACAGATTTCAGGATTTATATTTTATGTTACAACTCTTAATATTTATGTTTGTCATTGTGATGTAACCATTTATAAAAATTAGTATTTTCATACCAATAGCAATAGTTATCAGCAATAGGGTCAATTATAACAAAAATAGCCGCTAATATTTTCAAGAAAATACCTCCAAGGTGAATAACACCCAGCGCAACTGCATAAACCATTAACACATAGGACAATTTTGAACCTAGGATATTAGCAATAACATGCCAGTGGTTACAGAGATATGCCGAAATTAAACATCCAACAGTTAATGCAAAAATTTTTCTCATACTGAACCCCCCAACTTTAAAATTTCAAGTAATAAAAGACCGTGCCACTACCTATCGGCAGATACAAATAATACTTCAAGAATTAACATCTACCCCTTAAAAACATGACACCCGCAAAGGTTGCCTTAGTGCTGCTGTGTTTCCACCCTGACACGGTTCGACATTTTACGCCACCATGTATTAAGTTATCAACAATATTAAAACCCTAGATATTACTCGCACAAGCCTCACAGTAGGCCCTGCACCTCGCTAAGCGTTCGAGTCGAGAGGTCCGCTATGTCCCCGTGGAGCACGATCTGAATTAATTCTAGCATAAAATTTCATTTTGTGTGTGATAATTTGGATGTTAACAATTTTTTATTTTAAAATTTTTGTGTTTTCAAGTGCTCTTTTATTTCTTTTGCCGGAAAATAATCAGGCAAAACCATTAAGCAATTATCAATAGATTCAAGAGCCTTATCATAATCTTTGTAATGGATATAATATTGCGAATACATAAAATGAAGTTCTGGGTCGTTATATGTATCATCTTTGTATTTATCAAGATATTTTTTTGCGACATCATAATATCCACTGTTCATCATAACCCTAGCAATAAATTTATAAGTTTCACGATTTACAGAATAAAAAATATCCGCACCGCCAAGAATGTATTGTACTGAATCAATTTGCTTATTTAAAATTAATAAATTTATATCTATTTCAAGAAAATTTCTTATTTGAAAATAAGTAGGCAAAATTTCAACATATCCTCGCATGAAAGATATAAGTTTCACAGCCCAATCAGCTCTCAGAGAATCTAGGTTTTTTAAAACAACTTCAGCCTCCGAAAGTTTGCCACTTAAAAGTAAACAATATCCATATTCCAAACTACAATTATTAGATTTGAAATATTTTTCACAAGACCCAATATCACCTAAAACAAAATTTTTTTTTGCCTCTTCGTAATTAATCATTAGGTTTCTGTTGTTTTTTAACAAAAACCCTTGTTTTAAAAGGCTTTTTATCGTTAACTACTATTTCATCGTCAGAATCAGTTCTAACAACCGCATCGTTCAAAGAAGTTTTATTCTTTGAAATCAAATTTGAAGCTTGGTCCAAGGAATCAGTTGAAGATTCTTGCCCCATAAGATTCGCAAGCTTAATTTGAACATATATTTCTTCTCTATATATTTTAAAACTTCTAGGAGCCTGAATAGCAACCTTACAAGTTCCATTTCTTGATTCGACAATGGTTATTTCAATATCATCGTTAATCATTATTTTTTGGCCATTTTTACGAGTAATTATTAACATTTATACATTATCCTTAAATATTGGAAAATTAACATCATAACCAGACCCAGACAAAATAATTTGTCCAGCTGTTTTTTTAGCTGTATTCAAAATTACAGGAGCCAATAAATTAACTCTTGCAGCCCTTGGATTACTATTTGGGATTACAGCGATATTCATAACAAGAATATCTTCTGTTGAATCAATTTGTAATTTTTCTACAGTAGAATCAGGAATGTCAATAACATATTCAAATTCAAAATATATAGCAGATGTCATTACAAATGCAAGTTCCGGAGAATTAACCGACTGGAGCCACTTAAATGGCGAATTTTTACTATGATCGATTAAAATAAATTTATCTTCCTTCTCATAGCCAATCATCGGGAGAACAAATTCAAAGATTGCATCTTCGTTAACCTCAACCTCCCCAAATCGAGTTGTATTAATTTTCATTTTTTTCCCTTCTTATTCGTCTACTTTTACTTTGTTTAATAATCTTTATTTTCATTTGATAAAGAATCAAAATTAGGCATCATTTGCGACATCATCATCGTCTGCAAGAATTGTTGATTTACCTGAGGATTCCCACCTTTTTGATTTAAATATGGTAACATATTCATCATATTATTATTGTTGTTATTATTATTACCATTTCCCATACCCATTAATGCCGCCATAGGATTATTATTATTTTGCTGATTTTGATTTGAATTTAAAGCTTGCATTAACATTTGCTCCTGCAACAATTTTGAATCAACTTTAGGATTCATATTGTTATTAGTTGCTCCAGGGACAAGTCCCATTGGAGAATATAAACCAGCTTTTTGAAGAACTCTTATTGCCTGAACAATTTCATCATTTGTAGGAGATTTTTGCCCATTTTTATTTAGCTGTGGAGTTTTTGGTTTAGAAACGACAGCATCCGATTTAATTTTAGATTCTGCAGGCCACCTAACATGGTCCTTCAAATTGGAATCTGGGATATTTTCTTCAACTGTTGAAGTTAAAGGAGCATCACAAGCAGTCATAGATACACCACCCAAGGCAATTTTACCTTGTTTTGCAAGATTTTTTAAAGTTTTATCAGAACTCAATGCAATAACTTTATCATAATTTTTTATTGCTAAATCTCTTTGATTCTTCTTGGCGTATGAAAGTCCCAAATAATAATATGCAAGAGAATCGGATGGGTCTTCTTTTACGACATTATTCATACTGATAATACAAGTTTCATAATTACCCGCTTTGTACAAGGAAATAGCAGTCTCTAAACTATCGCCCCCCTGAGCAAAAGCTCCAGGTGGTGAAAATAATAATACAAAAATTACTAATAATAAAATCCGCTTCATAATCTCTTATTAATCATTATTACCCACAAGTCAATACACTAATTATAAGATATTATTACGAATAAGACCTACTTTATTTGAATGATTTAGACAGCAAATCTAAAATGAACCAAGTCTCCATCTTGGACTACATAGTCCTTACCTTCAAGACGAGTAACACCTTTTTCTTTGCATGCAACATATGTACCCAACACAGAAAAATCTTTATATGGAGTAATTTCTGCTCTTATAAATCCTTTTTCAAAATCAGTATGGATTACACCAGCTGCCTGAGGAGCTTTTGTGCCTCTTGTAATTGTCCATGCTCTTACTTCTTTTTCACCTGCAGTAATAAATGTAACTAAATTTAAGAGAGAATATACAGATTTAATCATTTTATTTATACCACTATCCTCAACGCCTAAATCAGCAAGATATTCTTTTGCCTCTTCAGGCCCTAATTCAACGAGCTCTTCCTCTATTTTTGCTGATATTATAACCATTTCAGCACCATGACTTTTAGAGTACTCATCAACTGTTTTAGTATAATCATTTCCATCTTTAATATCATTCTCAGATACATTCGCACAATAAATAACAGGTTTAACAGACATTAAATTCATAATATTAACTACTTCAATTTCATCTTCATTAAAATGGTCATCCAATTTAATAAATGAACCTTCCGACAACAAATCAGATAATTTTGTTAAAACATTATTTTCTAAAACAGCTTCTTTATCACCAGATTTTGCCACTTTAGTAATTCTTGCCTGTCTCTTTTCAATAGACGCCAAATCTGCAAGAATAAGTTCTGTATTAATAACCTCGATATCATTAATAGGATCTACTTTTCCATCCACGTGAATAGTGTTTTCATCATCAAAACACCGCACAACTTGGATTATTGCATCTACTTCTCTAATATTGTGTAAAAATTGGTTTCCAAGACCTTCGCCTTTACTAGCACCTTTTACAAGACCCGCAATATCAACAAATTCTATAGCTGTTGGGATAATTTGTTCTGTTTTGCATAATTTAGCCAAGATTTCTAATCTTTCATCAGGAACAGGAACCACACCTACATTAGGTTCAATAGTACAAAATGGATAATTTGCACTTTGAGCATTCTTTGACGCAGTCAAAGCATTAAACAATGTCGACTTTCCTACATTAGGTAATCCTACAATCCCAGCTCTTAACATTATATATGCCTCTTTCTATTTATTCGACTCTTCTAATAACTTTACCCCAGAACTTGTTCCAAGTCTTGCTGCACCCGCTTTTATCAAATCACATGCTTTTTTAAAATCTTTTATTCCGCCAGATGCTTTAACTTCAAGTCCTGATGGGGAAACAGTTTTAAACATTAATTCTACATCTTCAACCTTGGCACCAACTCCGTCTTTAACGAATCCTGTTGAAGTTTTTACCAAATCAGCACCAGTTTCAACACATAATTCGCAAGCTTTCTTTATTTCTTCTTTTGTTAATAAATCTGTCTCTAATATAACCTTCAATTTGTTATTAGGACATGCTACACGAACAGCAGATATATCTTTTTTTACATTCTCATATTTTTTATCTTTTAATAAAGATACATTTATGACCATGTCAATTTCGTCAGCTCCATCTTCAATAGCTTTCTTTGTTTCAAAAGCCTTAACTTCAGATGTGTTTGAACCTAAAGGAAAACCAATAACTGTAACAAGTTTTACTTTAGAATTACTCAAGCATGACTTTGTTAATTTTACAAAATCAGGATTTACGCAAACACCCAAAAATTCATTATCAACTGCTTCTTTACAGATTTTTCTAATTCCTTCTTCGGTTGCATCTTGTTTCAACAATGTATGTTCAATGTATTTAACAATATTATCCAATTTTTACCCCACAATCGCTCTGCACTAAGTAATCCTTGCTGGATTGATTATATCACATAAATATGACCTCTGTACAAATAAAGTCTGAAATATGAGGACTATTCCATATTCCCATTATCTTAATAATTGACAAAATCCATTTTAAACATGATAATGATTACTGGTAAATCTTGGTGTTTAAAAATTTTTGTAACAAAATATAAACATACTAGCAAAAAAAAAAATTTTACAGGTTTATATAAGAGGTCGTGGAAAAAGAAAGTATAAAAATAAAAAGATATAAAAAGAAAGTCAGGTTAATATGAGTGAAATAAATAATTCAGGATTCAATCCAAAAGATGTTAAGGTACAACCATATACATCAACTAGTAATGCTAATAAACCAGAAGAAAAAGCAGTTACTCCTGAACCTCAACAAAAAGATGCATCAGCTCCAGTAACGGAAGCATTAGGTAAATCATTGGTAAGTGTTGATAATCATGATGCTGATATGCAACGTTTATTAAATAACCCTAAAATTGCTGATACATCAGACAAAATGTATAATGCAGCAATAGGCGCAGGCGTTAGTGCTCCTGAAGCAGCAACATTCGCTACTGCTCCAGCTAAATAAATTAATGATTTAAAAAGATTATAAGCAATAAAGAAGTCCTTTACAGGGCTTTTTTATTGCTTATAATTTCTATTAAGAGACCAGTGCAAAGTGTTAAAATTTAAGATTTTGTGATTTTTGCATCAGTCTCATTAGAGGGGATTATAATTATGGCTGATAATAATAATAAGAAGAAGAAGAAGAAGAAGGTTTTCACAATCGGTAGCGCAACAATGGATGTTTTTGTAGAGTGCGACGATGCAAACATTGTATCAGTTTGCACAAAAAATCACTGTTCAGATTTTATGAGCTACCCATATGGCGCCAAAATGGATATGGCAAACTTCTCATCTCAAGTAGGTGGAGGAGGTGTCAATACCGGCATGAATTTTGCGAATCTCGGGTTTGATACTTCTGTAATATTTAAAATTGGCCATGATATTTATTCTGAAGGTATTATGAAAAGTTTTGAAAACAAAAACGTAAATACCAATAGTGTCATTCAAGATAAGTCCATTGGTTCAGGTTTTTCCATTATATTAGTGAGTTTCCAAGGCGATAGAACAGTCCTCGCTCACAGAGGTGCAAACGCACATATAAAATTGAAAGACATTAATTTTGACGAATTAAAAACTGCTGACTGGTTTTATATTGCACCACTTAATGGAGAATCAAACAGGATTCTTGAACCACTTGTAACTTTCGCAAAAGAAAACAATATAAAAGTTTGTTTTAATGCAGGAACAACGAGCATTAAAAAAGGTTTTGAGTATATGAGAAAAATTTTAACAACAGCAAATGTTGTTGTTATGAATAAAGAAGAAGCTTCTATGTGCAGCAATATAACTGTAAGACCAGACACTAAAGATGAAAGTTTTTCCCATGAAATAATCCACCCAGACGTCGTCAAAATGCTTGAAAAGCTGAAAGTAAATGATTACCAAGTCATTGTAATAACGGATGGTGGAAAAGGAGCTTACGCTTTTGATGGTATACATTATTACTACTGCCCAACTTTCAAATCAAATGTTGTATCTACCCTAGGCGCAGGAGATGCTTTCGCTTCAACATTCTTTGCAGCATTGGACGAAACAAACCACGATGTCGGAAAATCATTAATGCTTGCCTCAGTAGAATCAAGTTCAATAGTTTCAGCATTTGGGGCAACAGAAGGCTTGATACCATTTGAAGAACTTCAAAAAAGACTTTCTGAACATCCTGAATACAAATACACTAAGGTATAGTATGGATTCTAAGATATTTTCGCCATCAATGTTCAAAACATTCTGTGATTGTCCTCTAAAATTTTACTTTAGATACATACGAAATATTGCCGCTCCTCAAATTGATTCTCCATTTGTACATGGCAAAAATTTGCACGCTCTTGCAGCCTACTATTTAAAAAATATTAAAATAGAAAAATTTATAAAAAAACTCACTGAAACAGAACTACTAATGTGGAATAACCTTAAACAGAATGATTACTTTAATCTTACTCCCCTTGAGGTTGAAACTTCTATTATGACTAAAATATCTGATTTTTGGGTTGGAGGAAGAATAGATGCATTGGTTCATGATGGGGAAGAGAACTATTTTATCTTGGACTATAAAACAGGTTCAATTCCAAAAAATGCAGAAACAGATTTTCAAACAATGATTTATTTACTAGCATGTGATAAAAAATTACAAAAATATAAAACACTAAATTTCGTTTACTTGGATTTGAGAAATAATAAAACAGAACTTATCAAATTAACTAATGAATTAAAAGAAAATTATATTAATATTCTTACAGAAACACACTCTAAAACAACAAAAAACAACTGGAAAAAGTTAACGGAGACGATGAAATGCAATTCTTGTGAATACAATAAAGTTTGTGTTTAAAAATATTACAGAGTTGCAATATGAGGTTGAAACATATAGAATAGAAGTGTAGTTAATACAATTTTGGGAAGAGGAATATGAAGGGATATAGTTTTGAACTCATAGCAGGGCCTATGAGCTGTGGAAAGACTGAAGAATTACTTAGAAGAATCAGGCGCTGTGTTATTGCAAAAAATAAAATAAAAGTGTTTTCTCCAAAAATTGACACAAGATCAACAGGAGATTATATTGAATCAAGAAATGGTTTATGGGCTGATGCTGTAAAAATAGAACATTCTATTCAAATTATGTCAAACGTAAAACCAGAAGATGAAATTATAGCAATTGATGAATTACAATTCTTCGACTCTAATATTGTAAAAGTTGTATCTACTCTTATGAAAGAAGGAAAGAAAATCATCGGGACAGGGCTTGAGCTTGATTTTAAATCTGAACCGTTTGGATCTATGCCTGAATTAATGTGTATTGCAACCCAAATTGATAAGCTTCATGCTGTTTGCATGAAATGCGGTTCTGAACATGCAACACGTACTCAAAGACTAATTAATGGAGAACCTGCCGATAAAAGTTCACCTTTAATTATGATTGGTGGCGATGAAACATATGAAGCAAGATGCGTAAAATGTTATGAATTAACTGACAAAAATGCGGATAAAAACACACCCAAAAATAACTTGAAGATTTTAAACTTCATACACAAAAATTAAGAGGTTTAACTATACGTGTTTATGCATTGTTGAGTGATTTTCAATAATGCTTGGGAGCATTATTATAGAAACATAGAAAACAAAAGCAAATAATACTAAATCTAACATAATTAACACTCCAATGTAATATACCTTACATTAATACTATTCCACATTTTTTCAATTTTATAACATATTCCTGAAATATTGATACAAATAGAAATAGAGCCTTTTATACACTTAAAATGTTAAATAATGTTAATAAAAAAAGAGAGATTAAATAATCTCTCTTTTTTTATTTATATTATCATTAATTAATTTTTCTTACCTTTATCAGCAAGCTCACTATCGAGTCTTAAAAATACAGGATGTATATCAGCTTTATCAATTAAATGGCCAACTTTGATATTATCACAAGTCAATTTATCCAATTTTACATCCAAGTAGTAAGACAACTGTTTAGCCATATCCTTAGCAATATTTGGACAATACGGATAGATTAAACTTGATACTATACACATAACATCAAGAACTGAAGTTAAGACTTGACCACATTTATCCATTTCACCTTGTTTAACTAGTGCCCAAGGTTCTGAATCGGTTATATATTTGTTAGCAGCATCAACAAGAGCCATAATTTTTAAACCTGCTTCTTGAACTTGATAGAAATCAAAATCATGCATAACTTCTTTAATAGTTTTTTCTGCTAAATCGGATAAATCAGATTTGACTTTAAATTCAGATTTAACTTCACCATCGAAATATTTAACAAGCATAGATAAAGTTCTGTTTAAAAGGTTGCCCATTGAATTTGCAAGGTGAGCATTAACCTTTTCTTTGAAATCATCATCAGAATAATTTCCATCTTTTCCACAAGGAGCAGCAGTCGCCATATAATATCTGAAAGAATCAGGAATAGGCAATTCAAATGCATCTAATACTGAAGTAGGTGAAATAACATTTCCTAAAGATTTAGACATTTTAGTCTCATCAATCGTAATCCAACCGTGCGCAAAAATATGCTTAGGTAAAGGTAGCTCCAAAGCCATTAATATAGCAAGCCAATAGATACTATGGAACTTCAAAATATCTTTACCAATAATTTGAACATCAGCTGGCCACAATTTCTTAAACTGCTCGGACGAACCATCAGGATCATAACCTATTGCCGTAATATAGTTTGACAACGCATCAATCCATACATATATAACTTGATCAGGGTCGTCCAAAACATCTATACACCAAGACACGTTTGATTTTGCTCTTGAGACAGATATATCTTCAATATTTTCTAATTGGTTTAAAACTTCATTTGCCCTAAAATCAGGGACTAAAAAATCGGGGTTTTGTTTTATATGTTTAACAATTGCATCTTTATACTTCGATAGTCTAAAGAAATAATTTTCTTCACTTATAACTTCTGGTTTTTTTAAGTGATCGGGACAAAGGCCTTCTTCTGTCAAATCTTTTTCACTTAAAAATGCTTCACAACCACTACAATACAACCCAGTATATGAATGCTTATAAATATCGCCCTTTTCAACAAGTTTTTTAAATATTTTTTGGACAACCTTTTCATGATTCTCATCAGTAGTTCTTATAAAATGGCTATACTCAAAGTCTAGTGCTTTCCAAGAATCTTTAAATTTTTGAACATTCTCATCACAAAGCTGTTTTGGAGTAATACCTCTTTCCGCCGCAGTTTTTTGGATTTTAATTCCGTGTTCATCAGTTCCAGTCAACAAAAAAGAGGTTTCACATCTCTGCGAAAAGTGTCTGAATAAAACATCTGACATAATCTTTTCATATGCATGCCCGATATGAGGAGCACCATTAACATAATCTATTGCAGTTGTTGCATAAAACTTTTCCATATTTATAATTCCCTTCTCTGTATGAAAATTATAACATGGACAAAAATCATAAAACTATAATACGATTAAGCAACAACACTGTATTTTGAACTATTATTTAGTTGGTTTGTATAAGATAATACTTTATTAGCATAGCCGTTAGTTTTGCCTCTTTTAACGGCACCCTCACCCATATTATAAGCCATTAAAGCTTTATTTTTATCACCACCAAATGTGTTAAGTGCATGTTTGTATATTCTGCATCCTGCATCTAAATTGGTATCAACATCATACAAGTTTCCTGCATTAAATTTTGGATGTACTTGCATCAATCCTTTACATTTACAAGATGAAGTAGCTGTTTGTTTAAAACCTGATTCCGTTTTTATAATAGCTTTGACAAGATTAGGAGCTATTCCCCATTTATTTGCATAGAATAAAATTTTTGAATCAAATATATTTGAAAAACCACCAGCTCTTGAGACTGAAGTATAATTACCTTTAGTAGCTGAACCATCTACATATTGTTCTTGAGATGAAAAATTGAATCTATTCAATATATTGTTTAATAAATCTTGATCATTATTTTTAAGTTCTGCTTTAGTGAACACTGAACCATCCATATTATATGTTTTACCTGAGAACATAAATGTACTTCCAGAAATAGTTGAACAAGCAGATTCATAAAGGCCTTCTTCTTTTCCGCCTTTAATTTCACCATCACCATTACCACCATTCATAGTATCATCAGCCATATTTGCAATAACGCTATAAAGATTACCTAATGAATTAATTTTAATTCCACTTGAAGTCATATTTAATATTCCCTTAAATCCCGTATATTTATATAAAGTTTTTCTGTATTCAATAATTGACTTTTATGTAACGAACTATTACGATTAAAAATAATAAAAAAATAGGAGCAATGAGATGAAAAATTTTAATTATCAAAACCCTACAGAAATAATTTTTGGAAATGGAAGAATAAAAGAAATAGGAGAATTGTTAGAAGGGCGTGCAAAAAAAGTTCTTCTCACATACGGGAAAGGAAGCATAAAAGAAAATGGAGTCTTTGATATCGTAACAAAATCTCTTAAAGAACACGAAATTGAATATGTTGAATTTTCTGGAATAAAGCCGAATCCAACACTAAAAAAAGCTCAAGAAGGTGCAGAACTTGCAAAGAAAGAACAAGTAGACGGTATTTTATCAGTAGGTGGAGGAAGCGTTCTTGATGAAAGCAAAGCAATCGCAATAGGTGCTTGCTACGATGGTGATTTATGGGATTTTTATTCTAAAAAAGCCGTTCCTAAAAAATCTATTCCTATATATGCAATCCTAACAGTTCCAGCAACAGGCTCTGAAATGAATCCTAATGGAGTAATAACAAACGAAGAAACCAAAGATAAATGGGGATATAGAACTCCATTAAACTTTCCTTTATTTTCAATATTAGACCCTGAAACAACATTAAGCATCCCAATCAAATATACAATTCTTGCAGGGCTTGATATTATGACCCACGCAATGGAAGCATATTTTTCCAAAGAAGACAATGATTCATACATTCTTGATAGATATGTAGAAGCATTAGTAAAATCCGTACTTGAATCTTTAGACCGTCTAGTTAAAAATCCGAGAGATTTAGGAGCAAGAGAAAATCTGATGTGGACAGCAACTCTCGCTTGGAATGGATTGAACCATTGTGGCGTTGGGAAATTTATCATTGTCAATCACGTTATGGAGCATCCATTGAGTGCAACTTATGACATTACTCACGCAGCAGGACTTGCAGCACTAATCCCAGCATCAATGAAATATTACCTTGAAAGATATAGAACAAGACTTGAACAATTCGGAAAAAATGTTTTTGAATTATCAGAAAGCGAAGACCTAGCAGAAAGAACCATTACTGGGTTTGAAAATCTATTCAAGAAATATAATGTCGCATCAAATTTAACAGACGCAGGAATTATAAACCCTGATACCAATAAACTCGCAGATTTAACAATGAAACTACTCGGCAAAACAGATTTAATCACTAAAGAAGAGATAGTTTCTATCTACGAACTAGCAAAATAAGATCTAGAACCCGCAAAAAATTGTAAAGTTTTCGTGTTTCTTATGAAAAATTGCCATTCAAAGCTTGCATTGCCTTTTGTTCTACTTTGTCAGCTCTCGCAATTGCACTATCAACATCTGGGTTCTTACCTTCGATATTAGCAGGAATATTTGCGGCAGCTTCTTGAGGAATATAAGTTCTAGCAGCTATATCATAAGGATTCGCTGGAACACCAGGTTTATCCGATGGAATATATGTTGATTTACCGCCACCAATAACTTTTTGTTTAATTAAGTTTGCATCGGGAAGAGAATCAATCGCTATATCAGATTTAATACGACCCTTCATTTCATCAGGGATAATAAATCTTTGTAGAGGAGGATATTTTCTTTCGCTAGCCTTAGCAGCCCTTTTTGCTGCATCTTCTGCAGCTTTATCAGGATCATAAGGTTTACCAAAGAATGTATTTGTAATACTTGAAATAACTTTATCTACTATTGGTTGAGCAACTGCAAAATAAATTAAGAATCTTAATGGATAACCTGCACAATCTTTTAGAATATTCGGAATCATACGTTTAATATTTCCAAATCTTGCGGCTCTTTTTGCAGCACCAGTCAAAGTACTTGTATCCACTCTAAATGGTTTTGGCATCTCCAAACTAACACTCAAAACGTTAGCGACTTTTTTCATAAATTTAGTAAATTTACCTTGAGGCACTTTAACATTTTTCAAGTCCATAACTTTTTTAAGTTCAGATGCATGTTCTGCTTCATCTTTGAATAAACCTGCTGAAGCTTTTTTATTAAAATCTTTTAGGGAATCTCTATATGTTTGAACTTCATCTTTACTCAAACCTGTATTTTTAATACCATTGACGCCGTGCATCATTTTTAATGCTATAGGCATCGATACAACCCAAGAAACAGCATCAACACCACCGGCAACAGCAGTACCTACTTTTTGTTTTTTAGGAGCTTTATATGCATTATACAACGCTGTACCTAATCCCCAAGCAATAAACAAAGAGTTAAATACTCCGCCACCAAATGTTAAACCTCTCATAAATAATTTTGAAGCTTTTGGAAGCAATTTACCTAATTTTGTTGCATGCATTGAAGATGATATTAACTTATTAAATGATTCAATAATTTTAGGACTAGCCTTAGTTTCACAAGCTTTGATAATTACATCTTTATTAGCTGCAGAATCAGCTAATATTGACTCATAATTATGACTATTAACTCCTAAATGATGCATTTTTGCATATCTTAAGAATGTTGATAATCTTTCTGGTTTTACTTTTCCAACTAAATCAGGTCTAATTTTAGAAAGTTGAAATTCTTCTATAGCACGAGATTTACTCTTAATTTGACCAAATATATTAGTACCATATTGAGCTTTTAATGCTTTTATTTCATCCTTAGTAGCACCAGCTTCTTTCAAAGATTTAGGCGTATTATTTATAAAATCTTTAATATGTTTTGATGCTTGTTCCAAATCATATTCATCTTGTGATTGAAGGAAAGATAGAACTTGACCGTTTTCAGGTTTTGTAGGAGTATGAGCCATAGCACTCAACATTGGTTTACTATCTATAAATTTCATTGCCTTTATTTTGAATGCGCCCCAAACACCTCTTGTAGCATCAATTGCCTTACTATTACCGAATTTATTAGAAACTTTATCACCAAATCTGCCAAGTTTTGCTAATACTGTTTTATCATACTCACCACCACAAGCCTTATTGAATAAACCATCAGCTTTATTCAATCCATAAAAAGTAGCCAAAAATATAGCAGGTTTAACCAAACTATTTTCTTTCTTCTCATTTGGATTTACAGCATTAGGAGCTGCTGGATTTGTTGCTGCAGAAGTTTGATTCGCAAACGTATCAGCCTTCGGAGTTGTATCAACCGCATTAGGATTAACAGCAGAAACCGCCTGACCTTGCACTTGTGGTGCAGGGTTTATATTATTTTGTTGTTGTTTAGGTATTTCATACCCGTTTACAATATTATCTGCCATAAATATATCCCAAAACTTAACTTATATTGTTATAAAAACAATTTGAAATTCATTATTGCTTAAAACAAAATAATATGTTAAGGGATATTAAGACACTTACTGCCCCTAATCCTATGTTATAGAAGTCTTTAAAAGCTTGTTAATATCAGATTTCATAAGGGAGCGTAAATCTCCTTTTAGCTTGAAATATTCAGCAAACTTAGGGGTCGTTTTTATATTAAAGGACCTACCATTTTTATCTTTATTCCTTGCTATCAGGCCTTTGTCCAAAAGTTCTTGAACGTGTTCATATGCACTAGAGCGAAGTTCCTTAAGATATGACTGTCTTATAGGTTCTTTAAGAGCGATTACGGTCAATGTTTTTAAAACAGCTGGTTTAAGTTCAACAGGGCATAATTTTTCAACAATATCCAAATGTTCTTCTTTTACCTGTAAAATGTACCCATTTTCATCATCAATTTCCAATGCACTATCTCTTGAGGCATAATCCATAATTAATTCGAGAAGCGATTCCTCAACTTGTTCTGGATCTTCTTCTAAAATTTCTGAAATATCTTTTATTTGAAGGACCTTAGCGGTAGTAAATAAAACTGCTTCAATCCTAGATTTCAACTGTTCCATCATTTACCTTCTCTTCAATTACACTATTTTCAACGAAATTAACCGTACTCACAACTCTATCAACTGAATCCGTTAAAACATCATTTGCAATAATCTGTTCGGACTGAGTAACTTTAGGCAGTTTTACAACATACAAATCCGAATAAAATTCATCCTGTACCAAATCATAATCACTATCAGCCGTCAAAAACAATAATGAAATATAAGCCGAAATCTTATCCATTCCTAAAAGTGTGAGCTCGTTTAATTCAATCCTATCTTGTCGGCTTAAAATTTCTTCAAGATTAGCACGTAATCTTTCCACACCTTTTTCTATATACTCATCATGGGCAAGATTTATAATATCCTCAGGAGAAAGATTAGAATAATTCTTAACCCTTCTTTTTGCACGTTCATGAGCATTTCTCAATGATTGCTTTTTATCAAGCATTTCATAAAACTCTAACTGCCTGATTAAATCTCTTAACGTTACAACCCTATTTCTGTTCAATCTCACACTGGTTCTTCTCTGAAGAACTTCATCAATTGAAACCAAATTATTTGTCTGAACATATTCTGATTCATAATCCAAAGACTCATCATCATAATCCAATTCAGAGCTTTCAGGTTGAGTATCAAAATCGCTTAATTCTACACCTTCTAATATATTAGACTTCAATTTCAAAAGAATAGAAGCAAACAGCAGAGTTCTACCAGTTAACCTTAAATTTTTAGACTTACTTTTAAATAAATGAGCAAGATACTTATCCGTAACATCAAGAATATCAATATTCCATGGGTCAATTTTTCCTTGTTTTGCCATCATAACAAGAATTTCTATCCCATCTACCTCTTCATTAGGATTAATTATATTTTTAAAGTCTAAATCAAATGCCTCTGTCATACTTGTCCCTTATTTAAATGCATAGGGTTCAATAGAACCTTATCCCTTTAACCATTTACTCATTTATCCCTTTACCCCTTTACCCCTCTCGTAGTTTTACGCCGGTAACTTTTGATATGCCCTTTTCCTTTTGAGTAACTCCAATGGTCCTATTTGCTGATTCTATCATAGGTTTTCTGTGGCTGACTACTATAAATTGCGTATCTTTAGCCTGTGATTGCACAATATGAGCCAATTTTTCAACATTAATACCATCCAAATTAGCGTCTACTTCGTCAAATGCGTAGAATGGAGCAGGCATGTATCTTTGAATCGCAAATACAAACGCTAGAGCAGTTAAAGATTTTTCTCCTCCAGACATACCCTCTAGTCTTTGTTTTTTCTTATCTCTAGGTTGTGCCTCAATAGTTAAACCTGCCGCAAAAGGATTTTCAAAATCTTGTAATATTAAAGTTCCTTCACCGTCAGACAACTTGTGGAATACTTCTTTAAAATTATCATTAATATTATTATAAGTTTTCATGAACGATTCTTTTTTGTCTTGTTCATATCCACCCATTTTTTCTAACAATTGCAAGCGTTCTTTAGTCAAAGTTTCAATTTGTTCTTGAAGGACAGACTCTCTTGAAAGCACCTCTTCATATTCTTCTAATGCTCTCATATTAACATCCCCGAGCTCGTCCATTCTCTTTGATAATCTTTGTATTTTGGCATTTATCTCATCTATGCCCATTTCTGTCGGAGTAAGAGAAGAAGCATCTATTCCTGCGTCTTCAAGCTCTTTTCTAACATCATCCAATTGTGGTTCTAATTCTCTACGACGAGATTTAAAAGACTCAATTTGTTCAGCAATAGTTTCGATTTCAGACATTTTTAAATTCTTTTGGGTTTTCAAATTAACCAATTTATCATTGATTTCATCACGTTCTTTTAATAAAGAACCTAATTTTTCTTTAATTTCACGTATCTGAACTTCAAACTCTTCTAACTTAACCTTAAGAACTTTAATTTCTTCTGAAAGTATTTCTTTATCTTTTTGACTTTCTTCATTATTTTTTATTGCTCTTTGAATATTTTCTTTTTGGGTCTCAACTGTTGTTTTATTGAAGGCAATACGTTGATTGGCAACAGTTATATCATTATTTGCATTAAATCTTAAAGTCTCTAATCTCTTTATTTCAAACTCAACACCTTCAGTTTGCTCTTTTAATTTCTTAAGGTCTCCCTCATTCATTAATTTTTCAATTTCATCAATTTGACTTTGATAAACAGCCTGTTCTTCCAGAAATTTAACGTGTTCTACTTCTAATTTATCAAGTTCTTTTTCCAACTTTTCAATAGCAGGTTGAGATTCTTTTATTAAGGTTTCTTTTTCAAGATACTGGGTTTGAGAAGAATCATAAGAAGAATTTAAACCATTAAATTCAATTTTAGCCTTACTACATTCATTCACAGCATTTGAATAATCAACTCTGACTTTTTCTAACTTTGCTTCCAAAGCCTTCTTTTTAGAAACAAGTTCAATCTTTTTTGATTCCATTTCTTTCAATTTAGACTTAAACTTTTCAAGTTCATCATCATCATTTACAGTAAATTTCAAACCTGTACGTCTTACAGAACCACCTGATATAGAGCCTGATTTTTCAAATAATGAACCATCAAGAGTTACCATACGATATCGGCCTATAAGTTTTTTAGCGACATTTCTGTCTTCAACAACAAGTGTTTCGCCAACTGCATAATAAAATGCATTTAAATATTCATCATCAAAATCAATTAAATTAATTGCAAAATCGACTACGCCATTTTCTTTTGGCAGATTTAATCTTGAAGGAGCTTTTATAACCCTGTTTAGAGGAATAAACGTTGCACGACCGGCATTAGAAGATTTTAAAATCTCAATAGCACGCGATGCAACCTCTTCGTCATCAACTACAATATGAGACATTCTTCCACCAACTGCAACTTCAAGAGCCATAGAATATTCTTTATCAACATTCCCCAATTTAACCAATGGTGCATGAACGCCTGAAAGCTTAGCATCCATAACTGTTTGAACAGTATGACCCAAGTTTGCTTCTTCTGATGCCTGCTTATTTGCTTCCATCATGTATGTTTTTTTACTTGCAGACTGAATATCATATTCTAAATCTTCAAGTTCATTTTTGGTGATATCCAAATCTCTCAGAGCACTTTGCTGAACCATTTTACAGTCTTCAAGCTCTTGAGATAATGTTTCTATTTGCAAGCCAAGTGAATCTTTATTTGAAGAATAGTTAGATTTAATAGCTTCAAATCTTTCTAACTGTGACTTTGCATCCGCCAAAGTCCTTCTCAAATTGTTCAAATCAGCTTCCATAGGAGCTTGTTTTTGAATAAGAGATGTTTCTTTGTCTTTTACCGCTTCAAGAGATTTTCTCAAATCATTTCTCTTTACAATTTGTTGTTCAGCAGTAGCAGACAAACCAGTCATATCTTCATTTATTTTAGCTAACTTTGCTCTTTCGGTTTTAACATCTTCCTCAAGTTTCAAAATTGTTTCTTGTCTGTTTAAAATTGTTATTTCTTCATCTTTAATTTTTTTCTCTTGAAGTTCGATACCATTTTTAAACCCTTCAATAGATTTCAAACGATCTTGGATTTGTTTTTCGTTATAATTTATTGCGGATTCTTTTCTTGCACTTTCGCCCTTGCATTCCTCAGCCTGTTTTTGGACTTCTAGCTGATGAGTTTCGCCCTTTTCTTTTACAATTTCACAAATCTCTTCGTATTTTTTATTAATTTTTTCTAATTCTTTATCAATGTCTTTTGCAGACAATTCTTGTTCTTTTTTCTTCTTTGTAAACGTTAAAATATTTTCGTGAGCTTTTTCTAAGCTTCCACGAATATCAAAGAATTTTACAGTTGTTACCTGGGCTTCAAGAGTAACTTTTTCATCTTTTAATTTTTTATATTTTAGAGCAACTTCACGTTCTTCCTTTAACTGTTCCAACCTATGTTGAACTTCACCCAAAATCAAAGATGAGTGCTGAACTCTACTATTAACAGTATCAAGTTCGCCAGTTGCTTGTTCTATCCGACGGTCAAAATCAGCGACCCCAGCTATTTCGTCAATAATTTTACGTCTTTCCATTGGGGTACAGTTCGTAATCGACAAAACATCGTTCTGCATCATTACATTATAACTATTCGGTGTAATATTATGATTTTCTAGTTTTGCATGCACCTCTGATAGCGTAACAATTTTATCATCCATATAATAAATACTGTTGTACCCTTGAGATGATTTTTTTATTTTACGACCAACTGTAAAGTCTTTCCCCTCATTAGTTTCAGAGAATGTAACTTTTACAAAGGCTTCATTTCTTTTTGTATATGTAGAAATAAGGTGAAATAATTTTTCAGCACGCAATGTACGAGAAGTGGACAGTCCCAACGCAAAAAGGATACTGTCTATAATATTACTTTTACCTGATCCGTTTGGACCAGATATAGTGGTAAACCCCTTCAATAAAGGGATATCTAATTTATTGGCAAACGACTTAAAATTATCGATTTCCAGTGCTTTTATGTACATATCTCTACCCAATAGTCAACTATATATAATAATTAGACAATAAATTAAAGGTCATGTCAAATTGTAAAGAGGGTAAATTGAATTTTATCACATATAAACATTGCAGAAGAGAAGTAATATAAGTATTTATTAATAAACTAAACCTACAGAAACATTGGAAATTTTTCCGGATCCTAAACTACAAAATATCACCAATAGTAAATATTGTTTTTTCGCCATCATTATCTAATATAATTGCTCCACTATCAGTAATGTCGACCGCAACACCTGAATGAATTTTACCCAAGACATTAATTTTAATATCAGATCCTAAAAATGAAGTTTTAGAAACATATTCATCCTTTATTAAGGGAAATCCAGTATCTAAAAAATCATCATAATCTAAAAAGAACTTATCCGACAATTGTTTTAAAAATTTATCTCGATCTATATGTTTCCCATATTCAACAGAAAGAGAAGTCGCAGGCTTGTCTATTTCAGCTAATTGTTCAGAGGTTGTATTTAGATTAACACCAACACCAAGAGCCAAACCTAGAAATTTGTCACCTTGCATAGAAGTTTCAGATAAAATCCCTGCTATTTTTCTACCATTGACAAGTACATCATTAGGCCATTTAATTTCACCTTTTATACCATAATCATCAAGGACATTACACAATACTACCGACAAATACTGCGTTATATTAGAATATAATTCTTGAAACTCATCAAACGGTTTTAAAAAAAATGTCATATAAATATTATCAGAACCAGTATCTATCCATCTTCTTGATAATCGGCCTTTACCATTTGTCTGATGAGAAGTGTAAACTATAGTTCTATCTTCAAGTTCCGACATATGGATTTTAACGTATGTGTTCGTGGATTCAACTTCATCTAAATATAATAATTTCATATACCAATTATATAATAAATGATTTTATATAAAAAATGTGGTATATTATTACAATAATTAGTCATCTGGAGTATATACAAAATACTATATTGATACGATTATATACTAATATATTGTATGAAATAAGAATGAGGAAATAGAATATGGAATATTATCATAATTTGGTTTTTGACTACCAAAATAAAACTTTTACGGTTTTTAATGCTCAAACAAAAGAAGAAGAAACAGCTTTAATTGACAAAATTTCAACATTTAAAAAAGATGATCCTAAAAGATATCAAAGATGTCTTGCAGGTAGTAGTGACAGCCCTGATGCTACAGTTGACCCAGCAATTGAAATCAAAGAATATTTCAGTCCTGAAAATACTTTTAAATATATTGCTAGCGAAGAAATGTTTGTTAGCTAAAAGCATCTTTTTAAAATTTATAATATATCAATAGGATCAATATCAACGGATAATCTTATATCTTTAGGCATTGTAATTTTGTCAAAAAACTTAGATACAAAAGAGTGTCCTTTTTCGTGTAGCCTATTTTTTATAAGAATTTGATATCTATAAAAACCGTTTAGCCTCTCAATAACACATGGAGAAGGTCCTAAAATAGCTAAATATTCAGAGAAACCAAATTTGTCAGTCATAGTGTTCAATCTTAAAGCTATTTCCATAGCAGATTTTTCAGCTCTGAAATTATTTTCAGATGCAAAAATTATACGAATAATTTGGCTAAATGGCGGGTAATCAAATTCTTGCCTTGCAGATATTTCTTTATTATAAAATTTGACATAATTTTGTTCTCTCGCACTTTCCAAAGCATAAAAATCAGGATTATAAGTTTGGAAGATAACATCACCTTTAAATTCACCTCTACCAGAACGCCCTGCAACCTGAGTAAGAAGTTGAAACCCCCTCTCAGCAGAACGAAAATCAGGAAGATTAAAACTTGCATCAGCGCTTATTACACCAACTAAAGTCACATTAGGATTATCAAGTCCTTTTGCTATCATCTGTGTTCCGACAAGAATATCAATTTCACCTTTTTGAAATCTATTTAAAATTTCAATGTGAGTATTTTTCCTTGTCATAACATCACTATCAATTCTCTCAACCCTAGCATCAGGATAAAGTTCATTTATGAGCATCTCGACTTTTTGAGTCCCCATTCCTGAATTTCTAAGAGCATCACTTCCACAATGAGGGCACTCATCAGGGAATGAACTTTCCTGTCCACAATAATGACACTTTAATTTATTCTCATTTGAGTGCCATATCATAGGAATTGCACAATTAGGACACTCAATCACATGCCCGCACGCACGACACTGAGTATAAGTAGAAAAACCTCTTCTATTTATTAACAAAATCACCTGTCGTTTATCAGATAAAGTCCTTGATATTTCTGTCTGCAAAGGCTTTGAAATAACACTTTTATATGCTGCTTTAGAATACTCTTGCATATTTATTACAAAAATTTTTGCCATAGGAACGTTATTATATCTATGCAACATCTCAAACATATTATTGTTATTTGATGCATAGTAATAACTTGAAATATCTGGAGTTGCAGAACCAAGAATCAATGGAGCTTTATAGTATTGAGAAAGTTTTTTAGCAATTGTTCGGGCATCATATCTTGGTGCAGGGTTAGTCTGCTTATAAGCACTCTCATGTTCCTCATCTATAATTATCAAACCAATATTCTGTAAAGGAGCAAAAACCGCAGAACGAGCGCCTGCAAGTATTTTTATTTCATTATTGTACAATCTTTTCCAAACATCATATTTTTCACCATCAGAAATACTACTGTGCCAAATAGCAACATCTTCTGTACCAAATTTTTTGGCGAGCCGTTTTGTTAATTGGGAAGCAAGTGCAATTTCAGGAGCCAAAAATAATACATTCTTACCTTGAGAAATAACATCATTTATAAGCTTGAAATAAACTTCTGTCTTACCAGAAGCTGTTACCCCGTGAATAAGGATTGGGTTTGGAGAGTTAATCTTATTCCTAATTTGATTATAAGTTTCTTCCTGTTCCTGAGAAAGGGCTGAAAGTGGTTCTTTTTTAATGTCGGAGAATATAGACAATGGGTTCCGATAAATTTCATCGGTATTTATTTTTACACAACCAAGCGATTCCAATTTTTTCATTGTTGCTCTGGTTGTTTTAGCAATACGCTCAAATCCAATTAAAGGAAACTTGCCAGTTGCTTGTAATTTTTCAAGAACAGCTAATTGACGCTTCGTAGCACCCTCGGATGTTATATATTCTACAGAAAATTCTGTTTTAGCATTCTTATCTATAAGTTTCATTGGGATAGCCATATTCAATACCGTCACAAAATCACAACAATAATAGTTGGCAACCCACTCTAGTAATTTTAAGTATTTTAGAGAAAATAAAGGCGTTTCATCAATAATTTTGCTAATTTTTTTAGCCTTGATATTTTCGTCTAAATAATCAGAAAACCCAACAACAAAAGCATTAATAAGACCTTGACGTCCAAACGGAACAAGAACAGCTTGACCAATCAAAATTTTATCTTTAATGTCATCGGGAATTAAGTAACTAAATGTTTTAACCCCTAATCCTTTTATATTAACTAGGACAAGAGCATATTTCATTATTCTTCAGCCATGAATTCTTTCATAGCTTCATCAACAGCATCTCTTAAAACTTCTATCTGATCTGGAGTAAAAGTAACGCCCTTCTTAGTAGGAATCCAAGTTTCTCCACTATCAGTTGTAAAAAATATTCTCATATTAAGATAACTTTTACCATTATATTCACTAATAGAAATTTTTAATTGTTCTGTATCACTTCTTTCAATAACTGCAAGTTCTTTTTCTTCTTTTTTTGCCATTGTTCATTTTCCTTTCATCATAAAACATACCAAGCTTGATTGTACACCTTCAATCACAAATGGCAAGTGCTTCGCACGTGACAACAATATTCTATGAGAATAATTTGAAGTTTAAATTTACATTATCTTTAATAGTTGTTTTCAAAGTATCTTCTTCAGTTTTAATTGCTGTTCGTTCAGTCTCAAGTTTTGATAAATCATTATCAATCCTAGTTTCTTTACTGTTAATTTTTCTCATATCTGCTTCGTATTTAGCTTCAGCTTTTTTCAAGAATGTATCATCCGAAACTTCTTGCAAGGAAGTTTCAGTAGCAACACTAGCACTTGTTTTTGCACCAGTGGTAAGATCAAACGTTGTAAATTGTGCAACACCTGCATTTACAACATTCGTCAACCAAGTGTTACTACTTGAAATAGTTTCATTTTCAACTATAAATCCACTATTCTTAAGGAGGTTATATGATGCCTCATCCGCAAGAATAGAAGTATCCGTTTGATCCCAATCCAATTTGGTTCCAGATTGATAAGTTTCTTCTTTTGTTCCGTGTTGAATAGAACCTGTTACAGCAGAACTTTGGTCAGCAGTTGACATAGTAATTTGATATCTATCAGGATGATCTAAGACATCTTGATCTATTGCCTTAGCAGTATATTTAGAATTTCCTGAATATGCATTATATAAAGCTGATAAATCACTATCAGCATCTACACCTTTTGTAGAATTATCACCAGCTATTTTATTTAATTCTGCAAGATAAGCTTTATTTATAGTTCCTGCAGTTGAATCAGAAGTATCTGAATAATTGCTCGTTAGATATGATTCAATATTTGAAGCAATATCAGTCGGAGTATATCCTGCTTTTTTGAAAGCAAGCGCAAGTTCAGTTGCTATTGTCTTAATTGATGGAATACTCATTGTACCTTTAGTTAATGAATGATCAGGAGACCAAGCATCGTTAGTATTAGAACGAGCAACTTTATCGGAAGCAGATAATCCAGTGTTTTGATAAGTGGCAGTATTAGTCGTTGTACCATTATTAATGTCTGATGTTAATTGAGACATAAACGTTGTATCCGAGGAATCAAGAGTAGAATCAGTTAAAGCCTTATATATATTTGTATTCAAATTATACAATTTAGCATTATCAGTAGCATTATCACCGAAAGACGTGATAAATGCCTTTATTTTATTTTGCACAGCAGTTAAGTCAGCAGGTGCCATATCAGTAGGTTTTATGCTACCTGCTTTAATCATAGCGGCATAAATGTTTGAATATAAACCACCCGTTCCGCCAGCACTTACTGATGGAACTGTTGGAGCGACATTGAAAGGTTCAACGCCTCCACCTGTACTTGGAATACTAGCAGTACCGCTTGTGGCAGCACCCACCATATTCATCCCAGGATTAATATCCTCACCATAACCTGAATCTGTAAATTGAGCATTGGTAGTAGTAGTTACAGCATTATTATTACCGATAAACACACCGGAATTATTTGTCCCATTAATTTTAGATGTAGTATCAATACCGGTAAATGTAAAAGAATCACCGTTATCATCCCAACAAGAAAGAACTCCTGTAAATCCACCAACATTTGTATTCCCAGTTATAGTTCCACCTGAATAAAGATTACTAACAGTTGTATTTGAGTTATTATCAGGATCCACTTTCCAATACCCGGCAATACCGCCTACATTATTAGAACCATTAACTGCTCCTGTTGAGTATGCATTTTCGAAATTAGGATGTGAGTTACCATGCATTATAAAATAAGTACCAAGCAATCCCCCAACATTATATCCTGCGCCAGTAACATTCGCACTACTGTATACATCATTGACTGTAGTTGTCGCGCCAAGGTTACCATAATAGAACCCAACCAAGCCGCCTGTTCCTACAGCATTATCATATGCAGTACTAGTATGAGTAAACGAAGTTGTGTTAGTATTATTTACAGAACCTGTTGAGTATACGTTACTGACATTTGTATCCGTTGCATAGCCTATTAATCCACCAATTGTTCCTGAACTTCCATTAATCTTGAGATTTTCTAATCCTACATTTTCAACGGTTGCTCCTTCTGTAAAACCAAATAAACCTTGTGTCCCAGTAAGATTATTAATTGTATAACCATTACCATCAAAAGTCCCTTTAAAAGCCATTCCTGTGAAAGCATTATCGCCAGTACTATTCTTCGATCCGTATCCAATACCAGACCAATCAGATACTGAAGACATATCAATATTATTAGCCAATTTAATAGTTACATTTGCAGTGCTGACACCGCTATTAACCAACTCTTGTAATTTTTTAAGTTGAGTAGCATCAGAAATAGTATATGTTGATCCTGATGTTAGTGCTGAAATGTCAGGTGTTAAAGCAGTTCCTGAAACAGCAGAGTGAGCAGAATTAAAGCTTGCATAAGCAGCCAAAGCCGCATAATCTATGCCGCCACCAGCAGTATTAGCAACAGCCTTAGAATAACCCCAAGTTTCTGAATATGAGCTTAATGAACTACTTGTAATCGGAGTAAAACCAGCTACGGTATCCAGATTTTCAACAGTTCTCGTTGAGTATACAGGGTATGAAGTCTTTGTATGCCCACAAGATGTCAAGAAATCGTCCAGAGATGGCATTGCATCTGTTGTTGTCAATCCATTTTGATCTGCAAATTGCTTAGTGATAAAGATTCTGCCTGTTGATATCTCTTCAAGGAATAGGTTCTTCGATGCAGTCTTACCGGTATAAGAGGATACACCCTGATTTTCCATAACATTCAGCGTAGCATCTACAAACCCGTTATCATCCCACACACTAGAAAGTTTCGTTTGAATTTTTGTAGCATCCATTGCCTTAAGGTAGTCGTTATAAACGGAATCAGACTCATTGGACATCTGAAGTTTTTGAGCTTCAAGCCTTTGAGCCTTGTATTCTATGTCGTGCTGACGGGCAGTCAATGACAGCAACCTAGCTTGTGATGACGACATTCCCATTTGTTTTTGAATTCCCTTTACGTTTATTCCCTTATATAAGGGGATAACGGTATAATCGATAGAATCTTTAGTAAAAAGGGCATTTTAAACGTATATTTTTACAAAACTTTACATAAAATTGAGGTGGAATTCAGACAAAATCGTTACAAAAATTAATGAAGTTGTGTAAAGATTCAAAAAATGATTCATATTTCTTAATAAAAAAATCTTTTTTTGCAAAATTTCTTAATAAACTGAATTCAAAAAAGTTAAAAATTTTTTCTAAGAAGAAAAAATATGAGGACATCGAAAGAGTAATTTTTCTTGCTAAATGCTCTATTTTTAGCGAAATTGTTACATAAATTAATGAAGTTGTGTAAATATTTGCTGAAATTTTCATATTTCTTAATATTTGCACAACTTTTATACACATTTAATAACAAAATATTTTTTCAACAGGATTTTATTTTTAACGGAAATAGATAAAAAAAATACGTGACTTATAGAATCACGTATTTTTAATTTAAAATTTTAGTTTTTTTGTTCTATATATTTATTAGACCTTCATTTCTTTTTCAAAACCGAATAATGAACTTACTGATTCATCATCGTGAATACGAGAAATAGCTTGTCCCAAAAGCGGTGCAACAGACAGTTGTCTAATATTATTAGGCAATTTTTCCGGATCCCAAGGTATAGTATTTGTAATAATACATTCTTCAATTGGAGCCGCCTGAAGTCTTTCAAGAGCAGGACCAGAGAATACAGCATGAGCCGCACCTACATATACAGCCTTTGCGCCTTTTGATTTTAACAATTTCGCAGCTTCACATATTGTACCAGCAGTATCTATAATATCATCAACCATAAAACAAATTTTATCTTTAACATCACCTATAACATGAGCAGCAATAGCTTCATTATGTTTGTCACGACGTTTATCTATAATAGCTAAAGGACAATCAAGTTGTTTTGCAAAATGTCGAGTCCTTTGAACACCACCAGTATCAGGACTGACAGCAACCATATCATCAGGAGAAATATTCAAACTTTTCATATAATCAACTAATATTGGAGTAGCAAATATGTGATCAACAAGGATATTAAAGAACCCTTGAATTTGTCCAGTATGCAAATCCATGGCAAGAACTCTGTCAGTACCAGCAGTTGTCAATAAATCTGCAATTAATTTTGCAGTAATAGCTTCACGACCAGAAGTTTTTCTATCTTGACGAGCATAACCATAATAAGGAATAACTGCAGTAATGGTCTTTGCACTTGCACGTTTGAATGCATCTATAATTATCAATAATTCTACTAAATTCTCATTTACCGGATTACATAATGGTTGGACGATAAAAACATCATCACCACGAACACTCTCTTTTACTTGAACATAAATCTCACCATCAGCAAAATTTTTAATAACCATTGGCCCTACTGTAGTTCCCAAATGATCAGCAATTTCTTGCGCTAATTTAGGGTTAGAACGTCCAGCAAAAAGTTTTATATCATGTGTTGGATTAACGGCTCGTTCTAATTCAGGGTAAGTCATTTCAAGTACCATTTATAATTCCTTTCATAATATGAGACTTATGGACAAGTCAAATAATCTGAGTTTTAAACAAAATTGTCTCGTACAGTCATCTCATTATTCCGCTTGACCATTGTATTACAAATTAAGATACATGGATACTCCATTTTAACAAAGATTAAGAAGATTAAGTTTTGTAACAAATTAATTGGTGACTGAAATCGGAAATATTACAAAAACTTTATATGTGTAAGAGAGCAAATAAGATGTATAGATAATGAAGATTGAGTTACAGATTAACTGAAATTTAACTTTTGGACTATACATAAAAAGCCTCGACATTCTTAAAAAGTCGAATTTAAGAATTTCAATTTAGGCACAATTGGAGAGCAAAATGGGCACAACACCAATAGCATGGAACATCCCCAAAACTGATACGTCAACATTAAATGTTAACCTAACAGGCAATAGAAACTCTGTCGGCTCTGAAGTCGCAGGTTCACTAGCTTCCATAGGAACAATGCTTACAATGGGACTTCTAAGCAATGCAATCCAAAATAAAGGAAAACAAACTCCTACAGATACAAAGGCTCCAAACAATTTCGTAACACAACAAGCCGATATGGAAACTGCAATCGCAAAAATAAATATAGATATTTCAAAAAATCAAAAAGATGTTGATGATGCACAAAAAGCATTTACTGATTACACTACTAAAACAGATTCAACACAAATTGACCAAAAGCAAAAAAGTGTTGATGATTTAGAAGCTATAGTATATGGAACTGACGATGGTAAAGACAGTAAAGAAGCATCTAAAGGAAATGAAAAGTCAATAGAAATAGCTAAAGAGATCACACAAAAGCAAAGTGCATATGATACATGTAATACTATCGCAACCAAAGCACAGACTGATTATACAGCTACTGAAGGTAAGTATCAATCTCTGAATGATGATGCAACGAATATGGAAGCTGGCGTAGGAAACGACCCTGGAGATCCAGGTATCGATCCAGGTGACAAAGCAGATTCTAAGACAGTGGCAACATATAATGAGAAAAAAGAAGCAAAAGCCACTTATGACGAAAATAAAAGAATGGCAAATGCAAAACGCCAAGAAGCTACTGCAGCAAAAACACAAATGGATCAACTTAAAATAGCGCTAGATGCCGCAAACAAAAACAAGGCAGCTGCTCTAACAGAACTTAATACAGCAAAAGGCACCACAGTAACTCCGAATGGTGAGACTACAGTTGACCAAAGTAAAGCTGATGTAGCAACAAAACTTGAACAACTTAAAAAAGAGCAAGCAGAGTTGGCAGAAATGAAAGCACTTCAGGGAGACACCGATGCAGCAAAAACAAAAGCTACACTTGTAAATAAATTAGGAACTGCAAGAACAAATCTTGAAGCAAGCCAAAAGCTTTTGAGCGTATATAAAGCTCAACAACTTAAAATGAAAGGTTCACAATCAATACAAAATAACAAGGATGCAGATAAATATGCTACAACTGGTGGTAAAAATGACGGCAACTGGTGGAGCAGAAATATGCCGAGCTTCCTTGGAGGAGCAAATAAAGCAACAAAGGCTCAGTACAAGACGAACCATCAAGCATACGAAAACTCTATAGCAGAATATGCTACTGATAATGGAATATCCGACTCTCAAGCAAAGGCAGACCTTGATAAGAAAGCAACAGAAACTGCAACAGATAGGGCAACACAATTTAAGACATCAAATCCGAAGTCAAATATATCAAATAAAAAACTTATCCAATACTTCAAAGATAACCCCGATGCAACTGATGCTCAGGCCAAAGATTTAAAATAGAGCCATGGGCTTTAGCCCATCTATAATAAAGTAAAAAAATCCATATACCGAAATCTGTATATGGATTTTTTATTACGAGAACTTCTGGGACATGGCAATCCAGGAAAGAAAATATCAAGAGTTTTGTTTAATGAGGATAGCTTTTCGTTTTGTCTACGTATGTAGTACCCTGCATCTATTGTCAAGATACTTAATCTTGCCAACAGAATTCTTGTGCGTAACTATTGAACTAAAGCTTTCAAACGAATTATTTATGTGCGAAAAATTATTATTTGAACTTGTAGATTTAATTTAATAAATAATTCTACCCATAACCCCTTGCCTACGTACGTAGTACCTACTTTACATCAACAACACTAACGCCATCTCCACCTTCGACACCTTCGCCAGGCCTATATTTTGCGACATACGGTGAAGTTTTCAAAAAGTCTCTTACAGCCTGTTTTAGGGCACCAGTCCCGTGACCATGAATAATAAATATAGGACTTAAATTTATCAAACTCGCTTTATCCAAATATGATTCAACATCATCTAAAGCCTCTTCAACCCTATAACCTCTTAGGTCGAGAGTATTAGACATAGAGTATTTTTTTATTTCAACAGATTCAAATGGTTTTGCAAACTTTTTAACAACAGGCTTCTTAACTAAAGAGTTATTATAAACTGCAAGTTTATTTTTCTTAATTTTGGTTTTGATATTTCCCATAAGAACTACTACATCCTGTTTGCCCTTATCATTTTGACTCGGCATATCAACAAGTTCTACTTCCTGATGAAGTTCTTTAAGCATAAAAACATCACCAACTTTTGCAATAGACCAATCTATTTCTTCATAGTTTTCACCTTCAACTTCTTCATTTACACCTTTGTGGAATTTATGTTCAAGGTTTGCAAGTCTAGAATACGAACGTCGGGCAATCTTTTCAGTCTTATCTTTTCTGATTTCATACAAAATATCTTTTACTTCTGATTTTACTCGTGTCATCTCACCATCAAATTTAGCTTTGATGACTTTTATTGTTCTATTTTTTTCTTTCTTCAGTTCTGAAAGTTTCTTTTCATAATCTTTTTTAAGTTCTTCAACTTCTGTCCTTGCACTTTCAGCGACTTCCAAATCAACCGTCAATTTTTGATGAGTATCCTGCAATTTTTCAACAACAGTATTAGAAACATCCTTACTGTTCACCATCAAGGATTTAGCTTCATCAATGAGGTTTTTATCTAGACCTAACATCGAAGAAATAGAAATAGCATTACTCAAGCCAGGAATTCCTATAACAAGTTTGTACGTTGGAGATAGTGTACTAGTATCAAATTCAACACTAGCATTTTTGAAATAAGAATCTGTGTACTCTAATGATTTCAACTCCCCATAATGAGTCGTTATAAGAGAAATAGCATTTAAATCTTTCAATTTTTTAAGAATAACTTCTGCTAAAATCGCACCCTCTTGAGGATCAGTTCCCGCACATAATTCATCAACCAAAACAACAGTTTCATAATCAGAATTATTCAAAATTTCTATTACATTTTTTATATGGGATGAAAACGTAGACAAATTCTGTAAAATATTTTGTTCATCACCAATATCTGCAAAAACCTTTTTAAATGGGTAAATCTTAGCTTGTCCACAAGGAAGAAACATGCCGGACTTTAGCATCAATAAAAATAACCCTACTGTTTTTAAAGTTACTGTTTTACCACCAGTATTGGAACCGGTAATAACAACAGATTTATAATCTTCTCCAATATAAAAATCATTCTCAACAATCTTTTCGACATTTCCTATTAAAAGTGGATGTCTCATTTCATCAATTTGAATAACTTTATTATCCGACAAATCTGGTTCTATAGACGAAGTTTTAACAGAATATCTTGCTTTTGCAAAATAAAAGTCAATTTCAGCAAGAATATCTACAGTTTGACGAATTTCAGATAAATTATCTTT
>Ga0302271_10000566_pt1 | contig 36254 bp, 30 predicted proteins | sample III_Bog_N1_1_FD_198767 | JGI IMG/M metagenome (GOLD analysis project Ga0302271, IMG submission 198767) | Peat permafrost microbial communities from Stordalen Mire near Abisko, Sweden - III_Bog_N1_1 | ecosystem: Environmental > Terrestrial > Soil > Wetlands > Peat | place: Sweden: Abisko... | reverse complement strand
CTATATCCTGATTTCTATTTTCATTTCCCCATATCAATACAATCCCCTAAACGAAAACCACAGAATAATCAAATAATTAACAGATTAAAAGAAGAAAGCATGAGAAAGGGCTTTGGGATAATATGTTTTTAAGATGGCCACTAAATAAGTGGTCATCACTCTTATATAAACTCAACTCACAAGTAGTCTAGCATAGCTCCCAATTAGATGGCGGATAGCATAGTTCTATCTTCCAAATCAAGTCTATCGTGACATCGTTGTGAGTGCTCCTCCATCCCACCCAATCCTTTATCGAATGTGCCTTCTTTTGGTCCTTGTTACCGCAGAGATATGTACATGCCCCTCCCTCTTGCCTGCCTTCCAAAGCAGGCAAAGGCACAACAGGGTTTATAAGAAACCTTGATTAACACAATTCATACAAAAAAACCCCTTAATACTATTAATGAGAGATATAATGCATGTTTATTGAATGAGGTTGAATGAGATATGATTGCTTGCGTGTTCGTTTGTTGTTTTTTGCCCAATTTCAAGTGCTATTCAAGGCATATCATACACCTATTTCCTGCTCATACAGCACTTGTTGTTAAAAATAACAATAAACAATAAATAGACAAGTGCGAGCAGAGAGGAAGGAATGAATGATTGTCTTGCCTATTCCGATTCAGCGAGAATTCAAGTAAAGGCAGTTAGGCAGTTAGAGATTTGTTAGAAATATTCTAGGGATTTTAATAGATTTAGATATTAACAAAAAAGAAGGATGGGGGGGGGGGATGGATATCTAATTGGGTTTTTAATGTTTAACATAAGTTGCTTCAATTTTTCAAAATCAACTGATCAACGAATTTATCATCCCCATCTCAAAGCGGGAATTTAGAGATATTTTGAGTTTAGCACACACATTTAAACACACAAGCACAAATACCTTCAAGATATCTGCCTCATTTTTACATCCAAACATATCACTGCAATTACAACATGTCATCATTCACAGTATCTTCATCTTCGCATTCTCTTGTATGAGTTCAGCTAGCTTATGATCGAAATAATACCCCTTAGAAGCGAAGAACTCTTTGTGCTTCTTGCTTCTCATAATCATCACATCAATTAGCACATCGACTCCCAGCATAATTGGCAGAGATCCCATCCACACATAAATCAATCTTTTCTCTTGCCATTTCTCGGTGATCTACGATCCACAGACTAATATGAATACCTCTAAGAACATTGCAATAGCATAGAATGTGTGGGTATACAAATGAGATGAAAATTAGCTTCGTTCAATTTGCTGAATGAACTCCTCGTCATCGCTGCTAGCCTCAGATGCTTGAATGATTTTAATCTCACTGCTGAGGATGAGTTTTGATTGAGAGTATGTCTTAGCGTTGAGACGACCTAAGATGAAGCAGATTGGATAGGATAGGAAAGTAGAAAGGATTGAGAAGATCGTCAGAGTAACCATTGGATGGAGATGCTAGGGGAGACTACCAATGAACAGACTTTAGATGAAGAGCATCAATGATATCTACAGGAGTAGTAATGTAGATCGAGAGTTCTTGTTGAAGTATTTCTCATGGTCAAGATGGAGGATGGAATACCATGCGATCAAGGTCTAGAGAAATGGAAAGAGAGAGAGAGAGAATGATAGAAAAATAAGTGGAGATTATTATTGTAGAAATATCAAATGTAAATGCTAGTTTGATTGCTTATTGTTATGAATGAATCATAAGCAAGTGAGAATGGATGGAGGAAGAAGAAATATATTGGAAGGGATTCATAGAAAGTAAATAAATTCTTGAATACTTTCAAGTTGTCTTTGAATTCAGCTGCGAAGATATTGTCTGGATTCGGTCGCTTGAATGAGAGCAAAAAGTAGATCAAGAAGATAGATATATACACCCAAAAACCGCGATTGAGACTTAAGTCCATTTTCTCCTAAAGGATGATGATAATAATAGAAATAGAGAGAGAATTAGGAAGTTTAAAGAGAGAGTATGTGTGTGTTGATTTGGTGTGATTCCCTTAAATTAGTATGTTTGATTAGTGCTTACATAAAACTCCGGAAAGCATCCAACTTTGATAACTGCATTATGATTGAATTGTTATATTTCTCTTAGCGCTCCTTGTATGATATTCGCCTCTCCAACGCTCTTCAGGAAATACTCATTGATTTCTTCTGAAACGCCAAGAATCTGATCGAATACAAACCAATTGAAGGACTCATCCTCACAGTTTTCAGCTAATTTCGTTCCTCGGTACTGATAGAACCCATGATTCTTCTTGAGAGTGTAAAACGAGTCGAATGCAGCATCGAAATTTAGTGTAACATTTGTAGATTGCTCAGCTAGGAAAGGTTTCAGGAAGAAACTGCTTTCTTGATGCCAGAAGCGAGAATCGCTTGAACTAGAGGAGGTTTCAAATAAAAATGATACAGCAGCAGAGGTTATCGTAGAATTGGAAGTGCTTGTGCTGCTGCTAGAGGTTAAATAGCTCTCTGTAAGGTAGAACACTAGCTCAATATCAGGGATAAGCTTGGTTGCTGTTGCTTGGAGTTGTTGTGGTTGCCCTTATTTCACTGGCTCGGTGGATTTCTCTGGATCGATGATTCTGTGTCGAGCTGGAGAGTATATCTCAACACTACTTAATTTGAGCTTTTGATGTATGCCGTCTGTGTCAAGGAACTCCAGCCATGCGCCAATACCTTCGGTTATGCTCAGCTGTAGGTAAAAAAGAAATACAATCAGAAGATTTATGGTAAATTCAAAGAATTTGAAACAAAAAGTAAGAAAAAAGCATTGAGAATTGATGAATGAGCCTAACCTTCTTGTGATACTCTTGCGGGATATCTTGTAGGATTGCTTAGCCAGAAGTAAAAGCAAGTTTAAAGGGATGATCAACGTTGTTTTGGCATGCTACTGCTGGCTTAATGCGAATTGGTGATTCATTAGAACCCTAATGAGAATACATAAAGCAAACAGCATTATTTAGACAATACATTACACATCTTCTAATATCTCTATCCCTCTCATTGTACATAGCATTGTATATTGAGTTGATCGCTTTGGCATGAGACACCATCATTCCACAAGCTGACTGCAAGTAGCAAGAAGCAAAAGTATTAATAGTAGAGGTAACGAATCATCCTTTATAAGTTCTATTAGTTTCTACTTTGGAAATTAAATCAAAAGGGTTTATTTAGGGGGGAGGGTCATCCGAAGTATCAAAGGGAAAGTAATAAGGAGAAAGAAAAAAAAACAATTTTTGAGTTCTTAAAGTATTAGTAATAGTCACCCTCCCCTCCAGAAAGCCTTAAATAGGATACATAATATGAGTCTGTGAGGGCTCCAAAATAGTAAGGAGCAAGTAAAAACTTCCGATAATATTGCGGGAAAGGCTAACATAGTCTCAAGATAAACTAAGTTATTATTCCCAACAATATTTGTAAGATAATGATTTGTTCTTCTTCTTTTTTTCTTCTAAAGAGTCTAAAAGAACTTTACTTTTACCATAAATACATTTATGTCAATACAATTCATTTAAATTAAACATCCTTTTACGCCTTCACAATCATTCTCTCTTTCTCACTTTTCTTCATTTCTCGCTAAGCTTATCAGATTCTTTCTCCTCTTTCATATTACTATTCTTCTCGTTGTTGTTTCTCTCGCTCAGTGAGTTTCCTAAGCTTTCTTCCTTTTGATATACTCTTCTACAATCATATTGAATATCCTATCTATTCCATCACCTGTTTTCGCTGAGCATTCCGTGAAGAGGAAGTTCTTTTCTCTCGCGAACTGCTCCGCTTTCTGCGTAGTGACTTTAATCGCTTCATAAGGTGAATCTATTTTATTGCCAACTAGCGCGATGATCATCCCATCAGTCTTCGCCTTGTCTTCGAGCTCATTGATCCATATCTACAAGTTATTGAAACTCTCCGCGTCTGTCACATCGTAGACAAGAATAGCAGCTTGACTATCTCGATAGTACAACGAGAGAATAGAACCTAAGAATACATTTTATTATATCGTTATCATAACCGTTTCTTTGTCAATATAGATAATAAATAGCAGATTACGATATCGTTCATCTCCAGCGGTGTCCCAGATATGCAATGACAACACAGAGTTATCTTAGAGTTGAATGTTCTTCTCGATGTACGCAGCACCCAATGTAGCTTAATGTGCTGGATCAAACACTCCCTATTTAAATCGCTAAGTTATCGCTGTCTTACCTAAGAAACACAAAAACGCGTTATGAGATGAATGCTTATCATGAAAATCTAAAAATTTTCAACATCTTCAACCAGCTCCCCTTATGTGTTTGGTTTATTCTTATATCTATATCTATATCTATTCAACATCCATCTTAATTCTCTTCTAAAATACTATTAATAACTATCTAATTCTCGACCAAAATACCAATCCCTTATTTTTAAACAATCTATGACTCTTGACAAAAACGCCAAGAACAACAACAACTACAACAACAACACATTAAAAGAATGATATCCTTACCCACAGCGATGTTGCCCAGCAGGACAATCTTTGCTTGCTAAGTTGGTTTCTTTTCGTCGCGTAGTCTGAGAGATTTCGTTGCTTTGCTAGGATTGGTTGTCCCACCACACATGTTACCCATTTCTTAATAGAGAGCAATTCAAACTATATCTCTATCTATATCTCTTTCCCTTGCGTACTTCTAATAATTACTATCCTCTCTCTATTCAAAACAATTAAACTAAATTATTAAATATATATTATTATCATTCTCCTATTAACTCATATTAATATCTCTCCTCACTCTTCCCATCTAACCTTCTCTCTGTGTAGAGAGAACACCAATCACAATAAGATCAATTTACATGTGCTCCAAATCAAACACAAAAGCAGCGCACACACACACACATACATATACATCCCATCAATTTTCCCTGACTGGATCAATCCATCCATCTAATTTCTTATTATCCGGAATATATTCCTTTGGCTTGTATGCAGTCGACAATTCTAGATTCTACGATATAGTATAATCAGAGTCTGAATATATTGTGAATGCTCTCTCGTCTTTGCTGAACAAAAGCAACGGACCAGATAACGATGTCTCCTTATGGCAATACGATTGCTTCTTCATAATACTGAAATTATATTACTAGCTCATCACATTAGAAAGCAAGACATCACTGCTGTTCATGCTATTAGTCATGGTAGTCCTGCTGATTCCTTTGAGGCCTGATATGTCATACACATGCAAGGTTGCTTCGTCATTATGGATGTCCTCAGCTGTACTGATTAAGCCGAGAATATTATTAGAATTTGTGAATTGCATGTCTGTAATGATTTTAGCTGTTTTCCCTCGATACAGCGTTGCTCTGAGTTTCCCCGAAGCAGTATCGAAGATCTTTACTCCATGTGCTCCTTTCGTTGCAATACCGCATAGCTATCCATCAGGGCTTAAGGTTATTCTAACAATTTGTTGATCGTTGTTGTCAACAGGGATAGATAATTAGTTATTGACGATTTCTTGTCGAATATCGATGAGAACAGGATTCATCAGCCAGACATTCCAAGCAATCACACTATCTAGGAGGAAAACAAAATAAAAAATTGTTAAAAAATGTATTCTTTCATGTGGTTCTAAGCATCTTCCCTCTTCTCAATCTTACTTCTCTCATCTGAAATGTACGCATAAGTGAATGTATCATACATCTTGCTCGTCGTGAACACAACAGGCTTAGCTACATCGAGGATATACTTCAATGGCTTCTTATTAACGATATCATACAGTAATATCCTCGATTCACTGGAAACTAACAGAAACTCTCGAATATACTGTAGATTCGTGACTGGCTAGAAGAAATCATATTCTTAAATGATCCCACCTTGGATCGCATCGACAATGTAGACTTTCGAGCTAGGAAATAGCTTATTTTTATTATCCGTGACGACTGCGCAGAAGTACGTGTCGTACAGTAACGAAATCAGTTTTATACCACTCGAAGCTAATGGATTGGCTGTGTCTTCGAGAACATATTTTCGTTTGTTTCCGTCAGTTTCTTGGACTCTGAATCCTTTGACAGTGCCTATCGCGACGGTGTTGCCACTCTAAGAGAAGACTATTGTGTAGATCTAAGGGATGTCTTTATGAAGGATCTCTGTGTCACTATCGACAGCTACGGATATCTCATGAGGAGTTGGTGTCTCTTTATCACTGTCACTCAGAGATTATTGCTATTACTATTAAGTTTAGCGCTTCTGCTAGGTAGTAGATTTGTCATCTTCATCGAGGCAGGCATCAATGACTTCAAATCCTTAAACGACTTGCTTTGGTTCGCTCATAATTATATATTCAATGAATTGTCTTTGTTTCCACAAGTTTAAAAGAATATAAATTCTTATCAATAGCTCGAGGAGGGATATCAGAGACAATCAAATCAATTCATAGATTATACTCCCCTTCAGCTGATTCGCTCTTTTTCCCCTTATCTTCTGACAATTGAATAATAAGATAGAAGCATATAAATACAAGGAATTGAATTCCCATATCAGAATATTATGGATTGTAAAAGAGTGATCCTTTTCATGAATAATCCTTTAAATGAATCATAATAATACACTCACACATCAAAAAGAAAAAAGAGAGAAAAGAAAGATAATAAAATAATAAAAATGGCTCCTCCATTATTCTTTTTGTAGATTCTACTGTTCTGTCGGTTGGTTAGTTGATTATCCATATGCTATCTCTTCTTGGCTTTAAATACTTTAGTACAATCCTCCTAAGCCCTTTAGCTGCTATTTTCCATTAGGTAGATATATATCTATCATCTCTGTGCTTTTTTAAACGACTGGAACGCACCTAGATTATTAACAATAATTAATTACCATTTGATAATTAGTACAATTTTTGTTAGTAATTGTTACTTGTGGTAGTTTAGCTAGCAAGTATTCCACCTGCGCCAGATGTATAGTTGAGTGCAGATGCTGGCGAATTGCTGCGGATTCTGTTCTTGCTTGCTACTGCAGCTGCTGTTAATTGCTTCTGCTTCTCTAGCTTGCTTTACAGGCCTGAATTAAAAAGCAAAGCAGTCAAGAAATAGTGCAAAGGCTTTTATAATAATCTTAGAAGTACTTGAGAGATCTGGAGAGAAGGACCGATAAGCAGGAGTAGTACTCTTCTAAGCTTGCGACTGTTGTTGATATTATTTTGATATCGGAGCAGTCTCTTTCGACGAAAGGAAATTATTCTACATCGGCTAGTACATCAAATACGTGTGCAAACCATTGGAGTTCCTTAGAAAAGAAAGCAAATGTAAATTTATTATTTAGAGAGTGAAAGATTAGAATGGAATGAAGAAATAGAGAGAGGGAGAGATATCTATATTTATATATATGATGATGTATTATAAAATATACTGCTGTTACTCTTTGCCGCTGCTGGGTTTGGTTTACGATGATGGCTTCGCAGATGGAGGTTTAGTTGAGTTAATAGCTAATTTACTATTCGTGCTATTAGCACTAGTTGCAGAACTAATCAAATTGGTAGATGTAGCCTTCGTTTAGTTGTTATTGAAGGCTTAATTTGTAGCTCCTCCTAATGTCTGCTGCTGCTATTACTGCTACTAAGCAGCAGCAGCAGCAGCAGCTGTAAAAGATGTGTTTCCAAACGAGGATGTATTTATTTAGCTCATGAACGAAGAGTTGCATGTTGGATTAGAATTATTAGTATTATTATTGTTGTTGTTGTTGTTGTTGTTGTTACCAATAGTGAAGGAGTTAGAAGAAACAAATGAACTACCAGTGTTATTGTTGATATTGTTGTTAATATTGCTAAATGAATTCTTGGAAGGATTTAAAAAACTGTTATTATTATTATTATTATTATTATTATTATTATTATTATTATTGCTGTGAGTGGTGGTATTCCCAGTGTTATTTGACAGCAGACTATTCGATCTATTCGCAGCTGCATTTTGCTAGTAATACTACGTCGCTTATGAAGAAATAAATGAGGATCCCTACACAGAATTTGGCTGCTGCTGCTACTGTTGTTGTTGAGAAGATAATCCATAAGATGTTTATTATTACTACTACTGTTGAACCTGCTATTACTAATTCTATTATGGCATTGATTTTTTAGCTTGAAACGACTTAGACAATGAAGAATTCATGCTTGTATTGCAGCTGTTACCATTGACTCCGCTAGTATTGTTGTTCCCCATTCCATTATTCTACTCCCTCGGCTTCAAAGGCTTTTCAACAACAAATCAAAGATAAACATCATAAACAACAATTCATCTTAATCTCAATGTGTTTCTTACAGGTCTTTCATGCTTGATGAAATTGGATCCCTTGGAGAAACTGCCATTAGGACTTCTACCAGCATTCAAAAGAAGCAATGAACCAGCAGATGGCTTGGCATTACTGTTGGCATGAGTGTTATTTGAATCTGATGAAGGATGTTTGACAACATGCGATGCAGAAGGAGGTGTAGGGTTTCGCATGTAGTTGTTTTGATTTGGTCTGTGCTGCTTCTCAGCTGAGTTTCTGGATTGCTAAGGAGACTACAAGAAGGACATAACTGATGGCTAGAATGCTTCATAAGGAGGGATAGCAGTAGTTGTTGCTGTTGCAGTAGTATTGTAATTGTTGTTGTTATTCTTGGAGGATGCTGCTAGTTGCTATGCTAGCTTCGCTGAAGGACTGCGTTCGTCATCGATTTTCTTAGGTAGACTGTTGCTACGTAGGATATTTGCTGAGTTATCTAATGGGGGAGTTTATTATTCAAGAGAGAAAGAGTTCGATTTATGAGGATGTTAAGTAAACCCAGCTGAGGATGATGGTAAATTATTACGTTATTGCTACTGCTAAGGGGGGTATTACAATAAAGAATTAGCTGAGTTAGCATTAGTAGTGTTATTGTTGTCAATAGCTCTAAGACTACTGCTTCTATTGATAACACTGGAATGCACTGAACTTACTCCAGTTGCTGCTGCTGTTGATTCAGAGTTATTAGTATTGCTTATGCTCTTAGATTTCCCATTTGGTTTAGTTTCTGCAGCTACAACTGCTGATTAGCCAGCATTGGAGGCATTTTTATTGTTACTAGTAGTAAGATTATTGCTGTTGAGTTTAGAATAATTAGTATTATTATTCGCTGAGTTAGTAATGGAACTATTTGGTTTGGTAATTGTGGGTTTATTATTGCTTGATTGTGGGGAGCTTAGCTGCTTTATGGGGAAAGAATTTATTTATGATTGTTGTAATTACTGCTAGTTATTATTAGATGATTGTTATTAGGGCTAGAGTGAATAGGGAGGGAGATATGAATAAGAAGAAGAAGGAAGAGGAGGAGGAGGAGATTAACCATATTATTATTATTATTATTATTATTGTAATGAAGATGGCAGTGTAGTTGCTGTTAATGGTTATGATGATAGTGGTTGTTGAGACTGTTAAATCTAAGGAGATGTATATGATCCATTTATCTAGTTAATCGAATAAGACTATTGCTAGTAACCTGTTTGGAATTATTACTATTGTTGCTGCTGCTATTATTATTATTATCCTGCTTATTGCTATTATGTTGCTTATATCAGTTATGACTAAAGATTACTATGATTATTGGTTGCTTGAATCGCAGCAGCGAACGATGAAGCAGTGTTGAAAGCGCTATTCGATGAAGTCATCTTAGACTGCAAAACAGATTGCTGTGAAGATAGCTACGAAGGGTAATACGGTTAAGGATCAAGAGCAGCTATTCCAGTATGCTCATTCTTATTACTTTTGCTGATAGGCTATGCTGCACCAGCACTGCTATTTCTCGAATGACTATTTGTGGTACTATTATTAGTATTATTCGCAGCAATACCCAGAGATTTCCCACTGAATTATCTATTCATCCCATTGCTATTGATGATACTCCCAGGAGCAGCACTATTGATTGCACCTTTCAATTGTGTTGCTTGTGCTAATCGCATGTCTCCTGATCCAGCACTCAGCTGCTTTCGATGGCTTCCCTAAAATAACCAAATTCACAGAATGTCTTAATACATGACCCAATTTCAATCCACCCATTCAACCAACCACCTGTTTGTTTTTTTGTTTTGTTAATCTCTTACTTTGATGGCTGATTTAAGTTACAATGAAGTCTGTCTTCTATGCACTACAATAGGTGGTGTACTGAGATTACTTGGATGAGGTAACTGACTCATCACATGGAGTGGCTTGCTATGATGCAGATCAGTCCAGGTAATCAAATCCTTCTTTTCCTTGAGCATCAGTTATCTTTATACAGCTTCACTCAGGAACATCTCCGCTATTGCACCATTTCGAGAGTTCAAATATGTATTGCGGATCAGTTCTTCATCTTTTTGCTCCTAGACACTCAATAAAGAAGGGTTTTATTGCGTGTTGCTGAAAAGGGAATTGGTATTGTTAGCAGCAGCAACAGCTGGAGATACCATCCATTAGCTAACCATAGCCCCTTATCCGGTAGTTTAGAGCTTCCTCTCGAGTTGTGTCAGCTAACAGAAGAAACTTGCTCGGATTTCTAAGTCAGCTCGTCGTGAATTCAAGAACTCCAAGGTCTTCAGCAACGACCAGTTGTACCTTTGAAAAAAGAGTTATCAATCAATAAATATTAATATCTTCTCTCTCCTATTCTCTTTTTCTGTTACTTCCTCATGAAATACGCTGCTAGCACACAGCAAGCTCTGCTTTATCCATGCAGGGAATGCACTAGCGTAGATTCCCCAGCATTGGCAGCTTCATCGATGAATTTCACGATTTCATTGAGTATCTCGTCTTGCTCGTCGAACAGCACTTGCTCGTCTGACTCCATCCAAGGAAACGTCAAGTACATCACGCCGATCTACTCCCACATGTTCGCTATCCGCAGTCCAGCGCAGTTTATCACATGACTGACTTTGTTCGTCACAATGAATTCAAGGTCCTATTGTAAAAAGAAAGATAAATCATTTAAGATGAGAGAGAGGACCACTGTTGTTTTTATTATGCTTGGGTGTGTTCTATGATATCCCTCCTTTGAAGAGACTGATCCTCTTACCTAAGCTGCGAACTCATCACCGATGAATAGCCCATCTTTGATCTTTATTGCACCTATGATGCTACTCTATTCTGATTATTGTTGATATTCTTATTGTTATTATTGTTGTTGCTGTGCTTATTGCTATTATTATGACTATTATTGCAGTATAGACAGCTGCTGAGACTACTCATTTATCATTTCTTCTTGTGTCTGTAGGAAGTATTCAATACAATATGGCTCTTTTCTTATTCGTTTCTCCGCACACACAGACTATGTTCGTTTTTCTAATAATACCTTATCTTGGTTGAATGTATGTGTGTGTGTATTCTGCTTTGATAGTGTGTTGACTCCCGCACACTCAACGCAACTCGCCTTTTCGTTTCAAAATCAAATTTGCATAGCACATTTGAACTCTCTCGCACCCACAGATGAAAAACAGAGAAAGAGAAAGAGTTTGATTAATTCCCTTTGTATCTCTCTCTCTCTCTTTCTCTACTTAAATTTCAAACTGCATATGAAAAAACTAACTCTTCAAAGGAAAATTCAATATGCCTAGAAACATCATTATCATTATTATCCTAATAGTCTATTTTTGTTTTCGCCAAAAGACTGACTTCAAACCACAGCTTTGTGGTTTAAGAGGGCTAATTGGAGTTATTTTGAATGTTTGTATGCTTTTTTTGCTGAAGAAAGCCAAGATATCCAAAGAATAAGGAGAATGTGAATCTGCTGGGAGTGAGAGAACCAGCCTCTAATACGCACACAAGTTGCTAGATGAATTTGTTATGATTCTAATATGAATAGAGATATTCTTAATTGAATTATTTATTAATTTATTGATTAAATTTGCTGGTTTCAAATACAAAAAAAATAAATCCTTCTTCTTCTTTTTCAGTTTGGAGAGAGAATTTCGCACACCCAACAAGATTTTTAAAAATATGAGTAACAAGAACTTGAAGAACGATAGCTCTGCGAGTCTGAATGAAGACGATGAAAAGGCTGACGGATATGAAGTCAAAGAATCCAAGGTATTTGGAGCAGCTATGCTCTTACCTGTCAAGGATCATCTGCAGAAGCTTGAAGTACTTTATGGTTATGGGCTGTGGATTTATGTGTGTTAGTTGAGCAATACTAGAGATCAATCACAAGAAATCAGAGAGATTTAGCAATAAAACAAATGATATTTCGATTGAACCAAGAATGGTGAACTTGTCAATTCACTGTCTTACTTGCATTTCAAAAAAAAATTGCATATGAATCACTCTTTTCTATTCATTCAACAGCTTAAATTCTTGGTTTTGCATAATTTAGGACACAATGACAGGCGTTTAAAAGGACTTAGAAGAGAGTCGTAAAGACATGAACTCATTGAAGACAGAACTAGCCCACTTGAAGAGCTCCTAATTCGATTAATTCGGTGACATTTCTAAGCTTGTGATGTACGAAACAGAGAGACTTGGTAACGATCTTAGGCAGCAAGGCACTGAAGATCTGCATGACACAGAGTTCCTGAAGATGCACGTCGCACAGCTGCAAAACGAAAAGATAAAATTAGAAGAAACTACAGAAATTCTCAAACTCAGAGTCATCAATACGGAAACAGATGTGGGATTCAGATATATCTACGATTGAGTGCGTGAGTAAAAGAGATAACATAAAACAGAAAAACAACCCTACTAGAATAATTTATAAATAGCACTTGACAATATAACAACCTCCCGTTTCAAGAAGAATAGCGATTATTTTTAAAGAATGAATTCCCACCCATCGCTGCTACTCTTGCATATTATTATGATTCCCAAAAATGCAAATTCTCTGTGCTATGTGTATTTTACATCCAGTATTAGATTCATGTTTGTGACTTTTAATGTTCTCTGAATCCAGCAGTTACAATTCCAAGAAAAATAAACGTGCTTTTTATGGGGATCTTATTAGCCCAAGGCGAGTAATAATCATGCAATTATGAATGTAAAATAGAATTATAAATGGATTCATTAGAAAGATAGAATTCAATCTCACACAACATACAACTTGCCATTCAATGTATTTATATGCTCTTTCCTGCAAAAATCCTTGCAGTTGTTTGCTCTTCTTTGTTCTCTCTCATGGAGCGAGTCTATGAGGGTCTCTTGGGAAAAGACATGCGTTTCTAATGTCGTAGAGATCGCAGTACAGGAAAACGACTCTCTCAAGACCGATACCACATCCACCATGAGGATAAGCACCATATGCCATGGAATCAATGTAATCCTTGAGAAGGTTAGGGTCGAGCCCACATTCGATGATTCTCTAGGTGAGAGAAGCAGGATCGTGGTTTCTCTAAGCACCCGAAGTAATCTCTTACCCTCTCATGAAGAAATCATAGGATAAAGTATAATTAGGGTCATCATGACATTTCATTGTGTAGAATGGTCTCGCTGATGCGGGATATCTGTGCATCATGTAGAAATCAGTGTCGTATTTCTCTTTCACAAGAGCGCCAAGTTTTTTCTCAGTGACAGTGTCAATGTCTTCGAGAGGGTTCTAATGGATTCCGTGCTCTTTGAGAAGTTCAACGCCTTCTTAGAAGGTGAGCTTCACAATGGGAGTCTTGATCTTGAAGGGTTCGAAAGGGAATTGCTAGTTGATTGCTGTTATTTCTTTAGCAAAACGAGTTTCTAATCCCTTGAAGATCGAGACAAAGAGATTACCCATGAGATCTAAGAGTTCATGGAAATTCTCTTTGATCGTCATCTCAATATCGAGCCCTGTGAACTCGCACATGTGTCTGTGGGTAAATGCATTCTCTGCTCTGAAAATAGGGCCGATTTCAAAGACTCTCTCGAAATCACTTTGGATGCACATTTGCTTGTAGAGCTACGGGGATTGAGCTAAGCATGCATCCTATTTGAAATATTTCAAGGGGAAGATATTCGAACCACCTTCGGAAGCACCTGGGATGAGTTTAGGAGTGTGAATCTCAACGAAATTCTAGCTGTACAGGTATTCTCTGAATAACTAGCAGATACCTGATTGCAATCTGAAAATAGCTTGCTTTGCAGGTGTTCGCAAGTCGATGATTCTGTTGTCGAGTCTGGTTTTAATCGACACAGACGAAGTTTATTGTTCTTTTTGTTCTTCCGCGACAACGGGAGTCTCTGAAGTTGCAGAAGTTGTGTATTCTTTTAGTTAGTCTTCCTTGAGTTGCTGTCTTGAAGCGTCCTCGATTTAGAAAGGTAATCTAGCGCGGGATCGGGATACAACGTAGATCTTCTCGACAATCAGTTCGAGTTTAGAAGAACTGCTCTTGATTTCAGCTTCTGGCTTCTGGACAACACCATAGATGTCGACGATCGACTCCAAAGGGATCTTACCAACCCACTTCACCATCGTTTTAGAGATCACATCAGTCTTCGAGATCATAGCTTGGATAGTGGAGAACTGCTATCGGAGGACTATGAACCCAACGTTGCCCTTGACTCTAGCATTGTGGATTCTAGCGCGCAAAAGCACAGTCTTGCCGATCAGACTCTCATCGATGTCTAAGATCTAGCAAGAAAAACAACAAAAACAATATGAAATCATTGTACAATCGACAGAATTCACTCCATTTCACTGGTTTTGTAGATGAAATAGCAAACTTTTTCTCTACCTGGACCCATTTGCGGTCTGTCAAATCTTAGCTCTAAACTAACGCGTAGTCTCCGTAGAGATCCTTGGCAGTGTCTGCTTCAAGCTCCTTGAGATAAGTCTCCTCTTGCTCCTTAAGCAATGCAGCTTCACGTTCAAGTCTCTTTTTCTCCTTCTCTTATTCTTTTTCTAATTTTTTCTAAGCCTTCTTACTTGCAGTTTCCCCAGCTTCTTTTGCTTCACCACCTTCAGCCTTCACAACCTCTTCGACCTTCTTCTCAGGTACTTCTTCTAGCTTCTTCTCGACTGCTTCTGACATCTTGACTCTTTTTGACTGCGGGAACTACAATTTTAGATTTATTTATTTTTATTTGTTTATGAAATTCCCCAAAAGTCTCAATTCACTAGCTCCACCTTTAAGCTGCTACCTCCACTTGTCAGAATAAAGTGCACTGGCAGTCTTACGAAATAGATACCGTACACTCAGCATATTAATCAATTAATAGATTCCACTTCTCCTCACGGAAATTAAATTAACTTTGATATTTCACTAATTATGCCAATTATTAACAAATCAAAGCAAAGAATACATCATCCAGTGATTCCATATCCTAGCTGATATTGCATTCCTCCCCAAAAAAAGGAGTATTTTAAGAAAATATTATGCTTTTAAAAACTAATAATCGAAATATCAATAAGTTAAAAAAAAAATTGTATCACAACTGTTGGAAAGTATTTCCATCCAGAGAATCATCAAATCCATAGGCTTCTTCAATGGAGATTTGGATATCAGAATCTGCCTCTTGATATTATTGTGTTTCTCCAGGTAAATTGCTTTTGTTTAGCTTCCAGAAGATTCTCACTTTTTGTTTCTTTGCTTTCTCAAAGAGCCTAAAGGAGTTCAATACTACTTAAGTTGTTGCTCTACTAAGCAGTAGAAAAACAAAATTATGTCATTCTTTTGTGCAATGAAATCAACCAAAAACGATGAATATAATCATTGTAACTGATTTTTCCAAAACGAAAGATTATTAACTTGATTTCTAAATCAAAACTCAAGCCTTTTTCTAAGAAACACCTGTTATTCATCAGCTAATATTTTTAATTACTTTCAAGGGAATAACCTAAAATCCTTTCTCCTTAATAAAAACTGGGTTTTTTGCCCTTTTCCCAGAAGAAAATCAATCTCTCTGCTTAAACAAAAACCAAACAAGAACTATTCTTTGATTATTTTCCCTCAAAAATTTAATCATTAACTTTCTCACATTTTTATTCCTGTCATTCAATTTCCCCTTTGAATTTGACTATTTATTTTATTATTTTTCTTCTTCTCAGCAAATCCAAACTCGAGAAACAGAACCTACAAAGAGCAAAATGTTTCTCAAACATAAACACAAGCAACATTATTTTCCGCCTCCTCTTCAATACAGCACAACTTCTTTTTCTTTAGCTGAAGTATTAACGAGTTTCTTGATCTCTTTGACTTTATTATCCGGTAGATGATTCTTCGCTAAATTTAGTTTATTTAGCTATTTCACATACCGAATCATCGCTTTGATTGTATCCACTGCACGTTCATCTATGAGATTCTCCGCAACATCTAATTCCACAACTGTCTGTCTTTACGCTAACGCAAGACCCACCTAGCAGAACTATTTTGTTGACATCTCAACACATCTTAACGATAAACTAACTAGACTTGTATCAGCGACTATTTTATTCACAACCATCAATGCTCTATTCCCAAGTTTATTGTAGCTTAGATTCAAAATTTCTAAGTCCTGACATTCTTTGGCAATCATTTCCAAAAGAACGCAAGCACTACCCTCATTAAGCGACGCACGTACAAACTCTACTCTCTTGAGAAAGTTAAAAATCATAAAATATTATTAGCAATAAATTTTCTTTATTTTTAGTTTTCCTTACTTGAAGTGCATGGAATGCTACGAAATGTATCGCAATAAAGAGACTTTGACTTGGTTCGATTCTCGTGTTCCACGTTATTATTCTGTCTAGCTGAAAAATAGCTACTTCATCTCTCGGCACTTCTTAATATTCCTTCTAGAAATCTTCAATATCCGGATCCGTAAATAAAATGCTTGCTTTGCGTTGTTTCCAATGATCAAATGTACTACATCTCTTCTAATAAATCTAATATAACTTCTAGTAGCTCTCAAATTACGAGAGAATACTTGCTTCTGCTTGCTATTTATTTGGTTAGTTATCCCATCCATAACTGTTCCAAAGATTGTGAACCTCCAAGTTTCTCGATTTCAACTCCATCAAGGAGTTCTATCTAGATTAGATGATCTACTCATCCATTGTAAAGCATGCTGTACTTATTAGACTTGTTCCATCTTGATCCTTCCCCATGATTTACACTGATTATTCACTGAACTATGCTTTTTTTCTTGAAATCTATGGGAGCAGTAAAGTTCTGTTGTTGTATGTCTTTAGCCTTGATTTTGAATCTACTTTAGCATATCCACCTTAGCCTTTATTTTGATTCATATTGCTGCTATTATTTCCCAATATCCCTTGTGGTCCTCCATCATTTATGTTATTATTAAGATTATTTGTATTGTTTTTTCGAGCGGATTCTTAATGGTAATTGTAATCTTCTGTGTCACCATCTGCTTGGTTTGCATAGATATTATTTGTGTTTCGTCGTTTCTTCTCGTCTTTACTGTAGATTGTGTTGTTGTTACTGTCTGTTCCGTTATTTGTTTTGTTTGATTTTGACCCTGCTTTTTGAGCAGTCAATTGAGTATTGGAGTTTACAGTGTTTTGATTGCTCGATTAGAAATTGTTGCTGGCATCGAGGATATCAGAAAGGATTCGGAGCTTCTCAGGGAAGGTTTTCTTGGAGTTCTTCTTGAGAAAACGGCTCACTGTAACAAATTAAAATAAAGAATTGAGAAAACAGCTAGAAGATTTTAAGTTGTGAGTAATACTGATTTATCTCTTTATTTCTCTTTCTCCCTCTTTCTCATCCTCCTTTTCTTTTAGTTCTAAAGTTTACTGTGCTAATCGATATCTGTTTGATCCTCTTGATTCTTCAAATGATGCAAGAGTTTGGTTGTGTTTTCTTCAAATTTATCAGCATCTTCACCGAAATTTGCACGAAACAATTATCGGATCACTTATTTTGCAGCCATTGCTCGTCTCTTCTCGTCGTCTTCGTATTTTAGAGCCTATTAAAAAGTTTCAGTTTTACAATTAGAAAAACCACACAATGTGCCAATATGAGAAATGCCATTAAAAACAATCAAAGACCAAACAATTTCTCTTCTGCTTTTTAACTATTTCAATGGTATTATTACCTCAAGTGGCGATGCATATTTGCTCTTTTTGAAATCCGGTTCTTTATCATCATCTTCTAGATCTTATCCTTTCCCATCTTAATTCCCTCCAGCTCCTCCTCCTTCTTATTCATCTTTATTCTTAAATATAATATTATTATTATTCCCATATTTCTTGTTCTTTTTATGCGAATTCATCCAAGCTCCTGAGGTATCAACATCCACGGTATCGAGAAACGAATGTAGTGACCCAAGATCCACATCAATTTTACTTCGAATAAACTTATTCTCCATTGTATGTGCTGCAGTAAGAATCACCGAAGTCTCAGTGGATTTGTTTGTTTTGATATGAGCACCGCTACTATGCTGCGTGTGATGGATATTCGAAGGAGAAGATTCATATCTAGAGTGTTTAGGACTACTGAGAGTCTTAAGAGCACCTTGATTCTATTGTAAAAGCTATGATTGGGAAGGTAAAGGTAAAAATGGCTCAGAAGGGAGTCGACTATTAATGATGGACGTTAACCGAGTACTGGATTAGAGAATTGATGGAAAATACTGAGCTTTCGATTCTAGTAATGATTCTAAGTCGATGAGAGGGTAGACTTACTTAGAACGACGCTCAGGAGTAGTTTCAAACATCACTGAATGGATGTGACAGAGTTATGATTTACCTGGCAGAATAATTAATTAATGAATGAATTCAAGAGAAGAGGGGAATATCTCTATGTCTCGTAATAATAATTAATTTTCTTTAATTTTTTTTAATTTTTCAGGCGATTTGTTTCACTTTCCAACAAGTTTAAGCTTTCAGTGAAGCAAGAACAAGAAAATAAAGAGGATTTCTAGGAAAAACTGACCAATATCATCTTCTCAATAATAACAAACAAAAAAAACAAGAAAAGTAATTGCTCCATTTTTTCAGCCACTGCAAACAATGCATACCTAAATGCATCCATTTATTATTGTTTATTTCATTTTTCAAAAATATCCTGCTGTCTCCCTCTCTCTCCTGCTTCTCCTTCTGCTCAGAGTTGCCCTCTATTTTACACTATTTCCTTTTCATTTATATTTACTTTCATCTCTTTCTTCAGTTGACAGCTGTTTTTGCTACGCCCCAAGGACTTATCATTCCGAACATTGAATAAGTTGCATTTATTGACGACTTACATAGCTTGGAAAGGTGTGTCTTCATTAACTAAGGGAAACACAAATTCATTTTCAAAATTAGAAAGTTTCTCAAAAATTTAAGTTTTTTGATTCACCAACATCCAAATCAATTATTTCCCTCCCAAAAATGGCATGAAACCCTTACAAGTAAAGTTCTTTTGCGTGCTGGTGCCTTTGAGAGTCTCTTCGAAATCAAACTTAGCCTATTACTGTAAAAGAGGCTACTTCACAGCTATTTCTGTGATCGCTTTGAAATACAGTTTATGCTCGATTGCTGGGAGATCACTACTGTACCTTCTATTTTTTAAGATTTTAAACCTATTCCCTGATGCGATGCCCTTCGTTGGCTCATAAAAACCATCAGGATTGAAGTTCTAATTATTAGTATCATTTGCAGGTATTTTCTTTGATGCTTTTGAGTCATTATATTTTGGATTTCTGCTAAATGAGCTGTGGTTTTTATTAGGCATTGCAGTTTCAGCTCTATCCACAATAATTTTATGATTTTACAATCGCTTATGCAATGCTTCATGGGCTATATTCTTCCCATTCACGATGGAATTATTTAGATTGTTGCTAAGTTGTTAATCATTCTAATTATTACTCGCTAATAACTCTAAGTTAGCAAGCACATTTTTCTTATTTTTATGAGTATTTCCAAACAATTTTGTCTTCTTCAAAGTAACTCCACTTCCCTTCTATGCCTATTCTCCCTCTTCTTCTTATGTCTGATCCTAAATTATATGGATTTCCTTTGTTGTCTATTCATCTCCAATTGTATCCTATTTTTTGTGTAAAATCTCTGTAGTCATCGGTCTAATTCTTATCTTAGCAAACTACCCTGGGACACCTCCTCTTTATGGTCTACACTTCTACCAGCTTAGCATCGATGAATCAAGCCCTGTTTCATCGAATGTATCATACAATTTATGTCCATATTTCATATCTCCAAATAACTCTTTTGATGGTTCTCTGCTTCGAAACTCATGTACTCTGAATGACTGATAAGGTAACGATTTCTGTAATTCCCGTTAAGTCGCATAGAACTACGGATCATACGATGTATTGCTTCCATTCAAGTTGCTCGTGATTTTCACATGGACAGTTCTGTCACCGATCAATTTAGAATTATCCTCATCAGGACGACTATTATCGTTCAGTTTCCGCTTGACTTTATCTAAATCGTCGACTACACGCACAGGAGAGCTACTCATCTTGAAATAATAAAAAAAATATAGTCTCAAATACCAGATACATAGATATTGCTCGATTTGATCAAAACAAAGCATCTTTTTGATGACGATCGAGATAACAAAATAAAAACTACCATTTTACCTCTAAGATAAACTTAGCTAATCTTTTCTTATAGTTTTGAACTAGTTCTTCTTTTACAGCTGCAAAGATAATGGAAAAGGTTTCAAACAAAATGGTAAAAATCACATCTACAAATACTATTCTTTCTTTTTTTGGAGTGATTTACCTCACAAATAAACTCATAAATATACCTGCTTTTTTAGCATTCCATCTGTCTTCTGTCGCTCTCTTTTGCTCATATTGAAACTCTTCCTTCAGTTAGTTCTCCAGAGAATACAAGTTGAACATATGTTTATCTATCTATTTATCTTCTTCTTCTCTTAACAGCTCCAATTTATTAACAAACTCCTATTTAATATTGTTGACTTACTCTTCTTTAAATTAAGCAAAATCACCCACTCATTCGATTGAATACTTCTTATCTGTTTATCTCCATTCATTCAGTTCTTAGATTGTGTTTCATGAAACTTCTTAAACAGGTTGAAAGAACACCAGAACATATTTAAACTGTAATTGTTCCTGCCACCAAAATGAGAATTCGAGTTATTGAAACAAATTAAGTAAAAAAAACCATTTGTTACTTCACAAAAATAAATAATCCTTTCAAAAGGAAACTTCTTGATTAAAGCAACAGCCTCCCAGTAACAGAGTATACTCACTATTTACCTTCTTTGGAAAATAAATAAAAATGTTTCACAGACCTTAAGAAATCCTTAAAAAATATATCTTGATTCCCTAGAGATGGCCTTAAAATTTATTGCAAAAAGGTAAATTAAATTATGACTTTGCAGCTTGAAAGGATCTGATTTTGACTCCGCAGCTTGCGGACACATAAATTATTAAATTACTAAATTGGCTGAGGTTCTGTATTTCAAAAATAGGCAGAAAATTCTTAGGAAAGAAAAGAAGGAAAATCACAAGCAGATAAGTAGGAGCTACTACAACTACCACTAGCATCTCTTCTGTCTGATTAATATTTCTTATCATGGCTGCAAGGAGAGCGACTGTCACTTCGTCAACTTTTGGTGTTCAGGAAGAACCACAACGAAGATCAAGTAACAATAATAGAAAAAATAAATTTAGTAATATTCCTGCTAATATTCATATCTTTTTTCTTTAACTTAGCCTTGCACCACTAACCGATAACATCTTTGGATGATTGCAAGAAGAAAACTTTGCCTGAGAACTTCGCGGAGACTATTCTCGAACTCGAGATCTGTCTTGATGATGAGGATGTAGATATTTCCAAAATCAGAGAATTACTTGAGATGTACATGGTAAGGAGAGACAGATATTACCTCAAACATGTGCCTCTTTTTTAAATGAAAACTGTGAAAACTTATGCTTTTGTGGTTTCTGCAGATTGGAGTGGAGTATTATGAATCGATTGGTGATCAACGCTTCATTTATTTCAACAAGAAAATGAGCAGTCTCATGATGAAGCCAAATGTCATCGATTCCATGTCCAGATAAGTAGATCTCAATCATCAAAACGAACAGCCCAAATCCCCTACTAAAACAGTATGAATCTCCATATTTTGACTCTTTCATTGAGATTCCCTTTTGAGCAGAAAGAAGAAACACAACGCGGTGCTGAGGCTCGTCAGAAAGAAGAATAAATCCGTAAGACACTGGTGTATTCCCACCAAGACAACGACGAAAAAGCAAAGGCCTTAGTGAAGACTGTCGAATAGGATATGAAATCAAACTAGAAAATAATTCACGATTAGCTTGACGTACAAAAGCGCACTTTATTCGAGAGACTCAAGAACAGAAGAGCTAAAACACTTACCAAAGCCTATTCCGTTCCAGTAATAGTCGCAGATACACAATCACAAGGATCAGACAACGATGAATCTCCATAAGATAATGGAAATAGCAAAGATGGGAAGAATTTACTTGGTGAAGGAAATGTCAATAAAGGTATTGATTTCTCAGCTATTTCAAATGTGATACGCGAAGACGATGAGGAAGCAGAAGATTAAGACAACGAAGAGCAAGCGAAGAAGAATCAGCAGGAGCTATCTAATCCTACTCAAACTTAACTGCAAATCGAAATAGCACAATTCAAGGAGAAGATGTTAAATTACGATACATACAGTCCAGTGCATATTTCGAAAGGAGGGTTATCTGCTATTCGCAATTAAAGTAACACTGTCTGCGTGAACAAGGTGAGATCTAGCAGTAACGCAGAATATATGAGAAAAAGGAATTCCACAGCTCAAAAGAGAAACAGAGATAAAAAGCAGTCGATTTCAAAGATATCGAGTAGAAAGAGATAACTTAAGCCAAGTAAATCAGCTGATGCCAAGAGGAATTAAGCAGAAAATGGGGCATCTGAGTTTGAAGTTATATCCATTGAAGAATTGAGATAATAATAGAAGACTCTTGCAACAGCACAGAAAGTAATAATATCAGCCTTCAATAATGGGAATGATACCAGCAATGTGAATAAAGACAGCAATGATGAAGGGAAAGAGGATACTAATAAAATCGATGAAAATTGAAGAAGAAAAAAAATTGAAATGAATTGTAATGACTGTGAAGTGATAAATATCGGAAACAGCAGAACAAAAGAAAATTAGTTTTGAAGTTGTATTTTTGTAAGAATTTTGGTAAAGTTAATATGTCTTTCTAAAGAAGAATTGATCTGCCTACTATCTACCTCTTTGCAGCTACTACCCTATGAGACAAGTCAACAAAATCATAAAAAGGACCTATTAAAAATATTTCTCTCTCTCTCTTTCTCATTTTTTGTGTAAAATCTAATTCTTTTATTAGTATGTCCAAAGTCAATCAAATGTGTTTATATCTATTCATATTGCGATTGATCAAGATTTATCTTAGTTTGGGTTGTCTAATAATTTTCTATGATTGATAAATATACCTTCTAAAATCACTTTCTCTTTTTTTTGAATTCCAATATTCGACGATAATGACCTTCTTCAATTCTAATTTTCAATTAAGATTCTTTACCCTTTCTTTTTTTTGTACAAAATTTTGAAGAAATATTTTAGATTTTTCTGCAAACTCTTAATGATTTCAAGATGGGAAAATTGTTAAAAATAGAGATAATTAAAACTTCCAAAAAAAGTAAGGATTCCCTTTCCAATAATCTCTCTATGATTTGCCTCTTTCAGCTAATATTAATATACGATACTTACTTAGTCTTTTTAAATAATTGAAATACAAACGGGATTCAAAAAAGTAGAGAGTGAAAAGAGATCATTCATAAAAAGAGCCTTTTTTACCTTTTTCAAAGCTTTTGGAAAGTGGAATACTTAAATATCCATAAATAAACAAGAAATCTATTGGATCTTTTTATTAGGGGAGTGAGGATTGTTTTAACGAAACTAAAAATACATTAGTTAAGTTTGGAAAGGAATAAAATAGATGAATGGCTCTCCTTGACAAATATCAGCAGAAATAATGGTCTGCATATCATTTGAAAGTATAAAAGAATTAAGGATTAAGAATTTAAAGTTTCAAGTGACTCCTGTGGGGTGGGGGGATAAGAGGGGGGACTTCACTAAAATCTTTTTACAAAATGATTGATCATCCAAAGAATTGACTCAGAGAATACAATGCATCTTTAAATATATTTATAATTAGTAATAAAGAGAGAGAGAATATCAATATTTTTACATATTGTGCCTATTTGAAAGAGTGGGATTGACAAAAAGGACCAAGGTTTACTCTTGGCCGCAAAAAAACCATCGCTCTGTCAATATCACAATCAACAATATGGGACAGAATACATCGAATAACAAGTGTTCTCATCCTAGCACAAGCAGCCATCACGCGAAGAAGGATTAGCCCAGTAGTAATAGTTCTTCAAGTAGTCTGCGTCGCAAAGCTAAGGAAGAATAACGCAGAAAATTAAAAATCGAGTTAAAAACTAAGCTTGACGGATTGAGCAATGAAATGGATAAGGTCATGAGTGTGCCTATGCTGAACACCTAGCACATCGCGTATTTAAATGAAAACTACGATAATGTCCTAGCATTCTTGTCCGAGTAATATAATTCGTATCTCTAAAGTAACCCCGCAAAATCTGAAAAAATCACTGCTGCACATCGACAACTCTTAGATGGAAACTGTAAAGATTCTCTGATTTAGCTGGTTATGAGCTAAAGAATTGATGTCTCCAAGTTGAATCTCCTAGGCAGACAGAAACTAACTGTGTTCTATCATCTCGGCGTGTTTGATCGATTTTGCGAATCAAATAATTAGTTTTCGTTGTGTGAGACTTAAGATGAGATAAAATTGAGAGATGAAGATATATTCCGAAACAGCAATGACAGCAATTCATCTTAGAAAAGTAAAAGCAAAGGAAGCAGTCATTAAAAGAGTCCACCAAGTGATCATGCAATGTAAAGTTTTGAGAAATCCAGTAAGAATACGAGTCGGAGAAATAGCGTGAATAAAACGTAAGAATTGTTAAATCAAAGTCCAACAAAAAAGAAGAATTCAGTTGGATAAAATTCACCTTGCTTATAGAATAATAATATTCTTGGAGGCGAAAGAGGCATTTAGAATGTATCTAGCTCTGGCCCTAGTGCAAACGTATCTGGAATTGCATCTTCTTCGTCCTCAAGCAACTCGAAGAAAAAGGATCTGAGGCGATTTATCTCTTAGCTCATCCGAAAAGAAAGCAGCCACTTCATCGTGTTACCGATGCTAAGATAATTTGAGCGCATTATGATCCAAACGTTCTTGCCTTTTGATAAGCTCAACAGATTTGAAAAGAGCACAAAAACTTGCAGTAGTAATTCGACTGATAACTCGAATTTAAAAACGGAATACGAAGAAGCATATGGTTTTCTGTGTTCTACATTAACCTTAGAAGAAGCTAATTTTATTAAATTCGCTTTCTAAGTAATCTCTATTACGTTGCTGTTCTTGATTGATACACTTCTACTGAAATCCCGAGATATTCTACAGACAATCCCATCGAAGACATTTGGATCGGATACATAACTCTATTCTGATATTTTCTGCGGGCAAATAGCAGAGCGATAGTTGCTTTCATTAAAGAGTAGACTGATTCTAATGGCTGCAATAGAAGTTGATTTTAGGCATACGAATATACACAAGAATCTGGATCTTAAATTGGATGATGAAGATCTTGACAGATTTGTGAAGGAATAAATTTAAAAAGAAAATGAACCTGACGATGAAGAACTCAAGATATTAGCTGCTATCAAAGCTGTTTCGATGTATGCCGCATCGAGAGAATCGTTTATTGTGAAGGCTTCGAAGGAAGAAATGAGTAATTTAAAAGGAAAACAATGGTTGGAGAGTTGTAGGAAGTAATCATAGAAAGTTAGATCAATGATTTAAGAAACAGCGGATGAAGAAGAAGATGCTGGGGAATTTGAATTGAAAAAGCAAGAAAATATAGAAGAAAGTAAGAATTAAGGATGTTAAGGAGCTGATAGTGAGAAAGACAGCAATAATACTACTGAAAATAACAAAAATAGTTAGGAAAATGCCTCAGGAATATATAATCATTTAATCACTCATGTGCATGCATACTCCCCCAGCAAATCAAACAATGCTTACAAATAAGACGTTCATAATGTCGCAAGTGAACTCACAACGAAAGATACAACTTCTAGATAGTTTTCTCCTTCAGATGAGAGAAATTTCAATGAATTATCGATAGATGAAGTAAATGAAAATTGCAGGTCAATTTAGTAAAAATAAACAGTAAATAGCGAATAAGATGATTCTCCAAACAAAATAAGAGCTTAAGAAGGTATTCAAAGAGAGGAAGAAGGTTGTGATAGGAACAATATTGGTTAGAAGGTTGCAGGGACAGCATCCGCAGTTTCTTCTTCGTTTTTGCTCCCATCTTTGTAGCTCGATAAGCCTAAGAAACAATCCTAGAATTTCAAGGAATTCCTAGGTGAATCGCTGTCTCTTTATCTCATTGAAATGCATAAGAGGCTTGATGTATGTCTTGACGAACCATTAGTCTTCAAGAAAATCAAACGATCTTATAAATTAATTGTCAAAATGAAGGAGATTTTCACGAGATACTGCACGAATTTCAAAGAATCAGCGTAGTTCATAGAATAAAAAGAAAACATGTACCCTTTATTGGAAGTGCTACTGAAGACATATCTAACTATCTACCCACACCGACGTTTCGATTTATACAAGCTCTCCATGCTGCTGTGTCTTATTGCTGATGAAAGTAGAATGCAAACCTATCTAGGGGAATTGCAACTCTTTTTATTTGAGATTCTGCATGTTGGCGATGAATTCGATTCTAATTTACAATCGCAAGTGCTGACTCCAATCATGCGGAGTGAAGCTGTTAGAATCACGGAAACACTTGTTGAAGACGAGGAGTTCGAAGCATAGTTTAAGATCCTAGGGTTTAAATCTATGAATTCTATGAATGATGCGGATTTCACGAAAGACATCTTCAACAAATCGGAGATGCTCATGCAACATCTGACTATCAATCAAGTCTAAAATAAGAGTACAAACAATAATAACAATAGTGCCTTTGCTTCCATAGCAAAGACTGCAATTTGATTTGCTTGAACAGCAAGATTGCTTCTTCTTTTTTTTCGATAAAAATCTCCTCCGACTCCCACTAACTTTCTTTTCAATTATCCAAATAAATTAATAAAAAGAACAATCCTAAAAAGTGTCAATATTTATATTTATGTTTAAGTTATGCAGTATTTGATGGGCGCTTTCCTATTAAAATCTGACTGTTTCTTTCATTTTTCTTTTTATTTTATGATCAATCTTATTACAGTTTGGATTTGTCTTTGAAAACTACTTTTTCGTAATTAAATTAGATTTAAACAATGTATAAACCATGTAACCACTTGAAGAAGGAAAAAGAGTAAACTAATACACTGATATTGAAAGAGTATTGATTAAATTTGACTGCTAATTTGTGATCTGGTAAGATTATCCACAGAAAAAAAAAGGCAAACGAATATCTAAATAATGATCCTTTGTTAGTCTCTTCATGGAGAATTACATCTAGCCATTTTGGGTTAATTTTCAAGAAAAGCTCTTTAATCTTGAATTGAACAAAAACCAATACTTATCATTTTAGATGCAAATTAGATTATTTTTCTCTTTTACTCTCTCAAAAGAGCTAATTGTCATATATATTTTAACTATTCTGCAACCCAAGAGAAGAGAAACAAACTTACATTCGCTTTTTGTTGAAATTATGAATGGCGGTAAAGTTTCCTACAGAGAAAAAAATAACCAAGAAGACAAGAAAGTTTAGTTCGCCTTCGAGTCGCAGCAGTAGAATTCCGCACGATCTGGTTTATCTTCATTCGAACATGGATTTTAAGATTACAATTCTGAGCATTTACTGCAATTCAAGTCAGGAAGACCTATGTAGTCCTTTTCTGATTTGCAGTCCTTGACAATCGAGCCATAAGCTCGTGGACTAGAAGATGACGATGAAGACATCGAATTAGACGACAATGGAGAGAGTGTCGCTGCTAAAAAACAGATGCTACGATAATTCTACACATTTGATTGTTTTTTACTTCGAAATCGATCGAAAATTGAAAATGATGGTAACATCCATAATTAAGCTTCTTCATTGCTTAATAGAGGCACAGATACTACACCAACGAGTTCGCAAGATATTTATCTCAACAACAACTAGAAATTCAGTGATCCACATCATTAACATCATCCGCACATCCCTGCTTTCCACACTCTCAAACAAATGAAGATAGATTTTGATAAGGTTTCAAGTCATTTTCCATCTGATCGCTTGGAAGAAGTGCTAAAACAGAATTAGCAAGACACATCGAATAACAAACCAGCTATTTACGATTTGCCTAACAACTGTTCAATAACTGATCCTTCTTAGATTTCCAATAACAACAATCATACATAACCTTCTTAACTTTTGTAACTCGCCAGCTTGAAAAAACCAACTAATCGAGACAAAGACAACTTTTTGAATTTCAATAACTATGTTGATTCTTACACAAACAATGCTAATAACAATATCAGTCACATCGATAACAGCAGCGTTTAGAATAATACGAGCAACTTAGCGCCTCTCATGAATTAGCAATAAACAAACAACAAAAACACATCAAAGGGTAATCGCATCGTTCCTAGACAAAAGAAACGCGCCATTACCTTAGCTTACACTGATAACGTCTAAGAACGCATGGGGATAGACAGTAAAATATTTGAAAACACAGATAACACAAAGAGAACAGTTTAGGATGTAATTTTGAAATTATCAATAAGATCGTCGTTGATGGTGTATAATTTCATTAGAGCGCTCAAGAAGAGAGTCAATTATAATCCTGTTGAAGATCTTAGCACTACTTAGTTAGAGCTTCTTAACGATTTATCATATTTCGATTATTCTGACAAACAGAAACGATCTAAGAAACGGTATTCCAATTGTCTCTTGTATATAATTTCTACGAAATTTTAAAACACTGCTAAATGTGTTAGTTCATACTCCTAATCTTGTCTAAGTTGCATAGCTGACTCTGAGCCTATCGACCCTACAACAAACAAGATGGTTTTCTGGTTGATTTTACAGTTCCTTTTCATTGTAGTAGCGTTGTTCTACACGCCCTTGGAAATCATCAACGGCAGTACCTACGATCAGAAATATGGCAAAACATGGGTTTATTTTAAATTCTGTAACATGCTTGTGTTCTTCGCTGACATTCTCTTGAAATTCAACACTGGATTATTCGAAAAAGGCTAAATTGTTATGAATAGAGAGGAAATTGTAAAAGCGTATTTTGATGGTAGTTTTTTCTTCGATGTATTAGCGCTTATTCCAGTTACGTAGACACTGCTTTAGATATCGTATCTCCGTCCAATCAATGTATTAATTCTCTTGAAAGTCGTCACTGCCACAAAGATTCTATCTCAGCTGCAGGAAATGATTTCCTAGAGAAATAGTAAACTGCAGAATACGATCTCATTATTGTAACTTCTTTTGATGATCTGCTCTGTCTGCCATATCTTCGCTTGTCTGTTCATTGGTATTGCTGTTGTTGAAGATAAATATTAGCTGACGAAGACGAATTGGATGATAAAAAATAACATTTTTGATGATAATATTCACTGGTTTTCGAAGTACATAGCATCGTTATATTTCGCTGTGACGACAATGATCACAGTGGGATACGGTGATATCTACCCTGTGACGACGTATGAGATATTCTTTGTGACAATCGCGATGTTCGTGAGTTGCGGTGTATTCGCTTATAGTTTCAATTAAATTGGTGATTTAGTCAGAGAGTAAAATAGGATGTCAAATGAGTTCAAAAGGGAAATGGTGCTCGTGAATCGATTATTGGAGAAGAAGAAAATCAATAGAGATCTGCAGATTCAAGTCAGGAAGTTCTTGGAGTTTAGATTCTACGCGGAGCCGTAGCTATCCATGGAAGAGGAGTAAGCTGTTATGTCAAAGTTGTCCCATCATCTGAGAGAGAAAGTTATTCTGGAATCAAATTTCTAGATCATCAACTAGTGTACACTGCTGAATAGCAATTTCTCATAGAAGTTCCTGGAAACGCTAGCACTTAAAATGACAGTAAAATAAGCAAAAAATATCTCAATTGTTTGATTCATATATTTTTAAAAAATTAATTAGCTTTTTTTCATGAATTCCCTTCCCCATCTAGGAAATTCGTGTCTCTAAGAACGAAATAATCTTTGAGAAAGACGATGAAGAAGATAATCCCTTGCTTTACATCATCAACAAGGGACACATTGAGATATTTGTGGAGACTGACAAAGGCGACAACGAAATCACATTGATTTAAACATTAAACTAAGGGCAATACTTTGGTGAGCTTAATTTCTTCAAAAACGGACCTCGCGATGCTTGTGCTCGAGCTGGGGACTTCACAATCCTCTATGGCATCCCGAGAACTACATTTCTCGAAACAGCTGAAGATTTCCCCTTAGATTTTGAGCGATTTTGTTTCATGAAAGACAATGTTGTCTATGGGAATAAATACAATGCTCTGAATCTCACCTGCAATGTCTGCAAGCGTGAAGATCATCTTGGAGTTGGTTGTTCTAAGATCCATTACATACCTGACAAAGAAAGCATCATTTTAAAGGATAATTTTTCCATGAAGCAGTAACGAGTGAAGGCGATATCAGAAATCGATGAATCTGGGTATCATAAGTAAATGAAAACAAAAACATTATCTCTCATGGGCGATGTGAATTACATGCAGAAATTCTTCATGAATTAAGATGAAAATTTCATTTTCATAGCAGCTAATTACCCAGAGTTCATGGAAACATGCGATATTACAGTTATCGATGATGGGACAATGGATTAGTTTTAGAATACAAGTAACACAAATAATTAACTTGGATCTACGTCAGGAGGGATGATGCTCGGATTGCAGAGGTAAGTTCCTTCGTAGCAATAAATCAGTGGGACTGATATGAAGAAGTAGTTCATGGCAACATCAAGAGATTAGTAGCTAGATGGATATGCTACGCATACAAGCTAGATTTATGGGCAGAAGATAACGGAACAAAGTAAAGTAGAATCGGAGATTGAAAGTCCAAAAAATCAAGGAAAATAATTCTCAGCATTGTACTCTCCAAACTCTTCCAACCCGAAGAAAAGGTAGTCGCAACTGTTGATTGTAACTAATAATACTAATCCAAGCATTCCAGTAAATAGCAGTTCTAAATAGAGGCAAGGAACTAATGTATTCACACTCCCAGTTCTGTAAAATTAGCCAAGTCTGCATACTGGAGCTCAAGGGAATGTTTTCTAAATAGGGATGAATAATGGTGGTGGTGGTATTGGAAATCTAGGTAGCCCGAAAGGATAAGGAGCAGGTGGAGGAGGTATGAATCCAATAACTGGTAATTTAAACAACAACAACAACTTGTTTGGCATGTCAAGCATGTTGAATTCGAAGAAAAAAAACACAATTGTTCGTCGATTTGCAAATAACTTGCACACACACTCATACATCAACAGCTAACATTAGCTGCAATACCCACAGACTGGATAAATTCCAATACCCAGTTAAAATTCCCAAAATTGCACTGAAGACGATGGCACAAACGCAAACTATTATCCACCTAATTAATTTTCCAACGCCATGCCACATTCTCCTAATGGAAACTCCGCTCAAGCCTAACAATATCAACAGTAGTAATAGATACAAATGCTGATATAACTACTTATGAAATAGCAAAATGGACTCTAAGGGAATAATAATGGTCTCAATGGGGTTAACAATCACAGCGGTACATAGAATAACATAAGTATATTACAACATATGTAACGAGGAACTCCTCTGAGCAATCACACCCAACGAAACCCAAGCATTATCAGAAGAGCGACTAGAATGACAAGTACTAATAACAAAAAGAAAGAAAAGGAGTAGCTTCTAGCATAAGTTTAGAATGGATTTGGAGAATAGATGCTAGGTGAGGGATCGCAGGAGATAGATTTATCTAATTTCTTCGAGAGAATGAAGAACTACACAATTTTCTTCCCGAAACAGAATGCAAGCAATATTATCAAGAGCTTAGAGACATTTTATGAAGATTAACCAGCTTATTTCGGGGTTTATTCGTTCACAGTTAGATCCAAGAAAGCAGAGCAACGAAAAATATTACAACAAAAGCAGGTTCAGACTGCTAAAGAAGATCTCAATATTGTTAACAATGTGCAAAGTCCTTTTTCACTTGCTCTTGGTGCATCTCCTTCGCTTAATTCGAAGAACAGCAGGGTAATGAATGGAAGTATTATGGGTACTTCAACGTTGACTCTTAATCCTAATGGAAACTCAGCGTTTTTCAAGCATAAAGGGAGCATGCTACCTGGGAGTTTATCTAAAGGATCAAGTTATCTAGGAGATAATCTTAAGAAATCGAGTTAACCTACACAGCAACGACACAGTATCTTCTCGAATATTAATCAAAAAGGATCTGGATCGTTTAAAGGCGAATCGTTTTTAATTGGGTTGAATAATTAGAATTCTAGTGACTTCGTCAAGCAAGGACTTATCAGGAATGGTCTGTTGTAATAGCAGGGGAAGACTTAAGTGAATAATCACAATCTCAACTAAGATAATTCAGTCATGTCCTTGGCTGTGTAGCCAATTAAGATAAACAGATATCCGAATTTCATATTTAAGAAACTAATCACTTTATCTTGATGAGAGACAATAGAAAAACATATTGTGATTTATTAAAATAATTAAATTATTTGTAAGGTGCATTTTTTAAATAAAAAAATTGAAAATATTTCCGCAAACGTGTTAGAAAAATAATTAGAATTCAATAGGCAGTTTAAATTGTGATAAGGTCATATTGATTCTATTGACTTGAAAGTGCAAACCAAACATTTCTTGTTGTTTCTGACTAAAAATAAATGAAATTATTAAGCTAAATGTGAGTTTCCCATATGATTAATGTTATTTTAATCATGAATAATAAGATAGATATCCAAATCATAAGTGTATGGTAATAAGGAAAACAAATAATTAAGTGGATATTTTGTGTCACGCAGAAGATTGATTACTATTTTTTAGATAATATCATATCAGTATCTTGAGTTTTTTGAAATAGACTTAACAAGAGAAAGTTAATTCATTTAAAAATACTGAAAGCTGAAGGGTAAATTCAATTTGTGTACAGTACCTTCTTGTTTTTAAGTTGATTTATCCGCTTAAAGAAAAATGAGGAAATAAGAGAGATAAAATAGACGATATTGTTGAGTAATTTGAAGATTAATTTAGATAGTAAAGCAGACACGGTTAGATGATAGGGGTATGATAAAATTACTCCCCAACAGCTGACGATTGGAGGATAAAAATAGATGAAAGAGATTTTGAGAAATGATTTGAAAGAACAAATTTATTAATTCGTTTGAGGAATTAAGAAAGAAATCAGATTGGGAGAAAGAAAAAAAAGAGGAAAAAAAGAAGAAAAGCATGATCAAAATAGTCAATTATTTCAAAGAAAGAGAGAGAGATTTAATTATTTTTCCCTTTTTATTTCTTTCCAAAGGAGGGGGGATCAGAGACAATTATTCAAACATCTCAATTAATCAATCAAATCATTAAATTTCTTAGTTTGGTTGATGGCTTCAATACAATAAGTTCCATGTAGGTCTTAAACATTATCTTTGGATATTTTTTAAAAATAATAAAGAAAGAGAGGTATTAATTGTCAATTTGATATTATTTTTCACATGTGAGTTGCACGCTACTTTGCATACATAAAGACAAACAAAAACTGTTGTTCAATAATTTGATGTTACGGATGCTATAAATTAGTTAAAAAGAAAAAAGAAAAAAAGATGCTGATTTTCAAGTCTGCCTGTCAAGCAAACTCTACCCCAGCATCTTTGCTGTATTTGTGGATGCTATTTTCTCTCAGACTTTGCCTGCTTCAACGACAAAGAATCTAAATGTATTGAGGAACACATTTGTGTTGGAAGTTAGTCTCTTCATGTACGAAATATCGAGTCCATTTTTCTTCAAGAGACTCACAAATTCATTCTAGTAGGTGATCTTTCCGAAGTCAATTGACGTGAGGTATTTCAAGTATGGCTTGACTTTGCCAGCGAGTTCATTGAACCAACCTTTTTTCTCGAAGAGAGTCATCAAGAAGTAGATCTTGCCATTTTCAGAGAGAAGATTCTTGGCGATCTCCAAAGCGAGTTAGGTATCTGGCATCAGCATGAAGCTAGAAGAAAAGATAATCACATCATATTTGTTCTTAGTTTCCTTCTCCAACTCGTAGTAATTCATATGCTTGATTTCAACATTCGGATAAGCGGCGAAGATCTTCTTAGCTGCGGGTAAGTAATTGGTGTCAATGTCGATACCAGTAACAGATACAGATTTAGGGATTCTATCGATGATGGAAGCAAGAGGATGACCAGTACCTACACCAACATCCAATATTCTCTTGAATTTTTGTTCGCCTCCTTTCCATTAGTCAGCCATGTCAATGTAAGAGTATCTGTTTATGTTGCAAAAATAGATGAGATTAGAATAAAAAGAATAGTTTTTTTGTTTTTTTCATAAAAAGAGAATGGAAAATTGATCATGGTTAAATGGATATTTACCTGGTGAGATACTCGGAGTAGATTTTGTTGTAAATGAACACTGGGATGTACGACAAAATGAAGCGAATTGTCGAGAACAGCCTTGCGAAGAGCTAGCCAATAAGGTTGAGCATTCTTGCTATTTGTGTGTGTTAGGTTTTTATAGATTTATTGATTGTTTTACGATTTATTATTATTAATTTCCTTCAAATCTAACAATTGTCCCCCCGAAGCCTTTAAATTAGCTGATTTCTCATGTATTTTAAATCAATCCCTTGTCTTAGATTCACCCCACTTGCCACTTGGTTTTTTCTCCTCTCCTTCATCTCCCTTTCCCCCCACCTTTTAGTGAAAGAATTCTTTGCTTTTTCTACAAAACTTCCATGCAAAATAATCGCCCACCACGAAGGTTAATTTCAACTCTCGTTTTCCTCAAGATTCTATTTCTTTTTGTTTGTTTCTCTTATTTTTAAAGCTGCTTTTTTCACTTAAATCCTACATCTTTTACTTTGGTATGTTACGATTTCTATGAGAATTGCGCGTTAACTTCACCCTTATTTCACTGCTGCAAATAGATCTTAAGCATTTCAAAAAGTATCATAGATCACTTGTGGTTGAAATCTCAAAAATATTAGCATTGTTTAGAGCGTTTCAGATGAGAAACCTTCTTTTTATATTAGCTTTTTGTCGTTTTCTTACTCAGTTTTTCAAAAGGCAACCTGTTATCATTCTCATGAAAACAGAAACCAACTAGAAACTCATAGAATTTCATGTTCAATTTGGCAATAAAATAAATTGTCTATTTTGTTTTCATGCGTTGGATTCTTAGAGAGCTATGTAAAAAGATCTTCTTCAAGAGTTCTAGAGTTTCAATAGAAGAAAACAAAAAGCTGAAAAATGAAGTATCTTCAGAATTTCAGGGGTTAAAATGCTTCAAAGAAAAAAAAGCGCTTCTTTGTCAATAATTAAAATGCTTTCTCAAAAGTTAAACTTCCTTTCTATGACGTCATAATGATCCTCTCAGTGATTAAATCTGACGATTAAATCAAATTGCATTGAAATGGTGTATTATAGATAGACAAATTATAAAACAAGAGGAAGCAGGCAGACATGAATGTAATTTTCAAAGTATTACTCATAAAATAGACTCTTTCTAGATTGATAATATCTACATAAAAGAAAATACAAAGAATAAAAAAATAGTAAGTTTTTTTCTTGAAGTTGTTTTGTAGATTAGATCAACATTGAAATCAACCTAAAAATGATTAAAACATCAATATTTTTTATCCATCTAATTCCCATTTATTTGATCCTGATCAAAAGTACTTGACTTTTATAAAAATCAAGTTTATTATTATTATTTATGAGTGAATTCTAATTATTATTTTTCTCTTTCCCTTTATTTTATATTTTTTATTAACCCTTTCCTTCACCTCTTGATATTTTTAAACTTGAATTCCTTTTTGCAAAATTTTCCCCCTCCAATTATCTCTTCCCAAAATGTCTTTTCAAATGGAATTGAACATAGAAAATATTATTAATCAATTTCACATTTCAAGAAGCATCGATAGACAATTAATTTTAGACATACAAATGCTTTCATGCTAATCGAAGAAATCAATTTCCATCGGAGTTCCCCCAGGAGAATTCCGTCTAGTAAATATAATTTACGGCTATCCATGCAAATTCTTCCCAATTACTCAAGTGTTGTTTATTCTAAAAGATCAGTTTTCTGATTTCCT
>Ga0302271_10000564_pt1 | contig 36352 bp, 21 predicted proteins | sample III_Bog_N1_1_FD_198767 | JGI IMG/M metagenome (GOLD analysis project Ga0302271, IMG submission 198767) | Peat permafrost microbial communities from Stordalen Mire near Abisko, Sweden - III_Bog_N1_1 | ecosystem: Environmental > Terrestrial > Soil > Wetlands > Peat | place: Sweden: Abisko... | reverse complement strand
ATTCTAAAAGGACACCTCAGTGAAGAACAATTTAAGAATCAAAAAAGACCTTAATATTCTATAGGGTTCTTAAAACTGCTTTTCGAACTTAGAATCGCCAAAACTGCAGCTTCTAATAACTCTGATGTGTATCTTATTGGAGCTTAATAACTAGTTTTTCTTCACTTGAATCTTTTCGGAGCTAAGAAACCTCTTTTTAACTACTCTTAGTTTCTAAATATATCACCTATCGTTCCATTAGAAGCATACTTTGATTAAATAATGGTTTAAAAGTATTGCCTGAAAAGTCTTCTTGGATTGCTTGACTAAGATGGTCCGAAATAACCTGAAAGCTAACCTAATGGTAGTTACAATAATAAACTAAAATTGTGTTTGGCATTACAACAAGAAAAAGAATCTCCTCCTTTGTTCCTGTTACTTCGTACTCTATCTTTATGTGGTCCTCTCATTGCGAGCTTATCATAATATAAATTAGAAAGCCAATTTGCCGTAGAATTTCATCTAACTGAAGAAGAAGGCTTGAGTGACTTGTGGATCCTTTTTTTCGAGAATATCTTACAATTAACTTTTGAAGATGAAAGAGCCTTGAATTTTGGGGATTGTCTCAGCTTATTCAAAGTATTCAACTCCTTTTTAGCGGAAGTAGAATACCTGGGAATCTAAATAAGCTTGCCGATTATCGAAAATACATTGGATCAAGCAGCGATATAAAAAATGGGATAAATCCAAGAAAAACTCAAAAAAGTTTTCGAAAAATTATCCATAATAAGAAAAACATTTTTGAAAGTCAAAATGTAGGAGTTTATTTCGAATCCTTAGAAATACTTACTCAACATATTGTTGCTTTGTGAGTTGCCCATCGTAGACTCAGATCTGGGGTTCAAAGTATTTGAGAAGTTTCTTAACTTGATGCTGAAAGAGCATATTCTGTTAACAAATGAACTCGGAGAACAAGCAATCTAGCGAATTTTCTTAAACTTGATATCATTCGTTTTCAATGATAAAAATTAAAGTTCTACTGTGTATATTTAGGCCTTAATCAATAGGCAGTTATTCGAGAGAATCAAGGGTTAAATCAACCTTGGCAACCCGTAAATTCTTAATAAGATAAAAGCATATTATGATCCTATTATTTTCATATTTTAAATTATTTGTTTGCCTTTTTTATGAAGTTATGGCCATTTGCTGATCAACTAAATTCTCTACCACATTCTCGAAGCTGACATTCAGTTCACAACCCGCTACCTCCTTTACTAAATCGATGAAAAACCACAAGAAATCTGGGAAATAATAGCAGAAACATTTGAGGTTCTCTCTTCCCGGAATCAGATTGTGTTTCTCAAAGGATTTAGGCTTATTAAGCGATTCTTAGAAGAACTCATAGATGTGCATAAACGGTCAGAAGAAATCATTCGTGCGACTAAAGTCTGTAGGATCTACTCTGAACTTTGCATAAAGAATACTTTAATCTGGGGACAGCGATCTGGGATTCAAGAGCACACAGAAGTTATTCAACTGGCATACCCTGAACTGCAAAGAGAATTGAAATCACAAATGGCTAAACTCATGGATATGATCAAATCAGAAGATGAAATGGTTGTGAAATATCTAGATCTCAACCACAAAGCGTACAAAGCAGCTATGAAACAATAACGGTTATAAAAGTAAGCTGCTGATCCATTTTACAATGTTGACAATTATGATAAAAACACAACTGAATTATCCGATGCTGCATAGTAGCCGTTCTCCCTTGCTTATCACAGCATGTTCACACTTCTGGAGTTCAAATATAAAGTGCTTTGCTCTAATGGGTTCTATTACATTAACTGCATATGCTCAACGTTAAACAAAGGAATTCTGTAATCAGAGTTCGAGGAAATCTTTCTTTACTGCTTGAATTGCTGCTCGCCTCTTGCGCCGTAAATTCAAAAAAAGCCCAAGAAAGATTCTGGAGGAGGAAACACCAGTTAAAGTCCCAGCAATCAAGCACTTCTCCGCCATCAAGCAACAGAGCTTTTCTCGAGATTGCGAAAATTCTCTGATGAAGACGCCTAACCTGTTCTTATGGTTATCACTGAAGTCTGCAAAGACTACTTTGACAACCTTCCACTTCTCTTAAAAAGTCTCTTTTTGTATTCCAAAAAATCCCTGCCAAAACATCGAAATCCTCCCTTTTTGATGCTCCGTTTTTGGAAGGACTCTAGACAAAGTTTCTTGAAACTGCTGCAGGATGGAAGATTCACAGGAGAGCTATACGAAACACTAAAGCAACTTCGACAATGCGAGCTTGTTCTTTTTTTGTTTAAAAAAGCGGTTCTGCACTTGTATGGAGTTGGACACTACATAAACTCCAATGAATTCTACGATAACTACGCATTTATATGCTAAAAAGCAATAGAAGCATAGGAGATCCTTTCAGTCTCTTTCCTAGGAGAAATGTGTGACCATGTGAACTTTAAACTCTCAAAAGGAATTAGCTATGCCAATACTCATCAATCTAAGCCACTTTCGCTAAATAATTAGCTGAAAAAATATGAAAAGTCAACATTCCTGGCCGATGCTAAATCGACAAGTTCTTTTGATAATTATGTTTTGCGAAATTCTCGTCTTCCCAAAATGATCTTTAAAATCACACTTCTTGCAACGAAACTCAAGCGAGTTGACCTTTCTCTGATCCCTGATCATGCATAGACTGAGCATAGATTCAGTTAAAGGTATTCCCGCATGGTGAGAGAGATTGTCTTTTAGATAGTCAAATACAATACTCAGAATATCATCTATCTAAGGTAATTTAAATAAATATCTCTCTTTTTCTCAAATATTTCACAGACTAATTAAATAATAATTGAATATCGAAATGATAGTAATGTTGATAATTCTTTTAAATTTTTAGCAAAAAGCGTGAGCTATCTCTTCTGCAGACTCTAGTCTTTTATTTGTTTTACACTGAGAAGGTATTATTTTTGTTTTTTGATGATTGTTTAGTTTAAATGTTTAAAATTTTATTTTTGTTTACTAACTAGATACGTAGCAGTACTTACTGCGTACCAAACTGCTATGGAGGTCATTTTTTCCCTATTTTGAATTCTGAAACATTCTCTGCAGGTTCAATGATTTTATCCTCAATCCTCCAAGCCTTGAAGGCACAAGATATCACCATAGATTATTCTTCAAATGACCTTAAATCCTTAGAAAAATCAATGCTACGAGATTTATTCTTCTCTTTTCTAAAGCATCACGTACATTTCAATGATCTTATCCTCCGAGATTTAACCGTCCCTCCAAGGATCTACTCAAAGACTTACCTTATGTCTACTGATATTCTCCCTCATTATAAAAAGGAAATCGAGTAATCTGATGGATACTTTAAGATCGCTACTGAATACACTTCTTACATGAAGCATGTATTCCAAAGTATGCCTAGTTTCGCGAGATTTAATGAACAGATTCCTGAAAAACTAGCGAATTCTTTTTTGGAAAAAGTCAAAGAATTTTAAGCTTATTAACATTTCACTGATGAAGACAAAGAGAAACTCAAGATTTGCTTTGAAGATCTATCTCTAAGAATTTTGAATCTTTATCTTCATTCGACTTATGAGAACTAAGTTCGAACTCGCAGCTCCAATATTTATAAAGTGATTTTTGCATATTTTAATCTGGAAGCTTCAACGGCTGAAGAAATTATTGTGAAAAAGAAGATTCTCTCAATATTCTTTCTGAAATAGCTGGAACTGCATCTGAAGAGTTTCATCCCATCTTGGACAGTAGAGACGCATGGTGGATTCGTTTTAAAGAAAAAGTTATTTGAAAAATATAAAAAAGAATATGTCTAATCGGGTTTAGAACACAAACTATTATTGTTCAAACCGAATTCAATGGATCCTATCCTCAACGCTTGTACTCTAGCAATGATTATGAATCTTCTGTGTCGTCTTATCCAAGATTCATCTGAAATGGACCCAAATTTAGATTCTGGAATGAAACTTGTCTTTGGGCAATCATGGGTGTCCTGCAACTAATTTCTCAGGTATAAATAATTAATTATTTGTATTAAGAGGTATTTTAATGAATGAAAAATGATTTTTTTTCTCTTTCTAGATACCTAGCTCTTATGATGGAAAAGACATAATTCAGAAAGATTGGAATGGATGAATCTAACACCCTTGATTTTGATCCGATTCGCTATTCCATGGTTATTACTGAACACTTATTGAGCTATTCCCAGGAAATCCTTTTAAAAATCGAAAAAGCTTCTCCTAGTGAGAGGGAAATTTTGACAGGCGCAGTGGAGAACAGTGAACTGTTTACTAGGGAAAACTGGAAGGAGCTGTTCGAAGTATCCATGGATATTGTCAAGAATTACTTGTTGATGGAGACCGTTCAAATTGAAAAATATAGCAATTATTCAATTCAAGGTTTGAGGAGCTAGCCTCTGAGAAAGTTCCTAGGTGTGATTGCAATGAGTTTGTATTAAGATCCTAGCGAGGATAAGGTCTTAAGAGTAATCCGAGAATTATTCCCAATTCTTTAGAAAACACCTATTAATTAGAAGAATTTCGCTGGATGGACAAATGCATTTCTGAATTTACTCCGCTAACTCGCAGATTCTGCTTTCATCTTTGGGAGTGACAAGTCATTCAAAAAATCATGTCTAAAGCTGCATATTCTGAACTTATTCTACGATAAATTCTCCTGTTCTGTGATCGAAAAGCAAATGATCTCGAACCTAAAAAATCAACCTGGCAGTGTTTTCGCTTCAGAGCCTGAACTGTTTATGGAGATTCTGAATGAAGAATTCGAATTAGATTTAGAAAATACATCCAATAATCCTACCAACTAGGAATAGAAAAACCACGTCTAGAATAAAAAAAATACTCAATAAATGCTAAAACTTAAGAATTTAGATATTTTTAACAATCCTGAATCCTTCCTATATGAATAATTCCCACCTCTTTGTGCTGAGATGCTTAACTTCCTCGTAGATGCGTTTTCTAACTCTCTAACAAGCATGCTCACATAAGTCTATTAACAAAAATCTAATATTTTTTTTTCAACTTTTTCACATGAAATATCTCTCAAAATAATTATCCAACTTTGTGGAAAATACCCTCTAGCTACATAATATATTCTAAATAAAGAGCTAGATGCTTATAACTTACTGGTTTAGTCCATTTAGATTCCTAGATTGTACGAATCTATTCATAGTCACATTCAAATTAAAGGCAATAGAATCTCCTTTCTAGAATTACTGTTTATCATGGCACCATATTCATTTTCAGTTGCTAGATAATTCTTTAAGTTCCTCTCCAATTCAATCAATTTCTCATTCAAAAGTAGAATCCAATTATAATTGTGATTAATCATATTCTTTATTTATCGTGTTTTATTCTAGAAGTTAGCAGAGAAAATGGAGAAACACTGATTGTAGGTTCGAATTATGAGCTCAGGGAATACCTTTTGAAGATTCATGAAGACAAAATTACAGAGATTGTCCAAGAAAACAAATCTTATTTAGCTACTGATCATGCCTTCATCGAGTTGAGAGAAATCCTCATAAGCTACTACTAGCTCTAACTTGGAGGAGAATACTCACATCAGCAAAGTGTGTCGATTGATGAAGAAATTTATCTCAAAAACAATAAAAAAAATGATTCCAAACTACCTGAGTTTTATCTAGAAAAAAAGGAGGAATAACTGAAGAAATGTCACTCAATATTTTCAAAGGTGCTTCTGCTGTGCTCGAAAAGTCAAGACAAGTTAAATTTATTGACTGCTTTAAACTTTTACAGCATGTTTAAGCATATTTACAAGGAAATCCTACAGATCTAATATGACCACTTTACTTGCAAACACTACATCAAAGGTGATCACCTTTTGCTTTCAATTAAGAAATTGAGCAATAAGCAGATTGTCTCGTTCATGACGGAAAGGGATTTCTCCTTCATGGCGAAACTCAAAGAGAAATTAAAATCCAAATATGAAAACAGATAAACATTATATGAAATTTCCATTCCACTTGATATGTTTTAGATTGGACAAGTTGTCAAAGAGAGCAAAGAAAAGGCATAAGATTTGAAACAATAACCTCGGAAATAGCTCTTTTTTGATGTGAATATCGCCTAAAAAGATAAAAATATGAACACTTTCTTGAGAAAAAATACAAAAGAAAGTTTCTCGAGATTCTGCGTTCCCAGAGGAGCATGGGCTGTTTGTGTGTATGGAAAAGAAATTAGAACAAATGGCTAAGAGTATCTAAAAGATTAAGTAAATTCTAATAAATTGTAAGGAGAGCTACCTAGTAACCTTTTTGGGGAGTGGAAAGAGTGGTAGATGAATTATTTGTGTGAAGACGAAGATTCAGAGTAATTTTACACAGGTTGCATTTTCGATTCTGAGGAGAGCGATAAGTGGCCTTAGAAGTTTAATAATCTCAAACCGCAAAGCATTTACCAGTAGATTTTAGTGTAATTCGTAGAAAATTCCATGACAGTTTGTTTTGAGTCACTTTCTTCTCCTTAGTCCTAAGGGAGCTCTTAAAAGAGAGGCTACAATTATAACCATGATTCGTCTATCATCTCAAGACAAAGCCCTTTCAGAGCCACTACAGAGGGAAGTTAAAAGAATGGAAGTTTCTTTTCTGAAGAAAAAAGAATGCCTGAGAAAAGATCGCCGAATCTTCAACTTCTAAAAGAAGGCTCGCCAGAATGGATCAATATGTTGGGATAAGAGATGCCAAGTTAATCGCATAATCCCTTTGATTTTCAATATGATCATCCTTATACAGGAGAACGAGAAGAAAATAGTATAATTTTCCAAGAATCTAACAAAAGACCTAGAGGAGAGGATGATGAGGAGGAGGAAGAAGAAGAAAAATAACACACAGAGGAAAACAAGGTACTTATGGGAAACAGAGAAGCTGATGGAGAATATGAAGAAGGAAAAGAGAATTCAGAGATAGAAATGAGTTGCTCAGAGAGTTCAGGAGGTGCAAGATTAGCATATGAAACTCTTTTTAATGAATCTCCTGGCAGACAATACCGCTCTGAAGAAATCCATGTTGAAGATGAGCAAAAAGAAGATTTTATTGTAAGTTATTTTAATTTGGGAGATTATGGGGGTCTAAGTTGTTGTTTTTATGGAAAAATAGGATGAGATCTAAGAAGATGATTAAATCTAGGAATACGAAATCGATTCAGATCATAATCTAGATGAGGTAAAGGCAGATTGATCAGCGTGTTGGATTTAATAATATTTAATTTTTTTGTTTCATTTTATTTCAGGAAAGTTATTAGATTATGATGGAGTTTGATTGGACTTAGCTAGATTTCCCAAAGAATGCACTCAATCTTTACGAAATCGATAAGCAACTATTTAGACTAGCATCTGATGAAGAGCGTATCGAAATATTGATGGTAGCTCAGGAAGCCTATAAAGTCAAAAAAGAAAGGGAATAAGCTGAGATTATTTCTCGTATCCCTTAACGATCTTCAACTCTTCCTTCATCTGATCAACTGTTTGATTTTGAGAGCTATGGATTCTCAGCTTCGAGTCTAAATGAATTTGGGATTGATCGTGCTTATTTCTTCTCCTTACCCGATGATTTGAAAGTTGAAATGTTGAGTTTAATGCGTTCTGAAGTAGAAGGGAGTAACGAGACTAACAGCAATAATTCCTAAGGGCGAAACATGGCTGTAGAGGCAACTGGTGGATCAAGAGGTCCTAGATATTAAGAAGAAAATGATGAAGATGAAATTCCTGAGTAAGGTATGAAAAAAATGAAAAAAAATCGCAGAGAATTGTCTGAAAAAGAGAGAGAATATGAAAAAATCAAGCTAATGCTGTTGCGAGAAAAAATGGCTACAAAAAAAGTTGGATAGAGTATCGGTTCCTAGACTAGAATTACGTACAGACAAAGTGAAGTAAAACAGATAGTCTCCTATCTTAGCCGTCTTGATCCTAGCCAGCAAGAACATATTTTAAAACTCGCTGATAGCAGCCTGATCGATAAATTGCCCAAGGAAATGAAACAACGAGCGTTAAACTTAAGGAAAGCATTTAACCTTCCTCCTGAGTCTAATAATATTACAAATCAGAATTCCAGCAATAACAACAGTAGAAGCATGCACAACTACACTCTTCATGATCTCACGTCGCGAAGAAACACAGTGAGAAGGGCTCATGACCTTCTTTACCTTCCTTCAATTGATGATCTCCGCTACCCAGATTCACCTGAAAGTTCTAGTGAAGAAGATAATCCAAATATTAATAAATCAGACAATCAATATGAAAGAATGAATGAACATCCCTTGTGTATTCGCTCTAGCGATTTAGAAGAAAAAAACTGGTAAGGGTTCAATAATTCATCAGGTTGTATTCAAAGTGAAGAGATGAAAGAGTCAACTATCTAGGAAGATTTTTGCCAATATGGACTTGATAGCCCTTAGTTCTTCATGAGTCTTTTAGAAGTCGATGAGGGCGTGTTAATCGCATCGTTATTGAGTGCAATATTTGTACCGATTAAAATTCCAGCGAGCGACAATTACACATCATATTCTGACAGTATCTTTAGAACGTTAAAAGTATTCTCGCTTAACCCTGTTAATGGATATAAAATAGCAGATGCGCTCACTTTCTTCTTCTCTCTTACAGAAAAAAACATGCTATTTATCCTCAAATCGGAGAAAATGAAACTATTTTTGCATCCAAATTATTCAGGTGAAGGTTTCACAATGAACATTACAGAAATACATTCCAGAGTCTGCTCACTAATTAGAAGGTTAATATAAGCTGATATATGCGTTCCTCTCTATGTGCAAGGAGTAATAAATACTAACAAGCCTTTGTAATTGTCGACTCCTTCTCTAATTTTTGAAAATGCTTCTCCGAATATCTAAAAAAACAAACAAGAATCGCCTAAAAATCCATAGTAACTATCATCCATCTCACAACCTCAGTTTTCTTCTCCTAGTACTTTCAATTTCCCAGGGTAACCACAAGACAGAATTGATCTTTAGTCTATGAAGTTCATTGAAGACATGAGAAAGCTAATAAAAGAATAAAGTTCTTAAGATAAAATATCTTCAGTGTTTTTAGATTTTAAAAATAATTGCTCTGTATTTGAGTTGGGTATCAAGCTTCTTGGAGAATAAATACTTGAAAAAACTGTAACAGACGAAGAAGGACTGCTAGTGGTTGATTTTATCATCAGCAAATCGGAGTTTGTAGCACCTCTGATTTTCGAAAATAAAGGTAAAGGAACATTGAATAAAAACGACAGTATTCGAAATAGAAACCATTCTCATGATACAGGTGAAACATCAAAAGAGTTGAACAAAATGTCAGCCGATTCTGCTTTTTGCTCCTTACTATCATAAGCTAAAAAGCCTGCCCCAGCATCTTTTAATGCGTCTAACTTATCTGAGAATGAGTTTACGAACTTCGATCACTTCAAAGCGAATAAAAAGAAAGCCCATTTGAGGCATCTCAAAAGTAGTGAATTTGATGTTAAAAGTTAAAGAAAAAGTATAAATCTTCCAAATCAATTAAGGAAAGAATGGAAGAGTTACTCAGCTGTGTTAAACTCTCGAGAAGGTTCTCCTGATCATAAAAATTTTAGTAATAAAAAGAAAACTAAAAATACAATTTACTCTCATTATGTAACGGAAAATGAGAAGTATGTACTTGGAGAGCAAATAGTGAATGAGAACTTTAAGAAAACCCTCTGTGAGATCATATTCAAGTCAAATCGGCGATTGAAATCATGTAAGAATTTGAGGAACATCGTTATCAGTTTAATAACATTTAGATCTTCCAATTTCATGGTGATAATGTGTGGTGTCCTGGAGCATTTTGGAAGAGAGCTTTCCGAATCTGTAACAAAGATCTAGCATGCTACTGAGGCATTTAGATAAAATGTGCTACTGAAGATGCATTTCAGTAAAAATATTCCATTAACGGAATAAATCACAGATTAGAAGCAACTAGCTAATTTGATCAAATAATTCGAAGCAGAGACGATTTATCGACATGGGACAAGTAGTTAATCAAATCAAGATTTCAGGCTAGTATTCCATAGTCTCCGTCATTTTGTAAAAGACATGAAGGAGATCTTTGAGGAAAACATTCTGGAAGAAGCAATTAGTCTGTATATCTACGCAGAAAGAAGAGAACGAGAAAAAGAAATCAACAAACTCTTTCGTAGAATTTAGGATATTCTAAGTGTCGCTACTCCTGAAGTGTCAATGCTGGATATTAGTAGCGCAGCTGATTTTACGTCTCGCCATTAGCTAGAGCTAGTTCGCATGCAAGATAGGACATAAAACTAAGGTTATTCTCAAAGTTAGGTAAATTTATCGAAGGTGCCTAGCTCTGTGTTTAAAAGGATGGAAACCAAAGAAGGATTAGAGAGTGTTGGATAATTGTAATACGATGAGGAGAGTGTCATGACAAAACACAAAAAGGATTAAGTTGTGAATAATTTGAAAAATGAGATTTCCGAGAAATAACGAGATATGCAGAAGTGGATTTTAGAATAACGATAAGGTATTAGTAATCGATTTGCAGTTTTTATGAAAAAGAAGATTTACGCAATAAGATCACTCAACATTACATTCAGAGAAAGTGTAGAATATTTATTCACTCTTTAAGAAATCATTGGGTCTGATTTTAACTCTTTGAATCCTCTGACGCTAGATCTTTATGATCACTGGAAATATTCCCTGAAATCACTGATTCTGTTACATTCACTGATAAATCCATATTTCATTAAATAACCTTCAGAAGAAATCCCGAATAATTCAAAAGAAACCTCAATCAAAGAAAAATAGAGCAAGTTGGAAGAGGAAGATTAACAAAGCGATTCATTTTCAGATAGTGGATCTTAGAATTCAAATTCTTCAGATGGAGAGGATTTGCTTACACGTCCTAGACATAAACTAGATTCCATTGATTTTATTGAAGAAATGGAAGATGACGATTAAAGCTTCCCTAGACTTTCACGTCTTTTTACACAGGAAGAATCAGATCTTACAAAACTACCTACAAGTACACAAACAATATGCATTTTTTTAAAGAAATTTATTTTTATACAACTTCAGAATTTTCTTCTTAGTTTAACACTTAAAAATATTTTTTTTAGGTCTTCTCTTTAGGAGTAAATCTGCTTCCAATGAACCACAGTTTGATATGGATTCCACATTTAGTTTACTCTATCTTCCGAAGATTCTCTAGCCTATCGAGTAGCTAGTCGCTGAAAATGCAGATCGACTCGATAATTATCACCACTTTGTCAGACATTCAAACTCGAAAGATAAACTTCCCCTGAAACTGAAACTCAATTTCCTTCGATCTCTTTCAAAGATGAATGCTTTAGAAAAGCAAAAAGAACTCCTTTCAGAAAATAGTTCACCAATGTCGAGTATTAAGTGTGTCATTGAAAGAGATAAAACATGGTTTTCTACCTTGGAATTTTTCAGTAGATTCACTCCAACAGAAATCGCTGTCAAATAAATTAAAATACAATTCAAAGGTGAAGATGGCATCGATTATGGAGGGCTCACAAGAGAATGGCTTGCTTTGCTAAGCAAAGAAGTTTTCAACCCTGACTATGGGCTGTTTTAACTTTCTGCAAATAAAAGGAGCATTTAACCATCGCCTCTTTCAATGATAGTACCAGATCATCTAAATCATTTCCTCTTTCTAGGCAGACTTGTTGGGAAATGCTTAGTGGAAAACTGGCATTTTGACATTAACTTTTGTCGATCGTTTCTCAAACACATGCTAAGTATGAAAAACAACAACAAGAATAAAAAAAGCACTTATTTATTGATAAAATTCTGCCTTTCTAATAATTATTTTATTATTTTTTTAGATAAAAACCTTTACGTTCATGATCTTGAAGATATTGACCCTGAACTCAGCAAGAGTCTCGTCTGGATGCTTGACAATGATGTTGAAGATCTTATGTATGACTTTAGTTACATTGAGACTATCCTTGGATAATAGAAAACGATTGAACTTGTCGAGAATGGATCTAATATCCCAGTCACAGAAATCAACAAGAAAGAATATGTCAAAAAGTTTTGTTCAGCGAAAATGATCCAAAACATAGAAAATCAAGCCAAAGCGTTTATCAAGGGATTAGAGTAAATTGTACCAAGAGAAGCATTAGAGCTGTTTAACGAGCAAGAACTTGGCTTACACTTAACGGGAATGCCCACTGTAGATAGTAAGCAAAAAAAGACTAATTATGAGCTAATAACAAAAAGAAAATACTCACAACAATTTATTTTTTTTAAAAGTTGACGATATGAAGAAAAATACTTTGTATTAAGCATATTCAGAGAACCATCGAGTTGTCAATTGGTTTTGGGAAATTCTCAGAGAAGAAAATGAGTTATATAGAGCGAATTTCCTATTCTTCCTTACGGGTAAATATTATTAGATTTATTCATTTTTTTAAAATCTCCAACATTCACAATCTTTTTCGAACAAACAGGATCGTTTAAAGTACCATATGGAGGATTCAAGAACTTTCCTCTTAAAATCGACAGAGGAGTTTCTCCTGAAAGTCTCCCAGTTGCTCATACGTGCTTTAACTAAATCGATCTACCCGAGTATCAAAGCAAGGAGAAGTTATAACAGAAATTACTAATTGCTATTTCAGAGGGATCATAAGGGTTTCATATTGGATGAACCTAAATGGAATTTTCGATAAAAAATAAACGAAAAATGTTAGGGCAAGAATATTTTTTAGAGCAAACAATAATTGCTATCTGCTTGTTAGAATCTATTCAAAGAACAAAGAAAACTGTATGTCTTACAAAACTGATATATTTCAATATTTACAACCATTTAAGGTTGTTCAAAAATGTTATGACATATTTTTTCTAAATATTGCTTCAATTCATATATCTATTTTATTCCAAAAAGTTGAATTAAGCAAGTTCTAGTGTTAGTAAAGTAACTTTACCTTAAATAGAACACAAAGAATGAGAAATGTATGGATAGGTTGTATTTGGCATCAAACAGCCAGAACAATTATCCCCCAAAATAGAGAAACAAAAACAAATTAATAATAATAAAAAGAGTGATTCGATTATTATTTTTTATTATTAAGTGTGGTGAATAATATCGAGATCAAAAGCTTATCTTTTCGACACTATTCTGCTCTAGAAATATCTAACAGTCTTCAAAAAAGCTGGTCAATTCCAATTTGTTCTTGAAGTCGCTGCTGAAGAGCCAAATATATCAACAAATAAAGGGAGAGAAGCAGATCATATTTTTGAAAGAATATCTCCTGAAAATGGCACTTGGCAAGATTCATCAAAACTACAACTCAGATAACTAATCTGACAAGACATATATCATGAAATTGATCACAGATTATAAACATAACCCAGAGGAGCAGCGCATGCTGGAGGCTTCAAAACGCAGAACAGTGTTTGAAATCAATCATAAATTTCTGAATTCTCGAGTAAACCAGTGCTATGTATTTCCAAGAAAGAAGAATTCTTTGTCTTTAGATAAGAAAGGCTTAGAAAGTGATGACAAAGATGATGAAATGTTATCAGAATTAACGAATATAACTTTTTATGATTTGAGCTCACAAAATAAAGAAATCAAAGAGAGATTAAACTAGAACCTACCAGGAAGAGATGCCAGTCCTTCTGATAAGCTACTAGACTAGAAAGCGAGGCGGACTGTAAATAAATTCGAGAAGAAAGTGCCAAGCTAAGATATTATTTTGACTGAAAATAATACCTCAAAATCAGTTAGACTTAGGATTATGAGTCAAATTAGCGGAAGAAGAGAAGAATAAAATGAAAAGCACATAACAACTAATGTACAAACTGGAAAAGATGAAATGGAGAAAAATACTAGATTCACAGGTTCGAAGACAACAACAGCTGCTATTACTTCATCCAAACCAGAGTAATTTTTCATTGCAGAGAATAGAAAGAAATTACGAATTGCAACGATTAATAGTCTGGAGAGAGTGGAAAGAGCGGGAGAATAAAGTAAAAGTAGTAGTTGTTTTGAAGATCAAACAAATATTAGCAAAAGTAATGAAAAGAAAGTATCTCAAAATCCAAGTGGAATTCATAAAAATGAGAGTATCTTTGAGAGAAATCTAACAGAAATGAAGAAGCTCGATAATAGTAATAATGGAAAAGAAGATTAGCCAGAAAACCCTTCAAATGGATCCTAAAAATAAATGGATTCGCTTATTTTGTCAACTTAGCTAGGATAATCAGCTTAATTCTAAGCTACCATTGATAGCAAGACTCTGAAACAGCAAGTGCGTTCTCTAACAAGAAAGCATAAACCATCTTCTTCACTCTATTAAGCGAGAGAAATATCCCATGAAACAGATAATGTTACCTGCGAATTTGAGTAATTTTTTGAAAAATAACAAATCATCAACAAGAATCCTGATTTATCTGCACTTTAAGTGAATATTCCAAATTAATTACCTATTTCTTAACTGCAAGACTAATCTGCCAGTAGAATCATGGAAGTTACTAGCAATGGAAATGGTAATAATCCCAAGAAAACAACACCTGTTGAGAGAATGCCTCAATAAAATTTAAAAAAATCCTAAATCGAGTAGAATTTTGAAGTAGAAAAGATAGCAACGAGCTAAAACTTTCGTAAAATCCGCGCACATGTTAAATTAGACTAGAGTCTTGTTGATTTTTCCTCTGAAACCTAGCCCAATAAGGCTTTAACAACACAAAATCAAGGAAACCAGCGAAACATAAATTTTCATATGATTCGTCCTTCTTCTTCGACTAAAAGCAATTCTAACAGCAATCCAGCCAAAATAAATAACAAATTTACCTTTGAAAACACTGTGAATGGCTTTCAAATCAGTAACGCCAGCAGCAATGATTTCAATAAGACAAGTGGAAATCTCTTTGAGACACTTTCTCCGATGGCCTAATCATGCGCAAAGCAGATGTTTTCGAAAATCAATCACCCAATTCGTTAAAGACAACTCTCTGCTTCTAAATAATAGACACATTTAAACAAATCTACAAGCAAAAATAAAAAGATAGCTAGTGTCTCTAATGGTATTTTTATACCTGAAGTGCTTTCTTAAGAGAATTAAGGAAACAACTCATAATTCATGTCTTTAATATAAAAACAACAAAGATAATAATAGCATAAATAACTTTAAAAGTCCTTAATTTAAACTTAGTAGATACTAAAAGTAGCTTCTCCGTATAAATCAAGAAGAAAAGAGAAATACACAGAGGATTCATCACGCCCAGTTAAAACAGAAGGAGATATGGGTTATCGCACTTCAATTGAAAAATCACCAAAACAAGCATATCAAGCTAATTATTAAGAACCTAATTATTTGAATTTAACTGTATATTCCAACAATAATCGCTATTCAACTAATTCGAATAGGAATGCTTAGCAGAAGAATCTCAAAAATACCTTCAAACCTAGCAGACAATAATGTGATTCTTCTCCGAAAGATCAGAAAATCAATAGGAATCTTACATAATTAGATGGTTTTGATTATGAAAATGATATAAAATAATTTGGAAACGTTAATAATCTTGAACCAAATGGAATGCGACCAAGTAGTAAGAGTCAATCGTAAAGCAATAGGCTTACGTAAAAGCCCAATGAATAGATAATTAAGAAATAAGAGAACTAATCAGCATTTCTTTAGAACATTTCAAGCTTAGTTCGTTCTTCTAAGCCAGTTGAATATGTGAATATATCAACTTCATGCAGTTCAAATAAAGTAGAGCGGTTAGATTCTGTACCAAAATATGAAGATATTAGTATTCCCCATCAAGGAACAAAAGGAACTGTAAATGTATTAAGTAAAAGTGATGAAGAAGTAGGAGGATAAGAACATGGAATTAGTGATTAGAATAAACGATCCCCTCTAGTGGATTCACTTCTTGGTTAGAATATTCTTTGTTCTCCAATGAATAATAATAGCGGTGTTGTCTAATAACCACTGCTGAATGGAATGGAACGTACAATCAAACTAAAGAGAAAAAAGAAGCCTTAACTATCGGTTTCTGTTGTGCAGTGAGAAACAAAAATAATAATAAGAATAAATGAAATATTTTATTTTTAACTCAAAGCCATTAAATGAAATAATATGAGATGAAATCATACATTTTTTGTAGTCATAAATGGCAGTTTTGTAGATGTAATTAAATAATAAAAATAATACAGCATGATGGGTTGTTTTTTACTTAAAATGAAAGAGAAAAAAAGAGATAAGAAAATTGTTTGTTTAAGAACAATTGATAATATAATCAACACAGAATATGACAAACCGCGGGTAATGCACGTAGAAGTATTAGGCAAGTATCTTTTAGCAGACCTTTTAATTCAAACGCAAAATATTAGAGCTGTTAAATTTGAAACGAAGAAACAAAATTGATTAATTCTTGAACTTTCTTTCGTATTCATTTTTTCACTGAAAAGAAGCATCTCCTCATCTTTTTTATGAGATAATCTCTTCAGCACACTCAAGGTATGAACCATGTTTAACATCCCCAATAGTACTGTCAGCAAATTCAGCCATCTGACCCTTTAATAAATGCAGAATATTAGCAAAAAAAACAGAACAAATAAAAGAAAAGTATTTCACCATGAATAAAAAATGAAAACTATCCCTCTCCTTACATTTCTTCCAACACAGTTAAATCAAAGAATCTCATCCTCAAAGACTGTTCCCTTCATAATAATTATCCTCAACCGTTCTAGTAACGCGTTAATGCACAGACGTATTCCTCGAGTTCTCAGCAAATGCCAATTGCAAATCTTGCCGCTACCTGTTCCAGTGGATTCATGCATCCAAGGAAAATCGTACCTAAGCACTAATTATCTACATTTCAATAGACTCTACCTCTGTAATCTACTTAATAGCAATAATAGTAAGATTTTACTTAAAATCAGGATTATTAACCAACATAATTAATAGCAAGAAGAAATACATATCAAAATAGCATAACAATTACTTCTCCAAACACTTCAAGTATTTCCTCGAAGCTTTCCCCTAGATACAATGTCCAAGCTCAATTCTAAATCAACACCAAAAGAATCTAGTAAAAGTTAGTATTTAGTAAATTTCTTGATAAATAAAAAAAGTGTTCTCAATTTCTCTGTTTTTTTTTCAATGAAGTGTTGTAGACAAAGTAAAAAAAATCGAGGATTATTTAAATTACTTTTTTTTGCTGTAAGCAGGCTTTTTCTAACAAACCTTCCACCTCCTATTTATTAATTTCAAACAGCTAGTTTATTGTTGACAATTTGATTAATATTTTAAAGGGCTGGTTGATTTTCTGAACTTACTTTGAATCAATATGAAATTAACATCATTTTTGGCTTTGCCTTCCTTGCACAACCCCTCATTTGACGTAGGAATAATAGAAAAAGTTATTTAGACAAAATAAATTCAGCTTTGTTTACCAATCTAGTTTACTGGTTTTACTTTATCATAAAATCAGCTCAACAGCAACATAAATGATTTTTACCCTCCTCCCCCTCCTTTTCTTCTTCTCTTGATCTCATTGTGAGCTAGAAGTTCATTTTTTGATATCCCTATTAAATGGTTTCAAGTTATTTTTTAGGACCCCTAATTGAACTCATCTCCAAAATTTAAAGAAATTATTTTAATTCGAACTCAAAATATTCGCATGAGACACACTCATTTTGTGTGTGAAAAATAACATAAACTAAGCTGCAAATTCGATGGAGTATTTTGAGCGGAATAATTAAGGTGTCTTGAGGGGAGATATTTTATCAATAAAGCATTGCTGAATTGGCGCTTTATTTTTTTAATAAAAGTCGACTCAGTCTTTGACACCACTTTATGAATATTTATAATAATTAATTTTTCGAATTTATTAAAAAAAAAATACTTGCAGACACTACTCCTAAACTATGCAACCAACCAACGAATAACCAGCACAGCAAATGTCCTCTGCTCCCTTTCAGAATTTTATTCTCAAATACTAACCAAACAAAATAGGCTATTATTGTAGTGAGTGGTAGGGGTAACTGTTTTTCATTAACCCGATTGAGATCAAAGAACTAATGGTAGAAGGAATATTTGACTACTCAAAATGTCACTTCGAATGTCGCTTTTTAGATTAAGAAAGAAAGGTCAAGTATGCTTATTTTCTAGGTGACTACTTATTCCTCAATAGCGTAAAATGACATAGTTTGCTCTTCAAGAAAATGAAATCTCTAGCATTTCTTTAGTTTATGGATCTTCTTTTTTTCCTCATTTTGTGTTTTTGGACAAGCACAGAATCCTAACAAAACATCGTATGATACCGTCATAGAACTTCGGCCAGATACTAAGATATACTGGGAATATAATCGAACAAAACAACCATTTCGCCTTTCTGGATTTATCATTCAAGATTTTCGTAAAGTAGTCGTTAAATTGTTTGCAGAGGATGTAGTTTTCCTTAAACTCAAGGAAATCTTAAGCTAGCGCATTTTCTAAGCTAGATTCTAAGATGAATATGAAGTACTTGGGTAAATTGGCAAGGGAAACTATGCTCGTGTAAGAATTTACCTTTAAACTAAGAAAATCGATTACCTTTTTTCAATCCCTTCTTCTCTTCAGCTAAAATAGAATTATCTCTACATCACTTTAAAATTCTTTCTCCATTGAAATGGCCTATTTAACTAACATCCAGCTAATTGAAATTCTCCTAATAAACTGCATAAGGCATCTAATTCTTTATCCATTTCTTTCTAAGGACTGCCCTTTGCTGCTCATGAATCAATCCACATTTAGAATAACCAATTTAATTACTATTCCAAATCATCAACTGTTTATTCAGTCGAAACCAGCAAATTATAAAACATTGATTAATTTTGGACTTTGTTTTCCCACCAATCGTTAATACTTTTTATTAAAACAGGTTTACTCTGTCAGACACCGGTAGACTGGACAAAAATATGCTGCCAAATGCTTCGAAAAATAGAAATTATTCGGCATCGATAAAGGAAGAGTAAAATTATTTTTATTATTTTTCGAACTACTTTTTTTTAGTAAATTAATCAAATTTTATTATTTTTATTATTGCTTTTTCACATTTTTTTAAATGAAATTAAAAGCTCTCCCTTTTTAGTGAATTGAAAATCATGAGAAATCTTAGAGGCCATCCCAATGTGATAAAGCTCTAAGAAGTTTATGAAGGAGAACAGACATTCTACTTTATTATGGAGATCTTAGAGGGCTCTTCTCTCTATGAAGAAATAAAAAAACACGCTAAAAGCTCTTATAGTGATGAAGAAGTTAAAAATATAATACGCATGCTTATCGAGGGGATAGCGTATTGCGCTTCCAAAAACGTCATGCATCGTGATATAAAACCAGAGAATCTCCTCTTTGGTAAAGTTAACAATTAGAAAATTCTCAAGATAGTCGATTTCGGTCTTGCAACTTATTAAGATGAACATCCGTATCTTTTCCCGAAATGTGGAACTCCCGGGTTTGTTGCTCCAGAGGTAGCAAATCTCGAAGATAAAACTTAACCTTATTCACATGTTTGTGACATGTTTTCCGTTGGAGTCATTTTTCACATTTTGTAAGATATTTTTTTGGGGAGGTTTCGTGTCTTTAAATTGGTCAGTAAATGTCCTTACTCTTTCGATTTAGATTGACTGGTGATCCAGTGTTTCCTGGTAAGAAATTCCATGAAGTGCTTCAAAGAAATAGGGATTGTGAAATTGATTTTGAGAAGAAAGTATATCGAACTCTCACTGATGAGACAAAGGATTTGCTTCGGAGAATGCTATAAAAAGATCCTACGAGGAGAATTTCAGCAGCTGAAGCTCTCCGTCACAAATATTTCACCAATGACAGCTTAGAGGAAGATTCATCTGATGATTTTCTCTATGTTTAATAGCGATCGATATCGAAAGAAGTTGAAGAGCACCCAGATGTAAGAGAAAAACAAGTTTCTATGTTTACAAGACCCCTAAAGATTCCTTATCTCACTAAAGAAAATGCACCCTCGATTCATGACAATTTAAATTCCTTCGCTATCAGAGATCCCTTGTATGTTGGCCACGATCCAACAAGTGCCAAAGCAGAATCTGGTGGTATTCATTACACTATTGGATCTCTAGATAAACAAAAATATGAGGCTGCTTTGAAATTATCAGCTCAAAAAGAAAAAGATAAATAAAATCCTAATACATAATAGTAATAACAGCAGCACCAGTAAAAAATGAAATAGCGGCAGCAATAAACGCAGCAACAGCCGCAGGAGTAATCGCAATAACTGCAAAAGCCTAGCAGTGAATTCCCTCCCGGTATTTTTATTATTCTTCATAACACAAAACAAGCAAATAAAATGATTAAATCATATTTTTAACGTATTTTTTTGATGTATTCAAAGGAGAAACAAGTCGCAAAACTAGCATTGTTGAAGAATAGGAAAAGAATGTTGAGGCAAGTGCTGATAAGCAGAATCCACAGAAAGATAGTGATAAAATATAAGAAGAAGAAAAATGAATAAATAAAAATAAACAACATATCTTACTTTTTGAAGATTCTCTTCTAATTAAACCATCTTTTTGGTTACTTAATCAACTTTTTCTTTGTCAATATATTATGTAAAAAGCCCTAATTTTTTTTATAATTAAAAGTATCCATCCGACTCCTAGTTATATGTCTTGTTAATTTACATTTTAACAATTTAATATCTAGTCTGTTTTGTTTATCTACAAAAATGTTTCTCCATATTTATTTTTTCAGACGGGAATCATCTTTTTTTTCTTTCTTCAATTTTCTCGATTTATCAGCACTTTGCAAAATTATTTTTGCTTATTGTCTCTCAAAACTCAAGAGAAAAGTCACTCTAAATTGAGAAAATAGTTACTTTGCTTTCCTGCTTGGAGAAGTTGTTTCCTTTCAGAAAAATATTAAATTCAAACAACTTAAGAGTAATTTTACATATTCTTTAAATATGGTTTGTTTTTTCTACAACCTAAACTAAAATATGCGTGATTACACTGATAATCTTTCTTTCTTCTTCTTCTTTGCTTATTTCGATTAACCTCCTTAGCAATTGAATCGCATATTATCCCTCCCCTTCTTTTCTAATCTTTTCCGATTTGAGGTCTCATTACTCACAGAATTCATTTTATTTTTTCTTGAATTCAAAAAGGCAAAAATTATTAAACCAACTAAAAAAGAGGAAGTAAAAAGTAGTCTTTGATTAAATTGCTAAGAGAGAAACATACAATAATACTACGTTTTCATAATGAGGAGAATCATGCATGTCTACTAGTATCTCATGACTTTCATTTTATTGCAGCTGCTATTTTTCTAATAAACTGAAGCTACCAAGTAAGTCATCACAGAATAATCAATTTCATTCAGCCAAATGAATTCCCTGAATGTGCTCATTCCTAATGAATACCTCTCCTAGCAAATCATCATCGAAGTTAGTGTAACACCTAAATCTCTCCCTTAGACAACAGGCATGGAATTAATTATGTTTGCAGCTGAGCCAAATGCGAATCTCCCTGATTTCTACACCGTATTTTTTGAATATCAAAAGTTATCGAAGTACATAGGCAGCGAGATTCACTTTGACTTAGAAGGATTCAGCTCCCTTCGTCCATATCAACTCATTCAAATATATTCTCTAAAACTCTCTCAAGTTGGTTCCTGGACAATCGGTTTGTATGATCTCAAATCAGACAAAACGCAATCCTACCAAGCGAATCTCAAGATCCTTGCTATGCCGCAAGACGAAAAGTACTGCCCTTAGAACTGCAATTATAATCTCAATTAGTAGAATTCCTGTGATACTTCCACAGCGATCATGCAAAAAATGTGTTCTTGCGCTGATTAATACATCGGAGCATATTGCGCATACTTTTCATAGACTAGCTAATTCAATGATCGACTGTAGATCGTTGTTGACCCTCTTTCATGGACAATGCGATCATTCAACATCAGCTAATAATCCTCTTCTTCTCTGAAACTGTCTATGAGACTCGCAGGTGATATTTCCAAAATAAAACTAGGCGTAGTTTATGGTGGAATCAGTAATATTTTCGTGCCCAACATTCTCAGCGATGTCTACTCGATATCTTAAGTCGGGTCAACGAATCAAGAGTATCCGATGGTGGTGGAGAAAATAAATCTAATGCTCGATAAGGCTGCGTTGTAGAATGCATCGATTCATTATCCAGAGCACGATTAGAAATATGATTAAGTTATTACCATTGGATTCTACAATGAAAACCCTACAGATGCGAGTGTGTTTTACTTCGAGCTAGTGTCATCATCAAGCGATTCGGACTCGATGTTCAGCAAGACAGCATTGATTCTGTTTACTTCGCTAGGATGCGCAATTGTGTTTTGCATTTCACCTATCACATATTACTGCATGAAATAGCATTAAAAATAAAGGTAATAACTGCTAAAATCAGTTTTGTTTGAAAGTGACAACCCCAACATGCAAGGTCATAGCTAATAATAGTAGCGGTAGTAGTAATAAGTGTCATTATAACTTAATATTTAGTAATTTGTCACAACAGAGATAGGATAAATGGGTAACTAATAATAATAATAGATTTAATCAGGGTAACAATAATTATTATAACAATAATAAGAATAATAGTCGACGAATTGCGATTAAATACAGTTACGAGGGTTAGTTTACGATTCAATGCAGCCTTCTATCACAGCAAGAAATGGATAACCACCAAGTTCTTCTCGACAAAGTTTCATCAGAAGAGGTGATATCGCTGATTTAGAAGCACTAGCAATCATTCACTTCAACAATAACAACAGGAATAGTTATCTCGCTAACAGTAGCAATCACAACAATATGATCATCCCTGAGATTAATGAAAACATACAATAGTAACAGCAGTAGCAGTAACAACAACCACAGCAAGTTCCCAAGAAGCCCATTCGTAAAATCGTACCCATCACAAAAGAAACGATCAACAAATTCATGCCGAAATAAAAGCACAATGACATTCTGAGACTTTACCCAACTCTCAAAGACGAAGGTGAAGAATGCACTGTATGTCTCGAAACCTTCGAGGAGGATACTGAATGCAGGATCACACCTTGCTTTCATTTATTCCATTCCGATTGTTTGGAGAGTTGGTTTAAAAAGCACTCCACGTGTCCGTACTGCAGAGCTTCCTGCAATCGCAAGGGTATCGTATAATAACTGCAACATGGATAGACAAATACGTATGTGCAGCGTATCTAGTATGCGCTGTCTGAAGTAAAGAAAGCAATAATCGGTCATCCAGTTATTCGTCGTGATGAGGAATGTCTAAGTGATCCAAGTGAAAACAAAGCGCCGTCTCCGCTTTCAGAATCAACATTAAGAAGAAGAGCGCTGTAAAATAACAACGAAGCGTAATAAGTCTACACAACGTAACCTAACCACCATCTCCCTAGCTAAGCGAATAATCTAAATAATAGCGTAAGAGCATAACCATAAGCTGATTCTAAAAATAAAGAAAAAGCCCTAGGTGCTACATAAAGATTCAAACAAATCGCGGGAAATATCTTGAATTCTTTAAAAAAACCTGTCTAGAATCTTCTCAAGAAGGACACATCTTTTCATACAAATCATACCAATAACAACAACAACAATAGCTTGAAGATAGACAGATAAGATGAAAGAGGAGAACACGGCGGTATACCTGTGATATCTAACAAACAAAGCAATGAATATTTTATATAGAATAATTAAAACAACATACTTAGTGTGAATAATAGTGAAATTAAAGACATTCAAGGGTTCTAATAGTGTCTGTCTCCTGCTTCTAGTAGTCGAGATCAATCATATTAATTACCTTCTGCGACAACTAATATGCTATCTGGAAGGCATCTTCTGTCATTTGTTGATGATTAGGGGTTATCTCCATTGACTAAATAACCTCTCGAAAGTGATAGTAATTAAGCTCATATTATGTTCAGTGGGTTCTAATTAGGGAGCTAAAACGAATAGCATCATCTCTCACAGTAAGCGTAATTTAATAGCTAGAATTTCAAAGGGTTTAGAAGTGTCAGAAATAATGTAGTAGCAAGTGCAGAATAGCAAAGGCACCCTGAGAATAGTTAAAAGGGCTCTGAAGATAACAGTTATTTCAGAGATTTTAAGGGAAATAATGAAGATGATAGTGGGATAATAAGAAGAAAAAATTAACAAGAAATATTTGATTTACCTGGTAGTAATACTAATAATTCTATCAAGATATCTTCGCAGCAGGCTGAGGGACATAGCTAGCCGATTAAAGATTCAGGTCCTGTTCTGGTTGGAAATAACAAAAGTTCGAAAGAAGATATTTAAAGCTAGGGCTTAGAATCGAACTTTAGTGATGGCGATGATAGAGATGAGAGATAAGACAGGTAAATGAGATTGAAGTAAAATGAATTCAAAGATGATGATACTGATAAGAAAAAGAATAACAAACTGTAAAATAAATAAGATGAAAATGATCGATAACAAGTTGCAAGCATAAATGATAAACAGAAAAACAATGATGAACTAAAGAGTATGCAGATTGTAAATGAATTACTTGTGCTTGAAGATCCTTCTGAGAATTAAGAATGAAATTGAAAATAACTGTACTGACTGAAATTGTAAGATAAAGAAATAGTAATTGTGTTGTAGAAATGGACACAAACAAGTAGGTAATTAGTGCAGCAATGACTAAAAGATACCAAATATCTTTGGTTTTTTAGAGTTGTTACTGTAAAGGTATGCAATACAAAATATTGATTTTTTTTTTAATTAAAATGTATCCAAATTGAAGAAATTATCAATAACGTTGTTAGGTTTGTAAAACTACCAATAAACAATATGTAAGAAGCTTAGGGGATAAGCTAACTGTATCATTTATTGCAGTCTCTCTATTTTTCATTTGTTTATTTAGAGTGCTACTTTAAACTTTTTTACCAAGAAAAATTAGAACTTATTTCCTGTAAATATTTACGAAAAATGTTATTTCGTTGAAAGACCATTATTTTTTTCATTATTTTCTCTTCAAAGAAGGGCTATTTTACTGATTGTCTTGTTCTTCTTGATCACTTTCACAAATAAACTTTTTTCTTTTCGAATGTCTGTGGATTATCTCCATCTCTAGGGCTTCGTTTTGTTCGTTAATATTCGCTTATTTTTAACTTCTTGATGCTCTATTATGCTAGTTGTGGTGATGTCTCTTCATATTATGAAGAATATCTTTAGCTTTTGAGATGCTTTACTCCAACCCAAGAGGCTTTAAACTTTTTCCTAAAAGGTGATTATTTGATATATTTTATGTATCACTGGACTAAGATCCTTTTTGTTATTTTAACTTAGAATTAGTTGCCTTTTTGTCTTCATCAATTTCAGTTCCACTTGAGTTCTCGTTGAATTCTTCCTTGCAATTCACAATATTTTTGCTGTGCTGTTGCTGTTGTTTTATCTCCTTGTGTTCCTGCTTAACAAGTTATTATTCTCTTTCACTTTAAAGATCTTTCTTTTTATTTTGATTAATTGCATCGTTCAATGCAAATATATACCCAAAATCATCTTCTTCTTCACCAAATACATCTCCTTGATAATTGTTTATCTTCTATTTCTCTTATTTCTCTAATAAAACCTGATTATCTTATCCGACATCAAGAAATCTTCTCATTTATGGATGCATTTTGTATAATTTTCTTCTTCCTTTAAGCGTCTTGAATAGTTTCTTGCAGAAGTTCTTTCTCTCCAATCCATTCAAAGCTTCCTTTTCTTCCTTTTTCCTTTACACTTAGTATTCTTTGAATTCCTTGAAACTCTAAAAATCACAAGTCGATTTGTAATTTACTTAGAATCGTCTATAGTAACTTTACTCTTCATAATTACGCATGACTTTATCAGCGTGCTTCTTACATTTAAATCCCAAATTTACCTTAGGATAGCAAGCTTCACTGTTGGTAATATTACCATCTTCTGAAGTATCTATTTCAGCATATTACCCAGTGTCTTCTTCCGTTGATTCCAACCATATTTCCATCCCAGTCAGAAACGCACAAAGTGGATGCACAAAACAAAGACATCGTTGAGTTTTGGACAGTTATTTCTTCTTTGAATCTGTTTTTTAACACATTTATTATTAGCATTACACAGTGAGACCTTTTCGTTTAAAACATACTGAGCAAGTTAGATTCCTCTACAAGATCAGCTATTCTTCCATGTTGTTATTCTCTCTAAAATTAATCTTTTTATCTCTGTAAATCGCTAAATTGAAGAGGAACAAGCAAGTAGGATGGTAGTACCCTTAATCTAATTCAATCACAGGTAGATCAGTTTCAGTACATAATCGACATTAAACTACATCATTTATGTATGGTATTGTTCCATGATCATTCTTCTTCTTGATATTTCTATTGGAATCCTCACCATCTTGAGCGTTAACCTCCTTACTCTCATCGATTTAGTATGAACTAGCAACCTCACATTTCTCACATAAAAATTTGCACTCAGGAATCACAGGTATTCCATAGCAATGTTAGTGAAAAGATGCTTCACACTGGGAGCAATAAACAACAGGGTTATTATCTTCGTTTAGCATGTTCCAGCAGATACTACAATCTGTTTCAAGTAGCTTTTTTTTGACATTTTAGCTAGTTAGAATTCCTTCTTTTTATCCATTTCCTGCATCTATCTCGTTAGATTACAGACTTACACCGCCTAATCCAAAAGTGTCCTCTCTCTTGAGCCCATCTTCAGGAGAATTCCCTGGTCTATCATAATCCCTTTCCTCTATTGGATTAATATATTTCTCAGCATAATTATTCCTCTTTTATGCAAAATGTTTTGCATTAAATTTCTCGTTTTCTTCTTTAATTCTCTACAGCAACGCCTTATCTGTCACATATGGCGTCAAACATTGCATAATTATTTTCTATTTTCTTATTATTCTATCTTCCTTCAAGAGCTAATTGTATTCGTTTCTTTCTTGGAGAACATTTTCCCTCGAAAAATAGATTCCTTATTTTAACACGCCGTCGTATTCGAAGTAATACTTGGGATCATATGGTTTTCTGTCACAGAACGCAGTAATCAAAAAATTTCTTATTTTTATCCATTTCAGTCTATCCATGTAAATGTCCGATATCATGTGGATCCTTTGTAGTTCTTGATCTTAATCGCCTTATCGATGATATCTCATCTTAAGATCTTTCAATTTCTCATCGACTTTTAGTCCCCATAACATTTTATAAAACACCCTGATGCCTTAGTCGATTTCGCATAAATTTGATTTAGATCGTTATTTAGACTTTGCAATCTGTTACTTTAGCTGACTATGATTGTAGATCTCATCTTCCATATTATTTTCTCCATTTTCATCTTGTTTATTAGCATAATTTTCTTCATTTTTAGATTATTTTTTCTCAAGAAACAATTCATTTTATTTCAAAGCAGATATCAACGAATTTTTATCAAGAACAATTAGTTTCTTAAGATAAAGCTATCCTAACTTCCAGACTTATTCTCGATCGACTTTCAAATCTAATTTCCTCTTTTTGCTAATATTTGGCTCAAATTCATCATTAACTACTTCCTGTTAACATCCTAATTCTTTCTACTGCTAAATCATACCATTTCCTAAAAACCCATGGATTTGCTTCTAACACTCATTATGGATATCATGAATACCCACATCTTATTTGATCATCACAAGACTCTCAACTCGATGTCTTAACTCCTTCAAGTTCCTTCTATTATTTCCTGCATACACCTCCATATATCTGCCATCCTACTGGATTCTCTCATTGCTCATTATTCTATTTTACCATCCTTTAGATTACATTACAATACCTTCATTTATCTTATCAGAAGATTCTTCTCTTCCTTACTCCCTTTATAATAAAACATAGACTGCTAAGTATCCCCAACATTCTAAGCTCTTACATAGTCTTTTGTGATTCATCTGATTATTCCTGGTGTTATTATGATCGCTTAGACATCCACACGTGAATAATGCAGTAAAATATGTATTTAACTTCATATTCACGCATTCATCATGAAAATAGTCATTCACTACTACTTAATAATACAAAGACGATGCTTAATCGCTTTTTTCTAGTATTTATTAAATAGCTTTTCGTTAATACTCCTACTTCTACTCGATAATTTCCTTTTCATCTTTGAACCTGTATCTCAAAATGCTAAGAAACGAGTTGGTATCGATATTTTTATAATAAATCTAAGTGATTCTCTTCCACCATGCTTAAACAGCTTCCTCTTCTTCCCCAGGAAAGCTCCATAACCTAGAATATTATTAGTTTCTCTATTGCCTCTAATCATTTACCCTTGCATTGTTGCTATTTTTTCCACTTCTGTATTCCCAGAAACTATTCTCTTCTTCCTTTTCTTCCTGAGTTATTTCATAATTCTATGCCATTTATTTGAATCGTTACGCTTATTGTTAACGTTCCTTTTGCTCTTCTCTTGTTGTGATGCCTATTTAAGATGTGAATAAGTTTCTCTTTTTTTGCTTTCTTTTATGAGTCGGTTTTTTTTCGTAGCTTTCATCACTGTCACTGTTGCTACCATTTGTTTCGTCTTGATATTTTTTCTTTTATTACCTATGAGCAATTTATCTATTAGGTATGTGTTGTTTTTTATCAGCTGAGAAGCTTTGAATCTATTGCTTTATATGAATTTCCTGAGGTTCTTTGTGTTTTCTAGGCTATTATTTGGGTTGTTCAGAGATTTCAGCTGATTTTTTTTGAACATTTTTTCCTTAAAATTTGTTTAATTAAGCTCCTTTGCCTTTTTTAGGATGAATGTGTCCTTGAGTTAGCACAGTTGTTTCTTCCATGGATGCAGGTGGAGGTATCTATTCAGTTGGTCTCTCCATCCAAAATGGAAATTCCTCTTCTTCTTCATCATCAGACAGTTTCATACGTTTCTTCTAGAACATTGGCACTGATGAAGCATATTATCCGAGCATATTCAGTCGATGATTTTCCAAGTGGATTCGATGAATTTAAGTTTGTTTGATAATTATATTTTTTCCTTAATTAGTTGGACAGATTTTACGATCTTTATTATATTTTAAATATTTCTGAACTTCTTGGCGGCAATTTATCAGAAATCAGATGATCTGTTTTTGAATTAGAATTCTTAAAATCTCATTTGTTAAATGGGTGTTCGGGGAGAAAAGGAGGATCTGATTATTTTATTGAGAAAAATATAAGGGTTTTAGGAGCAAAATGAATCTAAAAATAAATCAAATTTCATTATGATCAATTCTCTCTTTTGCAAATTTTTAGAATCAATTTTTTCAAGACAAAAAATCATGTCACTAATATTCATGTTATTCATTTTCTTAAAATACCCTTTTTTTTTTGCTCTTTGAGTAAAAGTAAATCTTAAATAATTAAATATCTTGTTTGATTTTTTATTTTGGTTTATTAACCCAAAGTTATTGTTGTGCTGAAATGAATATAAAAGTTTAAAATATACTTTTTGAAAAATTAAAGAAAAAAGTAAAGAATTACTATATTCACTATTATTTTTATTCTAAAATTTTGTTTATTCAGAAATCTTGAGGATTATCTTGATTTGGATTTTTTATGGATACAAGTAAGAAATTTCTTTACATTAATCAGAAAGATGTGCTTGATTAACTTGAAGACTTTCTATGAAAAACTGAGAAAGCTATTAGCTCTCTAATATGAAATGAGTTTTAGGAAAAGAGAGATAACTAATCTTAAAAAAATGAAAGAATGCTCATTTTGTTTGCAATTTACTCAAAATGTTGTTGTTATTTAACCAATCTGCTAAGAGTATTCCGATACAGCATTTTGAAGAAGCAACTAACAATTTGAAACATTAAAAATAACTACTTTGCAACGGTTATTCTCCCCAATTTATGCCTTTTTTTTTAATTAAATGGTTTATCTAAAGAAAAAAGAAATCCTTTCTATTAATCAAATCAATTGTTTTTTATTCCTATCCTCTTCCATTGATTTTTGTTGTTTAAGTCCAGCAAAAATAAATTATTGTAACTTAAACTCAAATGAATATCAATTTTCTCAAAGACATTTAAAGGGAAACCTTATGAAAGGAGGGTGTATTAAGCTGGAGAGAAATTTTTCAAAATTAAATAATAAAATAAAGAAGAAAAGCGATTTCACAACAAAAAAGAATACTAAAATAAAAATGGCAAGCAAATACCTACAAAAATATCAAGTACCAGAAGGGTTCTATGACATCCTGCATGAATTCTCAAGGGAAATCCTGCGCGCACAGCCTGAAGACATCCTAGATTATGCAGCGAATTATTTTGAGCATAAATGCTAAGGCAAAGAATATTACTATGAGAGTAAATCGAATATTCAGAGAACTGGTGATGAAGCCAAAAAATATGCACCGACACCTGCTGCTAACTTTGCAGGATAAGCATAGAAAGTTGTAGCAACTTCTAATAAGAACGAACCTGTTGCTGCTGTTGCTGCTGCTGGAGTGGCTTAGAATGAAAATCGTGTACCTTCATAACACTCAGTGAAACCATCAAATTCAAACAGAATTCCTTCTGCTGGAGATGCTTCATCTAGACCTAGAACTTAGAATTCTATTAAAAGTGATTTATCTCATCCAGACGAGAAGAGAATCACTAAGGAATTCGTAGGAGATCTTTATAGCTCGGCACTGAATAAAGCATAAAAACCAAGTTCTGCTGAGAGAAGCAATGAAGAAGTAAAATCTAATCCTTCACCAGCTAATAAATCAAATGAAGGTTCTAGAGAAGGGAATAGAACAAGAGGCTCAAATCAAGCTATTGAATCATAGAACTCAAATAAATTGAGTGCACAGGAAATTCCAGCTGAAACCCCAGGATAAGATGAAAATGAAGAGACTCAGTAAGAATAAGAAGTACTTTAAGGTGAGGAATAGGTAGAATAAGATAGAAATCAAGATGAATAGTAGCTAGAAGATACATAGAATGCTGATGCCTAAGAGGAAAGATAAGAGGCAGATGTTTAAGAGGAAGGTAAAGAAGAAGCTGGCACTTAAGAGGAAGGATAAGAAGCATATGCTTAAGAAGGAGGATAAGAAGAAGTTGTGTAAGAGGGAGAATAAGAGGCAGTTGCGTAAGAGGAAGGATAAGAAGCAGTTGCGTAAGAAGAAGGAGAAGAAGCAGATGCCTAATAAATTGAAGGCCAGGAGAATTTTGAAACTCCTTAAGAGGAACAACAGCGCAACAATAATGAAGAATAGGATGAACAAGAAGTTGCTCTAAGATAGAGAGATGAAGAGAACGTTGTTTTAGATGGGCCAGTAGAGGAATACGAGAATGTAGCTGTGAAGATCCAGTCTGTTTTCAGAGGAAGCCAAGCAAGAAAAGCAACTAAAAAGTTATGAAAGCATTTATGTTTCATAGAATAATAACTCGCCTAAATTGATTGAGAACATATGTTAAAGTAGTATCATGCATTTTATTACAAAAAATAAGCAAAAAGGATTAAATTCAGATTAAGGAGGGAAACCTTTGTTGGGAAATAAAAAGACCTAAAATTGAGAAAGAATTTGTTTAGAGAGAAGATTTCAAAAATAATAATAATAATAATAATCCTATTTCTTTTAGAAGAAAGAGTCCTTATCTCCTTTCAATTTATTGAGGTGGGAAAATTCCCCCATTTTTAACTAATTTGTTCTTTTCTAAAATAAAGTTCTAAAATCTTTTTATTTAAAAAGGGCAAATGTAATAATGGTTCGACCATTTTTTTGATTATTTGCTAAGACAAATTAATTAATGGAATAAATAGTTTAATTTGAATTTCTGGAATTATTTTTATTTTTTCATTTTGTTGAATTTAAATAACTAACTGCTGATTTAATCAAATATCTGTTTTTCAAATAATTTAATAACATTTAGATACGTAGACGAAGGCAGTCAGGATTAAGACACCAGAGAGAGTTTTAAGTTACAAGTCATGCTGATTATTTCTTGCTGAAAGAGATTTAAAATAAATTACAATAAAGCTATTTTGAATGACTGAGATTTTACCTTTTCAAAAAATGATTGCATGATAATCCTATCAAATCTACAGGGATATATTTTTTAATTAGAGTAAGAATAAGAGCACAATGATCCCAAATTATTTAACTACTCAATTCACTATCTGAAAAGACCTTGCATGGAATAAAGAGGCGCAAGCTGGGTGGGCGATTATTCGAAAGAGAAAAGACTTAAAATTAAATTAAAAAATAAATAAAGGGTAAGAAGAGGAGCTTGTAGACAAAAATAAAGCTCTGTGTGTGTTTGAAATAACAACAAAAAGAAGAAGAAAATGGGTGATAATGCTGAGTCTGTGAATCTTCTGGGGAAGGAATTCAGCTCTATTAATAAATTCGCTGGGAGCGTGAGGAGTCTCTTCTTTGAATTCTTGTACGTGATCCTCAAAGACGATGAGATGTCTAAGATCATCAACGCAGGACTTATCCTCCTTCAATTCTTTCAAATCTATTACTACGCCTTCCACCCAGTCGTAATTCCCCCATTTCTGAGTTTTTATTTCCGAGAACAATTTCTCTTACTTTAATCTACTTATTCCATGCAAATTCCTTTAGTTTATCAGTGAATGTTCGTTATTTGAACAATTCCAGATTAGGTTACAAACAATTCAAATAAAATCACACATTTTTTCTTTTTTTTTTTGTATGAGATTTGAGGGATTAAATTTGCTTCTTTTTTTTACAGATAAATTCCGTATGGGACACAAGTGTAGCGAAGGATATAGCTTCAGTATTTGGTTATCCTGGCATCCTACACATTTATAGGAACAATTCCTACACAGCTTTTAGCATAGTTTATTACATTGGCATAATCGCTGTATTTATCTTCTGCTTGGGGTTCTTGTATTCCTTCGTGACTCTTAAGAGACAAAAACCAATTTAAGGCATTGTTGTTGCGTCTTTGAGAGTTATTATGAACCTTTTCCTTACTGTGCTGTACATGCCTTTTTTGGATTCTTTCATTATCGTCATGAATTGCACAACCGGGACTAGCAGCGTCACAAATAGTTCCATCAGCGTACTTCAACTCTACCCAGATACTCAATGTTGGACAGTAAGTCAAATTCAATTACAATTCCATTTTTTTATTTACAGCACACAGACCTATATAAAATATTGCTTAACCCCCCTCCCCCCCCCCCCCTCAAAAATAGAAGCACCAACTTCTTAATTAGCTACTTTTCTATAATTTTACTGATAAAACAACTTTCAGATAATCCCTGTGGATGAGTTGACGATTTTTCAAATAATCTTGTTTTCTTACTTTTCTTTATTTCTTTTTCTTAGGGCATGCATATTTTCCAATTTTCTGCTGGTATCGTCTGCACTATTCTCATAATCATTATCAACTACTTCTTGTCATTTTTGTATTTCGATGGAATTCACAATGACAATAAAGTCAATTCCAGGAGAAACAACAGAGGCATTCTATCCCTCTACATCTACTAAACAGTCCTTGTGTTCTGCTACAACTTTCTCTATGACAGCAGTTACCGAGGTGTGCTAGTCTTCATTTATCTTGCGGGATCGATTTTCACGTTCTACATGTTACACATGAATTCCCCATTTAACGAGCCTATTATCGCCAAATGCTGGTCATTCCTTTCAGCGGTTAACATCTGGACAGCTATTATGCTGACGAAAGCACAAGTAATTATTCTTAACTAAGATATTTTGGTTTTAAACAAACTTTTACTTTTTTTTAATATTACAGCTTACAGAGAACATTATCTTCCATGGGATCGTCTACGCTTGGGCAATTGGACTGCCTCTTCTTTGGTTTATCGTTTTTTGGAGTCCTACAGACAAAAACAAAGTAATTAATAGCAAATTTTGATTATAATAATACTGCAAATTGTTTCATGATAATTTTTTGGTGATTTTAATAGAGTGAGGCTTCTGTGAACGTAAATGTGAATAAGTTCCAAGATGCTTAGGAAGTCATCGATCATGCTATTTATGTCTAAAAGCTGATTCAAAACGACATGAAAAAAACTAAATCAGGCTAGCTACTCAATGGATACATTGAATTCCATAATAAAACTTGCTTGGTCGCAAACTGCCCTTTGAAGCGAGTTAAATTCACGAACAGTGTCTGGAAGAAAGCGAAAAAAAATGAAGTTAAAGGACCTAATAACAATCTTAATAACATTAATGGATCCAAAACAGATAAGCGCTATCAGTTCTGCTAAGAAATGATTAGTAAACTGTTCGAAACAGGCATTTCAAAGTTTCCTACGAATATTCCAATTAGAATCTATTACTCTGTCTTCCTCATGAAGGTTATCAAATCGAAATAGCATGCTCTGAATGAAGTCCTGGATGCTGAGAATTTCAAGTGTTCACTAGATGAGCGCTTTGTTCTGTATTATATCAGGTAATTTTGTCTTGTTTCATAGGTTTTTTTATGTTATCAAGTGATAACTAACTGTTTTTTGTTTTTAACTCCAAAAGACGATCAATAGAAAGAGAGATTTCGGAAATAAGTAATCAAGAAGGTGAGGATTATGGTGAACAGAGAAATCTTGAGGGAAAGATCAACCATTTCCGTGCTGCTATGGAGTAAACAGTCACATTGCTCATGGAATTTTGGAGTCAATTCTCCGATGACAAACCAGATTTAATCAAACTGTACGATATCGGATCCAAGCTGTTTCCCTTGAAACTGCTCGTCGATGATATGTGGAAGAAAATCAGCAGAGGAAAAGGAGAATAGATCCCAAAGGTGTTCAGAATCTATTCGAAGTATCTCATCGATATTTTCAACGACAAGCAAGGCGGTGTGGAGCTTCTTGAGAAGGCTTCGAAAATGGAAACGAACTTCAACAATCGCAAGGAATTCCATTTCAATTACTCCTCTGAAGTGAACATCGATGGATAAGAAGATGGAATCATCTTTATGACGATGGAAGAAGAGAAGTTAGGATAGATCATGGCTTGCAATTTAACAGTAGCATGTTTATTTGGATATTCGAAGACTGAATTGATCAATCGTAATGTGAATATGCTGCAACCGTATCTTTTCTCGAAGAATCACGATGATATTCTGAAACATTATCTTGAAAACGGCGATAAAACTCAAGGAAAAGACAAAAACCTTCATATCTACGGGAAGAATAAATCATAGTACATTTTCGCAATTAGTCTTAACATCAAGCCTGTGTATCACGCTCTGAAAGACGGCAATGAGTTCTTTGGAGTGTTCAAGAAAGAGAAAATGATCAAGAATCTAGCTTATGTGCATATCAATGAGAAAGGAATCATTAAGGACATCTCAGCATGTAATGAAAAGAATTTTTTTATTAATTTAGATTTCTTCATTTTATTTTTTGAATTTAAAAAACAGCTTGCATCAATATCTTGGGTATCGACATGAAAACGATCAGCTTAGAGCAAATCAACATTAACAAATTGGTAAACAACAAAGAACACAAGTCTTTGATTTTGATAAATAAAAAAATATTATTTTGTTTTTATTCCTGAAAAGTTTGAGGATCTCGAAGATAAGAAAGACGAATACATGAGCAAACAAGGAAAACAAACTGAGTATATCTTTCCCAAGATCAACGAGGACACCGTAGTCTTCCGCAAGAGTGACAAGGTGACTAAGGTGAACATTTAGATGTCCGAATTGAGGTTCAAATGCAAGGGAGAGGAATTAGTTGGAAGAATCTTGAAGATCGAGTAATTGCAGGAGAAAATCGGCAAGAGTGCAATGAAGTCAAGGATCCAATAAGCTGCAGCTTCAGGCGGTAGCTAGATCAAAAAAGTTGGAGAGCAATCTTTCTTGGGTGTGAACAACACCTAGCTTGGGCTTAACAACACTTAGCTTAACAACACTTAGTTACTCAACACGACTCAGCTCATGGCGAATATGCCCGCTCCAAGCAGTCTAATAGGTGTTTTCTAATTCAAGTTGTGTATTCAAGATGACTAAGAGATCATCTACAATGGTGAATTCTACGAAGGAGCACTCTACTAAGAAATGGGACCGAATTAGACCTACATCTAAGATTAGTCTAACCTAGGAATTAATGATTCCAAGCTAGGAGACGAGTTGAACGCTTCTCATATGGCAAATGCTAATTTTATTGTGATAAAATCAGCGAAAGCTGGAAGCGAGCACAAGAACAATCAGCTTGATACCTAACAGATTGTCATACAAGAGAAACTCTACTCTGAAGGGTAAAATAACAGCAGAAATAATTTTGAAAAGCTATAAAATATATTTTCATAAAAATCCAGCAACTCAAATTTTTTATTATTTATTCTTCTTCTTTTAGAATCCGAACACTGAGACT
>Ga0302271_10000563_pt1 | contig 36364 bp, 14 predicted proteins | sample III_Bog_N1_1_FD_198767 | JGI IMG/M metagenome (GOLD analysis project Ga0302271, IMG submission 198767) | Peat permafrost microbial communities from Stordalen Mire near Abisko, Sweden - III_Bog_N1_1 | ecosystem: Environmental > Terrestrial > Soil > Wetlands > Peat | place: Sweden: Abisko... | reverse complement strand
TAGGAAATCATCAAAGAGCCTTCTTTGTATTTGTGGTAAAACTGCTTGGCAATGTAGATCTAAAAATAAGTGGGAAGATTTGAACCAAAGAACTGTCTGATAGACAAATCAAATGTTTAACGGTTCGGAAATTCTATGGCTTCCAAAGATATCTAGGTAATTTCTCTGAAAATAGCCAGATAAATAGCTTTTTAAAGTAGATTAAGACCATCAGGATTTGGTATTTAAGATACAATTGAAGAAAGATTTGAACGGTGCCCATGAGCTCTTAGTAAGTTACTTACAATATATTATTAAATGCAACTAGATAACACCACGAATGTTATAGACTCACTATTGATACCAGGTTGGGGGATGATAACTGAAGTGTCTCTTTGAAATAACTCATATAACTATTCTTCGGAATTGCATTTCTTAACTACTTCACTGAGAATCACATTGATTTAAATCACCATCTTATCCTTGATTTCTTATTTTAATGCTAGATGATCGCTTTCTATAAAGCTCAGATAATTCACAACTTCTACACAAAGCTACTCAAAACTCTATTACTTTGACTGCACAACACTTAGCAGTAAGTCTAGAATAAAATTAATCCAGTTTTGTTAAAATTTCTTTGGAGTTTTCTCTAGAATTTAAGGTGCTTTAGGGTTTAATACATCATTTCTCTCCAACTACTCAATCAGGATAGATTAATCCATGGCTGATTTAGCATCAATTGCCTTAAGAACTTCTTTGAAATCTTTGATATAAAGAATATCTAATGAATTTATTTTATGCAAGTCAACAAATCCAAGAAGTTTCTAGTTGATTTAGTTATTTCCAGTGAATAACAGTAAAAAGTTTTAGAGAATAATCAGCTGCTGTTTGATATTCAATACTCCATCTTCTCTCTCGATTTCGATGGATTAAATGAATCTGATGAGGAATTGCACTGTTGTGATGATGTCGATGCCTTTTTGTTTGGCTAGCTTCATGAGATCAGGGGATGGCTAAATCATGAAAAACAGCTTTTCAAGGAGAAATCTTGCATAGCTTTTAACATTTCGTTCTTGGGTATCTTCTGGTATGTAGCCTTAGCAGAGCTTGTATGGATCGTCTACCCAATAGAATATGCTCAGAAGACTCGTAATCATGTGAATTTCTTTGTTAAAAAAAGAATTGCAAGCGAAAAACCTCAAGAATGAAATGTCAGTCTGAGTCTTCGAAGGAGGAATGAGTTGATTTATGACTTCAGCATCTAGCTTAGTCATACCTTAACCATTTTATTTTATAAAATCTTCCAATGCTTCTTCATCGAAGACTTTTAGAATCTATTAATCTTTTTAGGAGATCAGGCTCATCAGTGTGTTAATTGTTATTTCAAGTTTTATTTCGTTGGTCGGTTATTAAGGCCTTTTTAAGAATCCAGTCAAATCTTCGAAGATCTTATCGCATATCGGAAGGAAAAAATCTTTAGATTCAATCTCTAATGAGAACTAATCCGTGAAATCCCATTCCTCAGAACTCAGTTGATTTATGCTTTTTAGATCAGCATCTCCTTTGATTCGAAGGATTTCTAATGTGCTAGTTTGCAAGAAAGAGAGATACCTATTAGATTCACTAGGAGCTTACAAGTAAGCATACGTGAGATGGTTCCTTTCAAGAACTGAGAGAAAAAATGAGAACGAGTGAGACAAGATATTCTAGAAAGCTTTCAATATTGCATTGGGCAGGCTTTGAGATTGTTTGATGAATCCTAATTAAAGTACGTATTGCTAGAGAAATTAATCTAATGATTGAATTTTCAACTCCTTCAAAAGTAACTGCAATTTAAGTAAGATTATCTTGCTTGAAAACTACTGAAGCTACTTTTAAATCTATTAAAGCCCTGAAGGATCAAAAATATTTTATAATTATTGTATCCTTTATTTCTAATAGCCTTGTGATATTTTTTAATATTTGATTCTAAGATAAGAAGTAGTGATATTCTCTGGAACAGATAGGAAATATTTCAAGAAATATGCGAAATCGATAGCTTCAAAGATTGGCTGCTTGAGATTACTAAACCATTTCTTTAAAGACAACATTTCAAGGAGAAGCTTATCAGGAATGAAATGTAGAGGTTTGTGATCTTCAAGATAATACATCTCCCATTTTCCAGAGAATTGAATCATTTTGAAGTTGTCCTGTACTTGCATTATGAGAATCACAAGTAATTATCCTGGAATATTGGCTGCATATTTGAAACTGGCACAAATTATAGAAGCTAAAAAAGAAAAAAATTTAGAGAAAATAAATTATTAGCTAGTATTACCGATATTTTTGAGAGATATTTCTGATGTGCCTTATAATTTTTATTATGATTTGAATAGATATGGAATCAACGCAATCTTTTTATCTTGATTCCCCAATGCATGTAGAATCTATCTCAAGTCGTAGGTTATTGTCTCAATCTTTCCAGCTATATACTGACTGAGTTACCTGTAATGTCTGAAACCTACCAGAGAAAATGATGGATATTTTGAAAAAATCTTCTGAATATTTGCTTTCCAGCTTTATAGTTCGCTAAGAAGCCTCTTATTATCGTCTTTCATAAGCTGAAATGTCTTATTGAAACAATTATTTTTATTAGAGTAGATTCTGTTTTGTGATAAGACCTAGAAATTACCAAATGAAAGGAGCTAGAAAAATATGTCTTTCAGCTATTCTGCTTGAAACCATTGCTCTTTTAGCTGTTTCAGTGCCTCCTATTTTCTTTATTCTTGCCCCTCGAAATCAAAATCATCACTTTACTCAACAGAAGCCAATCCATGTAGTTTTTAACGTCACTAATTTTCTACTCTCCAGATGCTGTAATGGAAGTATTTGTTTTTTGTTCCAGGATCACTCTAGAACATACCTAACGAATTTCGATTTCAGTGTACTTTTTCTTGGGGCAGTCTATGAAAATCTCTAAATTTCGATAGTCATTGGAACTCAGAGAAAATGAATAAATGCCTTCTCTCACAATCTCTCTCATCAAACTAATGAAGGATTTTTTCTTCTCGAAAGATTGAGAGACTTATGAGATTTTAAAGAAATTCCTTGAACATTCCTCGACATTGGACAATACCTCTGCAGAATTTAGGTAATATCGGGTAATTTCAATTAAATCCTTAATTAATTAGGAGAAAACTGATAATGACGGGTTATGGTTTTTTTATTGTTCATATCCCCTTTTTAGTTCCTAGTGCGCTGTCAACAATGATTTTAAAGAATCTAATTTAATAATCAAAGATATAGATTCAGTGTCGTCATCGTCAATCAAATCTCTCATATCGAGGAAACTGCCATTCACTAGATTCTTTTGTGAATATTCAATAATTTCATGAAGTTGCTCAATTTTTTGAATTTCTATGTCGATTGTTAGTTTTCCAGCAAAATTCTGACCTAAGTTGAAGTCCCAATCTTTCACAAAAGACACTAATAAGTTGATAGACTTTTCCTCAAACTGGTTTAAAGGATTTTAAAATGTAGAAAGAATTGCCTTGAAATTTGAGTTTTCATTAGATTTCGGAAGCTAAAAATGTATGGCAAGATTAATAATTGCCTAAGATTGCTGCTGTAGAAATTACACTTTGGCTATGTTCTAGATTGTGGCTAAAATGCCTTCATTAAAGCCAACAGGTACTAAGGCAAACAATCGCTGGATATTTTCTGTCATTTCTGTGAATGATTTACCAGCTAACTCCCTTAGAATTCTGAGATTCAAGAAATCATTTATGAGCATTTTATTTTAATCTTTCTCTGCCTGCTTAAAAATGTATTCAGATAAAATAGTAAAATACGAATTATATATTTTGCTTTCTCGCAGATGGTAGTAGAAATTGTAAATGACTTGCAGCTGATTGAAGTGCTTAGAATGCTGTGGGCTTCTCCTAATATCACATTTTAAAGACAAACTTTTTCAAATATAGCTTTTTCTTTGCTTAGATATTCTCTGAATCTTCCAAAGAAATAGCTGAGTTTTGATCTTTCTAAGTTATAGGTAGATATGATTTCATTATTTGGTTTCATGAAGCTGCTGAAATCTTATTATAATTCTTACGAGAATTACTGGAAAATTAATACTAATCCCTTAGACTTCAAAATTTTATTTTGAATTGTCAAAATATCAATTGTCTGAATGTGTTCAACAAAGGTTTTGATATCATTGAGCACTTAAGCTCTAATTTAGCTTGATCTTTCAATGAAAAGTATCATTTTCAGTGTGTATGGAGATGAAAGATGCTCACCAGTTTCTCGAAGAGCTTAATATTTTTATAATAAGATATTATTATTATTATTAAACTTCTTTTTTTGATGAATCAAATTTGTCTATTTTTAATAATTTCATTTTCTCATCTAATAATAAGAATAATTCGTTGTTTGATTGGATAGGATATGTTTTTTTTTAAAATAAACTCTTGTTATCAAATGCCATTTTCAATTCAAGCATTATGATGATATAAAAATATCTATATTGATGCGAAAATTACTATTATTTTTTAGAAAACAGTTTAGAAATAAAAAAGAATAAATACATGTTGGTAAATCATATGAAAAAAATAGCAAAATCATAAATTATGAATCCTCTAGAAAAAAGTGACTTGTTTTGAAGGATGATAATGATGATGAAGGAATTTTAGAAATAAATAGGCCAATTAATTTATTATTGATGGATTTAGGTTTTCCTGTAATGAAAGAACATATTATTGTATAATTCACTAATTCTACCATTTCTGCTTCTTATTTAATTAACTATTATAATTTTTTTCCTTTGAGGGTTTTAATGCAATTTAATTATTTGTTTCTTTTTTCAAAAGTGGCTAGAAAGTATTATGAGAAAATAGTATTTTTGGCTATATTTAAAAGTGGCTTGCCAAACTAAATGAGAAAGGTTATTTTTCTTTAAGATAAATCCATGAATGAAGCGTCCATATTTGATATCTAAAAATGGGAAAAGAATAAAGAAAATGACATTGTGCAGCCTGAATAAAACCAATATGTGAATTATTTTTATGATAAAAATCAAAATTTTAAGCATATTTTTGCGATTCTATTTTCTATTAGATCAGATATCAAAACAGTTTCTTATTTCTTATTCTAGGAGAATGTTTTCTTCCATATTTTTTTTAATGCAATTTATTTTGTTTAGAAGGATGATTTAAACTACTTCTATTTCTGCTTTCATTTTTCGCTTTAAAAAAGAAAGCAATCTCAAAATTAAATCCAAAAAAAAATGAACGAAGCCAAATAAAATAATTGCTATTATCCAGAGAAACAATCAAAAATATTTGTATTTCCCTTGTTTCAAAGTGTAGACTTGTTATCTGGTAGTGATAGTATCATGTCAGCGGATTCAGATTAAATTAGCGTGATTCTATAAACTTTTTCTAAAAATCAAACGGCCTAGTTTGTCTATTACCTTATCCCCATCTCTAATGTTTAAATAATAAAACTTAAATCTAGTTTCTTCGTCCTGCTTAATGTTTGATAAAATGGATCTTGATTTTGAAGCTTATTTAGGAATATTATTTGACTTTAAAAGTAGTTTATCTTTATGGGATTCTAGCTACATTTGTAAATACTTGTTGCCTTTCAATTCAGTATGTCTAAAAATATAAAAAGCTTTGAAAATGCTTAAGTTAAGATAAAGTTTAAAATTTATGATTATTGGCCACTAATATATTCTCCCTCCTAAATAGAGTATTTTTTACACAAAAAGAAGGCAAAAATAATTGCTTTAAAAATACGAAAAAGACTGCATTTTTCCAGCATCATTGCTCTTAATATTACAACATACCATCTGCTATTGACTTCGAAACTGTAGCAACCTAGAGAATCGCTTAATTCTGATACTAAAAAGTGATTTATGATTTAAATTAATTGAAATTAATATTTAAATCAGCAACAGCCAATCGCATTATTAGTTCTACATGTGCCTTCAAATATATCAGGATGCATATTTTTTTCTAATGCAATATCGTTATGATGCTATGTATTTTAGAATTTCTGAAAGGAGAACATCTTATTTTGGAATTGTAAAATTGTTATTTTTAAATATTGTTTAATTCATTTTGGCTTGAGGATTTCCTTCTCAACTTGATCTTAATCACCTCAATTGATAGCACCTAATTCCGTTTTTAATAAACAAGTTGTTGAGATTATTCGGGTACTGGTAGATATGGTGGTCTTGAAGGGAATTTCCATTTTAGTGGAAGATACAGTGGTTAAAATAAAAATTTTAATTTTATTATTATATATCTTGATTTTTATTATTTTCAAATATTATTTTCATTTTATTCACTAAAAAATGAGGTGGAAGATATAGTGGTTAAAACTTCCCTTCAAGACCACCATATCTACCAGTACCCGATTATTCAGTCCTAAATCAGAAGTTTCAGTACACAAGAGGGTTTTTTTATGTAAAATGAATATGGCGTTGTGTGTTCTTCTTCAGTTATGGCTTTTGTTAAGCAATTTGACTTTTTCCATTAGAAAAAACAAACAGAACTATTAAACAACAATAGTATTGTCAAAATAAAGTACTTTGAAGGAATTGCTTTTTACACTTTTTTTCAGTTTTTCTTTCTAAATACTATGAATAACTCTTAAAAAGTTTTAACGATATCTTTTTTGCAGTGTATTTTATAAGAGTTTTACTGAGAATACTTGATAATAGGTGATAAATATTCAGTTTTATCAAGGTGCTATTAAGAATTTAAGTTGGAACTGACTCCAAATTAAAAAACAGTTCATCGGAAAAGATCAACAATTAAGAAATTCGATATAATTAAACTGACCTCTGATAAAGAATTTACCTGATTTCGTTGATTTCTTTAATAAACTCACGTTCAAGGGGAGATTAATTTTTAAATTTCCCCCTTACACTATTTTAAACTAATTTCTATGAACCTCTCTACAACATAAGCAGATCGCTACATATTGAGAAGATAATGTCGTCCATGATAAAATCTCACCAAATAGCATTGAACACATGACTCCATTTCCCATTATAAGACAAACTACCGAGATATCTACTAAAAAGTTTGATACTCTAAGGAACGCATAAAATTCCCTGATTAGATAACTGTAATTACCTTTAAATAAAATCACTCAAATGACCTATCAAGGTTGTGATTTTTTGTGCTTCAAAACAGCACCGAAATAATAGAAAAGTGAAAAAGATTAAATCAAAAAAATATAATCAATCAATCAAACAACTTACTTAAAATGGCTAAGCTCATCTCCCTCCTCCTCATCGCCTCCATCCTCATTGCAACTGCAACTGCTGCTTGCACTGCCGGATCTGGTGGTTGCACTACCTGCACCAGTTCTTACTGCTCAACTTGCTCTGCTGGTTATTATGTTTCTACTGCTTACGTTGCATCCACTTCAGGTGCTTGCACTATTTGCGCTATTGGTACTTATAAATCTGGTACTTCCGATGCTACCACCACTAATACTTGCTCTGCTTGCACAATGGCCACTGCCACTGGTGCCACTTCTTGCTTCGGTGCTAAGGTCTTCTTCGGAGCAGTCCTCGCTCTTCTTTCTCTTGCTTTCTGATGACGCATATAAAAACTATTGGAATTTCGTGCGTTCATGTTTGTTCGTGTGATGTGGAGGATAGTTTAAAGTTTCATTATGATTGTAACGGAATTTGTCCAACTTACTTTTTAAACAAACAAAAAAAATCATACTATTTTTTAAAAAAAATGTGGGTTATTTGAATGATAATCATTGCTTTAGTAAATGAAAATCAAGCATTGGTTTTGATGGAAGTAATCTCTGGAAAAAAACTATGACTGACTGAGTTGAGAAATGGAGGGTAGAAATACTTTGTTGAGAATTGGTTCTAATAATAATTTTTTTATTAACAGTTGATTGATTACGTTAAGCTCTGGTTCAATGCATTCAAAAAAGAAGGATTTACATCAAGACTACATTTTTGTTATTTAAATAATCAAATGTAAAAATCTCATCTTTTTATCTGCTCGTAAATTCATTCTTTTTCTAAAATAACTATCTTGAAAAATTAAAATGAAGAATCTTAGTCTCAATCCCAATCTTTGAAATTTGAGTTAGTTATGATTTTCAATAATGTAAAAACTCATTTTTAACTTTTTTTCATCCCTTTCCACAGTGTTTTTCAATGCCAAAGAAGAAATACAACTCACACAAAAAATAATAATCACATATTCCCATAATTTACTGTTAAAATTAAGCTGAGAACTTAATTGTGAAGAAAAAAACACACATATTTGGAATATTACTTTCCACAATTGTTGGTATAAAACCAACTCAAAGTTATTCTTTGACCATAAACTTTGCTATTTATTTATTCATTCATTTCTTCTTATTTTTTTTATTTTTCTATTTCCCAAGATTAATAGCTTTATCCGTAAACGATTCCATTAGCATTGCGTTGCTATCTTAATCCGACAATTGTAAATCATTTGCATAACTAATCTAATCTTCTTATTATTTTTTAGTTTAAATTTCTTTTTTTATTTCATTGAATAGATCATATGATTAACCAATGATGGTCTTATCTTTTGAGGCCTGCTGGTAGAGTTAATTCAGAGTGCTTGGATCATCCCAAAATCCCTCATGAGTCATTCCATCAAAGAGCTACTCAAAGAGTTTGGACTTATCATTGATCATTACTTATATTTAGCTTAGACATCGAATAATGAATCTGCCCAGCGCATTGCTGAAATTCTCCAGAATATTTGATCTTGTTAAAAATTCCATAGTCTTCTGCAATTAAGATCTTTCAATTTCTTATCTGTAAATAGGATTGCAAGCTTCAATCAGATGATCCATGTTTAAATTCTCTAAGACTTAAATTACTCCATTAATGTGCCTCAATTAAAGTGAAGAAGAGAATAAAGTCTGAATCTTTCCTGAAGGAATCTTGATTTATATTGAAAGCAATGCTTATTCTAGATTTAAATTAGCTGAATTCTTCTCAGATCGGAAAATTGTAAAAAGTGTAGAAATCTTTAATAGCAAATCCATCCCTTCTTCACGAGACTACAAAGCTGCTTCTAGTTGTTATTTTTACTATTCTGAAAGTGGCTGTTAGGGGATATCAATGTTAAGAATATTAATCTAAGTCACTTCTACTAAGAAGGGGTACATTTAACTCTTCTCTAGAGATATCTTGACTGTGTTAGATATCACTTATTTCGTAAGTTCTTTTTGAAGGCCATCCAAATCCCATATGAGATTTCTTCCTTTTGAATAAGCGATATCGTTGATAATGTATTGACTTAGAGTATCTGGATTGTAGGGTTGAAGGATATTCAATTCTGTATCTAGTTGTTCAATAAATTTAACTTCAATTTCTTGATTTTGTTCTTTTTCTTCTCGCTCAAATAGGTGCTCAATGAAAAATAAAATATCTGAGTTGTTATTTTCAGTTTTCTCTAATTTTGCATTGGCTAGAATCTTCTCTAAGATATTATTTTAAATGTTGCAAAGAATCATAAGGACATTCGAGAAGAATCCATATTGTTTGTCAGATGACAAGATTAAGTTGCAAAGCTTGGTATCCTGGCTAATAGGCTGGATTGGGATTGATTGGCATTCAATGGAAAACTCCTTTTCACGTTTTAGAATCTGCCAATTTTTAATAAATACAAAATTTTAAAAGGATAAGAAATTTTTTGAAAATTATCATAAAATTAATCTATTTTCTTTACCACTTCCCATACTGGAATGAGCTCCTAGAGGAAAAACTTAAATAGCAGATGTGATGCATCTCCTTAAAGTGCTTCTAAAAGAGTTATTTCTTAAGCTTTCTTTTGAGTGAACTTCTTTGAAAGATGCATATTCATAAGCTAGGAGAATTTCACGAGCACCTTTAAAGACGAGGAAGCATATTACAGCTTCGGAAGGTCAAGCAGCTCCTTTAGAATCAAGTAATTGTTGTTTGGTAACTTAAGTCTTAGATGATCCATGAGTTTATCAGGTGAAGTTATACTACTTGTTGTCCTTAAATTAATCTTAAACTCTTTTTGAGCTGTGTCAGCCTAAAATTTATCAGCTTCAAAGACAATGCTGATCAAAGGACTATTTTTATTCAAGATGATTTATTTAGATAATTGCACTGTCCTCTCGATCATCTATGAAATATACTAATTTAAAGCTGCTCTGCTGTTGCTATCCACTGAGCCTCTAATATTTTAATTAAAAAGCATATCAATAAATAGTTTAAATATCACAATATTCTTCTCTTCTTCGTTCATGTTGAAAACAGTAGTAGCTATTCTAGAAATATGCAATAATGCATAGTTAATTTGTTCCTCCAAAAAATCAGAGGGACTCGCTTAGCAATGAATTCTCAACAGCCTAGTGATTTCTTCTTAATTGGAGCTTTGTTCGATGTTTGCTTTTTGATTAAAAATAGTAATTGTTTTGTTCTAAGAATATTATCTTTTCATTGAGAAGGCATATAAAAAAGCCAAATCATAAGCGATAGTGAACAGTCTCAAATCAAAAGAACTTCCTTGATCAAGCTTAAAGGCATATTAGTCCTCTTCGATTCTTAAAAAATATCCCTTCCATTAATTTGCTTGAATGACATTATTAAGTCCTTGTGGATTTCTATTTGCATGAGGTAGCACCTGAATTGTGTTACTGTTTCCTGAGGCAATTCGTTTTCTACAGCGACTGCAAACTGCTAGTGAGGTGAGATGTGGACAAGCATTGGAGAATATATATTCCTTGCAATTATTACACTGGTAGAGTTAAGTGTTATTCTGAGAGTCCCTATGGAAAAGGGAGATGTTGTTAAGCATCATAAAGGGATAGAACAAGTTTTCATTAAAATTTCCTTTGTAAATTTATCCAAAGACATTGTTAGATTTCGGTAATTTTTCCAAGAATAACTATTGTATGGCTTATTTCAGAGAAGGTTTATTTGAAAACAAGCGTTGGAATGACTTAAGTTCATCTGAGTTTAAGAATGCAGATGACAGAAGCCCCGTGAAGGGTTCGGCATATTTCTGGAGCCAGGAGGAATCCTTGAAATATTAAGATTCTTAGTACTTAGAAACCATCAAGGGACCTTCTTTGTATTTGTGATAAAACTCCTTTGCAATGTGAACCTCTAAGTAAGTCGGCAGAGATGAAGCGAAGAACTTTCTGATAGACAAATCAAATTGTTAGCGATCCGGAAATTCTATTGCTTCTAAGGATATTTAAGTGATTTCTCTAAAAACTGCTAGATAAATAGCTTTTTAAAGAAGATTCATAATTGTTAGATTGGGTGTTTCAGCTAAAATTTAAGGAAGACGTGAAGGCTACACTTAAATCTGAAGTAAATTGCTCACAATCCTCTATTGGATACAACCGGATAGAACAACGAATGTTATTGACTCACTAGTGATGCCAGGTTGGAGAATGATTTCATTTTCTTTTTGGAAGAATTCAATTAGCTATTTTTCGGATGTACATTTCTTTACTACTTCACTAAGTATCACGTTGATCTAAATCACCATTTTATTCTGGATTTTTTACCCCGATGCTAGATGATCACTTTCTATCAAGCTAAGATAGTTCACAACTTCAACACAAAGCTACTCGAAGCTCTCATATTGCTTAGACTGCACAACACTTAGCAGCAAATCTAGAATAAAAGTTATCCAACATTACTCGAATTGTATTCTAGTTTTTTCATGAATTGAAATTATTGGTCGACTCAATACATCATTTATTTTCAACTACCCAATCAAAGCAGATTACTTCATTTCTGATTTAGAATCAATTACCAAAAGCGCTGCCTTTAAATCTTTGATATAATGAATATCTAGGGAATTGATTTTATGTAAGTCAACCAACCCAAGAAGTTACTAGTTGATTTAGTTGTTCTCGGTGAAGAAAAGAAGATAGTTTTAAAGTATTATCAGCTGCTGCTTAATATTCAAAACTCCTTCTTCTCTCTCAATTTCGATTGATTAAATGAACCTGATGAGGAATTGTACGATTGTGATGATGTCGATACATTTTTATTTGGCTAGCTTCATGAGATCAGGGGATTCTTGAATCATGAAAAACAACTTTTCAAGGAGAAATCTTGCATAGTTTTTAACATTTCGTTCTTAATCATCTTCTGGTCTGTAGCCCTACCAGAGCTTCTATGGATCGTCTATCCAATAAAACATGCTCAGAAGACTAGTGATCATATGGATTTTTTTCTTGAAAAAAGAATTACAAGCTAAGAACCTCAGGAATGAAATAACAATCTGAGTCTTGGAAGGAGGAACGAGTTGATTTATCACTACAACATAAAGTTTGCTCATGCCTTAGCAGTTAAATTTTATGAAATCTTTTGAGGCCTCTTCCTCGAAGGTCTAAAGGATCCATTAATCTCTTTACGAGATCAGACTCATCATTATGTTGATAGTGTTCTCAAATTTTACATCATTGATAAATTATTATGATTTTTTCAAGAATCCAGTCAAATCTTCGAAGATGTTATCGCATATTGGGAGATAGTAATCTTTTGATTCTATCTCTAATGAGAATTAATCCGTGAAATCCCATTCCTAAGAACCTAGCTAATTTATGCTTTTTAGATCAACATCTCCTTTTATTCGAAGGATTTCTAAGGTAATAGTCTGCAAGAAAGAGAGATACCCATTCGATTTTCTAGGAGCCTGCGAGTAAGCATACATGAGATGGTTCCTCTCAAGGACTGAGAGAAAGAAAGCGAACGAACGAGATAGGAGATTCTAGAAAGCTTTAAATATCGCATTGGGCAGGCTCTGAGATTACTTGATGAATCCTTATTGAATAACGTATTGTTAGAGGAATTGTTCTAAAGATTGAATTTCCAGTTCTTTCAGAAGTAACTACAATTTAAGCAAAATTATCATTTTTGAAAACTATTGAAGTTAGTTCTACCCTGAAGAATCGAAAATCTTTTAAATTTATTGTATCCTGAAAAACTGGTAGCCTTGTGATATAATTTTGTATTTTATTAGGAGATAGGATGTAGTGATATTCTCTGGAATAGATAAGAAATATTCTAAGAAATAAGCAAAATCAATAGCTTGAAAGATTGGCTGGTCGAGATTATTAAACCAATTCTTTAAAGAAAGCATTTCAAGGAGATGATTATCTGCTATAAAGTGTAGAGGTTTGAGATCTTCAAGGTAATACAACTCCCATTTTCCAGTGAATTGAATCATTTTGAAGTTGTCCTCTACTTATACTATGATAATCACAAATACCTGGCGATTAATGTTTTTCAATGGTGCTATTGTTTCTCCAACTTTTTGTTGAGCAAATCTTACCTTCGATATAGGCTCACCTTGGCCAAATACGATTATTAAAACTAAAGGATCTTCTTCTTCAATACTTTCCTTTCTTTGTTAGATTTCCCTGAAGAAATCTTAGATAGAATTTTCTAAATTTTTCGAAGACGAAGCTGCTGATATATTAATGATTTGAGGTTAGTATTACGTGAATTTGCTGACAAATGAAGAAGGTGTAACTATCGAAATAAGGTGGATATTTGTGTCATTCTTTCCTTGCGAGGAGCCTATTTTTTATTTAATCAGTCCATCAAGATCAAAATGAAGATTTGACTCAATCAATTTCTATTTGAATGCACCATCAGTCGGGTCAATTTCTCCAAGCATTTTCCCAATTGGTGCTAGATGGTAAAGCTACTAGACGAGCTCAGAATTAGAAGCAGTTTCTTTAAGAAATCTCTTTTGTGCTACTAGTGTGTTAATCATTTCCATAAGATTATTAAATCGGAATAAATCTGCAAGTTTAGGAGTTTAAAAGTAACTCATGACAGATTAAACTTGGAGCTGATCTTCTTCTGTCAAAAGAATCGAAGAGCGTAAGAAGTGTTTTTCAAAGCGATTGAGAAGAGGGCCATCCAGGCGTTGGACATCGTTTTCATGAACAACCATGATGAGCTTGAATAAAGGAGAGACTTCGATATTGTTGCTGTCTGCTCCGAAAGATATTTTGCAATAATTTTTTCCATTGAAGTTTCTATAGCTTTAATTCAGAAGCTCATATAGACTCTAGTAAATGCTATCAAGATTAGAAAGGATGAGAACTGTACCTTGTTCTACACAACTGATAATTTCGTTGATGATATCAAATGCTCTCTCTGAGTTCATATCATCTGAAAACTCACCCCCAACAAGAGTTTTAACTGTCTTTTAGGTGCTTAAAAGTTGGGAGCTCAAGTATTCTATTGAAGATGACAAATCATCAGTTATTATCATCAAATGGCGCGGCATGTAATGAGAATGTTGCTCCTCACTAAGGTGGGTGTTTATTAGGTTTAATGAATCATCGAATATGGAAATTTATTAATCTTCATACACATATTAAGACATAACCTTTTTTAACAAATCTTGAGATTGAGTTAATCCAGAAAAATGTCTCTGGAAAGCATAGCAAACTCTATCTCTTAAGGTTAGCTTGAATTAGTTGGATTTTTCTCCTTTTTGCTTGTTTTTCAGGAATTCAGCTTCTTAGTAGCAGAAGAGTTTTATCATTCCGTAGAAATCCCTCATTCCATGAAATTACTCGAATTAAGGGCATGCTATTTTCAAATTCTCTAGATAATCAGCATATGCTTTAGCGATTTTTCTAGGAAAATATTATGGAAATATGTTTTATAAAGCCATTTAAATAGACCTTTCAGAATTTTTCTTGAATTCATTCCAAATGTGGGTTACTGTTTCTTCCAATTCGTCTTCAGTCGTATTGAGTCTGAAACAATAAATAATAAGATTTCATGAATGATTGAAACGATAAAAAATAAGATTTTTTTTGTACCTAAAAATAGAGATCATTCTGTTCATTTTTGATTGATCTAGTGGCCAATTTGATATGCATGCCACAGCAACCTTTGGATTCTCTAGAGTGGAGTGCAACACTTTGAGGGGATTGTGAGGTGAAATGTCAGCAAGCCCAATTTCCTCAATGTAAACCAACGACAAGTACTCATTAGTCTATTTATCCTTATCGATTCTGTCTTATTTATCGATAGCTTTTTGGAATACTTCCAAGATACGCTCTGAAGTACTTTGCAGATGACCTTAGTAAAACAATGGGATCAAGGCTGGGAAATTCTTGAAAAAAGGGCTATGGGAATGCTTCCCTTTCATCGTTTAAATGAGGATCTTAATGGACTGCGTCTTAGAACTTCCTGGAGGACCAATGAGAACCACAGGGAGCTTGTTGATAATCGAAACAAACAAAGAAAACACGTTTTCCTTGAGAGCTGAATTCTTCACAATGCCAGAAGGAACGTCGCACTAATCTATCAAGAATTTTTGGGTATTCTCAATAATTTAATCATACATCACTTTTTGTTTTTTTCATCTACAAAGCACATAACTCAAAGAACCATTTTCGATTCTCACTCATAGGTAATCTGACACAGTAGACAATGTAGAATGCTAGGCACGGGCATGCCTTTGATAAATCAAGATTGTTCAAACCGTTGTTATCCTAACAAATTTGCAAAAAGCCCAACATCCAATACATTATATTCAAGAATCTTGATACATCTCTGAGGCTGCAGGCGCTTGTGTATCCCATTTTTTATCGGATAAGCTTTTAGCACATTAACACTGTGTCAGCAACGCGTTGTAAAGTCTCTACATTGAAGATTTTATCTCCAATGGTTTTTAACATTTTTTGCATTTTTTGACATTCAAGCTAGTCTTTGATTTCGACCATTTTCAGGATGTATTTTTTTTCATCTTCTTCCTAAAGTGAATCAAAATTCCAGATCAGATTGTACATGCTCTCAGGTAATGGTTCAACCATGTATTCTAAGTCTGTGACAGCTATTTTTTTTTTCATTTCTTTTTTTATTCCCCCATGAATTTAGATATTCAGCATCTTCTTTTGAGCCTCACTTTTAAGTTTGTATGGATTGATTGCAGCAATTGGAATGATAGATTCAGGTAGTTTAATTCCTTTCATGCTCCGATCAATTAAGATTTCCTTGAAAAGCCCTTTGACCATTTTATTTGTGTTGACCTTAAAAAATTGAAATAAATGTGATTTATTTTAAAATATTATTAAAAAATGCTTACCTCATCAAAAAACAAAATGACTTTTTATTTAGTCTGCTCTTAAAGTCTAATTCCAGATCGCACGAAATCGACGACTTACTGATCCGAAATACCCGTATGGACTATCATAACTTAAAAGCTGGCTTGCATGATGTTCGACATCAGCTCAACTAAAACAGTTTTTCCAATGCCTGCTTCTCCCTGAAATAGTTTCAATGAAAATATCTTAATAAACAGTTTTCGATCAATAGTCTTACCATGATTATTAGGGGAGTATTTGAGCGAATTCGCATGAAGAGAGCAGCAATCTTAAAGAAGTTATCTTTCAAGATTGTGATCCTTCTGACCAAGCCAGCCAGTTTTTCGTTTTTGATATTCTCAAAACCTCTTTTTTCTCTGCTTTAGTACATGAGTTGCTCATTTTTATTAATCAGCAATATCAACCAATGTAGCAAATCTTCGGGCTTATTCTTTTGGTCGAAAAACAGCATTTCCTATTAATAATATGTAAACAGTGTTCTAAGAGGCACTGGAACAGAAGACTCTTTATCGAAGAAGGTTGTGATACTGGAAAGCTCTTGCTCTTGAAAAGTTACAAAATTAACAGCACAGTTACTGAATGGCTCAATGTTTTTTGAAATTCTATCCATAATCACTTCTTTTCTATCGTTCGAGTTCAGTTTCATTTAACTAATGTTAAATCTGCTCATTGATATTTAGATGCACAACCGATATGACATGGCTACAATCATTGTACGTAATCCTTATCCTAAAAGATCCTACATGACATTTTCTATTTCCAAAAAACCACATTTCTCAAATCTCATCATCTCAGAGCCAAAAAGATCAATAAATCTATGTATTTAGTAGAAACAAGGCTGGAATCCTCTTTCTTGTATGTTTGAGATAACAAATTTATGCAATAACCTTTTGAAAGCAGTTTATTCTTCACTAGATAATTGAATTCTAGGGGAAGTAGAATCGGCAACATCTAATGGGTAGTAACGTATCTATTTAAGATTTATGTCTTTTGTAAAGCCACTCTAATCGAGTGCAAGCAGATATTTGTAGCAAATAACAGCATTTTGATGTGGATTTTAGGTTTAGAACGGGTGATCGCAGAGGAATGAGTTAAGACTAAAGTTTTCTTTTTTTTTCTGGATAATCTCAAAAAGATATATACTTTTGAGTAAGCTTTATTGCAATGTATTGGAGATTTCAATGTAGATTGTGACTTCAGGATCTAGAGTTAGCAGCCTCTCACTGTGGATGCTCACAGATCTCAGAAAAATAAGCTCAAACAGCAAAATGTTTAAGTCATATGTTTCTGATTCATAAAGATCAATATGGATACTTTGAAATTTTTTTTACAAGTTTTGAGCATTCAGCTACAAAGTCTACAAAAAGGCACTTTTGCTTTCACTGCTACTTGTTGGGACTCTAACTTAGGAGTTATTGGAATTCCCAGCCATTTAAATTGCAAGTGTTTTTCCTTCACCAGGAAATTCAGAGAAATAAAATGCAGCTCTGGAGTTACATTTTTTGAAAAACACTGATTTATTGAAGTCTTAGAATTCATTAGAAAAGTCAAGGGATTATTCTGGAATAGGAGAGAAATTCTAATGTAATTTCCCAGATGAAAGAAGTAAAATATAGAGCCTATTTGAAGTTGTTTATTTGAAGCTTTCTTAGCAGTTCGCTAGTAATTCTTAAGTAGCACAAAAGAAATCCTGTTGAATATCAGTACTAAATATTAAGAAAAACTCAAGCTGCTCATTTGGGATGGTGAGAAATTAGAATCGATAAAAGAACAGCTCAATGTCTGATAAATCTGATTCTGAGTTATAGAAGAAGAATTAGTAGTATTTGGGGACTCTACTCTGTGAAGATACCTTCGACACGAGAAATTATATTATTTCTCTGACTCCTAGAAAGGATAATTTTATGATTTAGTTGCGAGAACTTTAAATTTCCTGTCGTTATTATTATCCCGGAATCTTCGCTGCATACTTGAAGTTGTCGAATACCATCGAAGCTAAGGGTAATTTCAAAATAAAATAAAATTAGCGAATACAAATGAATTAATTAGAATTACCGATATTTTTGAGAGTGATTACTGATGTGCCTTATGATTCTTATTATGTTTTGAATAACTATGGAATCAAAGCAATCTTTTTATCTTAATTCCCCATGACATTCAGAATCTATCTCAAGTCGTAGGTTATTGTCTCAATCTTTCCAGCTAAATACTAATTGAGCTGCCTGTAATGTCTGAAACCTACCAGCGAAAATGAAGGATATATTGAAAAAATCTGTTGAATATTTTCTTTCCAGTTTTCAAGCTCACTTAGAAGCCTCTTGTTGTCGTCTTTCATAAGCTGAAATGTCCTATCGAAACTTTTGCTTTTATTAGAGTAGATTCTGTTCTATTCTAAGATTTGGAAATTGCCAAATGAAAGGAGCTAGAAAAATACGTCTTTCAGCTATTCTGCTTGAAACCATTGCTCTTTAAACTAATCAATATCGTTGTCTAGCTACTTCAGTGCCTCCTATTTTCTTTATTCTTACCCCTCGAAATCAAAATCATCACTTTACTCTAAAGAAGCCAATCCATGTAGTTTTTTAACATCGCTGATTTTTTACTCTCCAGAAGCTGCAATGGAAGTGTTTGTTTTTTGTTCCAGGATCACACGAGAACATAACTAACGAATCTCGCCTTCAGTATACTTTTTCTTGGGGCATTATACAAAAAGTTCGATGCTTCTGTAGTCATTTGAGCTCAAAGAAAAGGAATAAATGCCTTCTTTGACAATCTCTCTCGTCAAAATGATGAAGGATTTTTTCTTCTCGAAAGATTGAGAGACTTATGAGATTTTAAAGAAATTCCTTGAACATTCCTCGACATTCTACACTGTATCTGCAGAATTTAGGTAAAATCGGGTAGTTTCTATTAAATCCTTGATTAATTAGGAGAAAACTGGTAATAATGGGTTATGCTTTTTTTATTGTTCATATCCCCTTTTTAGTTCCTAGAGTGCTATCAACAGTGGCTTCAAAGAATCTAATTTAATGATCAAAGACATAGATTCAGTGTCATCATCGTCAATCAAATCTCTCATATCAAGAAAACTGCCATTTACTAAATTTTTTTGAGAGTATTCAAGAATTTCATGGAGTTACTCGATTTTTTGAATTTCTTTGTCGACTGGCAATTTTCCAGCATAATTCTAACCTAAGTTGAAATCACAACCTTTCACAAAAGATATTAATACGCTTATTGGTTGTTCCTCAAAGTTGTTTAAAGGATTCTAAAATGTAGAAATAAATGTCAAAAATCTGAGTTTTCCTTTGATTTAGGAAGCTAAAAATGTTAGGCAAGGTTCATAATTGTCTAAGATTGCTGCTGTAGAAATTGTACTATGGATATGCTCTAGATGATTGTTAAAATGACTTCATTGAAGCCAACTTACACAAGGGAGAATAATCGTTGGATATTTTCTGTTATTTTTACATAAGATTCACCTGCTAAATCCCTGAGAATTCGGAGATTCAAGAAACCATTTTAGAACATTTTATTTTAATCTGCTTGCTAAGCTACTTATTCTTTAATTTCTTCCTCAAGTTGTATTTTCTCTGCTTGTCCTATCGTGTACTAAGATAAAATAGATAAATATGCATTATCAAAATTGCTTAGATTTGTGTCAATGTTTATGATAAGGAAGATAAACTGAATAAGAGCATTTTTAGTTTCAAGAAGAATTTTATTGAGACTATTCAGAGATTTTTCTTGCTGTGCTTGCTACTCGAAAAAAAATACCATATTCAGAAATATTTTGCTTTCCCGCAGATGGTAGTAGAAATTGTAAATGACCTGCATATGATTGAAGTGCCCTAGAATGCTGTAGGCTTCTCCTAATAGAACATTCTCAAGACAAACATTTTCAAATACAGCTTTCTCTTAACTGAGATACTCTCCGAATCTTCCAAAGAAATAACTGAGCTTCGATCGTTCTTAATAATAGGTTGAGATAATTTCCTAATTGTTTTTCTTGAAGTTACTGAAATCTAGTTGTAATTCTTACAAGAATTATTGGTAAATTAATTCTAATTCCTTAGACTTGAAAATTTTATTTTGAATTGTTAAAATATCCATATTTGAAATGTTTTCAACAAACATTTTGATATCTGTAAACACATATGCTTTGATTTTGCTTGGTCTATCAATAGATTGTATCATTTTCAGTGTGTATGGAGATGAAAGATGATCGCCAGTTAATCGAAGAGCTAAGTATTTTTCTAACATGATATTATGAATTTCTTCGATTACTGCTTAGAGAATCTATTATTCTAAAGGAGAGTTTGAAGCTGTTGCAGAATATTTCATAAAACAAGTTGATTTAAAAGCATCAAAAATATTTTTTCCATTTTTTTCTACTAATTAAGCAGAACTTTTAAAGATCGAAATAATTATTTAAAAATATTTCTCACAATCTTCTAAATTAATCCTGTTCTTCATTCCTACTAATAAATCACTCAACTCAACTTAGCTGAATCTTTTTGTTAGAATATTTTTCATTTAAGAATCTAAGCTCATTTAATATGAATTTTAATCATTCTTATCTGGGTTAGCTTGAAGTTTTTCATTAAGTTTTGTGAAAAAAGTAATAAAGCCTATCGCTGTGAATAATTATCCAGAAGGAAGTTAGTTAACCAATAAGCTGAAGCTGAGAAGCATGCTTTCACTGAGGTCCACTTCACTGTAGTTTTGAATCACTGCATTGTAAAACTCGATCGCTTCATTTATATTCTGAAAACTATCTGCTATGTTTTAACAAAATTCTTGGATTCTAACTTTCAAAACTACATTGTTTTCCAAAACTGCCATGAATAATTACTTTGTTTAAACCTTCGTCATGGGCTTATTAAACAAGACAGTTAAGGTCTCTCCAGCAGGATCAAAGAATGTCAAGTACTCAAAGATGTTCTTAAGAAGAAAAAAGAAAAATTCTTCAAATTAATACTAGGAATAATCTGAACAAGAAATGAAGAGGTCTCTGAGAGAATCTGGATTATCTTGAATTATTTCCTTCATTTGCATCTTAAATTGTATTAAGAACTGAAATGCTCTGTAAGGAGTTTCTTTATTTTAGAACTGCCAGCTTCTCACCCAAAATAACCTAAGGGGTTGATGAAATATTAAAAGTGTTTCATTGTTCATGTTTAGTTATTCAATATTCACCTATTCTTAGATTTAAGTTAATTCATTGGAATATTAAACTGCCTTGATTCTTTGAGTCACTTGAGTTGCGAGATCTTCCACAGAAAATATTGATTTGTTGTTGGATAGCTCTCTCAGTAATTATATTAAATTCAATCTTCTCTTAAGCTCCTATATCTCCTAAGTAACCTTCTATTATATCTCCTCTGTGGCTTTGAACAGAATGGTCCAGAGAATTTAAGAGGATTCTATTAGTTATGATCTATACCAATCATTCTTGAAAATGTCGAATTTATCAAGAATCTCTTCAAACTTATCAAGATTCAATAATTCTTAAACATGTCGAAACACTTTCTCCTCTAATTTCTTGAGTAACTCCCTTTCATTCCTAAAGTGGCTAGTTTTAATGAATTTGATAAGACCTTTGAGCATTTCAGGATTTGAGTTAGTTTGGGCAAACATGAGAAGACTATTCTGAATATCCGTTTGCTTAAGAGTTGTTTTAGTCAAAATAAGCAATCTGCTTTCTTCAAATTTTTCAGGAGTGTCAAAGAACTAGATAGAAAGAAATGTCTTTTCAGTGTTTTAGTAGTTGTTTGCACATGCTGGTATGTATCTAACAATTTTATTACATTTCTCTTTTTCTTTTCCGATCAGATAGGAATATTCAATTCGCCCAGGCTAAACATCTATTCTGACTTAAAATATGTCATCGTGCAGGTCTTTTCTCTATTCAAGAAAGAAAGTCTCCTTGTTCAATTGCAAGCACACAGTTTCTACATAATCACTCAGTCCAGGAATGTAGAGATAGAAGTCGACTATCATTTTAGCTTTCCGCAATTCTTAATTAGTTATTTTTTATGAAATTTTTTGATTATGTTTTTTTGCTCCCTCTCTCAGATCTTGAGGGAAAAATTGTCAAATTGTGAAATATTCTAACTCTCAAAAGGCGCCTTTTTGAACAGAAAAAAAAATTTGAATTTTTTTCAAATTTAATTAAGCGGGAAAAAGGGTAAAAACTCTATTCTTTTTTAATAAAAGAGAGTAAAAAGAAAAAATACTAGTAAATTATGTATATTTGTTAAACATTGGGATAAAGAATTGAGAAAAGGAGAAGGAGAAACATAGTTCATTTTATTTGTTTGCAAGAGTTTAGACAAAAGGTTGAAAGTTCTACTAAAAATCATCCCCTATTAATTTGAAGCTAGCCTAACAAAATATCTCAATCAACAAATAATTCTTTTATTAAAATAATAAAATGAAGAATCATCTTTGTTTTATGCTTTGAGTGGCTTTATTTCGCTTTAATAATATAAACTCTCCCTTGTCAGCTGAACCTCTAATATTTTAATTAAAAAGAATATCAATAACTAGTTTAAATATCACAATATTCTTCTCTTCTTCATTCATGTTGAAAATCGTGCTCGATATTTTAGAAATATACAATAGCGCATAATCAATTCGTTCCTCCAAAAAAGCAAGTGGATCCGCATAGAAATGGATTCTCAATAGCTTGGTGATTTCTTGTGTGCTGGAGCTTTCTTCAGTGTTTGTTTTTTGGTTAAAATAAGTAATATTTTTTTCTAAGTGTAATATTTTTCTTTACCCAAGTTGTGTTACTGTTTCCTAAAGCAATTTATTTTCTACAGCGGCCACAAACTGCTAGTGAGGTAAGATGTGGACAAGCATTGGAGAATATATACTCTGTGCAGTTATTGTACTAGTAGAGTTAAGTGTTATTCTGAGAGTCTTTATGGAAAAGGGGGATGTTGTTAAGCATCATAAAGGGATAGAACATGTTTTCATTAAAATTTTCTTTGTAAATTTATCCAAAAACATTGTTAGATTTCGGTAATTCTTCGGAGAATAGCTATTTTATGGCTTATTTCACAGAAGTAGCATTGAAAAACAATCGTTGGAAGGATATTATTTCATATGGGTTTAAGAATGTAGAAGACAGAAATCCCGTAAAGGGTGCTGCGTATTTCTGGAGCCAGGAGAAATCCTTGAAATATTAAGATTGTCTGTGTTTAGAAATCAACAAGGGATCTTCTTTGTATTTGCAATAAAACTCCTTTGCAATGTGGACTAAATAAGTAAGCAGATATGAAGCGAAGAACTTTCTGATAGACAAATCAAATGATCCTGAAATTCTATAGCTTCTAAGGATATTTAAGTGATTTCTCTAAAAACAACTAGATAAATAGCTTTTTAAAGAAGATTCATAATTGTTAGATTGGGTGTTTCAACTAGAATTTAAGGGAAATGTGAAGACTACACTTAAAGTTAAAGTGAATTGCTCACTATCCACTATTGAATACAACTGGAGAGAACAACGAATGTTATTGACTCACTAGTGAGGCCAGGTTGAAGAATTATTTTAGTCTCTTTTGGAAGAATTCAATTAACTATTTTTCAGATGCACATCTCTTTACTACTTCACTAAGTATCACGTTGATCTAAATCACCAATATTTTTTTAAGAATTAATCTTAGAATTGTGATAAATTGTATGTTCTCTTTAAGCTTCCTTCAAATTATAATATTTCTCCTTCAAAACTGTTTAGATCGATCTCTCTCCCTCTATTCTGTTATTTAAACTCTTTTCAAATAAAAGGAAAAAATAAGTTCATCTTTCAGCAACTATTTTACTATTAATCCTCGCTCGAATGATAAATATAAATTGTTGAAGCTATTTTTTTTTTCAGTTATTAAAAATGATAAATAGCTAATCTCAACAAAATTATCTTTGTTTCCCACTCTTAGCCTCATTATTTACCAAAATGTGAGACAATTTTAAATTTATCTGTCTGATCCCAGAGAAAACATCCTTTTTTCAATAGTTGAAATACATCACATTTTTAATAGATTTTCCCTCTGAAAATCTTTGGAATTAAAAGTAAGTAAAAACAACTACTACTAATTACGAATTGTGCGAAAATAAACAAATGATAGTCGACTTCTATCTCTATATTCCTGGACTGAGTGATTATGTAGGAACTGTGTGCTTGCAATTCAACAAGGAAACGTGCTTTCTTGAATAGAGAAAAGACCTGCACGATGACATATTTTAAGTCAGATTAGATGTTTAGCATGGGCGAATTGAATATTCCTATCTGATCGGAAAAGAAAAAGAGAAATGTAATAAAATTTCTAGATACATACCAGCATGCGCAAACAACTACTAGAACACTGAAAAGACATTTCTTCCTATCTAGTTCTTTGATACTCCTGAAAAATTTGAAGGAGACAAAATGCTTGTTTGGACTAAAACAACTCTTAAGCAAACTGATATTCAGAATAGTCTTCTCATGTTTGCCCAAACTAACTCAAATCCTGAAATGCTCAAAAGTCTTATCAAATTCATTAAAGGTAACTAATTTAGGAATGAAAGGGAGTTACTTAAGAAATTAGAGGAGAAAGTGCTTCGACATGCTTAAGAATTATTGAATCTTGATAAGTTTGAAGAGATTCTTGATAAATTCGACATTTTCAAGAATGATTGGTTTTAATCATAAAGAATAGAATCCTCTTAAATTCTCTGGATCATTCGGTTTAAAGCCACAGAGGAGATATTAAAGAGGGTTACTTAGGAAATAGAGGAAGTGAAGAGAAGATTTAATTTAGAATAATTACTGAGAGAATTATCTAACAAAAAATCAATATTTCCTGTGGATGATCTAGTTACTGAAGTGACTCAAAGAATCAAGGCAGTTTAATATTCCCACGAATTAACTTAAATCTAAGAATAAGTGAATAATGAATAAGTTCAAATGAGAGAAGAAGCTCTTTCAATATTCCATGAACCCCTTAGGTTGTTTTGGGAAAGAAGCTGGCAGTTCTAAATCAAAGAAACCCCATACAAAGCATTGCAGTTCTTAATGCAATTTAAGATGCAAATGAAAGAAATAATTCAAAAGAATCCTGATTCTCTCAGAGACCTCTTCACTTCTTGCAAGAATTATTCTTAATATTAATTCGAGGAGTTTTTCTTTTTTCTCCTTAAGAACATCTCCTAGTACTTGACTTTCTTTGATCCTGCTGGAGAGGCCATAACTTTCTTATTTAAGAAGCCAATGACGAAGATTTAAACAAAGTAATTATTCCTGGCAGTTTTGGGAAACAATGTAGTTTTGAAAGTTAGCATCAAAGAATTTTGTGAAAAAATAGCAGACAGTTTTCAGAATATAAATGAAGCGATCTAGTTTTACAAGATAGTGATACAAAACTACAGCGAAGTGGATCTCAGTGAAAGCATGCTTCTCAGCTTCAATACCTTGGTGAACTAACTTCCTTCTGGATAATTATTCACAGCGATTGGCTTTATTTCTCCCCTCACAGAATATTATGGATAACTTTAAGCAAACTAAGATACAAATGTTTAAAATTCAGATCAAAGGAGTTTAAACTTTAAAATGAGATAAATTCTTGCTAAAAAATTCAGTGAAGTCTCTTTGAGTGATTTATTAGTAGGAATGAACAATATGAGAAATTTAGAAGATTACTAGGACTATTCTTAAATAATTATTTTGAGTCTTCGTAGTGCTGCTTAATAAGAAGAAAAAAATGGGAAAAATATTTTTGATCTACTGAAATCAACTTCTTTTAAGAAAAATTCAGCAAAATTTATGAACTCTCCTTTTGAAACCTAGATTCTCGAAGCAGCAATTCAAGAAATTCAAAATATCATATTACGAAAATACTTAGCTCTTCGAGAAACTGGTGATCATCTTTCATCTCCTTTTACACTGAAAATGTTACTTTCTGTTGATAAATTAAACAAAATCAAAGCATAAGTGCTAATAGATATCAATACCTTTGTTGAAAACATTTAGAAAATTGATATATTAACAATTCACAATAAAATCTTCAAATCCAAGGAATTAGAGTTAATAATTCAGTAATTTTAGGAATAATTAGACTTGGATTTCTTCAACTTCGTGAATTCGAATTCGGAAATTATCTCAATCTATTGCTTAGAACGATCTAAACTCATTTATTTCTTTGGAAGATTCGGAGAATATCTCAGTGAAGAGAAAGTTGTATTTGAAAAAATTTGTCTTGAGAATGTTCTATTAGGAGAAGCCTACAGCATTCTAGGGCACTTCAATCATCTGCAGGTCATTTATAATTTCTACTACCATCTGCGGGAAAGCAAAGTATTTCTGAATATGGTATTTTTCTTCGAGTAGCAAGCACAGTAAGAAAAATCTCTGAATAGTCTGAATAAAATTCTTCTTGAAACTAAAAATGCTCTCATTCAGTTTATCTTCCTGATCATAAACATTGAGACAAATCTAAGCAATTTTGATAATGCATATTTATCTATTTTATCGTAGTACACGATAGAGAAAGCAGAGAAAATACAACTTGAGGAAGAAATTGAAGAATAAGTAGCTTAGCATGCAGATTAAAATAAAATGTTCTAAAATGGTGTTTTGAATCTCTAAATTCTCAGGGATTTAGCAGGTTAATCATTCGCAGAGATGACAGAAAATATCCAACGATTGTTCTCCCTTGTGTAAGTTAGTTTCAATGAAGTCATTTCAACAACCATCTAGAGCATATCCAAAGTGCAATTTCTACAGCAGCAATCTTAGACAATTATGAACCTTGCCTTGCATTTTTCACTTCCAGAATCAAAGGAAAACTCCGATTTTATGGCGTTTATTTCTACATTTTCGAATCCTTTAAATAAGTTTGAGGAATAGCCTATCAGCGTATTAATGTCTTTTGTGAAAGACTGCGATTTTAACTTAGGTTAGAATTATGCTGGAAAATTGCCAGTCGACAAAGAAATTCAAAAAATCGAGTAACTTCATGAAATTCTTGAATACTCTCAAAATAATCTAGTAAATGGCAGTTTTCTTGAAATGAGAGATTTGATTGACGATGATGACACTGAATCTATGTCTTTGATTATTAAGCTAGATTCTTTGAAACCACTGTTGACAGCACTCTAGGAACTAAAAAGGGAATATGAACAATAAAAAAAATATAACCCATCATTACCAGTTTTCTCCTAATTAATCAAAGATTTAATTGACACTACCCGATATTATCTAAATTCTGCAGAGGTATTGTCCAATGTGGAGGAATGTTCAAGGAATTTCTTTAAAATTTCATAAGTCTCTCAATCTTTCGAGAAGAAAAAATCCTTCATCACTTTAACTAGAGAGATTGTCAAGGAAGGAATGTATTAATTTTCTCTGAGCTCGAATGATTACCGAAATTTAGAGCTTTTTGTAGAATGCCCCAAGAAAAAGTACACTGAAATCGAGATTCGTTAGGTATGTTCTCGTGTGATCCTGGAACAAAAAACGAATACTTCCATTGCTGCCTCTGGAGAGCAGAAAATCAGCGATGTTAAAAAACTACATGGATTGGTTTCTGTGGAGTAAAGTGATGATTTTGATTTCGAGGGGAAAGAATAAAGAAAATAGGAGGCACTGAAACAGCTTGACAGCGATATTGATTAGTTTAAAGAGCAATGGTTTCAAGCAGAATAGCTGAAAGACGTATTTTTCTAGCTCCTTTCATTTGGCAATTTCGAAGTCTTAGCACAAAACAGAATCTACTCTAATAAAAATAATAGCTTCGATAGAACATTTCAGCTTATGAAAGACGATAACAAGAGGCTTCTTAGTGAACTTGAAAGCTGGAAATAAAATATTCAGCAGATTTTTTCAATATATCCTTCTTTCTCTCTAGTAGGTTTCAGACATTACAGGCAGCTCAATTAGTATTTAGCTGGAAAGATTGAAACAATAACTTACGATTTGAGATAGATTCTGAATGCCTTGGGAAATCAAGATAAAAAGATTGCTTTGATTCCATAGCTATTCAAAACATAATAAGAATCATAAGGCACATCAGTAGTCACTCTCAAAAATATCGGTAATTCTAATAACTTCATTTGTATTAGCTAATTTTTTTTGTTGAAATTACCCTTAGCTTCAATGATTTGCGACAATTTCGAGTATCCAGCGAAGATTCCAAGATAATAATTAAGACAGGAATTTTAAAGTTCTCGCGACTAGATCATAAAAATATCCTTTCTAAGAGTCAGAGAAATAATAACATTTCTAGTGTCGAAGGTATCTTCGTTGAGTAGAATCCCCAAATACTACTAATTCTTCTTCTACAACTCAGAATCAGACCTATCAGACATCGAGCTGTTCTTTTATAGATTCTAATTTCTCGCCATTCCGAATGAGCAACTTGAGTTTTTCTTAATATTTAGCACTGATATTCAACAGGATTTCTTTTGTGCTACTTAGGAGTTACTAGTGAAATAGTTAGACGGCTTCAAATAGACAACACCAAATAGGCTCTTTATTTTACTTTTGTCTTCTGGGAAATAACATTAAAATTTCTCTTCTATTCCAGAATAATCCCTTAATTTTTCAAATGAATTCTAAGAATTCAATAAATCAGAGTTTTTCAAAGAGTGTTACTCCAAAGCTGCATTCTATTTCTCTGAATTTCCTGGTGAAGGAAAAACATTCACAATTTAAATGGCTGGGAATTCGAAAGACTCCTAAGTTAGAGTCCCAACAAGTAGCAGCGAGAACAAGAGCATATTTTTGTAGACATTCTAGCAGAATGTGAGATACTTCAAGAAAAATATTAAAAGTATCCATATTGATCTTTATGAATCTGAAACATATGACTTAAACATCTTGCTGTTTGAGCTTATTTTTCTGAGATCTGTGAGCATCCATAGTGAGAGGCTACTAAATCTAGATCCACAAGTTAAAATCTACATTGAAATTGCTAACACTTTTCAAAATAGCTTACTCAAAGGACTTTATCTTTTTGATATTATCCAGAAAATCAAAGTTAACTTCAGTCTAAATTCATTCCATTGCAATTACCCCTTCTAAACTGAAAAGCAATATTAAAATGTAGTGATTTGCTACAAATATCTATCTGCACTTGATTAGAGTGGCTTTACAAAAAATATGAATCTAGAGTCGATCAGTAAGTTTCCAATAGACAATGCTGATACTATCCCTCCAAAAGAATAATTATCTAGTGAAGAAAAAACTGCATTCAAAGGATTATTGGGTAAGTTTATTGTCTCAAGCATAGAAGCTAGAGGATCTCAGCCTTGTTTCTACTAGTTGCATAGATTTATTGATCTTTTCGGCTCTGAGATGATGAGATTTGAGAAATGCATATTTTTACAAGTGAAAAATGTCATGTAGGATCTTCTAAAATAAGGACTACGTACAGAGATTGTGGCCATGTCGTATCGGCTGTGCATCTAAATATCAATGAGCAGATATAGCATTGGATAAATGAAGCTGAACTCTAATGACAGAAAAGAAGTGATTATGGACAGAATTTCAAAGAGCATTGAGCCATTCAGTAAATGTGTAGTTAATTTTGTTACATTCCAAGAGCAAGAACTTTCCAGCATCACGACCTTCTTCGATAGAGAATCCTCTGCTCCAGATTCTCTTAGGACACTGTTCAAAAATTATAAAAAAAAAATGCTGTTTTTTGAAGAAGAAAACAAGCCAGAAGATTTGCTGCATTGGTTGATTTTATTGATTAATCAAAACGAGTAGTTTATGTATAAAAACTAAGGAAGCACAGTCTTTTCAAATATTGCTAATAATAAGTTGAAAAGGTTAGTTAGGAGAATCACAATCTTGAAAGATAACTTCTTTAAAATTGCTACACTCTTTATGCGCATTCGCTCAAATACTCCCTTGATCATTATGGTAAAATACAACAGAGTAAATATTTACCATATTTTTTGTTAAACTTATTTCAGGGAGAAGCTGGCATAGGCAAAACTGTTTTAGTCGAGCTTATGTCAAACATTATGGAAGCCAACTTTCAAATCATGATTGTTCATACAGGTATTTCTGATCAGCAAGTAATCGATTTCGTGCTATCTGGGATCAAGCTCTAAGAGGAGAGTAAACAAAGAGTCGTTTTATTCTTCGATGAGGTAAGGAATTGCTAATATCTTTATTAAAAAAATAAATTATTTTCTTAGGTTAACACGAGTAAAATGATAGGAGGACTTTTCAAGGAAATCTTAATTGACCGTAGCATGAAAGGAATTAAATTGCCGGAATCTATCATTCCAATTGCAGCGATCAACCCTTATAAACTCAAAAGTGAGACTCAAAAGAACATGCTGAATATCTAAATTCATGGGGGAATAAAAAAAGAAATGATCTAAAAGATTACAAGCTCAGACTTAGAATACATGGTCGAACCACTACCTGAGAGTATGTACAGTCTTATCTGGAATTTCGATTCACTTTCGCTTGAAGATGAAAAATAATACATCCGAAAAATGGTCTAAATTAAACATTTGCTTGAATGTAAAAAATTGAAAAACACCTAGGATGATAAAATCTTTAATTCAGATACTTTAAAAAGCCTTTCTGACACCTTATTTAAGTGTCAAAATCATGTTCGCAAAGAGATGGGATACTCAAGTGCTTGCAGTCTTAGAGATGTAGCAAGATTCTTGAATATTTTGTATTGGATGTAAAACTTTTTGAAAATCTGCAAAGTCAACAACGGTCTAAGCGATCTTAATTTAATAATTGCTGGCCCATGCCTATCTTTCTACATTATCTACTGTGTAAGATTACCTCTAAACTAGTAGAGGTAATAATTCTAAGAACTATGTGCTTTGTCTATGAAAAAAAGAAAATCTGATTATGATACAATCATTGCAAATGCCCAATAATTCTTGATAGATTAGTGCGACGTTCCTTCTGGTATTGTGAAGAATTCAGCTCTCAAGGAAAACGTGTTTACTTTGTTTGTTTCGATTATAAACAAGCTCCCTGTGGTTCTCATTGGTCCTCCAGGAAGTTCAAAGACTCAGTCCATAAAGATCCTCATTTAAACGATGAAAGGGAAGCACTCCCATAGCCCTTTTTTCAAGAATTTTCAAGCATTGATCCCTCTGTTTTACTAGGGCCATTTGCAAAGTACTTCAGAGCGTATCTTGGAAGTGTTTCAAAAAGCTATCGATAAATAAGACAGAATCGAGAAGGATAATTAGACTAATGAATACTTGTCCTTGGTCTACATTGAGGAAATTGGGCTTGCTGATATTTCACCTCACAATCCTCTCAAAGTGTTGCACTCCACCCTAGAGAATCCAAAGGTTGCTGTGGCATGTATATCAAATTGGCCACTAGATCAATCTAAAATGAACAGAATGATTTCCATTTTTAGGTACATCATTTTGTTTAGGCATGAATTATTTGAGCTTTCCAATCATTCTTGAATACTTATTTCCATTTTAGACTCAATACAACTGAAGAAGAATTGACAGAGACAATCCTCCACATTTGGAATGAATTGAAGGAAAATTCTGAAAGCTCTATTTAAATGGCTTTAAAAACCATATTGCCATACTATTTACCTAGTTAAATTGCCAAAATCTATGCAGTTTATTTAGCGAATTTGAAAATAGCATACCCTTAATTCGAGTAATTCCATGGAATGAGAGATTTCTATGGAATGGTAAAGCTCTTCTGCTACTAAGAAGCTGAATTCCTGAAAAGTAAGCAAAAAGGAGAAAAATTTAATCAATTCAAGCTCACCTTAATAGACAGAGTTTGTTATGCGTTTCAGAGACATTTTTCTGGATTACTTCAATCCCAGGATATTCTAAAAAGTGTTTTGTCTTAATATATTTGTGAAAATCAATAAATTCCCGTTTTCGACGATTCTTTAAATTTAATAGATACCCACCTCAATGAAGAGCATCATTCTCATTACATGCCACGCCATTTAATGGTGATAACTGACAATTTGTCGTCTTCAATAGAGTATTTGAGCTCAAGACTCTTAAACAGTTAAAAGGCAGTTAAAACTCTTGTTGGTGGCGAGTTTTCAGAAGACATTAGCTCTGAAAAGGCTTTCAATATCATCAACGAGATTATTAGTTGTGTAGAACAAGGCACAACCCTCATTCTTTCCAACCTCGATAGTATTTATTAGAGCCTTTACGAGCTTCTTAATCAAAGCTACAGAAACTTCAATGGAAAAAATTACTGCAAAATAACTTTCGGAGCAGATAGTAACAATATCTAAGTCTCTCCTTTTTTTAAGCTGATCATGGTTGTCCATGTAAGCGAGGTCCAACGTCTGGATGGTCCACTCCTCAATCGCTTTGAAAAACATTTCCTGAGCTCTTCGATTCTCTTGACACAAGATGATTAGCTTTAAGTCTAAACTGTTATAGAGTACTTTTAAGATAAGAAACTTGCAGATTTATTCCGATTTAGTAATCTAATGGAAATGATTAATACCCTTGTAATATAAAAGAGATTCCTTTAATAAACTGCTTCTAATTCTGAGATCATCTAGGAGCTTTACCACTTAGCACCAATTGGGAAAATGCTTGGAGAAAGTAATACAAATGATGCTATTTTTAAATAGAAATACATTGAGTCAAATCTTCATTTCGATCTTGATGAACTCATCAAATAGAAAATAGACTCATCTCAAAGAAAGAAAGACACAACTATTCAGCTTATTTTGATAGCAACTCCTTCTTCGTTTGTCAGCACATTCACACAATACTCTCCTCAAGTCATTTATGTTTCATCTGCATCATCTTCGAAGAATTTAGAAACTTCTATCTAAGATTTCTTCAGTGGAATCTAAAAAGGCAATCAACTTGTAGAAGATCCTTTAATTTTAATCATTGACTTTGTCTTAGGCGATCCTGCATCGAAGGTCAGATTTGTTCAGCAAAAAGTTGGTGAAACTATTGCACCTTTGAAGAATAGTAATAGGCAGGTATTGGTGATTATCATCATTTAAGTTCAGGACAACTTCAAAATGATTGAGTTCACAGGAAAATGGGAGCTATATTACCTTGAGGACCTTAAACCTCTAAACTTTATTACAGATAAGCCTCTCCTTAAAATGCTTTCTTTAAAGAATTGGTTTAGTGATCTCAACTAGCCGATTTTTTAAGGCTTCAATTTTAAATATTTCTTGGAATATTTCTTATCCAATCCAGAGAATATCACTACTTCCTATCTCCGAATCAAATACAAAAGGATATCGTAAGGCTACTAGAGGATCAGGATATAATAGATTTAAAAGACTTTTGATCCTTTAATATAGAATTAACTTCAGAAGAAGCTTCAATTGTTTTCAAGTAAGATAATCTTGCTTAAATTGCAGTTAATTCTGAAGGAATTGAAAATTCAATCTTTTGAGCAATTTCTCTAGTATTATGTGATTCAATAAGGATTCATTAATTAATCTCAAAGCCTGCCAAATGCGATATTTAAAGCTTTCTAGAATCTTCTTTCTCATTCGTTAGCTTTCTTTCTCTCAGTCCTTGAAAGGAACCATCTCACATATGCTTATTCTCAAGCTCCTAGTAAATCTAATAGGTACCTCTCTTTTTTGTAAATCAAAACCTTAGAAATCCTTCGAATAAAAGAAACTGATAATCTAGAAAATGTTAATCAATTTGATTCTCATGAATGGAATTTCTAAGACTAATTTACATTAGAAACTGAATCAAAAGATTTTTCCCTCCCAATATGCGATAAGATCTTCGAAGATTTGACTGGATTCTTGAAAAACCCCAAATAATCTACCGTTGGCGACATAAAACTTGATATCACTATTAACACAATGATGAGCCTGATCTCTGAAAAAGATAAATAGATCCTTTAATCCTTCGAGGAAGAGGCATCTGAAGATTTTATAAAATACAATTGCTAAGGTATGAGTAAGCTTGATGTTGAAATCGTAAATCAACTCGTTCCTCCTTCGCAGACTCAGACTGTCATTTCCTTTTTGAGGTTCTTTGCATGCAATTCTTTTTTTAAGAAAGAAATCCACATGATCACAAGTCTTCTGAGCATATTCTATTGGATAGACGATCCATACAAGCTCTGCTAAGGCTACATACCTGAAGATGACCAAGAAAGAAACGTTAAAAACTATGCAAAATTTATCCTTGAAAAGCTATTTTTCATGATTTAGCCATCCCCTGATCTCATGAAGCTAGCAAAATAATAGCGCATCGACATCATCACAATAGTGCAATTCCTCATCAGGTTCATTTAATCCATCGAAATCGAGAGAGAAGAAGGAGTCCTGAATATCAAACAACAGCTGATCATACTCTAAAACCTTCTTTTTCTGTTCTCTGGGAATAACTAAATCAACTAGAAACTCCTTGGGTTTGTTGACTTGCTTAAAATCAATTCCCTAGATATTCTTTATATCAAAGATTTCAAAGCAGCTCTTCAGGTAATTTATACTAAACCAGCCATGGATTAGTCTGATTTGATTGGGTAGTTGAAAAGAAATAATGTATTGAACCCACAAGCATCTTCGATTCAAAAGAACGCTAGAAAAATGTTCGAGTAAAACTGGATAATGTGTATCCTTGATTTGCTGCTAAGTGTTGTGCAGTTCAAATAATAAGAGAGCTTCGAGCAGCTTTGTTCAGAAGTTGTGAATTACCTTAGTTTCATAGAAAGTGATTATCTCAGATTGGGGCAAGAAATCGAGGATAAAATTGTGATTTAGATGAACGTGATTCTCAGTGAAGTAGTTAAGAAATGTACATCTGAGGTATTATTACTCGAGTTCTTCTAAAAAGAGACTGAAATCATCCTCCAACCTGGCATAACCAGTGAGTCAGCTACAATCGTGCTGCTTTCCAGTTGTTTTTAATCTACAATTGTAAGTAGTTCCCTGAGAGCCTAAGGAAACCATTCACATCTTCCTGAGATTTTAATTTAAACACAGAATCCAGAGAGTCTTAATCTTCTGCAATAAGCTATTTATCTAGCTGTTTTCAGAGAAATCACTTAAATATCCTTGGAAGTTATTGAATTTCCGAATCGCTAACCATTTGATTTGTCTATCAGAAAGTTTTTCGCTTCATCTCTACCTACTTTCTTAGAGATTCACATCGCAAAGGAGTTTTACCACAAATACAAAGAAGGTCCCTTGATGATTTCCCAGCATAAGAAATCACAATATTTTAAGGATTCTTCTTGGCTTCAGAAATACGCCGCACCCTTCACTGGACTTTTGTAATCTGAATTCTTAAACGCAGATGAATTTAAGTCCTTCCAACGCTAATTTTCGAATAATTCTTCTGTGAAATAAGCCATAAAAAAACTATTCTTGGAAGAATTGCCTAAATCCAACAATGTTTTTGGATAAATCTACAAAGGAAATTTTAGTGAAAACATGTACTATCCCTTTATGATGCTTAACAACATTGCTTTATTCCACAGGGACACTCAGAATAACACTTAACTCTACCAGTGTAACAATTGCAAGGAGTACATATTCTCGAATGAGTGCCCGAATCTCACTTCCAAAGCAGTTTGTGCCAGATGCAAAAAGCAAATTGCGAAAGGAACTAATAACACAATTTAGGTTTTAACTAGTGCAAATTAAAAACCATAGGAACTAAAAAATATAATTTAAACTAATCAATGGATGGGATATTACATAAGAATCGAAGAAGATTAAGATGCCTTTAAGCTTGACCAAGGAAGTTCCTATGATTTGAGGCTGTTCACAATTGCTTATAATTTAGCATTTTTCTATGCTTTCTCAAAGGAAAAAAAATATTCTTAGAACAAAGCAATTACTTTTTTTAACCAAAAAAGAAACACCGAAGAAAGCTCCGACTAAGCAGAAATTACTAGAATATTGAAAATCCATTTCCAAGCGAATCCCCTTGCTTTTTTGGAGGAACAAATAGACTATGCGTTATTGCATATTTCCAAAATATAGAGCACGATTTTCAACTTGAACAAAGAAGAGCAGAATATTGTCATATTTAAGATTTTATCTAATATGCTTTAAGATTAAAATATTAGAGGCTCAGCGGATAGTAAGAACAGGGCGGCTTTGAATAAGAATATTTCGTAGATGATAGAGAAAACAGTGCAACTATCTAAATAAATTATCCTGAATAAAAATAGTCCTTTGATCAGCGTTGTTTTGGAAGCTGATTAAATTCAGGCTGATACAGCTCACAAAGAGTTTAAGATTAATTTAAGGACGACGAGTAGAGCAACTTCACC
>Ga0302271_10000562_pt1 | contig 36366 bp, 25 predicted proteins | sample III_Bog_N1_1_FD_198767 | JGI IMG/M metagenome (GOLD analysis project Ga0302271, IMG submission 198767) | Peat permafrost microbial communities from Stordalen Mire near Abisko, Sweden - III_Bog_N1_1 | ecosystem: Environmental > Terrestrial > Soil > Wetlands > Peat | place: Sweden: Abisko... | reverse complement strand
TTTACAAATAAGGTATTTGTTTGAGGCACAAGAATTGCGTAGAAGGACTAGTTTCTAATTATGCTATCGCTGCAAGATTGAATAAGAATATCAATGAACTAGCTGACATTACAGATGAAGATCCTGTATGGGATATCATAGGGTTTTATCTTGCTTAATTGTGTTTAAGCTTGACGCTGCTGTGTTCTCCGGAAGTGATAGTCATTGGAGGTGGAATCATGAATAGAAAGACCGTCTTAGAGCATATCAGAACTCATTTCAAGAAATTAATGAATGGGTATGTTGATCATCAGAGATTGAGCACAGGTAGTTTTAATGTTTGAAATAGTAGAAAGATGAAAGATTTTATGGAATAAACATACACTTTTGCTAATCTTTGGATGTTTTTTTAAAAGGTATAACAGATTATATTGTGAAGCCTTTCTTTGCAGACTCTGGACTTCTAGGATCGATGGTGGTTTGAGTGCTAAAGTTGGATAGAAAAATAATATTTAAACATGAGGAATTATTGATATGCCTTTATTGTTTGTATTTCAGAAGTAATTTATCAATGTTCTTGGATTCTAACAAATGACAATGGGGTTTATGAGTAGATTCTGTCATAACATTTGCTTACAAAATCAATGATATCACACTCAGCAGTTTTTTATGAATATTTTGAAAGAATAATCTGCGTTTTATTATCTATTTTTTGCGCATTTATTGTTGTCGAAAAGAATTAACCAAACAAAAGATTAAAAAATTCTGTAGAGAGAAAAGATCGCGTTTAATTAGTAGAAAACTTGTAAAATTAGTGCTCGTTTTAAGAAAATTGTAGCTGAAAGTTGTCACGAAAAGAAAAAATGTTTAAAAAAGACATTATTTCGGGAAAGACAGAATATGTCAAATAAGCAGCTCCTCCAGTATAAAGGTAGTAGGCATGATGTAGGTTCAGTTTGAGCATATTGATTTGAATTTGAAAACTATTCTTAATTGACTTATTGGATTGGTTTGTGTTTTGAAGGGGGAGAAAAAAGAAAGCCGATTCTGCACAGAGCTCGTTGGCATCAAGTCTGAGCATGAAGGGGAAGAAACCTGCATTATTAGCTATTAAGTTCGCAGTGCCTTCGAATGTAAACAAGAAGAGGAGCCTTAGGATGTGATGGGGGTGTATCGAAATTGATTTTTAAAGGAAAGAAAGTTAGGTGATTTAGGTGTTTAGTAAGATTTTGAAAGGCAAGTCAATTTGAAAGGGATGGAATGGGGATAATTAGTTTCAACAAAAAATTTATGAATTCTAAATGGGATACATACCGGACTAAGAGCTAGTTTAGTTGAACTCCTTTTGAAAAGATTTAAGGGGATGAAGAGGTTATCTAGTATCTAAACGATCAGCTATCTCAGGTGATTCGGGATATTGAGACACTTCAGAACAAGAAGGAAATGATATCTAATCTATTGATAGATGCGCTACGAAAGAAGGAGTATGTCAAAGAGAGAGTTAGAAGAATTAAATTAATTTTAGTGTTATTTTTCTTATATGTATTTACTTCAAAGGAACGGTGATATCGACAGACTACATGGGAGACGCAGTGAGGACGAGGAGGGTGTGGAAGAGAGCAGATACAAATTCGTTAGCAGAAAAGGAAGCGACTCAGAAAACAACTAACTTCAACAAAGTAAAACGGCTTCCATCTTGTATGAGTTAGCCATATCCCAAAATTGGTCAACAGATCAGAGTGTTCTCAGATTTCAAGATGATCAAGATATTTACTAGAAGAGTTATATCAATGACGAGATGGATGACTCATTTGACAGCAGTTAAGGCAGTGAGGATAACAGCAGATCACCTTCAAATGTATCGTAATTGCTCAGTAAATTCCACACCTCCAAATCCTTCATTGAAACAAGTCATCAAGCAAGCAAGGATCGTAGTGAATTCTTCTAAAAACCATAAAAACTAGGGTAAAGTGGAATTTAAAAGGACTAAGGGTAATCGTCACTGACTTAAGCAGTGAGATAAGAAGAAGGGGAAGAACTAGGATATGAGAAATATATGGTTTAGAAAACTGAGGAAATTTCACTGAGCTCTCAATTGAAGTTAGAAGATTACACCAAATAAAGGGAGAAGTGTCTATGGCATCATTTCAACATGAAAGAATCGGTTAAAGAAGTAAAATAATCTTGATATTTCCAAAGAAGAAACTACTTTTTTGTTTTGACTTAAACAACAAGAAAAGGAGCTAAATTTTATATTTTTTTAAAGTAACTTGAGAGAATTGATGAGCTAGATGAGGAATAACTCAAAGTGTTAGCTAAGAATTTTGGAGTCAAGTCGAAAAATATTGTAAACATTTTGTCGAACTGCATGGCTTCGTTTATTTGATAATTTTTTAGGTTTTTATTTGTAAAACTAACTGGTTTGTTTTTTTTGTACAGAAACAACTTAAAGAAATGCTTCTAGATATCTATGCCTTTCTATCACGTAGCAAATTTCCAGATGAGTACATGACAGAATTCAGACCCTCAATTGTCAAGAAAATAGACATCCTTTGAAGAAAAAATCAAAGAAATCTAAATTGAATATTCTCAGAGGAAAAAGCTAATTTTTGTTTTCTCTTTTCTTTTCATTTTTGTTCTTTTGAATTTCATAATGATTCCTATTATTTACCTCTTTATCCTCTATTAATACTCTTTCTTTTGTCTTTTTCAAAATGTTCTTGAATCAATCTCTAATCACTGATCATTCTCTTTTTTACTAGTTATTTTTTTGCAAAGCATTCAAGCGCCTTCTAACAAACATTTCGTAATTGAAATAATTATCTTATCTTTGTTTTAATAAGGATAAAACCCAACATTATATTAATTCAATTTAAAAAATGAGCTAGTTTCACTTGCCACCAATCAATCAGGGTGGTACTCCTATGCCATAACGCGGAAATTACACAGGTTCAGCTTAAATGCCTGTGAATTATGGGAACAGTTTTGATAGCGGTATGCAAGGATAGTTTCTGCCTACTATGATGCCTCGAAATCTCAGTCAACCTAATATGTCAATGGGAGGTGGTGATAATAGTTATGCATCGTTCAAACTCTATGAGAAAATGAGAGAAGAGAAAATTATGGCTGTGCTTGAGAGACAAGCTGAATATCTCGCTAAGATAGCGACTAAGTTTAAGATCTTCTAGGATAATTCTAACTAGCGACTCAGAGATAGAATTTTCGAGTTAGAAAAAGAAAATGAGATCCTTTAACGAAAGCGCAGAGAGGAACATTTACTTGGATAAATCAATAATAGTTTGGATAATAGATTTAGGAATTATAATGAGAGTTAGCTCAAAGGATTCTTAGACGGGAATGGAAATGGATCATTCATACAGCCAATGAGTTTAGATCCAGAAGAGTTTAATAAGCTGTTTCGCTCGCCGAGAGAAATCGAAGAGGATGGAGAAGTCAAGAAGAAAAAGAAAAAAACGAAAGGAAAATCAAAAAAGAAAAAAGCTGCTAGCTGAGAGGAAGAGGGAGGAATAATTAATAAAAAAGCAAAGAATCTACTATCAATCCACTCAACCAATTCATACACATTCTTATTCAGAATAGTATGGCTATCATTAATAAAAGAGCAAAAGGTCAATAATATGTTTTAACAATACCTTTATTAAGAAAAAATCATTTATGCTGGCAGATCAAATATATTTTACTTTATTGTTAAAAATAATGAAAGGAGCACGCTAAACATTTCAAGGGTAATCCAAGTGTATCTTTCTATGTAGTTCTTCCAATTCTTCATATTTTTGGATTAATTTTCTAGATACTGTTATGTATCCACTCATTCAGTAGAAATGGGAAGGATAGTATGGTTGCGTTTCATCACAAATTGGTTTAAAATGGAAAACAAACACAAGATAAACAGATACCTTTAAGGCAGACAATAGATTTTTTTTTGATTTCAACAAGAAACGAGTTAGAGATACTTAACAACAATTAAATAATATATTTTTAAGAGAATAACCAGTATTCTACATTCAAGGATAGAAGGAGAAACAGCCAAATCTGATGATGCCAGTTGTTGGTTTGCTCAATTATGTTTTTTTATGTTTCTGAAGTTTTAAAGGGCTAGAATATATGATATTATCGAGAATGAAGCCCATTGTGTTAAGTTGAGATATTTTTTTAAATAGAATCTTTTGTTGTTGTTTCTTTCAAAGTTCTGATGATTGAGATGATATTTTATTTGTTTCTTTCAATGTCTCTCCTTCTTAGCTTAGCTCCTAATTGGCCTATTCTCCTTATTGCTGTATGACTAATTACTACTGATTTGCTGCTTGAATTTCATTGAAGATTTGAATTGGGATGTTTTTCTTGAGTGTGATGAGGATTCTACATTTTTTTTCGGTAATTGGATTTTCAGAGTAATCCAAAAGAGTAAAGTTTGGGAAAGAAAATTAAGAAAAACCTTTACTTACAAATTTATCCTTATCCATTGGATATAAAAATACTAATTTCCCACCTGGAATGAGAATCCTATTCGCTAGAGTAACTAAACCTTCTACGATGGCGTCCATTGAAGTTTAAACTAAAAGTGCCTCATAAGGGCGATTTGTCTTAAGCTTGAGCTCAACTTTTGCTTCTTCTTTGATGCCTTCAGCTTCGTTGTCTTAGACTTTCTCAGTGTCTTTTTTCTCTTCCATTTGATTTTTACTTATTTAATTATTGATTTTTTATCGTTAAACTCTAATCGAACTATCTTCATCACTTTCCTCATCTTCTTTGTTCTTTAAATCTGGATTGTCTGCATGAGAATGATGGCGATGACAATGTGTTCCTTTTTAACTTGCCATTTCTTCGATCACTTCATGAAGCGCTTTAGAAGGAGCAAGTTTATTCTGATTTCCATCCCCTCCTTCTTCATCATCATCCTCGATACATTCATCTTCTTGCGTTGTAGCAGTAGTACTTTATCTGTCTTTGGATGTTATTGTTTTTTCTTTTTTTTATGTCGTACGTGTCATAGCCCTAGAACCATACGGAGGATCACATATGATCGCATCGAATACTTCTGCTTCTTTCAATGATGTGTTCATGCAGTCCATCCTGATGATAGTTGGCTTAGGTAATTCATATTATTCGAAATTTAGCATGATCTTTGGTTTCATGGAATTGCAATATTCTTAGTTATTTTAATAAAAGGGTGACTTTTTGTTGATTCTACCTACTCCATAGCCATGTAAAACACGCATATCTAAGTCACCTCCTAAGCAAATAGCTCCATAATGAGAAGGAGGAATCAGTAAAGAGCCACTTCCTACAAAAGGATCGAATACAAGATCACCTTATTTGACTTATCCTTAGTTGCACATCAAAAAGGAAAGTGTATTTTCTGTCGAAGTTGGTCCAAGATAAATTCGATTCTTGAGATCATATCTGTTCATAATATTTTCTTTTTACTGAACTTTCGTGCTTATCTTAGATCTTCCTACTTCCACGCCAAAGAAAATCTGGGGATTTAAAGAGAAAAAAAGAAGTTAAAACCAATTAGTTTAAATCTAAATATTTTAATTGAAAAAGAAGGAGAAGCGATCTTTATTTTAACTCCTGCGTAGACTTACATCTAGAAGCGAGCATGTGATGGATGAATCAGTGTGTCTCGTATACGGTAGCACGTGTCTTTCCATAACCCAGAATTTTTTTTGTGGATTCTTGAGATCAACTTAGCCTCTCATGTTGAGCGATTCTGTGAGAATCTCAATTCGATCTATGACTTCTTAGTGCGCGAGATGCGAATTATAAGGATCAACTTCAAAGAGAATACGAAGCTCAGGGTCATTGTGTTTGGCGAGCAATTCATGATTCACATCTTTTACAAGATCACTGTAGTTTCCTGCTTCAGAAATGATCTCAATGAAGACATCAAGTAAAACTGACCTCGAGATAAGCGAAGAAGCTACTTCAGCTGATGGAAATTCTAGATAAATAAATGGAAATCTACTGAAACTGCTGTGACGCACTTGACTAAGATTTTCAGGGAAAGGAAGTCTTTTATCTTTTCCTTTTTTCGATCGTCCTTCGAATTAATAGTAATAGTAAAAATAACCTTTCTCATCATCGAAACAGCTAATATCTTCATCTTTTTCTTCTTTATTTTTTCCATTTTTCTCTGAATCTTCTACTCCTTTAGTTTCAATCGTTGTAGCCAAGAATTCATGCTTGAAGACTTCCCTCCAATCTAAGGAAAACATTTCCAACAGCGATTTCAACTCTGACAAGCAGAAATCAACATAACTTGGCATTGATTTAAACTAAGCTAAGACTTTCATGGCAGGTACTAAGTTCCTCCTCTAATAATTTTCAATCCTTATCTAATCCTCCTTCTTTCCTTTATTATCCTCACACTTTCTCTTCCAAGACAAAAAGTTTTAGAAATGAATGTTTTCTATTCAGCTCTTGCTAGGCAACAGCTGAAACCTGTATCGAATTTTTTCTTCCTTCAGAAGTGGCAGTATTTTCTTTATCTTTGTTAATTTATACTCTTTTCTTCGTTTTTATTCGCGTTTAAACGATTGCTGTTTCTTTTTCATAATTTTAATCTCCACACAATTCGCTTTTGTCTACATCCGAAAGCTCCAATATTTCACGATTAAGATCATATAAAATACAATTTGAATCAACTTAGTATTTGCGAGAGTATAGACTGCCACTCATTTATCATCTATATTTCACACTTTCAGCTTACATCAACTAGTATTATTATTAAATTTAACTTGAAAAATAGAGTAGGTCAACGAAATCAAGTTATCAATGGAAAGTATTTTCGGTTGTTATCAACTTTTGTTTTTTTGAAATGCAAGTGCTATTTTAAGCATTTTGCTTTAAAATACATTTCTTTTTTTATTTATTTTGAACATGGCACTTTAAGGAGAAGAAAAGACAATAATTTATAAATTTTAGAAAAACCAAAGACAAAAAAGAAACAGAAAGTGTGTCATTTGAAGTGCTTGCTTTAACTCACTCAGTCTCCAACAATTTATGTTTAGACGAGAGAATACTCAAAAATTAAATTATGATGATCTCATTTCGTGAAAATAATAATCTCGAATTTATGCAATTATTCCCGCAGGAGCAGCTTTTAAAAAATTACTTCTAGATTAGGAGAAATGACATATTTTCTAATGTATCATATTGAAATGTAAAAAATATATGATTGTATGTTTATTAATATTGTTGCAAGAACAAGAAATAGAAAGATAATTGATACTTACATATTTATGCTACTATCCTTAGAGAAAATGACTAAGATATTAGATTTTCTTCATGCCTAAATCAAATGAACAGATAATTCAAGACGGAATCTCCACACTTGAAAAATCTGACATAAGATAAAAATATTTAATATTTCAGTCAGAAGATTCAAACAAAGAGACTGGAGAATTAGAACGCTGAAAGAAATTATTCTTTTAATCCATTATTCTAATAATTAAAAAGATTACTGATTTGTTGGTTCTTTTTTCATTTTTTTTTCAATTAAGTTCTCTCTTTTTTTAAGTATCTGTTCTCTTATCAAAATATCAAAGAGTGTCCAATTGGATCTGAAATGAAACCATCAAAAAGTTCTGACATTTTTGAATGCATTTAAGAAGAAGAAGAAGAAAGTGAGCTAGGCTTCACAAATGAAATACTAATTCATAAAAAGAAATAATTGATATTTTATCAAATCTAATAATGAAAGCTGTTCTCAAAGGAGTATTCATGCAAATATTTTTGTTCTAACTCGCTGTTATTCTGAGCAAGGCAAGTTAAACCAGCTCATAATAACAAAGACATCTCAACAAAAAGTGTTAAGCTTCCAATTACTGTTTTGCTTTGATTATTGAAGCTAATTCCTTCAATACTTAATTGAAAGGTTTCAAATGGAACTGTAAATAACCTTATTAAGTTCCATCTATTACAACTATTGATCTACTTGATCGCAATGGAAATCCACTCTTCTTTCTTGAACCTGCCATTAACCAACAGTCAATTTAACAACTCCTACTACAATTCTCTTAAATATTCGAAGAATTAGAGGAAAACTTTAAAGTTAAACCTCTAGTTTTCGTAAAAGCAACTGGAGATTTGCGAGCAGAGAATTCAGAGAAATTAACAAATATCTTATCAGAATTAAGGACATTAATTAAGGGTCAGGAAGATTATATATTATTGGAGGATTCTTGGGTTGGACTACTTTCGGAGGAAGAAGAAGACAGATTTCTTTGGTTATCTGCAAATTACGCTAATGGAGGATTTTCAGATTCATCTGGTAAATCTAACAATTCGATGATTTTAATCGAAATAAATGAAAAATATGAGAAGACTATCTGGGATACTGACAGAGTAAATAACCAAGAATCTACTAATTCATCTGGTGTCAGCAGCACAGATGAAGGGATATTAACTAAGATTCTAGTCAGCCACTAGAGAATAGACTAAGGCACTGCTTCATTATTAGAATAAGTAAATTTGATTATTTGGGTTTTCTTCAGAAGCAAAATTACAAGATCAAGAACCAACACAGTTTTTATTGTTTAAACTTTACACTCAAATAGATGATTGATCTGCTTGGTCAAATTACAGAGAAAGCCTATTGCTTTAGGAGAATTGATGCAGTCGAGAGTAAATATCTCTACAATTCAACTTCAGGTAAAGATTTCAAATGTTTTGGGGCAAGAGAGAGAGAAAAAGAGAGAGCTTTGCAGTACTTGAATCGAATTATTAATTTGTTTGCTTTTTTCTCTTTCATAATTAGGAATTGATTTAGAGTTCAGAGGAGATTTCAATGGGACTGAATGTATAAATTAGATTTTAGGCCTCATTGAGTTAGATGGTCTTGAGAAGGTAGGGAGGGATGAAGTGATAGGGTTAGCATTTTTTGTTGGTTTGCCTTTTTTTCTTATGAATTTAAAACATTTTAATTATTCTAAATTTTTAGATATAATAGGACACAGATGTTACTATTATTGGACCAACCATACCAATCTTATCATAATTCTTCATAGATAAAAACAACAACTTAGATGGAAATATTACCGTCAAATAATTCCTCTAGATTATCATTGAAAACTGCTAAAAATCTCTTTCAGTTATCAACAATAACAACACTCATTTCTTCAAGGACGAAACATGTTTATTTGGCTTATACATCTCTACACTCTTGATTGAAGGGCACAATGCTTCAACCAGCATCCTTCATCTATCAGGAAAAATCAATAATTTGCCAATTACTCCAGGACTTGGCTCGTTGCTAACCGACCTATAGAAAATCCCTTAGGAAACCTTATTTTCTCTTAATTACCCGTAAAAAGAAGCAAATACTTAGATATTGCTTTCCCTAAACATAATTCTCTCAGTCATTTCAATTGCTTTCTTAATTGGGATTTGAAGACAAAAAAGGAATGCTCTTTTTAAAGTTAAAATACTCCTCCATTTTTTGTGTTTCCAATAAATTATTTCTTTGTGTTTTTAAGCTGCTTTTTATGTTATTTTGAATTTAGTTTACCTTTCTCTAAAATATTTTTCATTTAATGATAAAAAACAGACAGAAATTATTTCTTTCTTGATACTTTGAAAATATGAACAGGAATATGAAGAGATTTCTTAGTTTAACAGGATCAAGGAATAATCATTATTCTTCATGCTTATGAATAATCTTATCAATATCTTAATGAAAAAAGAAAGTTCAATTGTGTGTGTGTGTGGCTCAGAAGTAAAAGATAAAAAGATAGATATTTATCTGATTTTCTTACTTTCAAAGTGGTAAAAATAATAATTTCTAATCTAATTTACGAGCTTTAGAAAGAACATGAGCACTTCAGATCCATAAGAAGAACAGGAAATTCATACCTAAGCAGGAGGAAATATTCAAGATGACAATGAAGATATGTTTGTAGATTCAAGTTTACCTGTTTCTAGCGTAATAGCGTCCAGCAATAACGAAAATGTTTGGTAGTTTGGGGTAGTTCAAGGTTTGCCAACTGGAAATGGATAAGAAGGATTAGAGAATGAAATGAAGAAGACAAACTTAGAGGAATAAGCTAGCAGCGAGGATATATTTGGGGAATTAACCACTCCAAATACTTAGAAAATAGAAGAAGAAATTGTAGCTAAAATAACCAGCAGTGATGCGACAGAAAAAGATGATCAATAGACAAAAAAATATGGTGATAAAGAAGAACATTCTACAAGAGAGTACATCTCAGCGGAAAGTCTAAGAGAATCAGAAGAGCATTAAGGCTCCTAGGAAACAGAGATAAAGAGTGATGGATCATAGAATAAATACGTTAAACAAGATAGTAAGGGTAAAATTTTGCCAAAAGAATTCTTTAGACATGGTAATATGTAAATCTATTGTAAATAATTTACAGGATAAGTAGAAGGAGGTGAAGAAACTCAAGGAGAGCAATAAACAGAGGAGAATCTTAAGGAAAATAATATTCATTCGCTTTAACAGGAGAATTAACAAAAAGTAGATAAAGAACAAGAAGAAGAAATAATATCCGAACCAATTGAAAACACATTCAACAACAGCAATGAAAAAGCTAAGGACACTGAAAACTAATTAGCTGATTAAGATCCCCATCATGCTTAAGAATTTGATGGAGATAATGACAATGACGATGGTTTTGGAGACTTTCATAAGAACTAAAAAACTGTAGAAGAGAATAATACGAAACTAGAAAATGATATTGTTAACCATAAAAGCAATAATGAAGAAGATGATGGTTTCGATGATTTTGGGGATTTTGCAGTCACAACAAATGAAGATTAGAACAAATTATAAGAATCGAAGGAGGGATTCGAAGATAAGAACAACACCAATAATGACTGTAGTGAGGATAAAACTGTAACGGAAGAATTGAAAGAGGATAATTATGCTCATGAATAGGCAATCGGAATAGAAGAAGTAATTTCGTAACTTCAAAGAAAAGGGAAAATTGTGTCATTACACCTCATTTATTTGGACTTAAATTATTGTATTAGTTGAAATTTTAAAAGCCATAATGTGCGTTTGTTTTTTGGTCCTTTATTAAAAAAGTAAGATGACGATATTGAGGAGCTTTGCAGAAATCTAAGTGATTCGTTCATCGGAAGTCAAGCACCTTTGAATACATTTCCAAAGCGTTTGGATATCAATTAGCAAAACTAGCTTTCAAATGGACCCTAATAACCAGGAAATTCATTTAACTGGTAAAAATTAAACAATCTTTGAGTATTATTTGGGAGATATTTTCATGTTTCGTTCTTTTCTCCACTTACATGGTTATTTTCGACACAAAACAATAGGATTAAAGCAAAGTATTCTAAACTAGTCGAAAATCAGGCTCCACATAACTTAGAATTTTCCTTATTTGTACAAACACTGCTACTCCCAAAAGCTATCAATCAACCACTGACGGCAGCAGACGCTTAAAATGATACTACCCAAGCTACTACTCCAACTTATGTAGTAGCCAAACCTGAAGAGATTAGTTGTAAAATTATTGTTGTGCACTTTTCATAAAATAGGTTGAATTTGTTTGTTTTGGTTACTATTAAAGCAGGCTCTGAAATGTAAGATGCTAGTAAACATCCTGAGTTAGATATTCTCACTATCACATTGGACATTTGGAATCAGTCAGCAATCAAATCATTGTAAAATTAAAATACATTCTGCATTCATTTTACAATAAAATTAATATTGCATTTCACTTTGAAAACAGTTACAATACGTTTTTTCTTAATTATTGAATCTAATCTATTCTATGACAACAAATATTTCTATTGTTTTATAAGATTGCACACCAGCCTACGTATCAAAGATCATTTCCTTTTACACTCTGATGGAGAAGACGTTGAAATTGATAGTGGGTTTTAGGGAGACGAATTTAGTGAAGAAGATAAAAAATACACCTGTTTAATCAATAAAATTGACAGATTTCATCGAAGAAACAGCTCAAAAGCCACAGAAACACTGTAATCAAGCTTAGTTTTTGTTAAGGAAAAATCTTATGGTTTTTTGATGTTTTTTGTTTTAATTTCCAAAAAAGAATTTGATTATGAGAAGAGAGATGATGAACAGTTCAATTCCTATTGAATTCTACTGCTTGTAAAAAATTAATACAGATAACTTCCAAAGTGTAGAGATAACAAGGAATAGTTTCAAACACTCTTCGATAGCATACTATCAGAAATGCGAAACAACTAATCTGGCTGATTAATGGCTGGAAAACATTGAATACAAGTTAATGTTGTACTAAGATTATTCATTGTAGTTACTTTCATGCTTTTATGAGTTGTTATGGAGATATAGTTAGTCTGCCTAGTTACAAAAAATTAGTATTTTGATTCACTTAAAATAGAAGGAAGGTAGAGAAAAAAAGAAAGGCTAATAATGTTATCATTCATTTCTGTTGGCTCCAAATGCAATTTCCTGAAAACATTCGAAAAATTAGATGAGTGCAAGAAATATCTAAACAGTTATTTTAAATAAATACGCTTTGTTAATAAAAATGAATTTTTAGTTAAGATTGGTTTTTGTTCATTTCTGATTTATCTATCATACTGAAAGAGGTGATTAAATTGGATTCAGATCGAGAAAGGAAGATTATAATTAGATAAAAGGTATTAATTAATGAACAAAGTCAAAGATACAACTTGATAGCATTATTATAATAATGTTCCATAACAAATATCCCTCTGTTTCGCTTTTTAATTTCCCTCCTCCTTAACAGACAGCTCACAATTCATCTGTGAGGTGTCTATGAACTGTAACTAAATATAATTAATTAATTTGAAAGATTTAGATAATAAGAAAAAAAGATATTTTTTGTGGGGGAGGATATAACCTGCATCTGGATGTAAGAATAATCTTTTTCAGCAATAGAATGATCACTCTCTAATTCAATTTCTTCTGAAAACCCCCCTTAAATTCGATACCCATCCTTGGAAAATCATGAAACAAATATTCAAAATAAAGATTTCATTATCGAAATAATCAAATTAAGCTTACTAATAATACTTTGAGAATCTATGCAGCCCTTATTAGAATCATAGGTAACGATGCTTCATATGCTAAATCACATTTTTCTGAGAAGATTTGTTATTTGAATTAGAATTCCTTCGTTGATGTGCAAGATTTGCTAAAAGGACATGGACTCGCTCCTGTTGATCTAGGCATGCTCATGGATAATGGAGGAGGGATGATTAAAGACAAGAATTTCATTCAAAATAACCCTCTCAGGTATCATAAGAATTTGAGTTATTATTTACATATTCTTTTGCTAGTGATTTTCAGCTTAGACCATCTACCAATAGTGGATAGCAAACATATCCAGATAATATACCTCCATATCAAGCATTTGGAGGCAACAATGCTGATAATCAACTTCCTAATTACAACATTAGCAATAAAACTCCTCCATACTCTTAGACAGAAAATAATCAATTCTTGCATAACAATCCTCCTATTGACCCAAACAGCAAGAATCCTTACAATTACTATCCCCAGGATAATTTTACAGCTGGCAATAATAATAAAGATCAAAGCAGAGAAGGCAATTACAAATAATTAGATAATTTAGTAAACACTCCATTTGATTTACCTCAGTACAAACCGATAGATGATCCAGTGGTCGATGTGAATTAGTATAAACCTGTTACCACCAATTTGGCATAAAATGTTACATAAGAATTTTAACAAAAAAATGATGGAATTATTATGAATCCAGGAGGAAATAATAAACAATTTAATGCTGCAAACGATAAAAGTGCTGCTCCTGGTAATAATTATCCACTAAATAATCAGAATTCCAAAGAATCATTCGTTTCAAGCCTGTCTGCTACGCCTAGTTATGTTTCGTCTTTGCTATTTGGAACTAATTATTAACCTATTCCTTCTTATGTATCGTCTACTTATAACTTTTCTTCAGGGAACAACTATCCTCCTTTAAATAATCCCAGTACATATTAACCTACTAATATTCCTTCGGCTTTAAATCCAAACCCATCTTCAGAAACAAAGCCTGCAGCTTAGATTTCAAATTCCAATCCTGTAGCATCTAATCCTAATTAGCAGATGGCAGAATTTCTTCGTTCTCAAACATAGAAGGAGTTGACTCCATCTCCTTTTATGTCATAATCGATTAGTTATGCTTCTCAGCATCCTCCTAAATCACAAAACGTTAGAATGTAATTATTGAGATCTCAGACTTCTCCATTTTTAGCTACTGAGTTTGAATCCTTTTCTTCTTTAGAATAACCGAAATTAGATGAAAAATACAATAAAGCACTACAATAATGTGTTCAATCAACCAAAGAGTTTGTAGACATTGAATTCCCAGCGAATGAAAACAGTGTAGCAACGTATGCTAATCTCGATGAATATCAAGGTCTTAAGAAATGGTTACGTCCAAGAGAAATCTACGGTTCTGATGAATTTGAACTTTATTATCGATTCATAGAACCCAGTGATATCTAGCAAGGAAATCTAGGTGATTGTGCGTTTTTATCAGCCATTTCTGCGTTGGCAATGTATCCAAAGGCGATCAAGAAATTATTCATAAACAAGAAGAAGAGTGAATATGGATTGTATGGGCTGAACATTATCTGGAAGGGTGTTTAGACTGAAGTTATTGTCGATGACTTTATCCCTGTAGATTTCTAAAATCGACCGTATTTTCACTAATCCAAGGAAAAAGAACTTTGGGCGTTTTTGCTTGAAAAAGCTTGGGCTAAATTGCATTCACGGTATCATTGTTTAAGTGGGTAGCTGACAAAGGAATGCCTACATGATTTAACTGGAGCACCTGTAAGGAATTACAATCCTCAACGAGCAAATGAACTTGAACTTTGGACGAAATTATTCAATGCGAAAAATAAAAATAACTTCATTGTTACGGCAGGCACTAATGGAGAAGACACAGGGGATAATAACGACCCACTTAAGAAGAAAGGATTAGTTAGTGGACATGCTTACTCGATTATTGGAGTTTTCGAAATTGAGTCTATAAAATTAGGTTAGCCAGTCAAGGAATAACTCATTAAACTCAGAAATCCATGGGGAAGTTTCGGTAACAAAAAACAACAACAACAACAAATAAATCAAAAACAACCATGAATAAATAGCTCCCTATCTTTCTTACTCATTACAAACACAAACGTTGCCTTCTTGATTGTTAAAATAGAATGGAATTAGACATTTTCGGATAAATCCGATGCATGGAAGAATGTCAGACAAAGCACATAGCTCAGAATTGACAAAAGAGATGAAGATGATGGTATTTTCTTCATGCCTTTTTATAGATTTAGAGAGCATTTCGATACTGTTGACATATGCTACCTCCTTGATGGATACAACTATTTCGGAGTGAAGTACAGACTCTTTTTCTTACAACAAAATGAAGAAAAAATGAGTTTTGATTTGTTTTTTGTTTAGGTGCCGATCGAAATATGATTAATTCAAATATTTTAGAGTCGAAGTGCAACAAGAATCAGATTGCTTTTTCTTTGTAAGCTAATTGAGTCTTCGTGCTTTCGATGAGGACTATTAGTTTAACGATCCAAAGGAAAAAGGCCATTACTCTGAAACGAAATTCTGTATTGGAGATTCTTCTGGGAAAATCATATTAAAAATTAAAGGCAAAAGAAGAGAGTTATTCTCGCCAAAATACTTAGATAACGAAAGCAGAGAGAAATTCTAACCAGGGATTTATTACGCTTTCGTTTTAGTCTAATGGTAGAGATATGCTACACATAGTTTTGGATTTGGCGCTTATGCAAAAAGTGTAGCAATCCAAGAACTCACAGATCCAAATGATGCCAAACCAATTTTAGAATTCTCAAAGATAATGGCAGCAGATCAAAGCTATGATCCTGACATTGAAGCAGTTTACGGGAGAGTCTGAAAAAGAAATGACGAGAGAATAGATTAAGAAAAACAAGAAAATTAACTAATTTAGGTAAAAGAAAATGAAAATTGTTTTCGTTTTCTCAATTTCATGTGCTGTGTTATCAAACATAAAAAGAATTTATGCAATTATGCTAGTGCATTTGTCTCAAATTCGCTTTAGTTACACAATGTAAGATTGTAATGTAAGGATAATAAACAATATGAATTGTTATGTCTTTTTGGAAAATACTCTCCTTTCTTCGAGATAATAATATATTACAAGGATCCATAAAACACCACATGTGATTGTTTCCATTCTTTTTATGGTGATATTTGTTTTCATTGAGGATATCGATCTTCAAAGAGATTACCATTTATTTTATTATTTATTAAGAAATTCACCCATTTTTATGAATCAGTTTTCCAATACAAAGAGTCTTGAGTCTGTCTTACGCTCTAATGGAATGCCGTAATGCTTCAAAATCTTCAGTCGCATCGATTCCAGCTTTTGCTAATAAAAATTTTGATCCGCCTGGATGACTATGATGGTAGTGAGTAATGTCAAATACATATCCTTTGATTATGATCCAAGCATCGTTACTTTCCTTGTGCTGTGCAACTTCTTCCTCAGTATATTCTTTAAGTGATTTTGCAGTATCTGCAATTGATTTGTCGATTGGTTTTGTTAAAGCTTGAGGGCTTAAGAAGGTTTATGTTTCTTTGCTTGTTCCATTTTAACCCATTGTAAAGAATGTGTTTTGTAAATCCCAATTTATCTACAAAATTTTAACAAAGCTTGGTATTTTTTCTGGATCAAGAGTTCTCAAATCCCTATTAGATCTTCCCCCAACATAGCCAAAACCAATCCAGATATTCTGGCACCCTTCTCAAATCGCATTAGAATTTAGTTTACTCTAACAATCCTTTATTAATGATAAATTTCCCGAGAATTACTACAAATAAGGAAAGGTTATTGCTATAAATATTCATAGTTTTATTAATTTTTCCTTAAATATTTTCAACGCATTTCTACTGATCTCATATTTTTTCCTCCTTTTACAGTAATATTTTAAAAATATCAAATCCTAACTCGAAGTATATAAATATTTAAAGTTTTGCATTATGCTATGTTTTTCTGTGTGGCAAGTCTTTTATTCTCTTATCCAACCAATTGAAAATCTTCTATGAAATCGATTTAAAAACATTTCCCTAACAAACACACACACACACAAACACCAGTTGATTTATTTAAAAATAACTGAAAATATTCTCTTTGTCCCTTTTCATGCTGCTGTCGGAGGAGGAGGGGGCTCGATGACATAATAATCGTCTTGTGCTGGTTGATTGTTGGAGACTTGATCTACAGTTGATAAAAGTTTATTATGCGAATCCTTGAGTAAGTCGTTTACATCCTTCATCTGAATTTTCAAAAAACAAACATCAGCACAAATATTCCCCAGACTTTGAATCTTACTGATTTTATTTTTGAGTTATTTATTGCTTACATTATCGATAACTTCAAGATGAAGATGCTCTATTTCCACATCTTCTTTTTGTTATACCGACCATGTTCTTTTGACAGGAAACCAGCTGAGATCGTTATCATCTATTTTAGACCTCACATAAGATTCATCACCGTTGTATTCCGTTTCTTCTTTGAATTCTAAGTATGCTCGATAATACACGTAGTTCCACATGAAATGTTCTCTCTTAGCATTTTCAAAAAAACGCAGTTAAAGTTTTTACCGCAATTTAAATGTACAAACGGCTACCTTGATGTGATAAGCGAACCCTTTGATTTCCTAAGCTTTGTCAAGGACTTCACGCGATATTCCACATACAAAGCAATAATATTTTTCATCTATGTCTCGAAATTACACTTCATCCTTCAAAGATCGAAATTTATCGACGATAATACCTGTTTTAGATCATTAATAAATCGCTCTCTTGAAGGAAAACATAATTTAAAAGAAATCTTTCTTAACTCGAGTTGCTTATTAATGAAAAAATCAACTGAATATTGAAGCAACCATATCTCTTACCTTTGAGGATATTAATGAGAATGAAGAGAAGTACAATATTATTAATATTATCGAAGATGAATCGCTTAAAATATATTGATGTGTAGTATTCTAAGGTTCCTTTGAAAACTACTGTCTTCGCTGTAGCATTTTAATCTTCGATATAATATGCTAGACTTCTAGGTTCTTTCATTAACGATCCAACACCGCCATTCTGCTTGAATGTCCAATCAAAGACTGTAAGACAACATCGCCATAACGAAGAGCAGCGGTCATCTGTAAAATGGTCGTTAAAACTAATGTACGCAACCATTCCAAAGTAGTACTACAAGATAATAAAAAGCACCAAGAGCAGCATGATTTCACTCTTCGGTCGCCATATCGCATTCACAACATTCTTTAATTACTTCGAGCGCAGCAAATCAGTCATGCAGCCTAGGGGATATTGTATGAAATTTGTAAACAAAAACATATATGAAATTATCCATTTGTATGTACCAACAAAGATGAATGGATGGACTGTTAAACCGAAAACGCAGATCATCATATTGAAGACATAATAGATGATTTCATAGTCTTGCATCATGATCATAACAGATTTCAAGGCATTCACTACGAACAGCAAGAGTTTATTAAAGATTCCAAATGCGTGCGTAGTCAATGCACCGACGAGCTAAAGTGGCATTGCTCCTTCGTCTTTCTTTTCTAGTTTCTTTTTGTTTTTCTTTTTGCTCCTGTAGAGTTTGTAGTATTTCTCCCAGAGATTCCCTATGAGAATTGGAGCTTTCTTCATTAAGAAAACTGCCACAACGATAGAATAAAACACGATGTTTATGATACCTAAGATCATAATATACGCTTCAGTGTCTAGGAAAGAAAAAAATATGTAAGAATAAGATACATTCATTTGTTTTCTTCTGGATATTTTCCTTGTTTTACCAGTTTGATCTTTCATGTAAAACAGCCTAGGATCATAGAGCCTTCCTCTGTTGTATGTACTTTTCGTGAGTTTTTGTTCAACTGTGACGTAGAATTCTGAATATGAGAAGAGCACGATAATGTTCAGCAGACATGCTATGTAGAACGCGAAATGCTCCCATTTCTTGATATTTCTTGCTACATAACCTAGCATCTTATATTTATCAAACATAAGTCTAAGTCTTTCTTCGTGTTTCATGACTTTCGTCATCCTATACGATTGAGTCATCAGCGAGGAGAGTTTCGTCTTTGTTGAAGTTCTCTTGACATTCTCCCTGAAGCCTACATTGATTTCGTTCGGCATCATCTTGCAGAAAGGTAAAATTGGGAAATATACAAACTGCAGCTATCCTTCTCTAACGATCTCGATTCGACCTACTTATTCCTGAAAAAACTTAATGGCTGCTTTTCGTTTCTCCTTCTTTTCAAGTGCCTCTAGCTTTTTCTTATCTTGCTCATCTTCTTTCGCACCAAGGAGCGTTTTCTTGTAAATATCCTTGAGAGCGCCTACACCCAATCCTAAGAAAGCCGTGCCAACTTTCGATAAGTCAAAAAGAATGTTGTTCTTGAGTAAACCAGCTAGTCCTTGATCTTCCTCTGGGTTAGCGAATTCATCGATGTACTCTTGGATTTCGCTGTCTTCTTCATCGTCAACGACTTTTTTGTTCTCCAGGAAAAGATTCACGAGCACATATAAATTGAATCCATTTTCAATGATCAGCTCAGAATATTCCTCTGGTTTTGTTTCATCGATGTCATCATCTGCTCTATTGAACAGTGTAGCTACGTAGTCTTTCTCGTATTTCTAATATAATTCGTAGATTCTCGCGAGATTATCAGTGAGCACAGTCAACGGGATAGTCCGCATAATCTTCGTTACAAATTCACGGTTATGAATATTGCACTCCAAAAGACTCACGATCGTGATGAGACATTTGTGTTTCAGCCTAGCGAGTTTTCCAGCATGCAAAGTGCCTGGTTTGAGCAGTTCAATTTCTTCTTTTGATGCTCCTAAAAGCATCAAAGAACAATAAATTGAAACGACCCTTTTTATTGATTTTCTTTTAATCAAGTTAATGTGCAAATCAAAAAGTTTTAAAATCTTTTTCTTACTTTTCTTGAGTGGCTCTTCTTCTTCTTCATCTACGATGATATCTATCTCATCTAGTTTCTCTATCCCCTACGAATTCGTTTGTTTATTCAGCGCAAACGAAACTTCATTGATATTATTGTTGTTGTTAATATTTTTTGTGCTGAGAATTTTCTTCGGCGATGCCAAGCTAATCGAGTTAGATTTCCTTTACTAAGGTGTGTTTTCAATACTTGCCTTAGCAGTTTGCTTAGATATAGCTTCTAAATCCAAAATCTTAGGATCGCTATTCAGAACTAGCACTGTGTAATCCAGAAACTTCGAGTTCAAAATTTATAATTAGTTTTCTTTGCAAGGACCTTAGATGAATTCCGTCAGCGTGTCAAAACACTGCACGACTGCATTAAAGTTATCATTGTGTATTTTGTATGTTCCAAGGAGTTTTACAATTAACGATACGAAATCATATGATTTTTTGTTGTTCGCTTGAGTCTTCATGTACTACTGCAGATCTTGGTTATGTCCTTCGCAGAACAACTAAAGCAATCTCAGAATCTTTTAGACAACCTTATTAGCTTTAAACCTTGCTACGTGAAATTACCCCGTAGCTTCTTAGAGAATCTAATCAGTAATAATCGTATTAATTCTGTAGAAAAATTGTTCTGAAAGATTGTTTGTCAAGAAAAATTCATAGATTGTCTTTTAGACTTGCTGATTTCCTCCATCAAGGATGAGCACAACGAATTTGAGAATGTAATAGAGCATCTCATAGTCTTTGTTTCCAGAGTTATCCGCAATGAGCAATAAAATTATCTTCGTTGCAGACAATCTGTTCAGCATGCACTAGCGGTTTATCTTAGTTTACTCATCTTCCTCATCATCTAATTGCAGTAGCTTCGACAGGCTCTTTATTGCGAAAATCAAATCTGTTTTGTCGGAATGATTCACCTACCAGAACTCAATGTAATCTATGTTTTTCAAAAAAATGAAATAAATAAAATGTTAAGTAATTCAGTAAAATGCCATTTTTCTCTTCATCTCTCCCTCTCTTTTTCCTACCTAGTGTCTTTGAAATCATGTCCTCTAGATTAAGCAGCACATCTTTTTAGTTGTCATTCAAGCTAACCATGAAAATATGCGAGACAATTAAATAATTATCTGATAGTATATTCTCCTCTTCCTTCAGTTCTTTTTTAATATCTTCGTCTTCCTTGAACTTCATCTTCACGAAATCCCAGTTTTCCTAAATTATCTGCACTTAAGACTCGTCTTTCTTTAAGGCATTATCGATTCTCCCGAATTTATTAAACTTTTCCTTGCTGTCCGCTCTCTTACTGTGGAATTTATCGACTTCGTCTTCCATGCTGGAGATTTTACTCTTTTCCACAGGATGTAAGGGATCAGTTTCATTTACAATAGAATCGATTCTGCCGCGAATGCGGGGAGTGCTTATAAGTGAACTCCCTAGACTTTTATTATTGGTAAATAACGGGTTATTGTTGATATGTCCGAAAATACTTTTTTTCTAGCCTTTCAGTTATTCTTCGGGAATCGTAGCGTTCTCAGTGTCAATAAGCTATGTATTAGTATTTATATTATTTCCTCTGTTTTACTAGCTTTGAATGGTCTACTTGCTGTTCGCTGTGAACATTTAGAAAGATCCACCACCAGGTCTGGAGAAAATAGAAGATTAGCTATCAAAATAACTTTCTTTAGGCCGCTCAGCCTCAAAATCAGATTCGGCAATAACTTAACTATTATTATTGTCTTCTTCAAGGTCTCTCTTAGGTAAATTCAGCGATTTAGGGATTGGCACAGAGCAGAATGTGCTCAATTTGCTGAGGTTTCTGAATCGTGTTCCTTTTGTGAAAATCATTTCGTATTCACGGTTAAACCTATGATAATTTCCAAAACAAAATGAAATTAAAAATTCGAACGGAAAAGTAAAAAATCAATAATTGCAGTTGTAGTTGTTTTTCTTCTTCTTACACTTCGACTTATCTGATATATTCAGTTGCGAATAATGATAATGATTTCTTAGATTGAGCCAGAATATCCGAGGATTCTGTCATAGAAAGGGAGAGGTTCTTCAAGAAGAGTTCAAAGTAGATATTCACAAGTGGTATGACTCTTTCAATCAAGGTGATTTGGTATTTGATAGGGAAAAGATTTGTTTCTTTGAGTCGGTCTGTGATCAGCTGTATAAATTAAAGAAACGATTTGTTTCCTTTGAGATTCGTTTCCAGATAATCCTTTTGACTTTTACTGAAATAGAACAATAAGATTTTTAAGATTTTTCTCTATTTTTTGTATGAAAACGCTACAAGATGCTGCTTATCTTTGGACCGCTCCTAAGAAATACTCTAAGTCTAAACAACGATTAACTCCTTAAGTAAATCTTCGGGAGTTATATTCTTATTCATTTTAGAAATCATCGTCAATTCACTCTCTTTATTCAATCCCTTAGCCATCAACTAATACAAATAACGCAACAAACAATTAAGATTTAAAATTGAAAAGGGATTTAAATGTTCGTTTGGTGTTTTTTACTTTGATGAAATGGTCTTTATACACAGCAATGTCTGGTGGTTCTGAGAAAAACTAATATTAATTATCATTTCTTCGAACTCTATTTCCTTCTTGCTCACTTAAGAAGGGCTGTTTAGTTTCAAAGAAATAATAAGCAATGAATAATATGGGAAACTACTTGATTGATTCTAACTCTATTTGATTTTGAAAATGCTACTATCTTCCCATTACATTGATCTTTTTGAAGAGTCTATCATCAAATAGTATCTTAAGAACTTCCGAGAGAATAATGAAGCTTTATTTATCTCCTTTCGGGAGGGTATTTCGTGTGATCAGATCGAACAAATGCAAGAATTTACTGTATCTTCCATGAATGACAATGTATTCAGCAATATCCTTGAAATCCTGCACATTCAGCTGCTAACAGAGCTACATGTTGTTAGTGATGATCTCATACAGCAGTGGAATCTACCCGAAGTTATACATGTTTAGTTTGACCATGTGGCAGAACACAGAGGAAAACAAAAATCTGCAAGAAAAAAGGAAGAAAAAAAGATATTCATGAGAAGAAAAAAGTTTAGTTCTAAGAATGAATAAATTATTTCAGCAAAATTGTTCGTTACTTTTGACTTTCGGGATTGTTTCTGCACAGCAGAGCGAGTATATCGCAAGAAGTCGTTAAAGTTGTGAGAATGTGATCTAATGAACCGTTCTTTGACGCTGCATAATCGTAGAAAACTTCTTTGTTGCTGTGAAAAAGCAGAACGCCTCTTTCAATAAGAATCACAAGTAGCTCATCGCCTCCAAGATGCTTGAAGACACGTTGCGTTATTAGCATTGCTGCTTGGCTGTTCAGAAAAAGAAAATTAAGAGAACAAATTTAAAAATTCTTTGTTTAAATTGATTATTTTCTTTTCTGATGATGCTGCTTTTTAGCCATTTATCTGTTTATTTGCTTACGCTTTTTCTTAGCCTGGCTAGTTTTCCAAAGTTAGTTCATGAGCGATCTAACGAAGGATGTCGATTGTCGAGGAGACTTTCGATTAGTTACTTGGTTCAATAGCAATTCGGAGCCATATTTAACTATTCTAAGTGAGATTTCGTAGTCTACTAACAAGCGAACTCAATGATCGATACATTCTCTTACTTTCTGGAGTCAGTAGCAGCTCTAATGTATCAATATTTGAAATAAATTCATGTTTTTATCTGCAAGTTCGTCGAATTAACTTCATGATCTCATTGCTTAGGCCTGAATTCTCCGCAAAGTAAAAACTTAGTAGCAGCGTTTCTAAGAAAGATCTTTCAAGAATGTCATCAAATTATCTAGGTGGTGCAGATATTGTCGTGTAGTTAACAAACTATGTTAGTTTTATCAGCAAAGAAAAACAATTTTAGTTAATACAATTTGTCTAAATACTAAACAATAAACTGCATAACTAATATTTCTAAACTTTACTTATTCTGAAGGATAGAATTCATTGCCCACATCAAGCGGATCAGGTGGTAAAAGTGACGAAAGTAGCTTGGTTGTTGCAGCGTTTCGCGATCTGATCGTAGGAAAGTTTTATTTGAAAAACGAAATTGTGTTGTCAAGAAAAAAATCCTATTGTGCATTCAGCAACTCATGGAAAATTTAGCAGATTTAGATTTTTATTTCGGTCTCATAATCTTCCTCGTTGTCTTTTTTGAGTTCTGCTTTGGATAGGTAAGTCTTGTTGGTGTGTTTCAGCAGCACCTTCTTCAGTCCTTAGACTTTCTTGAATAGCGGATCGCTGATGATATCTGACCCGATATTTAGAGAAATTAATGTCTTTTTCTTGCCATTATTTTTAGTGTCCTTATCATTTGCCTCAGAAAAGTCAAATAGATTCTTGACTCCATCAAATCCTTACCCGATTAAGTCCATGCCTACAGTAAATAATGAGGTTATTGACAATTAAAACCATGAAATCTTGTATGAATAAGAAAATGTCAAACAAAAGTCTTTACCATTGCTAACAAGCTTCAACCCAAGGGACTCCTTATTCTTTTTTGTTTCCTCTGAACGTCTGATAATTTTAAGCTATTGCAGTGTTTCTACGTAGAATTAATCATATTCTAGAATCTTTGCGCATATTTCAACTAATTTTTCGATTTCTCTCTTTGGTTTTGGCTCCTCCTTTTTCTTCAAAATGACATTGACTAGTTTCGATTACAGAAAAGTCTTTGCAGATTGTTTCTTCGATTAGATTATGCTCGTTGCATTTAAATTCAGCTTTACGTCTTCCCCAGGCAATTCGTCTTCTTCAACTTCGAAGATTCCAAATTTCAACATCATTTTTAGGGTCTTAACTGCCTCCAAAGTCATAACATTAAATATCTTTTCTTCTGTTTCCCTTGAGACATTATTCAACAGGGACTCCTTTTCTAGCAAGATATTTAGCATGTCCGTCTTTAATTATTTTAGGCTTTTTCTTTCATTTCTATTCTCATACTCTGGTGTGTCATCTTTTTCTTTTTTAAATACAGATTCTTTGATTTCCAGCTTTGCAAAATTAGTTTCATTGTTCAAAAAACCTAGATTATTGTTATTATTATATCCATTGTTCACTGATTTTGTCCATTACGAGAGTTATATCTAAGGTGGCATTTCCACTACTGCTGGAGAACTCTATTGTTTTGAAGAGAAAATTGCAGTTGGCAATCTTCTTCTGTCGAACAATGAGAAATCTTATGCCATGTTGATTTCAAAATCCTATTCGATTAATCTGACGAAATTAGGCTGTATTGCTATTGTCCTAGGTTCTTTATCTAAATAAATATAGTGGACGAGCTTGAGAAATGCAGCCTTGAAGTCATTCTCGAAAAGCTTGCTGTTCAAGAGCTCAATCAGCGTCTACAAAGGAAAAATCTTCTGAAAGAAATTACAACAATTGTAATTTCTGTTAGCGCAAAGATTCGCGAATAAATTTAATTAATTCATTAAGAACACAGAATTCTTGCTGGAATGCACTCTTGTATTTGATTCTAAAGGTGAATTCACTCCTTCCTCGGCGATTATTTCCTCGTCTTCTTCTTGAATTTAAAATTAGCCTAGATGAAGAAATTCCGCTATTGAAGTGCAGTTTTATCCAACTTGAATTCCTAGCGTACCATCTGGGAGGAGGAGAAGCTAAAACAACGGAGACTGTGATCTAAGATTGCTTTGTAAGTTCCCAGAGTTCAAATTGTTGCTGTTAGAGTTACTTCTATTAATGTTACTTGCGTAGGGAATTACTAAAGCGTTGAAGATTTGCTCTTGATTTGTGAAAATAGCGGTTTCAAAGAATTTACAAAAAGAAGCTAGAAGCTTCAGGATGTAGCTATTTCGATCGGCAGCATAAGTGTGAAGGACATTGATTATCTGCAGTAAATGAGTCTCTTTTTCTTCAAAATTATTGCTGCCATTTTTGATTTCATTCTAGCTAGGAAGGTTATTGTTGTTATTGCTTACTGTTCGCACTAGCTACTTGTGATTAGGAATTGTGTAAATCGGAAGAGACAGTGCATATTTTATTGGCTTGTTCGATTTGAAAAACCGCATTAAGCTTTCGCAGACAATCTCATGGGTACCAATTTATTTTTAAAACTCTCCCATGAATTTGAAGAGGTACTCTTGATTTGCCTTATTGTCAAAACAAGAATTTTGAAATATCTTATAGACTATCACACACAAGCTAAATTTCTTGGCTGTCACATCTTCTAGGATCCGTTACAAAGGTTTCTTTTAATTCTAATTTGTGTTATTGTTGTTGTTTCCTACTGTTGATTTAAATACATTTTAAGACCAAGAAACATATTATTATTTCCTTTTTAATATGATTTTTTTTGCTTACGTTCGGAGTTATTGAATTAAGTCGTCGCATAGCTGGCATTGAAATATATTTTATTCTGCTCTTGTGCTATTTTCTACTGAATCTAGTCCATGTTGAGATTCTTGAAGGATTCGTCTTGTGGGAATGTCTTGAAAAGCAATAAGGCTAAAATACCCAGCACATGCTGTTCTCTGATGATCTAAGAATAGGTAACGAAAAAAAGAATAAGATCTAATCAAATTTATTAATCCAAAATTCGGATATTAGAAAAAAGGGCAACAAAATTATCACCTGTGAGCGGATTGGCGAAGGCTTGCCGTATTCTTCTGCAACTGAAATGTTTGAAACAAGCGAATTGCGTATGAAGGCGTCAATGTCATTCAGCACCTGCTTGATCTTTGAGAATACCTGCTCGTAGTGTCCTCGATTCTTCTGGCATCGCTCTAAAAACCTGCGTTTGCCCTGTATTATGGCACTGGCAGGTGTAAGGCTGGAAGACATATGAAAAATGTACGAGTTAGTTGATAAATTTGATGGTTTCGGTGAGGATTGGAATGCAACAAAGGAGGAAGTTTGTCTCCCAAATGTCCTCGAAATTCGCCTTCTTCATCTTGAAAATGCTGTATGGACCTCCTGAATCATCATAATAAAACACCAAATAAGTAAAAATCATTCCATAAAGTGATTTGTTTTGGATTTACGCTCTGAAGTTGCTTTAATAGAAAGCTAATCCTCTTCAACGAGAGTAGATTTATTCAGCCCAATGAAGAGATCAAGCTAGACATTTCTAAGAAGAAAAAAGCTATCTTTGGAGATGTACTTATTCTTCTGAAACTCTGAATTCGATGGCAATCTCTTGAACTAAAAAAGTGTCTCTTTCGTTGCCTCACTTGTCATTCTCAAGCCGTGACCCTATTAGTAACACCAACCATTCCATAATCAGAAAACAATCCAAAAACAGTGAAAGTTAGCTCCCATCAGCAAACTCCTGAAAACTCTTACTCCATAGACTCGTTATAAAGAGAGATATTTCCCTGTAGTGAAGTGTCTGAGTCTATAATACTGCTTCCACTCAATGTAGCCACCGATGTGAAAGTATTCCGCTTCTATCCTCCACAGCCCTTGCGTTTGAGAGATAGCCTCTTCAGATTCTCGCTTAGATGATTTCGTGAAATTATCTTTCTTTTTATCTTTTTTCTTCTGCACAAGATTATCATCGCCATCTTAATTTCCCATGTAATTTCTAATTAAATTCTCATTATCTTCAACCTGGTCTTGGTTTTCTAAATCATCTTCATCACCATCATCACTTTTAATACTATCCTCCTCATTTTCCTCATCTTCTTCTTCATCATCAAAATTATTCCCATTCGTTCTTCCTTGTTGCTATTATGACAATTCATCGAAATCAAGTTTCACGAAATTTGCTTCCTGCAAATGAAACACATCGGATTCGATATCATTCACCATCATATCTAGTTCCTCATCATAAATGTCATCATCTTCAGCTTATAACTCTTTTGAATTGCTGAGTTAACTCATTTGCCTGGATAATCTTGATTAGCTGTTCATTTGACCAGCAGGCATATTACTGTTATTCATCCCAAATGTCTAGTATGCAGGTGTATCTTCCACTTGCAAAGTATTCTACTTTCGATATTGATTTGGACTCAAAAACTCCTTATTTAAGTTGAATCCTTTCACGATTTTGCTGACTTGCATTGGTTGTTATTGTAATAAAAGAGGTGTCTGTGGATATACTTGTGTAGGTGAAGGCTACTGTGAGATAAGTTGATTCTACGAGCTAATAAACAATTAATTCTAAGAACCCAGCTGTGAAACAGGCATTATGTTGTTGTTATTATAACTTGGGAATCCACTAGGTGATATTTATGATATGAGCATCGTTTTTGTGCGAGGGTTAGTGTGCATATCTAGCAAGTGACTTTATTGGAGTTGCTAAGGCTACTATGGGGCATCAGGATAACCAGAAGTGATGATGTTTTTGATCTTCTAATCTAAATTCGATGATTGAATGGCTGAAATCACATACTTTTTAAAAACAAAATAATTAATTATTTTTTGAAAATGCAAGAACATCATCAAAGAAAATCATCCAAAAGTAGATAAATCTCTCATAAAATTTCAATAGTTTATTCGTCTCCTTACTTTATGTTCTGATAAGCTCAGCCATATTGAATCACCAACGTTCAGCGTTTAAGTATCATCAGTTTCATCAGGCTCCTAGAATAAATCAATCCTACAAAAATATGTTAAAAAAACAATTAAATCAACAACCTTCAAGATTTCTCTTTTTCTACCTCCATTTGAAGGATGTCTCTAAGTTCGCAAATATCTTTCCGCAAGAAGATTCTTCGGAAAGCACATCAATCTTATTTATTCCAGGTTATCCTTGATAGTCAGTATACACGTAGGGTTTGCGGTTGTGAATTTATTTGGAGCTGATTAAATATATGCTGTCTTTGCAGAAAATAGTGCTAGAGCGTTGCTTTTGAAACATAAGGCAAGGCAAGAACTTGAAGAGACAGTTTTAATCAGGAAAATCTACAAATTTAAAGCTGTTTTTGGTGTAAAAATGCATAAGCAAATAATTAATAAATCGTATCAAATTAACAACAAATTGTAATTTTTGTTACCTGTAGTTATCCGATTCATCATCTGTGATGGACAGGTATTTCAATGAAGCCTTGTGGACTAGATGAAAATACGATGTGGAAAATAGAACAGGAGTTCCTTTGAGTTTATTATAAAGCAGTGTATTCGCGTTGAATTCTCCATCAATGTTCTGCTGCAGTGATTGGATTTTCTGCTTCCTCGTCTGCAAATCTGCAAAAAGAACAACAACTTATTGTTTCGATTTGGTAAATTAAAATTTTAAATTATGTTTTCAAATTCGCAGAGATAATAATAATCCTAAACATAAATTATTGGCTTTTAATCTAAAACTCACAAAAGGGTGGTTTTCGTTTGATTTGTGTAATCTTATTTTTTTATTTCTATTCAAGCCAGCAGCAGCGATTTAGATTCATAAAAAAGATACTTTTCTTAGACAAAAAGCATATTGTAAATCTACCTTCAGATGGCTGCTTGGCTTTGGCTTCTGCTGAAACAAACTAATTGAGAATCTGCTTTTGATATTTGAACTCCATCGAAGGCAGGATCTAAAACACTGTATTAAAAAAATCAAGTTCCCTTCGACCTTAAGCGCTCTCGAATTCCTTGATTTTTATTGTCTTCGAAGAAAATCCATCGGAGTAGATAAAGCAAGATGGATATTCCGCAATCGATATCGTGATAGATGACCCAAAGGTAATTTAACTGACTTTGTTAGCGAATTTCTCAGCCATCTCAAATGTCTTTTCTTCTTGCTTTTTTCTCTCAAGTTGTTCTGCGTCTTCTTTCGCTTTGCTGAGAGTTATGGACATTTGATTTTTATCTCTGATTGACTTGGTGAGATTGTTTTTGGTATTCTACTAATCAGCGCCACCTATGAAGCTACTTGTATGCGGCATTGGAAGGTTCACTGCATTGAAATCTATTGGTCCACCTTTGTAATCCAAAGCACTCAGCAATGCTCGATTAGGATTCAACTCAACATTATTTGGATTTCTGAAATCTGTCACGATACCTCTGATTTCTCCTGTTGTGGTTTTTCCAAATTCTGTTGTGAACCCTTTCCTGAGCTTCGTGTTCATTTATTGATATCTCCGCTCAGAGAGTTCTTTATTATTTTGTATTTTGCGTATGTGTTGTGTATCAGATTCTTCGTGATAATTATTTTTTTTCTTCAGAAGAGTTAAACTAATTTCTTTACCTGTACTTTCTCTTGATTCTATCTCGAAATCACTCTCTTTTCTTTCTCCCCCTTCTCTTTAATTCCTTCTGCCTTTTTGAAATTAATCTTGAGATTGAAAACGTAAAAATCTCTCCAAAAAATAGGCAAACATTCATTGTTTATTTGATTATTTACATTCTAATTGGATTTCAAATAATATTTTCCTTTCACTGTGGGAAACCTAAAGTTAACAAATACAATAATCACCATCATCTTAAAAATTGTTTGTTTATTTTATATTTCTAATTATCCACAATCTAACTAATTATTGCAGTAGATTTTCTAAATAAATAATCTTTAAAAACACTTTAAGTTAGATTGTATTCCAAAACCCTCTTGCAAAGGCAATACGCAACTATACAATCACAATAGAAAATACAATTTTAGCTGTTTTTATCTTTTATTCTCTTCACTTTCAAGAAAGAAAAATGCTGACCTCATAGAATTTAAATCGAGAACGAAACCAAAGATGTGTCTAACGCGATGTAGACTTGCAATTTCGAGGGATCTGCTGATTTAGCAATTTACACTCTTGGATTCTCGATCACACTTGTAACACAAGCTGAGATATTCTAAAACGGAATCCTTTTCTCAAGTTTGAGTTAGTTTTCACTGCTTATGGGGTTCAACTGTATTTTGAATATATCACAGAAATTAACTTCTTGATACGTGATCAGCGCAAATGCACTCGAGTGCGATTGAATGACATTGAGTCCAACAACTTTATGCGGTAATTCATGCTTGAGAAGTATTTTCGCAGCGAAATCGTTCAGTTCTAGGAAATATTTTTGCTCCAACACGCCTTAGGAAGTTATTGAGAAAAAGTTCAATTCCTATCTGCAAAGAGGCTAACCGATGTAGAGAGACAAACAAGAGCGATGAATTACAATTTTCTTACGTAATCCTGTGAAGGTACTCTACTCTTAAGATTAATCTTGTTAACCACCATAGAGAATATCCCAAATGTAGACTTCACCGTTGAGACTGAACGTGCATAGTTCTTTTTCATTGAGTAGAATCGCATCGTTGAGGGATTAGGTATGTTGCGTGTTCTCAGAATACAAAACATCAGCTTTTGTAAGACCCCAAGCCATGATTTTACGGTCACTCGAGAATGTCAGCATGGCATCATAATCCAAGGGAGCCTAGATTATTTTACATATCATCCTAGTGTGTCCAGGTAATCTGAGAATCTGCTGCATCGTTTGAATGTTAAAAATGCAGATATCGATGGTTGCAGATAGATTACCCATCCCAACAGCGACGAGTAACTATCTCCTTTATCGTTTTTTACTTTATTAAGGAAGTTCCAGGGAAATTAGATTTTTCTCATCAGCATTTACTGGTTTGTTATCTAGAAGAATTGCTAGCGAATCAGAAGGTCGGAATACACTTGAAGTGAAACTAGCAGTTGTGTCTTGATAGTATGAATACAATGGCTGAAGACACGTAGGAAGAGTAGGTACACTTCCTCGAAGTTCTGTTTCTCGAATTACTTCACCAAGGAACAAGTCAACCAATAATAGACTACTTCTCGTGCACAAAATTCCCCTTCGATTATCGTTTAGGACACAGAAGCATTTGACACTCTTCTCGTTTTCCGCATTGATACCAAAGTACAAAGGAACAAACTGATTTATCTGCACTTCCTAGATATCACTCAGCACACATATTTCTTCCCTTCTACTTTGAATTTCCAAAGGCAAATCGGAAGCCATGGAAATATTCGCATGCGCTCTGTCCTAGGAGAAAATCAAATCCTCAGTGAAATCTATCTTCATATCCTTGAAAGGTTTCACCGTGAGCTTTCCAATCGCTTTTTCATGCTACTCAGAAAATAAATTCAACGCTTTCTGCATGATCCAGTGCACTTCCACAAGTTTGCTGTTTTCTGTGTTGGATGCTGCATTCTGTGAAGCAGCTTATGCTTGCTGATCTGCATCCTCTCGTTCAGGTATCCTCAACAATCTATTGTCTTAGCTAAGCTGGTTTTCAAGTTGCACGTGCAAGTAGTTTTTAAATTTAGGATCAATAACTGAGGAGAAAAAGGTTATGTTATTCTCGATGGTTTTTTCGTAATCTTCAATTTGCTGTTTCATCTTATCTCCAACAGCGTTGACTTTGCGTATCAATGTCTGGATGTATTCTTCACTTTCAGCTTTAGCTTCCCTCATCTTCTCTCTGAACTGAGCTATTTTATTATCCATTTGATCCAAAAGCTAGCCAAAAAAGTCAAATTGTTCCTTCTTTTCTTCTTCTTTTTTCAAACAAACTACTAGATTTCAATGTTGAGATGAGAAAAACTTATTAAAAACTTTATATTTCCTAGAATGTTAGATAATTTAAAGTCATTTATCTCCCCCCTCTCTCTCCCACTCTCTCTCCCACTCTTCAGAAAAAGAACTTTCATGTGCGTGTCTCTTTGCAATTTGCTGATCAATCAAAGGTGTTTTTTTTAAATACAAAGAAAGAAATTCACAAAAATGTTTTGTTTGGCTTTCATATTCAAATATTCTAAAAATATATGCAAAATCAACGATTTATTCTCATTTTGTTTTTGTTATTGAATATCACTATTATGCAATCCAAACTTTATTGCTGACATTCGAAGTATCTTTTCTTTCTGTTTCTGGGTCTAAGCTAGTAGCTACTACACTAATGTCGACAAATTACTCAGCCTCTTCGCCTTCAACTACTGTTATAGTGCCTTTGCTATATGAGTGTCGCTAGTCAGACAAGAATGAAGTTAAATAGATAAAGCATTCTCCTTGCACTTCTCCATCGAATCTAGATACTGATGCTTTCTTTGCTTAAATCACAGCACCTTTAACGAAGAGACCTTCGAATTTAGGAAGTTTAGGGAAAACAGCGTAAATTTTTCCTGAGTGATCTTCAAGTGTCACTCGATAGGAGTCAGATTCACCTTCGGTTGCTCTGAATCCATGCAGTTTCTTGAACTCGATAACCTCAACGATCTTGGCGAGGATGTTCACGTGTTTGAAATTGGGTGTTATCGTCAGTAAATTCGTGTAGGTGATAACATTTTTAGATTCAATTGAACTTCTGACTTGCTAAATTATGTTTTCTTGGACGACTTCTCGAAGCTAGCTCCATTAACTGAGTACGATGGCTTTCTTCCCTCCATTAAGTCCTTTGACTTTTCCATTTAGCACGTAGACGATCTTTCCAATTCTTTCTTCGAAGAAAGCGAGAGTTTATCGTTTGGTATCTTTGTCTTGTATGCTATCGGTATCTCTTTCAGAACCTAGCATAACAAAGCCGCTGCCACTTTTGTCTTTCAATTCAACGAATCTGAAGGAATGACCATCTTCTTTGTCCTCTTCCAAGGCAGGATTTGCAGAGAAAACGCGAACTACTTCTCCAATCACGAACACGCACGATTCATGTTAGTTTAGCGCTGCCAAACGTGCACACTTGTTAGGATAGTTCTTGAAGCTGCACTCACTTGCTTCCTCGTTGGAGATCACAGTTGCCATAATATCTAAAATTTAGTAGGTATTTGTATCTTATAAAAAAGTTATTTTGTAATAAAAATTATTCTTCTTTCTAATTTTTCTTGTTCTTTCTATTTTATTTTTGTTTTTGGATCTATTCTGGGCTTGATTCTCTGAAGTCACTTGCAAGAATAGATAACACAGAAGCTTTTGATTTCAATTTGCAGTATCTCTCCTCTCTCCTCTTTCCTTTCTTTATTTTAAAAATAAGCTAAAAACATTTTGGTTTTGTCTTGTTTGAATAAATTCTGCTTTTTAAAAGAACTTCCTAAACCTAGGTATAATAAGTTCTGAAACTACTGGCTAAATATTATAATAGTATATGAATATGATTACTCCTAAAAAGTTAACATTTAAGATGAAGTAACAGGAAATCTCGAAATTATTGTTTTAAACCAGCAGTGAATGAAAAAACTTATCTTATTTTTGGCATCTTGTTTACTTTGAATTCTTTTTGTGTAACAATACCTTTTCTGCGTACTTCAAATTATTCTTTTACAACAAAGCACACCTTTTCACCCAGAATTAGCATTTGCAGGGTGAATAAAGGAGACAAAAAGAATTTGTCTATTTTTTATATTTCATAAGAATCAACTATATTTGAATTGATTTGGAAGCTCAGAATGAAAACATAATTTCAAAAATGTAATTAACCTTTTTGCATTGGCTTATATTTAGTGGGGTGGGGGGTTCTATGATTACAAGAGTACTAAGGTAGCTTGCAAGAAACTGGTCAATATTACAATAATTGGTTAGGAGTAATTTTTAGAATTTCAAAACGTATTCTCCAACAATAATACTCACACTACTCATATTTTAATAGAAGGATCAACTCAAGACGAGAGCAAAACAATCAATATTAAGAAACAATTAATCCAAAAAAAAACCAAATTACAAAAAGGAAAGCAAAAAACTAATCAAAGCTATTACGAAACCCAACAAAACATACAGTATTTCTGGAGAAACTTACAAAAACCTTCGTTCTCTTTATCCAACAAAACAATCTTAATTTCATTCTGTGCAATACATACATGTCGCAGAGTACATTCTAAATGGAAATCTGGGGAGTGAATGTCAGTTTAATCTTGCAGATGATTTTAGTTGTACTTGTGTTGCTGCTTTCTGGGGAGCAAGCTAGTACCATAAACCTTCTTTTGGGTGTTTTTATCCCATTGTTCTAGCACTACTTGTCTTTCCATTGGATTTCCTTACCGAGTACGCCTCCAAGTTAACCATTCTCTCCATTAGAACTCTCTCCTGATTCTTCTCCTAAGAGTCTCAGTGAGCTACCCTTACATCGAGTTCAATCTTAGAAACCTTCAGTGGAATCAAACAATTAAAGTAAACCAACTAATGACTCACAGACAGAGGCTGCAAATCATAATAATATAACTTTCCAAGAGAGAAACTTGCATAACAACAGCACAAGCTTAAAGGAACTAAACTAAAGTGCCTCTTCATCTTCTCAGAGAATCTAAGTTGCAGATCATGACTCCCCTAGTTCTCCTGATGAATTCTCCAGACTTTCTCACCGCGCTCTCACCTGGAGTGGAAATAAATCTAAATTCTTGCACTCCCCTTCGTTTTCTTCGAGACTCTTCCAGTCTCCAAAACTTTCAGCCAGAAAATGTATCCCTGCGTTATCCGCTGATACCTAGTCAATTATGACATATTGGCCGATTTATTGCTTCCTTCTTTTTATCGAGTAATAAATTCTCCCTGCTGAACTCCACCTCAGTCATGAATATCAAATAGCTAAATGCATAGTCATATTGCTCCTCAGATGTTCATCGTTCGCTATTTATATCTCCATGAGAGAGCTGATCATCAGAAAAGACACTGAGAAAATCTCCTTCTTCGAGAATCCTAGTCGACTCAATGAAAATGTGATGCGAAAAATTGATGATAAGATTAAAGTTTATTCACGATGTGGTATTGCTCTAGCAAAATGTCGCTCGCCCCTTGAATTCACATAATAAATACCTTGCAAATCTAGCAAAACTCCATTAAGACCAGCTTGTAACATCCATATCAAATGAGCAACTCACAATAAAAAACAAAAACAACAATGAGATGGGTTTATTAGTAAAGCCATCGTCATCCTCTAAACGAATTTTTAATAAGAAAACAATTCTGACGAAATATTTATCTTCTGTTGTCTCCTGACAATAGCATCTATCTCTCTCTTCTCCACTTTCCAAATTGTGTATTTATCTGTATTTTCCAATATAAAAAAAAACAATGTTACAATTATTGCAAAACTCCCTCTACTTACTGTATGATAATAATTCTAAAAAAAATCACTTTGGGAACATAATTAAAAAAATAATAATAAATACCCTGGTTTTCCTTACAGTTTGGATTGAAGCAGGTCTTTTTTAAATAAAAGCTGTGCATAGTCACTTCAACATTTAATAAAAGTTATGTTCATGTTAACCAGACATTTTATAAGTCACCAAGGGAGATGTTACCCTAGGAAATATCGCAATTTGAGTCGTAAAAATAGGTAAAGTGCTTCATATTACTTAAAATATGATATCAGATCACTTCAGAGAAAAGAGAGAATAGGAGAATAGGAGGGGAGGGGGGGGGGGGGGGGGGGGATTAATATTTATTAAAATAAAAAAAAACAAAAAAAATTTTTTTAAAAAAATGAAAAAGTTTTTT
>Ga0302271_10000561_pt1 | contig 36372 bp, 23 predicted proteins | sample III_Bog_N1_1_FD_198767 | JGI IMG/M metagenome (GOLD analysis project Ga0302271, IMG submission 198767) | Peat permafrost microbial communities from Stordalen Mire near Abisko, Sweden - III_Bog_N1_1 | ecosystem: Environmental > Terrestrial > Soil > Wetlands > Peat | place: Sweden: Abisko... | reverse complement strand
AAAAATGTGAGCAAAAGGAAGCATCGTTGCTTAAAGAGTTAGAGATTCTGAGATAGGAAAATCAAAATCTCATGAATAAACTCAAAGAAGAACGAGATGGAATCAAGAAAATCGCTAGTGAGGCTGATAAGAATAAGAATAGCTTGCAAATAACTCAAGAATAAACGCTTGAAAAGCTTGAAGCAGCTTAATAGAAATGCGCTGTGCTTTAGAGTTAGATTGAAACTAGTGAGTCGACTATTGGAGAGTTATTCACTAAAATATCAGAATTAGAAAAATCGTTAGAAACTTAGAGCAAATAATCTGCTTTGCATATATAATAACTCGAGAAAAGCAATTAAGAGGCTCTTTAACTCAAAGAAGAGATTTAGAAAGTTTCAGAAAAAGCTAAACATTAAGTATTACAGACGAAAGCTGAAGCTGAAAAAATCAAAGCAGAAGCGTAACTGAAAACAACTCAAGCGCAATCTGAAATTGAAGCTGCCCGAAAGGAAATACTCGCAAATAGAGAATACATTGCAATCGTCAATGCTGAGAAAGAAAGCGCTTTGGAGAGAGTTGGAAGTATTCTAGAGAATGTTAAGACGATTTAGCAAGAAAAAGAGGAGATATTTAAGAAGTTCGAGAGTGAACGAGTTGCAAGAGACAAAAAGGAAACTGAGTTGGAGAAGCAGACAGATTAGCTTCGAAAAGTTGCAGAAGAAGCTTAGATGACTGCTTAGATTGCCGCTTCAGAGTTAGAGCAGGAGAGGATTAAATTGAAGTAATCCAAGGAATTAGAAGATGAGAGTAAAATTAAAATAATTTCTGAATTGACCAATGCCTAAGACAGTAATCGGTAGCTTAAGGAGATAAATGAATAGTTTAGATCGTAACTGCATCAGCTAGAGAAACAGCAAAGAGACTGTGCAGAAAAACTAAAAATTATGGTAGGAATTGAGAATAATTCAACGGAAAAGCTACAAGAGTCTGAGTTGATTCAGTAGAAATTATTGAAGAATAATAAGGATCTGCAAGATTAGCTTAAAGTAGCTGAAGAAGAGAATACTCATCTAAAGAATAATAAAGCGCATTTGATGGAGGATTGGTAGGCACTTTAGAAGGAGAAGAAGAACATCGAAGATGAGTTCAAGGAGAATTATTAGGCTTTGCTGTCTATTAATGAAACTAATGCTGAACTGTAGAAAGAGAATGCACATCTAAGGAATTAGATTGCAGAGCTGTAGAAGGTTATTAGTGAGTAGTTGACAAAAATAGATATTCTAGTTAAGTAGAGCAACACTGTTTAAGAGTTATCTGATGCTAAGTAGAATCTTAAAGCACAGGTAAATATCCTTGAAGAAGAGCTTGGAAGAAATAAATAGAAACTTGAAACTGAAGTGAAAATTCTAAAGGAGGAACAAGCCAAAAGAGAAACAGAAAATACTTTGAGGTTGGTTGAAGAAAAAGATAAATATGCTAAGAAAGTTTTTTTACTGGAAGAAGCTGAGAAAGAATATGAAAAGAAGGAGAAAGAAAATGGATTGTTGAAGGCAGAGTTGCAGAAAACCTTAATAGAGAAGAAATAAGCGATTGACGCAGCTAAAGCAGAGGTAGAGCATTAGAAGAATTAAGCTATAGCTTAAAGCTAAGAGATTGATGGTACTATGAAGGATCTAGTGTAGCAGAATTAGAAACTTAAAGATGCATATTAGTTATTAGAGGAAGATATTTAATCTATGACGATGAAGTTGGATGAGCAAGCTGAAGTTATTGAATCAAGTTAAAAATAGAATAATCTCTAGAATGCTAAGAACGACGATGAAGATAAGAATTAGAAAGTACTGATTGCAGAATATAATCAGCAATTAGTGAGCTTAGCTGAGGTAGTTAAGTCAGAGAAATTGAAACAAAAGCTGTAGAGAGTTGCTGGCACAAATTCTGTGTAAGATTTGAAAGATGCTTCGTAGGAATTGAGGAAGACTATTGGATCTATTATCGATGATCGCTCGAATAAAGAATAGAAGCTAACAGAATTACAGCATGGAATGACTCAACTCACAGAGAAACTTGAGAAAGACGCTATCGATATTGATTCTAAACAAGCTGAGATCAACAGAAAGAATGAAGAGATCAAGTAGTTAACTGAAGAGTTGGCATAAAAGAACCAAACTCTTGTCTCTGTAACAGCTGAGAAAGACAGTTTAGCTCAAGAGAACTCTCAACTAAAGGATTACTGCTTTGACATTGGTTAAAATTTACAAAAAAGTAAGGACGATAATAATAGCAATTCGCTTTAGAATAGCTCGGCTGACATGTTTGCAGAATTCGAAACACAAATCAGACAACAAAATGAGCAAATCCAGTCTTTACAGCAGTTATTGGAGTGTCAAGACATCGAATAGATTATCTGCAAAAAATTCTTGGACACAACTTAGCTTCAGAATCTGTCTGATGAGGAGAAAAATCAATTGCACCAACTCACAGCTGATTCGATTATCTCAACTGTGAATAGAGCCTTAGAATAGTTCAAATAGGCTTGATTTGAGGAGAATATCAGAATAAATATACACACACATTGAACTTTACTTTCACCCATACTATATTTAATTACTTTGTGTGTACTAGAAATCTTAACATTTGAAATCTTTTTAACTAATATTATTCATTGTTCTTAATAGCAGAACCTTCATGCATTTTAGGTATTTTTGAAGAATATTTAGGATCCTTTGACAAGTGATTTCAATGAGTTTTAATTTGCATTGATTTGCTATTTTTCTAAAGTTTAAGTTAAAAATTGAAGAAAAAAAAAAATTTCCTTAAATCGACTTAGATAAAAGGAGATAGAAATTGTCTTAACACTTATTATTACCTAAATATCAATGAGTTTCAATCTCAATAATAATAACTAAGGGATTTCAGAAAAATTAGTTTTAATCTGTGATCCAAAATGTTTCTTTGATTTTGTTTCTTCTCTTATTCTCTCCTCCTCCACTGGATCACCCAAGATTTGAGTGATACTCAGATAAAAAAATAGAAACTGAGAAGATTAATAAAATAAAACTACAGATCCCCTTATCCTTTATGAAAACCTTTATTCCTTTCCATCATTTGTTCCCCATAACATGAGAAGATTAATTAACAACAAAGGAGCTAATTATGTTTTATTTAAAAAAATAATATATTTCAGTACATTGCAAGTAAAATGTGTTATGATTGGGGATCAACACAAGTACTTCTTCTCAACTTGCACTAATAGGAAAATAATAAAGCCCAACCACTTGTGTTGTATCATCATAATCATTTTATGATTTTGTTGTTGGAATAGATACAAAATATAATCTATGAAAGAGGAGATGAATTAAAAGTTCGATTATGATATCATTAAACATATTTAAATCAAAAGGAAAATAAATGCAGATTTATTGATGAAAGGAACCAAGTTAGATTGAGAAAAGATAAAAAAAGAAGAGATATAAATACTAATCAAAATCAAGCAAATCATATTTTACCTTTAGCAAATGGTTGAAACTAAAAGTGTCGCATAATAAGTATTGACTGCATTAAACGAGAATGGAGTTATCGAGAGCAGTCTTGAACTCGCTAAGAATCTTAAAATTGAACACCAAGAACTTGTTGGATATTTGAATTCCCTTGTTGTAGAAAACTACTTATCTCTTGAAGTTAAGGAGATCTAACAATGGGTTTTACTAAAAGAAGGTCTTGATAATGCTGCAAACGGATCACCAGAATACAGAGTCTATGTTGCTATCCCCAAAGAAGGTAATCTTGTCTTAATATGTGTGCTTTTCAGGATATTTAATTTTTCTCTTTGTTTAATATAGGCATTGCTAAAGCTGAACTCGAGAGCAAGTTCGATGCTGCAGTTTACAAGTTCGGATTTTAAAATGGAATGAAGAAAAAATGGTTCAAGATCGCTGACGGAGTAGTCTAAAAACTTGTTGAAGATGCTAAAGACGATGATGCTGAGTTACTCAGACGCATTCAAGACAATAAAGATCTTGATGCAATTGCTAAGGATGTCTTCGAAAATCTCAAGAAGCGCAAAATAATTCAACAATAAGTTACTAGGTATTTCTAGATCTCAAAAGGAACTGAATTCAAGCCAGTGTATGTTGAGTTAGAAGCTGATCTCACTGGAGATATGATTAAACACTATGATGAACTGATTAAGAATGCAGATGGATCAGTTAAAACAGAAGAATAGCTATCTAAGTAGTTTAAGAAATACAACTGGAAAGCTGATGGCAAAGATATGTAAAATATATTGAAAAAAACAATATTTTGATTTTTGTTCATTTCCTTTTCTGGGCTTATTTGAACAGTGCAACAGGCAATCTCCATCCATTGATGAAAGTGCGCAAACAATTCCGTGAAGTATTGCTTGAGATGGGCTTTGAAGAGATGGCTACTAACTAATTCGTTGAAAGCTCCTTCTGGAATTTCGATGCACTCTTTCAACCTCAATAGCATCCAGCTAGAGATGCGCATGATACTTTCTTCGTGAGAGACCCTGCATCGTCGAAGAATGAAGATCCTGAGTATTGGGAGAAAGTCAAAACAACTCACGAAGTTGGTGGTTATGGTTCCATTGGGTATAGGTATAATTGGAGCTACGATGAAGCCAAAAAGAATATCTTCAGAACACACACCACTGCTGTAAGCCTATTAATGATTTTTAGATTTTTTGTTTAAAATTGACATCTTTCGCAGGTATCTTCTAAAATGCTGAGACAACTCGCTAAAGAGGGAGAATTCAAGCCAAGAAAGTTCTTCTCAATTGACAGAGTGTTCAGAAACGAATCTCTTGATGCAACTCATCTCGCTGAATTCCATCAAATCGAGGGAGTGATTGCAGACAGAAATGTTGGACTTGGAGAACTTCTCGCAGTCATTAAGGAATTTTTCAACAAAATTGGTAAATCATTAGATCTAATCAATTTTAATCAAAAGTAATTCTTATTTATTTAATTTTAGGTATTACTGACATTAAATTCAAGCCAACTTACAACCCCTACACAGAGCCCTCCATGGAAATTCACGGGTATCATCCTTTGCTGAAAAAGCACATCGAATTAGGCAATAGCGGTGTTTTCAGACCTGAAATGCTCAGACCAATGGGACTTCCTGAAGATGTCTAAGTTTTAGGCTGGGGATTAGGTCTTGAGAGACCAACTATGATTCAATATGGATTCTCTAACATCCGTGATCTCCTCGGATATGGTGTCGACATGAAATTACTCAAAGAGAATCCAATTTGCTGCTTCAAGAATTGATGATTTAAGTACATAAAATGTTAACTGCATAATCCAAATTATTAGATTAATCTCTAAAACACTGAATATTTTAAACAATAACACAGAAATATATTTTTCATTTTGGAATTTCAATGATAAATAGCAAATACTCATAAAATCTCTTCTTCATTTTCTTCTTGTCCCTGATGCTACTGCTCTATTTCATTTAGAGGTTTATTTTCAGAATAATCTTCTTTTCTTTCTTCTTTTTCTACTTCTTCTTTAGTAATTGAATCAGAATTTAATCCTAAAAGCTAAGCAATTGCTGCAATTTTTTCTGATTCACTTTGATTCTAATCAGTTACAATCAATTTGATCTTCTCAAGCTAGTCACTAGCACCAGTGTCTTAAACTGCTACTTGCTGAGGATTACCTGCTGCAACCTTTGATGCTATGACTGTTTTATTGATAGTTTTATCTTTCGGCGAAGGTTTATTTCCAGGAATAGGAGATGCAGTAATTCCAGCTGTATTTGCGATATCAATAGGTTTTTTAGGCTTATCCTATTTCTCAGCTGGCTTGTTATTCGTAGCTAAGTTAAAGATCTTTGGGATGACTGTTTTATCGGAGTAAGAAAAATCAGGTTCGGCTCCTTTGCGTCTTGCAACGGCATCATAATCACCTAGAGGTTTATTGCAGTTACATTCATAGAAGCGCATGAGCCATTAGATGAGTTCAAGGTTATCCTAATACTTGCATTTCGATAGCTTCTCTACTTCAATAACACGCTTTATCCCAATTTTAGTGAACGCTGTTTAGAGTACTTTCAGGTTGTTTACGAATTCCCATTCAAGTTTTGCTTTCCAGTTAACTTTCGACAATGCAACTTTCCCTGGAAACATGGCATCTAGTATCTAGCAGTAGACAGCGCCTTACCCTAGACTCTCAATCTTTGTAACGTTCAGCTAAAGTAAATCATTAATAAACTTCAAAATTTCTGTTCTAGGCTTGAAGTAGCCTTCATCCATCATTCCGAATGCCTCGTTCATCTGTATTCAACTGTTTTTGTGATTCTAATTTCCTTATCTTTCAAAATTTAAATATTTGGATAATATGTGTGAGAGTACTCAATTTCCTTATGTATTAAGACTCACTCTCTTTCTCTCTCTCCAGTCTGAATCAGTATAATTCTATTCATTCCAAATCACAAGACAGACACACTTTGTCAGTGATTATCCAAAACTTAAAATCTTTCTGGATAATAATAACTGAGATTTCACATATAAAAGTCTTTTTTACATTGATTTCATACAACTTATGAAAAACTTTATTTCAATATTTATTCTTCTCTATAGGAAGATAATGATCATAGATTTCCATAAAGCTTGGCCCTATGCATTCAAGAATATTCGGAGCAGTCAAACTCAAGCGGTATTTCTTGTAAGCTCTGTAGCTGGCTTTCCTAGCAACACAAGAACTAAGAATGCAGCCATTTAGAATCGCTTCTTTCTTTGTCTAATCAATTGATTTATTATCACTTTCTTAAAAAAACTGCTTCGATGATTTTTATCCCCAATAGCAGTAGAGCCCTGCCAAGCCACTTAAGATATCTCCAATACCACCACAGCGTTTAGGGGATGATTTCTCAGTGACTAAATAAGTTTTCTCTCCATTTGTAATAACATCGATCATACCTTTTTAAATAATATTGATTCCATTCAATCTCTTTGCCATTCTTACAGCATCCGCTACAATGACATCTGATTCACTACTATCCACTTCTATGTAATCTAATATGCCTACATCTTAGGTTTTTCTATTTAAATGACTTTCAAGAAGTTCTTCCATTGCAGCTGCTTTCTATTCCTTTTTGATTTACAGCTCTTGAAACATGAAATGATTCCACAATCTATCAAACTCAGCTGGATTCGGTGTTAATATGTGATGGGCTGGTTCTTTCAAGACAATATTTCGATAAATCTATCCTTCTTTAAAGGAAGGATGCTATGATCCAGAACCATGAATTTAAAAATTATGCGAATTCTCGTTTGCTAGATACCATAATCCATCTGCATCTAGAACAACTATCTATCCTTTAGAAAAATGCTCTATGATCTATCCTAAATACCGCTCAATCCATTAATCTCTGCCAAGACCAGGCCCAATCACAAAACTATGAAATGCTCCCTGCCATTCTTCGACTAGCTTCACAGATCTATTCATCTTTGTAATTACTTCAAGTTCACTGATTCTCTCAGGATTGTCTTCTTCATTGAAAGAATATAAATAAGGATGAGTGATGACTTCCGGAGAATAGGCTTTGATTGGGATAGCTGCTTGACGAGTACAAAATATATGCGCAAGATCAGAACCACCTTTCAGCTAAGCAAGAGATGAGTAAAATGGTGCTCCAGTGTATTCAAGACATCCTCCGATGATAGCAAGTCTTCCATTGTGTCCTTTTGTAGCATGTTTAACCAGTTAAGGGAAAAGATTTTTCATTTTTTTTTTGAAATGACAATTAAATTACGCTATGTTTTTTGAAGATTTGTTGGGGATATTTAAAAATATCATAAATTAGGAGATGTTTGGGAATTAGAGCTAAAATTGACTGTTTTGGGTTTGTTAGTAGGAATAGATGAATCATAGGAAAGTGATCGAAAATATTATCTAGAAAGATCTTAAAGAAGAGAGTAATAATTAGTTAATAATGCAAGTAAAGAGCATAATGGCATAAAGAGTATTACAAACTAGATTATTCTTTCAAATAAAAACATGTTTTAGCAGCGGAAAGAGAACAGGTGCTCCGAGGAATGCGAACTCTTTGAAAATAGCTGATCCTGGACATATGATTTCGAAACAAGAAGCGAAAAGGTAGAGCAGTGAGTAATTTGAAATGGATTATAAAGCAACTCATTACTCAAAGAGGAGAGCAATAAATGATGTAGTTGAATAAATATATTTCCCTGATCACTCAAAGCAAATGCAGTATGAATTCTTGAAAAGTCTCAACAATAAAAATGAAGAACTGGATCATTAAAATGAAGAAATTGAACATCAAAATGACAGAGAATATTCTAATCATGACCACAAAAGAACTTTTGAGATTGACAATAAGTAATTCAGACATCTCATGGAATTGTCATCCTCATCGAAAACAGCTACAGATCTAGATGAAAGTCAATCTCCAAGAACACCAGAATCACCTGAAGATTTATTTTCATTCATTGAAAGAATCAACCTCAACAATCATCTTCTAACGTTCTTTGTCAAATATCAAAAGTAAGATCACCATTCAAGCAAGAAAAACACAAAAATGAATATGTTTGATTGATTTCCAAAACTAATTGCTTAAAATAATCACCTATTGCCTATTGAATAATGAATTTTACTAATAAATAGATTATTTCAGTCTCCTCAGTACGTTGCTTTGCTGCTTAAGCTCAAAAAAAATGTAGATAACCTCGAAGAAATCAAAGAAATGGAAACTAGAAAATATGAAAATAAAAGAAAGATTCTACAGAAAATCAACCCTGATGCTAAACTCAAACACAAGCCTGTTTTTATGAATGCTGAAGAAACTAAATCGCATTTTGGTTATCCGTTGTTGCTTCGAAACTTGAAATAAAAAATGGTAGATATTTGATTTTGATAATAATGAGTTCGCTTATTTTAGTTTTGTGATTTGTTTTAAGGTGAAGTATGAGTTATGGAGGGTGTTGCAGCTGATAAAGGCACTGATCTAATTCGATAATAGAATAAATGATGAGTTCTTCGAGATTATTTAGAACAGATTCAAATAAGAAAAGGCTGATCTTTCTGCTTTGGATTTAGTTAGAATTTAGTATCTTAATGCCTACCAAAGCGAGCAAAGAAAATATCTCTTTAATCATGGCCTTCAAAAAGAAGTAGTAAATGAATTACTTAATCGTCCAGCAGAATAATTCACTGTTGGAGTGGTCAGTTAGATCTTGAAGTTGAGGATTTTCCTTTAAAAATATTCCCTCTCATAAATTAGCTCCGTTTTTCAATTGTTGCAGCCTCATTTAGCTCGAAATATGGCAGAATATTCAACTAAACAACTAATGGAATTAGCAGCTGTCATACTAAATGATCGAATTCCTATCCAAAAGTATTTTGCAGAACTCCTTTTCATAAGTATTCTCAAAAACCTACCTTAGGAGTAATCAATCAAGCACAAAGCTGCAATTTCTCTTGTTAATCACTTCAGGGATAAGAAACTCAGATACACACTTGATTCCGAATCCAACACTAATCTTTCCAAGAAAAGTGTCTGGGATTCTAACAGTTTATCTGTTGTTTCTAAGAAAAGCAAAGATAATCAGGAATTACAACAAATAAACAAAGAATCCTATGATTCCAAATCTCTTGGTGTTTTTGAAGTAGAAGGTTTATTTGAAGGCCTTTTAAGCAGCGTCGTCACAGAGATCAGCAGAGGCGAAAAATTAACTCCTTTATTTCTTCATTCTTTCCTCTAAACACTACTCGACAATAGAGTGAGTAAACAAGTTTATTATGAGATAATGGTCTCAGAGTTTGCCAAATCAATTTCAGATTAGGAACCTTTGACTTTTGCAAAATTATATAATGTGCTTTCTGATAATCTTATGCTGTAAGAATCTCTGCATGTTCCTACAGCTCTCAAACTTAAGAAAAGTTTATCTTCAGATTATGTCAAGTATGATGTGCTTTAAGAAAAACAATTACCTTTAGGGGAGCATGTCGTGATTCAAAATGAAAAGAATACTCCAAACAGTGATAAGAAATTCACCAATGGAATGGATAGGAATTAATTAGTCCCAAAGCTAACAGCTATCTTAGCTTAAAGATTAGAGGTATGCGCTAATAACGCATGGAGTTATTGTTTGAATTGCATTAGATTCAATTCTAAAGAAAAAATAGATTAAGATTTACTTTCTTAATCCGTCGCATATGCAAACACTCTTATCAAAGACATTACCACTTACGCTGATGAATCTACTTTGGTGACTGATTAAACTCTTAGGTAGATATTCTAGCTTAATAACTTCATAGAGCTAGAAGCTAAGAAAATTGTACCTTACATTAAAGTAGATTAACTTTTAGATTGCATCCACACATCAATCATCTAAAAGTCAAGTAACACAATCCCATCACCATCCGAAAGACTCTTTGAAATGCACAGAAAATATTTTGAAATCAAATTCTCTCCTTTCTTGAATTCCTTTGTTTCCTAAAATGGAATACTCTTCGATGCAGAACTTACGAACCAAGAATCAGCTACTGTAGCTGTTTTCAATTACTTGGATTAGCATTCTTATAACCATTAATTCAAAGAAAAGGGAATTGCTATTCTTAGTAAGCACTTCGCAATTCTCAAGAAAATACCTCAACTTGAAGTTTCTTTGGAGGAATTTTAAGAATTTTTAGCGGAGCAAGCAACTAAATCCAAGGGTATTAAATTACCAAACTTTGTGGAACTGACACTTGGAGTTAACTTGCTCCCTAAGAATTTCAGTGTTCCAGAAGAAATCAAGGAAAAATTGTAGGATTTAAAAGAATAAATTGATAGAGAGTTTGAAGAAAATAAAGAATAGTTTAAGAAATTCCAAAAACTAGATCAAGGAGAACAAAAGCAAGGAAAAGAAGAATCTGATATTGCAACCTCTACAGATTATTATCAAATCGACTGAAGAGAAAAAAATAAGAAATTTAACTTTGATAAATATATCTAGTTTTATTTGACTTTATGCATTGTAAAGAATACTTTTTAATGGCTTTGGGCCTTATGAAAGCATAATTATTTTATGAATCTTCCATAATTATTCAAATGGAAATATCTTTAATTCTTAATTCTGACTTCAAATAGTTCTTTTAGACCATAACAAAATGATCAATGATGTTTAAATCAAATCATTACTAATTGTTATCTTGATTTGATCTATTCTAAAAAAGACTTAAAATCACAAATAAATATATCAAGTAATATTTTTCAATATTTTTTCTGTTTCTTCGAAGGATCTTCATATTTGTTGGCAGACTATCCATTCCCATAGGAATGTTTTCTTTTATTTTGATTCATGTATCCTCCATTTTGTCCATGGTTATTATTAAAATTATTTCGCTGATTATTATTATTACCATAACTGTTATTATGATTGTTGTAGCTCCCATTATGACTGTTATTGTTGTTGTAGCTGTTGTTGTGATTATCATGAGAATTATTATGGTAATTATTGGGTGCATTACTGTTATAAACTTACTATTTATTATTATTGTATCCTCGAGGGTTAGAGTTGTTATTGTTACTGTTGTTGTTGTTGTTGTTGCTATTTTAAGGTTAAGATTTCTGTTTCGGAACAGGCATATGGTCTTGACTATTTAGCTAACTTCGGACTGGTTGGAAATGACAATCCTAATCAATTTTAGGCATATCTTTTAACTCACAAGGAAGAGGTTCGACTTCAAAAAATTCATGTTCTAGTGCTTGTTTTGAGTCCAGTCTGTCTTCTGGATTCATGGTTAGCAAGGCTTGTAAGAAATCCAAGGTAAAAGAGTCGATATCTGGAATCTTTCCTTTTAAGTACGCGATGAGTGATCCCTTGCATTCTAATTTTGGCTTTTTTAATTATTTCAGTGGATGTTAGAAGAGCCAAAACAAAGAGAAGAATATGGATTAGGTTAGCTATTAAAAATCGAAAATGTTTCTGAAAATATCTTAATTTACTTGAAAATCTTTCCAGAATTTGAATGATGCCAAACCTGCCCATGTTTCTGGCTCAGGAGTTCCGCATTTCTCATAAATTTACTCTATTTAAGCCGCTTCGTTCTTTCCTGTGAAGAGAGGTTCTCCAAGCAGCATTTCAGCTAAGAAACACCCAGCGCTCCAAACATCGCTCTTGAAACTATAATTTTTATCTCCTTTTGTATGTTTAAAAATCAATTATTTTTCAAATCTATTCAATACATTATTCTTAGGGTTTTATTTACCAAGGAGAATCTCTGGGGCTCTGTACCAGAGAGTGACTACCACAGAAGTCAGTGGTCTAAGCAATGGCTTTTCAATTTATCTAGCCAAACCAAAATCCCCTATTTTTAACACTCCTTCTTTGTCTAGAAGAAGATTTGCACCTAAAATAAAACATTTAACGTTATTATTCAAGCTTAGACAACATTATCCTTACTTTTAAGATCTCTGTGTATAATGTTATTAGCATGAAGGTACTCTAGACCTTTGAAAAGCTATTGAATAACACACTTCAATTGAGGACGAGTGAAAACCTGCTTCTTTCTAATGAGCCCTTAGAAATCGTGTTCCATATAATCGAAAACTAAAAATGTTGTGATTTTTTGTTTTCCTTTTTCACGAGGACCTTCAAAAAGAACCAGATAAATATATTAAATACTTTCAATATGAGGAATTATTAGAAATAAGATATCTCTCTCTCTTTCTCTTACCAGTTCGCATCGTGACAATCTCCTTAATATTCAGGATGTTCTCTTAATTTAGCTTCTAAAGTAGTTTTATTTCCCTCAGTGCTGTAATTGGAAACTAGAATTAAAACGCAAAATGAAGAAAAGATGTCTTTTAGAGGGTATTCAAAAAAGGAAGTAGAAATAGTCATATTTTGAATCCAATTGTAAATGGTATTAAGTCTGTGTGATTACTCCGTCCTTTTCTTTGGAGACATCAAGTTGCTTGAGTGCAAAGTTCTTATTCGGGATAGATCTACTCGTGGCTTTATAAACACGTCTGAAGATAAAAGAAAAAATAAACATTTTTGTCAAAATACATATAATAAAAAAACCCAATCCAAATGTGGCTATCTTATCTATTTTGTTTACCCGTAAGTCCCTGAACCCACCTCATGGAGCACTTCATAATCCTCTTAGATATCCTTAGATCTTAATTCTTCAACTGTAACACGCTAAAACTAATAGTCATCCACAAAATCGATTGGCTACAACTCGCCTTCTTCAGCACTTTCACTATCACTCATAATATCTAGATCTTAATGTTTCTTGATTCTTTTAATTTAGCTTTTGCGCCTTCTCCCTTTCTTAATTAATTATAAACGTTTATTCATCTTTATATTTCCTTCTCTCTTTTCACAAAATTAAGGCAAAACTTAAAAGAAAGAACTTAAAATCCAAGATTGAAAATTCATTTTATTTTGAAAACTCCAGCGATTTTATGCATTTTCTAATTGATTAATAGCATTCCATCAAATTAATCTAAACACATCTTTAAAATTCTTACATGTCACTTTGAAATACCATAAATATATATCGTTCCATGCTTGGATCCGAAAATTAGATAATACTGTTCCTGCTATTTCAAAGGGCCTTGCTTGTCGATTTTCTTGGCTTAAAAATAAGTTAACGATCTCCATCGCAATCCACTCTGAGAACCGTTTATTGATCGTAAAAGTGATCCATCAACGCCTTCCCACATTTTGATCTAGCTATCTTGATCACCTGCTGTAAGTAGAATATTCCTTAAATTGAGACCATCTCGGACTTCCCAAACACTCAGTCCTCTAATCATTCCTTCATGTGCTTTCTCTCTTCGGTAAACCTACAAAAAGCAACACAAAGAATGTCATATCGATAGCCTCTCTATTGAATATTGTATATTTTACTTCTTTGTTTGTGAAGACAGAAAGTGTCGAGCTATCTGAAGCTGAAACAATAGCAAACGTAGCATCTCCAAATGAAGTCTTAGGGTAATATTTGAAAACTTTCATTGCTTCTAAGCAAACATTCCAATTCGATTCTTTCCTGTAAACTGTGCTGAGACAATCTCCATTTTAATTATAAACCTTGATAACGCCATCATCGCTAGCAAACGAAACTGCAAATAAGTCTCCGTTTGCATCTTCATTTATGTTGCTACTCTCGTCTTCTTGGATTTATTTCTACTAAATCTTTCTTCCTTGCTTGTTTTCCTCCAGCAATTGTTTGTGGAAGGCATCAATCTTTTTCTTAATATTATTAATATTTGTATTCTGAGACACCTTCCTCTCGATTCTTGAAAGTGATACAATCTCCCTTCCATTCTCCTTAGGGTGGATTGTCCTAATAGTTAATCCATCGAAAATAGCCCAATCTACTAAAACAAGCAGATTCTTTCCTCCGCTATTGCACACAAGCCTTGGAATATTTACAGAATTCATTAAGATTGAAGCATTGCTATTCATAGGAAGAGAAATGAAAGATAATATTACCTGGATTATGGATTCTCGAGGATAATGAAATCATTCAAAAACTGAGATCTAGTTTGGATCTCGTTAACGCATTTGCCTTGTACCCAATTCCATATTTTTATTTTACCGTTCTAGCCAGTCAGTAAGATGTTCGAACAATCTGAACAAGTTTGAGAGAGCTTTTTCTTTGTGATATTATTCATGAACTACACTCTCATTACGAATATCTCTTTGTCATGAGCTTAACTGATCTCCCTCAGAAGACGAAACTACCAAAAATAAGAAATCATTTTAAAAATCATATTATTTTTCTTATTTTTTGTTATTGTATTAGGATAATAAAGTTCTTTACATTATAAGCTCCTTCTCCTGAATTATTGACCCAGAATTTAATCGTCATATCATCAGAGCAAGATACTATGCAGACATTATCTATAACTTCGTTTTTAATACCAAGTTTCTCCATTTCGTAATCAGTCATTTCAAAAGTTATTACCTAGATTTGACAAAGAACCAAAGTATTTTTGGAATAAAAATGTAAATAAGAATAAATCTAAAAAGCATCCACTGAATACAATGATTGAATTCAACCCCTTTGAAGTACATTTCTAATCCAATTGAGATGCGCGATTTTGATTCGTTATTGTTTTTCAATCCCTTCTAAATTCAGTTTAGCAAAATCTTATATTTTATGCTTTTATATTTGCACTTCATTAAGCGTGTCCAGAATCTTGTAAAGCGATTTATAGATACTGTGAATGTTTTAATATATCAAATCAGTCTTCTCACCTATCATCTGCTGAATCTTATTTAAAAACAGTTCTCTCATGACTTCTTTTCTGAAGATTTGTTTATTTTGCGGATAGAATTCAAAATACTAAGTCAAATCTCCGATTTCTTTCTAATAGTTTTATGTTGTCATCTTATTCTGATCGTCTTAAATGCGAGTTATGACGTGCACAATCTACTGAGTATCCTTTTCACTGCTTTCCTGAGTGAATAAAAAACACAATGCTCAAATTAAAGAATACATCTATAAACCCTCATTTGTCGCTTTTCTTTGCTCAATATCTTACTTTGATCTGTTAAATGAACGCTTTGGCTTGATCATCAATTTACTGCAAGAGCAGAGTAATCTTTTATTTCTATTGATCTATCAGAAACTTGAAATCAATCAGAATATCATTGATGTCTTCTTGTTTTGTTTAGCCAATCTTATGTTGAGCAAGATATGCATTGATTTATCGGAGATAAAAATTTAAATCTCCAGTTTTCTCAAGATGATCGCTATGCTCTTCCATGAGGCAGATTGCGCAGACTGGTCCTTTGTTTGGACAATATAAATCACTGCACATCATTGTTAGCCTTTCTTCTTTATGTCTTAAACAAAATCGATGATTCGATAAATCAGGTGAGTTATCTGAGTGATCACTTAGACAAGAACTGTTATCACTGCTTTCTAAGTAATGCTTTTAACTTCGATGCGTGCAGAGATTTAAGTTATCAAGCTTGGCACATAGCATATCTTCAGATGTGATCTTCTTGATCTTCTTCTCACTCTAAGTGAATAACTCAGCAAAGTTCATTTTTTCTGTATTTTCTTTAAAAATCTTCTGAGAAAAGCACAAGCGATAATAATAATAATAATAATAATTAATAATTTTCTTTTAATTTATTTACAAGCAAAGGTAATGCAATTTGCACTACTTTTCTTAGATAAATATCATACAAATTAATTAAATATGCTGTTTTTCTACTCAAAGTAATACTAAATCTGAAAGTGCTAGCTGTTTCGACATAAACAATAGTTTCTAAAGATGAATCTAGCTTCTATTGCTTTTGAAGAATGTATTGTTTTGATCAATTTATATAAGTCAAAATAGCTATTAAAAACATAATTTTGAGGGGGATTTCAAGCTTCCAAAAGGCAAGTCAAAGCAGTCAGTCAGAAATCAAATGATTATCTTAGACCTACCCTTAGCAGTAGAATAATATCAAAGAAACTTTTGTTGGAAGGAAAATTAATTACAAGAAATATTGGCTGAAAAATCAGTTTTAATTGCAAACTAATTTTGGATCGTGTCCGCTTGGGTAAGAAGATTCAAGAGAAAGAGAGAGAGAGAGAGTTAGGAAGTTAAGAAATTACAAACTAGTGGAACGAAAAGAAAGAGTTGGAGAGGGCCATAAGAGAGAAACAAAGGAAGACTCCGTGAATAATGGCGATGATGATAAAGCGAGCTCAAGCAGAAAGCGAATTTGAAAGTATCTACCATGCAGACGATTCCATGCAAATGTCGGAGATGTCGTTCTTCAATAACTTTCACTACGAAGGAGACGATTACATGGAGGATGATCTCGATGATATAATCGAAAAAGCTTTTCATTAATAGCCGCTGAATTCGAATAGACTCTCAATGAAAAAGAATGCGTTAACGAAATCTTCCATCAATTTGTTTGAAGAAGAAATTGGCGGTTTACTTGAAGCAAAATAAGATGATTTATCTGATTTAGATGAACCACTATCAATGCAAGCCTTAGATACATTCTACTCCGATGGCACAAGAGATTCAAACGTCAATAAAGGATAGTAAGCAAAGATAAAGAGGATATTTATTTCCTGAATGTTCCATGAATTGTGATTTGAAACAGGGAGGAATAGAAGAAAATCAATGAAACCTTTCTGAAGTACATCACAGAGAAGAAAAACGAAAGAATTCTCAAAATGCTGAATTCTCAAGTGAATAAAGGATTACTTGATATACACTACAAGTAACGATTTCAAGAATAAAGATTTATGTTACGAATATTTAAATATTTTTCAGAGCAGAGTAGACTATTTGAGGGCAAAGAAAGGGAGTTAAATGAGGGAATAAAATGGAGTTTATTTTTGATTTTTGAAAGAGAGATGCATTGCTGATATCTAAATATCATTTATGAAACAGTGTCATCATTGGGGAGGAGATTACATCAAGCTTGTCGGATTACTTTTTGGTGCGTGTTTTGCCATCCACTTACACTTTAATTGAATATGATTAAACTTTTATCAGAGAATTTTCTGAGAATGTATTGCTGTTTTTTGATTAGAAACTCCTTGGGGATGGACAGTATGCTGATGAGTTGTCAGACAGGCAATCTAGAGATTCTCAAGATTCTCGTCAATGACTTCAATGCGAATGTCTAAGTTATCAACTCCATCGACAAGAGAGTTGGGTTGCATTACGCTTGCATTAATAACAAACCTTTAGTATTGAGCTTCTTGCTGGGAAAGAATTCTTCTTTGAAGAACTTCTAAGACTATCAAGGATGCACTCCTTTGTATTATGCTGCGCTGAATAATCATGAAAAATGTGTAGATGCTATGCTCGCACACGAAGCAAATACTGCATTAGAAAATTCACTTGGACTCACTGCGATCGAAGTGACTACCAGCTTAAATATCTAGAAATCGTTAGAGAAAAAAATGGCTTAGACTACTAATATCTCAGGGAATGATAAATATTATTAGCGAACGCCTATTGGAAATTCTAATAAACTTTCCTGCAATTCGAGGAAAGATGAAGTTACTAAACTTATGTAAAAAGCATAAGTTCATCATGATGGATCATTCAAAGAGTAATACAAATATGAATAATAGATTGTTCAAGGGACGGAAAGCCTAATATTCTTAACAATAAGTGTATTTTATATGCAGAATTGAAATGAAAACGGAGAGGTGTAAAAAATGGTAGGTGAAGGAGAAAAAAGGAATATTGATAAGCCCCGAATAATAAGCAAGACAGGAGTCACTGAAAAAACTCTTGAAACCGTGGAAAAGTTTTATCAAAGAAGATATAAAGTAGCAGAATGAATCAGCTAAAAGATGTCAATTATATCTGGAGAAACTGCAGAAGATAAATGCACCTGTGAAAGTTAAGAGAAAAGTTAAGTTTGAGGATTTTATTATCTATCGGCAAATTGGAGAAGGTGCTTTTGGTATGGTTTATTTAGTGAAACTGAAATAAGGAATCTTAGAAGATAATAAGAAAGAAGAGGAAACTGTAGAAAGTGAAGAAAACCTTGAAAAAAGTTAACAAAAACAAGAAAATTTAACCGAAGAAGAAGATGAAGAAAGACGATTAGCATTGAGGCTGAAGTAGCTTCATCGAGGGGGTTATGATGAAGGGGAGGAGAATCCTTCGTAGATGTACTACGCTCTTAAGGTAATTGATAAAACAGCACTGAAAAAGAGAAAAATAGCGGAATATATTGTCAGTGAAAAAAATGTCATGCAAGAAGTACACCATCCATTTGTGGCGAAAATGCACTTCACTTTCTAAGACGAATCGCATTTGTTCATTCTCATGGATTTCTGTAAGATAAATAAATTGCTTTGTGTGTTTATTTTATCAAGATAGCAGTGTTTGTTATGTGATTTATTGTTTGGAAACAGATCCAGGTGGTGATTTAGGAAGGATATTAGAGAAGGAAATGGAACTCGAAGAGATGCAAGTGAAAGTTTGGGCAGCTTAGATTGTATTGGCATTGGAGGAGCTGCACAAAAAAGATATTGTTTATAGAGATTTGAAGCCTGAAAATGTTGTCTTAGATGCTAAAGGAAATCTACACTTAATTGATTTTGGTCTAGCTAAAAAAGGAGCTGATGCAATTTCAAGAAGTTTCTGTGGAACTCCAATGTATCTACCACCTGAAATCATCGGACGATAAGGACACAATAAAATGGTTGATTGGTACAGCTTAGGAGTTATTATCTATGAACTGCTCGTTGGAAGACCTCCTTATTTCTCGAAAGATTGCAAATAACTTTTCAAAGATATTCAAACTTAACCCCTCAGAATACCTAAGACACTACCAGAGGATGCTAAACTTCTACTTATTTAGGTTAATAATTTTTAAGTTTTAACATTTCTTTACTTTAAAATGTTCCTTTTGTATGAAATTCTAAAGCTTCTGAGGAAAAACTACAAGTTGAGATTAGGATTCGATGGAGATGCTGAAGAAATCAAGTCTCATCCTTGGTTCTCTAACATTAATTGGGAAAGAGTCCACTCAAAGTAATAAGAATATTATTAGTTTAGATGGTTACAAAATAGAACCAGTTTATCATGAATTATGAAAAATAATCCAGATAATTATTATTTAAATTTGCTAATTTGTTATAAAAGATAATATACATGCTTGAAACCGATGGTACTTTCAATCCCTTCTATGCCAATTTAAGTAACACTGAATTCATGTCGAAAAAGTTAAATTGGATAAATTGATCAGAAATGGTCATTCTTCTATTTTACTGATGGAGCTGACTAGGAAGATTCATCACCACCACATTCACCATTAAGACATAAACATATTTGAACTTTCAGTGAGCTGCTATTCTATTTTCTTTAACTTCTTGCTTCTTTCTTTATTGTTTTTATATTTGTTTGTGTTTATTAAAGCTACTAAATAATATTTCTCAGTTATTTTGTAACTCACTTAAATAATTATGATTCAAGAAGTAATTGAAATAAGATTGAGGAAAATCAATTAAAGTCAAAAGATTCATCATACATATTTTAACAATAGAAAATAAGTGGAACCCTTAAAAAGATTAAAAAAACTTCAAAAAAATCATCTTTTCCACTTCTTTTGTTTCAAAATGGATGCAGATCAAGAAAGCAGTTAAAATCTAAAGCTCAGGCGTCACAGGGTGATTAAAAATTTCTATGCAATATGTGGTCTAATTTTAGGTTGCTTTTGGATATTCTTTTAGTAATATGGAGGAAACACTATTGTAGTTCTTGCAGATTGGTTTCTTCCTCTTCTGAGCAAAGTTGAATTGACTGGATGTGAAGTTACTATCCTTGGGTTTTATCTCTTTAAGGACAAAACATAAACTAATAAGGCTTTCGAGACACTTAAAATAGTATTATTGATAATAAGTTTAGGAAATATTGGATTTTTCTGCTATGTTTGTATAGCAAATGAAGAATAGATGTTCAGTATTCACAGATAAGACTTCTATTATGTCTGCATTCAGTTAGGTACTATTTTATCAGTCACCGGAGCTGTGGTAGAAGAGTGCAGCCAGCAAAAGTTAGTCTTGAACTCTTAAGGAGGTGTAAATGATGTTTTTAGATAAGGGCTTTTGGAGTAATAACCTAATGTCGATTATCAAAATGCACTGGACAATTAGCAAGATTAATAAAGAGTATCAGTGGATAGTTAATATCAAAGTTAGTTGGATCTAGTCTACGGGAATATATGCACAATTTGTAATGAAGAAACTGATCCGAAAGGAAAAGCAGTTCAGCTTTCATGCATGCATATTTTTCATCCAGATTGCATTAGAAAATGGATAGAAATTAAGTAATTCTGCCCTAATTGCAGGGTAGCTATCAAAAGCTGATTCTGTAAATGAACTAGAAGAAGGAATATAATATAATAATTATTTAAAAATGTATTTAAATAAAGAACATCAGGCAAGTTTGTGATTAAATTATTTTTATTTTGAGAAGTAATCAATTAGTCTGTAGCATGCATTCATGTTAAAAGAACTTTCCTAGTTTGATAGATATTCTGAGGCATTTCGGATATATTTTTATTGAATAATTGAATGGATAAAGAGAGTTGAATTGATATTCACCTGAGCGAATCGAGGAGAGAAATGAATTAGTTAATTACCATCAAATTCTGTACAACGGTGATAAAATATCACTTTATGTAATATTTCAAAAAATAATTATTTTGAAGTATTAGAGATTTAACAAACAAAATCAAACCTTCTTAAATCAATTCTCAAGTAATAAATAAAGTTTGATTGACAGATGAACACAAAATAGCGCTCCATTAGCGTGATTGTTCCGCCAACTTAAAGTATGAATAACTTATCTTTTGTATGATCTAATAATTTTTGATGTTCTTGGTAAAGATGCTTCAATGTCCGTTCGAGAGATGTTTGAAGTTGCAACTCGAAGCTAAATATGGGGAGTTGAAGGCTATGAAATACCAGTTCGATATGTTGATCCAGCTAAACAAGTACAACTTCATTCGAGCGATGTCTTTTGATAATTTCATTGGTTTTCTTCAAGGTGAAAGACAGAGAATTTGCAGAGCTGCGAGAGAAGAATAAATTACCTACAAAAGACAAAACTTATGTTACTAAGCGAGGACACTTTTACAATGATCTTGAAAAAATGTATCGTCATGTGCCAGGCCCTAATAAATATAATCTAGATCATATTTGGGTATCTGAAAATGACAAAGAAAGAGGCAGGAAGAAGCCACATGATACGAAAAAGCTAACTTATATTGATGAAATCATTGGAGAATAGAAGAAGCGTCCTGTCCCTGGACCAGGAAAATATAATGTTATAAAAACTGAAGAACAACTCAAAAAAGAACAAAACGATCTCAAAACTAAGAAGATTAAGTAAAAAAATGAATTAATTCAATAAGAGAAAATACATTTTTTTTGTTTAATTTATTTTTACTGCTGTAACTCTACAGATAAGGTGAGAAAATAGATTTTCTGTGCGAATACTAATATGTATCGTCCATTCTCCCTGGACCAGGGCAATACAATCCGAGAGTAATCTAAAATACTCTTCAATTTTTGGAAATTTGGAGCAAGGAAAAGATATTTTTTTGAGAGAATGCCAATTACAATGAAGCTTATTTTGTTTTTGTTTGGTTAGCCTATTTAACCTAAAATCTAGGCTACTCGATTGAAGCCATCTGATTGGATATCAAAACATAAAGAAGAAAATGGAAAGAAAAGGGGGAAATCAGCTATGCCAGAAGTTGGAACTTACAACCCAGTGCTTGATAATACATTCAGCAAAGTTGCAGAGGATAATAAGAAAAAAGGATCCAGACCTAAGAGCAATTACCTTGGAACTGAAGAAAGATTTGGAGGAAGTAAAAAGGGAAAAGTTCCTTCTGGCCCTCCAGGTCCTGGATTCTATCCAATGCTTCCAAAATGGCCAGGTAAAATATAAAACTAAAAAATTTATTTTTCAAAAATTTCTTAAAAAATAAAATGGTTTTTGATAAATAAAGGTAAAGAAGAAGGCATGAAGAAGGATTCTAAGGCTAAGAATTGGATGGATGGCATAACCAAAGGGACTTATGAAAATAGATCTCTATACTATTGATTAAGTTAAATTAATTTTTCGTAAAAAATATAAATAGTTTTTATTATTTTTTTTAGAAGAAACTGCAGAAAGTAATATTTTACAGAATTAAGCACAAACATTATTAAAAAACTACTTTTGAATGGTTGAGGTATTGAATTGCAGCTAATTTTGCTAATTAATAAGTGGTTTTCAATAAAAAAAATAAGAATACTAAAGAAAAACTTGAAAAGAATAACTGAAAGAAAAAATACATATGATATGCTACATATGATTGCAACTGCTTTTTTGAAGAAATCTTAAAAAAAAATGAAATTATCTTGAAAGAATGATATGGATTGAATTATATAATAGATGGAAATTTTAAAGGAAAAGAATTTTATCTAGGAGTTTCATCTTCGAAAGTATTGAAAAAGAGGAATAAAATAAGACTCAGAATTTCAAAAATAAATAGAATGGCATCGATTTAAGAAATCAAGGAAGAAAAAGAAGGCGAATTCTATGTCATGGAGGGTAACTCAGAAGAATCAATAAGCGATTTGAAATATTTTCAACAATTTTGTGTTTTAACAGCTGTTGAGCTCTCAAGTGAGAGTGAGCCTGAAGATCTAGAAGGATTATCAGATATTGATGATATCAAGGTAGATCATGATGATATTGACGATTTAGATAAGCTGGTTGCAACGACTAGAAGTAATTCAGTTTATTGCTTCTTTTGTGTGGATAAATTTTAATGAAAATGTGGTCTTAGAGGAGGAGATAATACCTCCCAAAGAAGAATAGAAAGTCACATCGAAAGCTGTATCGAGATTAGAAGTTGTAGATGACTTTATTCGCAATTTCTTGATAAAGCATAAGATGAATAGATCCCTTGAAGTTTTTTAGGTAATTCAGATTGTTTTTTGGATGAAATGCTGATTTAGTTTGTGTGTCGAAATAGCAAGAATGGTATGAGTTGAGTTAGAAAGGTAGACTAACAAGTGATAGCATAGGCCAAGTGCCTGATGTTTATATCCGCAACGAAAAGCTAGAGGAAGAAATGGATTTTCTCAGAAATGAACTTGATAAAGCTAAAATCATCACTGAAAAAGCAAAGTAAAATATTGTTGAACAATTCATAAATGCAATTCAAAAGCAAATAACTCTTCATTGTATTTACTTTCATAATTCTTAAGAGGAACGTACGACAGGCTAAGGAAAGAAAGAGATTTTCATAAGATGCATCATCATCGAGTTTAACAAGAGAAGAAGAAACTCAATAATGATATTGAAAAACTCAAAGCACTTCACCTGCAATATGAATCAAAATATGAAGAATTATCGTAGAAATATGCTCATGCTATGAAAGAGAAGATGCTTCTTAAATTAGAGAAAGATCGTCTAGTTGCTAAAATTGAAGCACTTCAAAAGAGTCTCCAGAATGTATTAGCATTTTTACATATCTAATTCAAAATAGTTAATTATCTTGACGATTTGAAAGATTGAAGATAAAATGGGCAAAGAAGTTGCTAATACTGGAAGTCTAGGAGCTGAAGGACTACCTAAGCTTGGAGATAGTTTTAAGGGTAACAATGGAGTTACTTCTCCTGCAGGAGGATTGAAAGGAACACAAACGAAAAAAGGAATAATCTACACTGCTTTTCCAAGTGATTCTCGACCTAATCCTTATGCTGGGCTTAACTTTGACACAAATCCATACCGAAATGCAATTCTACAGAAAACATTCAAGGGACATATGATGTCAATTTCTGCTATTGCCATGCATCCTAAGAGATCTATCTGTGCTACTGCCTCAGATGATTTCACATGGAAAGTAGAACAATAACATATTTTTCTTTTTTCAACTTATTAAGCAATTTTTATTGTCTTTAAGATTTGGACCCTCCCTCAAGGTGAACTGATTTTAAGTGGTGAAGGACATAAAGATTGGGTATCAGGGATTAGTTTCCATCCCAAAGGATCTCATTTGGTAACAAGCAGCGGAGATTGTACTATTAAAGTATGGGATTTCTTGAATTCTACTTGCACCCATACCTTCAAGGATCACATTTAACCAGTATGGGATGTTGCTTTCAACGACACTGGTAAAAATAATCTCCCTTTTTGTTTTATAAAGTTGATTCTGACTCTTTTGTTTTTGGAAATAAATAGGTGATTTTGTTGTATCTGCTTCCATGGACCATACAGCGAAACTATTCGATTTAGGTTGTGGGAAAAGAATACATACATTCAAAGGGCACAAAGATTCTGTCAACACAGTCAAATTCCAACCTTATTCTAATATCCTAGGCATGCAAACTTTATCAAACTATGAAATTATGCTATTTTTCATCTAAATTCTTGTTTTTTTTTTCCTTTTTGATAATAGCAACTGGTAGTGCTGATTAGACTTTATCACTATGGGATATGAGAAGTGGTTTATGTGCTCAAACTTTCTATGGGCATAGAATCACAGTCAATGCTCTTGATTTCTCCCTCAAGGTATTTTTTGTTATTTTCTCCGCATACAAGTATGCTTAATATTCTTTCACATTAATCAAAATTTCTTAAAAAAATAGGGAGATACCTTAGTATCTTGCGATTCTGATGGCATCATTAAAGTGTGGGATGTTAGAATGGTTAAAGAGAGGTAACTTTTCATTAATTCTAACATGGATAGTACATAATTCTTTAACGATTTTTATGACTGAATAGAAACTAATTCCTAAGCGGAAAATATAGTGCAAATGGAGTGTCAATAGACAAAAGTGGTGTGATGATTGCCTGTGGAGATGATGAAGGGAATATTAAGATATTTAATGATAGCACTTCCAAATTGGAACACACCCTCAAAGGCCATGAAGATTCTGTCTAAGATGTTGTCTTCGATTACAACTCTAAAATGATTGTCTCCTGTGGATCAGATGCTACTTTCAGAGTTTGGCAATGAACAATGCATTAATCTGCATGAAAATAAAATCAAAATGAATCAAGTTCATTAATTCAGATAATTTGAAGGAATAGCTGTATTCATCTGTATGTGAGTTTGTAATAATTTTTAATTACATGTGCTGGTTAGCTAAATTTTGAAAGGTTAAAGCTTCAAATCAGCACTTTATATCTATACTGAAGAACTTTTACTCGATGAAAGACAAGAATCATTTAATATCTTCTTTTTGTCTCTAAACTTCTGTAAAAATCTTGTACTTTGAATCTTTTGAACTGTAAATACATACAGGATCATCCATAAGATTAACAAACACAAACAATTTGGCAACATTAATCATTACCAGAAAAGCAAAGTGAATTGAAAATATGGCCAACCTTAATTTTTGACAAAATTAAACTTCTCAAACCAATCGGAAAGGCTTATTTTGTCATTCGAAGAAACTAAGAAGAAAAAGCCCTAATTTAATGAAATTGAATGAAGGGCGAATAAAAGTCTGAGAGACGATCAAGATAAAATTAAGTGCGAAAGAAGAAGCGAATAAAAAAAACAAGAAAAAAGAAAAATTATTCACAAGTTAAAAGTAAAATAGAATGGCTAAGGAAACCCCCAGCGCAACTCAAGCTGTTAACAAAGCTAAAGGCACCGCTAAGATTGCCAAGAAGGGCACCGCTGTTAGCACTCACAAGACCTACACTGGAGTTAGATTCTTCCTTCCTAACACTCTCAAGCTCGCTAAGGCTCCTAAGTACGCTAGATCAGTCAAAACCGCACTTAAGGTTAATGGACATTTGAGCAACTATCAAGTTATCTCTACTCCTCTTACCACCGAAAAGGCAATGAAGAAGATGGAAGATGAAAACACCATGGTCTTCACCGTCCACAAGAGAGCTACTAAGCCTTAAATTAAATCTGCTTTCGAAAAGCTCTACAACGTTAAGGTTAGATCTATCAATACTCTTAACACCATCACTGGAAACAAGAAGGCTTACATCAGACTCGCTGCTAACTCAGACTCTCTCTCCCTCGCTAACAAGATCGGACTCATATGATTAATTTGTTCTAAATTAGGCTTAATTAGCATTGTTTCGAGCCATGTGGAGAGGACAAAATATTTTATTTGTTTTTTGGTCATTAATATTTAAACTTATTTTCAATAAATGCTTCTCTTTTTTTTTACATAGTTTGAGGAATTCTAAGTAGTTAAGAAATGATGGAAAATTGTTTAAAAATGAAGATGATCGATAATTTAATAGATGCTATTTTTCAGTATTATAAAGAGAAGGATAAAGATAATATTGTATTTCCTTAACCTCTCTATTTTAAGCATATTTTTGGCAAAATGTCTAATTGACAATTTAATAAACAAAAGATTTTTTTCCACAAACAAAAACCAATCTCAATTTAATAGATTTTTTTGGATTATTTTCAATCTCAAACTAACAAATCCAAGAGGATTTGAATTATTAATTTCAACTATTAACTGCCCACTTCAAATAAACAAAGTCTGTTCTAATTTGAGAGACAAGAACTCCTAGAGAAATGAACCAAAGCTCAATCTATTTGATTGTCTTTTTGTCTGCTTTATCTAATGTTGATCATAGAGACTCTAAAAGAGCCCAAATTATCCAATCAATTCATATCCTGCCACTTTTTATTGCGAAATTTTTTGAAGGAGAATCAAAATAAAATCTAGTTGACATTTAAAATAAATTAGATAAATAAGTACATCTTTTTCTGAAAAAGATATAAAATAGAGTAAAAATAAATAGATGAGGATATATTTAACTTCAGTTGAAGGATGTCTCTTGTGTCTTGTAAGTTGAATAGAATTACTTGAGAAATTGGGCTGACATTTCATGTTTAATTTAAATAGAAATTTCATGAAACCAAATAACTATTGTTCACAAATTGCAAGGGAGTCTGCTGGATTGGTTATGTCCCAAATGGGACGAAAAACACCTGGCTAAGTTGGAACTGTTATTATGATAAATTATTTATGTTATTTTGATTCAATTAAGCTTGATTGAAGCAGGCAATCATTTGGGGATTATTTTAAAAGCCTATTTGTTATCGTTAGTTTTCTGTGGGGAAGCTATTTGGGAAAACAACATTGTTTTAAAAAGCTACTCCATTTGAAGGTTAATGGATTGCTTATTAGATATGACATTCAACAGTTTGGAAGCTAGGTACATTGGTTTGTAAAGCTCCAGTGTAGTTTACATAAGAAAAATGTTAAAACACATTCGAAGGATCGTATTGTGTGAGTAGTTTTTGATGTTCGCTTTCATGGGCTAGAAAGTCAACGTTTGGTTGTCTGAGAAGTTGACTTGGAGGAATAGAAGCCAAAATAAGCGCCTAATGTGGAAACAATTATTATCTTACATACTGCATTTAAGCTTCATTATTGGTGTTCCAAGAATTAATTTGAGTTGGGAGAAAGCCACTTGAGTCTCTAATGTGAAGATTTGAGGCAGATAACGTGTGATTTTCAACGAGGAGTTATTATTATTAACAGTTTGAAGGTTGGTTTCTGTAATTAGACGAGCAAGAAGTGTCCACAATTGGTTATAGCTTATTATTAGCATTATTTTTGTAAAATTTAAGTGGATTTTCTGAATTATGATCGTTCTATGAAGACATATCCACATGATTCATTGGGAGAATATGCTTAACGTTTTCGATTAAAGAAGAGGAGTAAGCACTGAGAGAAACATTATCTGTGTTTTTTTATGCTGGGGATTGTGTGACATTCGATTGAATACAATTAAAGGTGTCTTTGCTGATATCTTGATTTTGATTAATCCTGATTTGTTCTTGGATAACTTTTAGCTATTTTCTGGGGTGAGAATCTTCGTTAGTTAAGTATTAATTGAATTCCTCTCGTTTTACACTATTAGGTGGATTGATTTCGGTAGATCTGGGAATCCGAGGGGATATTTCTTTTGAAATGAATCCCCAACGAGCTTCTGCCCTAATTTGAAGCTTTTTATTGATTTTTGAATTTTTTTTGTTTTCGTAACCTTCAGATTCATGCTTTTATAGCTATTAGGAACTGGATTATTAGTGGATATCTGCTTTCATAGAAGAAAGAGTGCTGTTGGTAGTGGTTTAAGTAGGACAGAAGGATCTAACTCGAATTTGATCTAAGCAGAGGGTTTCTAAAAATTAGTTTTCCTTTTCTTCAACAAGTTCTTAGCTTTCAGACTTGATGATGCCCTTTTTGGGTGTCCAACTGCATGTTTCATATGATTTGTTTGGTGGTAAAAGTTCATATTACGTGGCATCACTTTAGGTAATTGTTTCTCTTCTTGATTTTCTTTTGTTTTTTCTCAATTTGTGATCAGCTTTTTGGTGAACTGTTTGACAGTTCTAGTCAAGATCTCGAACAGAATTCTTTTCGCAAGAAGTATTTGACTTCGAAACTCTTTCTTCCTATTCATGATTCCCTTCATTCTAAGCTATATCTTCCGAAGAAGATTCTTATTTTATTGTATTTTTAACTTATTCTTATAGACAATTTGTCTCCTTTTTCATTAAAGTCTTTTCACCTCTAAGCAAGTCGTATCTTGACAGTTTCTTCTTGTACTAGAGATCCTTCGGGTAAGCAATATTCCAGAGATCATAGAAAGATGTCGTTACAATATTGTTCTCTTAGCAATCGCAAAAAACGAGTAACAATAGCCCAACAAACTGTTTGCGGATATTCTTTTATCTATTATAGGAGGAATAGCTATCCTCTGCCTTTGGGTAGGATTCCAAAAGAGACGAAAGGACTAAGTCTTCAAGATTAGCTCGAAATGATGAGAGCTTTGAAAATCTCTTGATTTCTAGGTAGTAATTGAGGATAAGTGAGATGAATTTAGCTTCACTCTGAACTACTCTCTGATGTATATACTCTTTCACTTGATTAATACTTGTGAACCCAAGTTCATTCATAATCAACGGAGCAGCGAAGACTTCGAGGAAATAGTTTTTAACGGAATCTTAGAACCATTTATTGAGAGCACTCCTCTAGCTGTTGTCTTTCTTGAAAGTACTGATGTTGACCAATATTTTAATCTCTCGTTGTATTTTAGCCTTGGCTTTCTCCATGAGATTCATTTTACTCTCCTTGCAGGCCTCAATCTTTCTCGAAGACACTTCATCTCTCATCATTTCTACCATTTCGATCTTTGTTGTTTATTCACTCATTTTGTGCAATTTCTTACTAAATTCGATAAGGATGTTATTTTATTGTTATCCGTTTTTTTTCTGAAAATAGAAGTTTATTTTTGATATCAATTTATATTATCTTTTTTTAAATTACACGCATATCAGCCTACTCCTCTGTTTGAACATAGGTTTTAGGTTGTTTTATCACCGAAACAGATTTCCCTTTCAAATGAATTTATATCATTGACTTTCAAAACTTCTAAGCAATTTCTACCCTCTGCTTTTGGATATGCTCTTCTAGATTAAAAATATCTCCCAATCCCCAGCCTTTGTTTTTAGGCAGTTCACTTTTGTTATCTTTATTTAACAGCAAAACCTATCAAAAATCTTGTTTCTTTTTGATACAATTCCACAAAATCTTCCCTTTTTTATGATTACTCTCATTCTTAGATCTTTTTATAAACAAATAAAAACCCATCATTTCTCAAAGTAACTTCTGTATTATTATTCCCTAAATGACTTCTACTAAAGATTTGGAAAATTAAATTGAATTGTTAGCTTTTCTTCTCAGCAGCTTTGGTGGTACCTGCGACACTCGAAAAACAAAAAACTAAAAATAAGGAAATCCATCTATCTTCTCTATTTGATGTTTCATTATTTTTAAGTGGTTATCTTGTATCTTTTGTTCTAAATTGCTTTTTTCTTCTATTTACCCCCCACCAGCTCCTGTTTAGATTTAATAGAAGGTATTGGTATCTTTATTTAATATGCAATTTACCTCCCCACCCCTCGCCATAAAGTTCTTTATGAATTTCCCCCCGCTTGTAATTAAAGAAATTCAAATCTTGTGATTATTGTGTAATATGAATGGATAAGCTTACTATTATTATTTGAGAAAACAATTCTTAACTTTAACTCCTTGTATTTATTCTTTTCTTCTCATATGAATAGTAAGCAAATGCTTAAATGTTTCAATTAACTTCTAAAAAATTAATAAAATTAAAAAAAAATGCACTTTTTAAAAAAATTAGCGAATAAATTTTACAATTACAAATATTTTTATTTAAAATTACATTAACAATCTCCTTGCAATATTTGCTCTTAGTTTTTGTTAATTTAAATATTCGCATCTATCAAATTCATATTCCATTTGCGCTTGTTCTAATAATGCTCTTTTTATTTAATTAATAGCTTCTAATTCTGATCTGATCCTATTCTGAAAGAACCAACAAGCAGAATTGATTCAAAAAAAAGAAATTTAAACTAGGATTCGAAAATAGAGAAAAAAGAATGTCTGTAGCTAACAAAACTAAGTAGATTACACTAGGAGCAAAGCATTTCGCTGAGATATATCTTCAGTGAGCATAATTGTTAATTGTTATTGTTTTCAGTTGAAGTAAATCAGAGATTGGTTGTTTGTAGGTATGAGTCATTTTCATCGTAGAAACCGAAAGATGCTCTTGATGGATACAATTTTTAATTATCGCAGAAAAGAAGCAACAAAAAGCTGCCATCAGCTTTGTTTCAATTTCTGGATTCACTACCTCCATTTACTTTAGGCATTTCCTTAGTTTTAATGTAAATCTAGCTTCAATAATTGAAAGTGTTTATTTTGGATAGAGCAAAAGTTAAAAAAAAATGATATTTTTCACAGGGAATAATAGAACATTTAAGCACGAGAAATCAGTGAACTTACAGGGAAATTAGATTACATCCTTTATCGCTGCATGCTTGATTCAGTCAGAAACTTTCAGCTCGAAATTATGTATGCAGAATCAACTTAAACAAGATTAAACGTTATTTTATCTTTATGCATCATTTTATATATAAAAGGCCAGGAAACTTTCCAAATTATCAAAGTCTTGCTGTATTGACGAAAACACTCAACAGGCTCCCTCGTTTGAATAATAAGATTCTTTGGGTTAGGTAAGATAGAAGAGAAAGAGTTTAAATTTTGTTTAGCAAATCTAAATTTCATATGGTTTTTGTTGCGTTTTAGATAGGATAAGATAGTCAGTTTGGAAGAGTGCGTTCAATTGGCTGAAATATTCTTTAGTTAGCAGAATCTCCAATTTGCTCTATTCTATTTCTCCAAATTGTTATCGTTGGAAGTTTATAACAATCAACTCTTCATCGAAATCAGGTATGAAAAATTTGAAACTTTAATTACGCGTATTTTTATGCTAATCCAACTAAATTGTTGTAATATTTAGGGAAAACGTTTACATTGACTCAACTTTCCTAGGAAGGCTATTCAATGCTATTCAAAACAGTTTCAAAGAATTAGTAGATATTCATATTAGAATAGGAGATAACAATCAGATTGGAACATCTTCTGTGCCAATATTCTCCTCATTTATACAGCATTACTCTTCAAGCTTAGTTCGTCTCAAGTTGTTCATCGGTAATCGTTGCAAGATTGGAAGCAAATTATTCAGCAATTTAAGTGATTCATGCATTCCCAACCTTCGAAGTTTACTTCTCGAAATACTTAGCGACAACGATTCCCTATCCAATGACTCAGCTGGGCTTCTTAAATTTATCATTAAGCAACGCTCTTTAACAACTCTACAACTATTCTATGGCTAAAAAAATTCAATAAACGCAAATACCCTCGCGAAACTAGGAGAATCTGTCTCTGCACTTCCTCTTCTTTCTACACTTTCCTTCAGAATAGGCTAATGGAACAAAGTTACTTCGGAGGGGTGCATTTAGTTCACCAAAGCACTCAGCTACACTCCACAGCTTTCTCACATTGACTTCATTTTCGAGTAAATAAATTTAACATAAATACATAAAAAATATTAATTTATTGTTTCTAAAAGAGGACAAAATGGTTTAACATCTGAAGGAGCAGCGACATTCTTTTAGATTTTATCGACACTCAAGAGACTTGAATCGATTAAAGTGGGTTTTGGAGATAAAAATTGTCTGAATGTTGAGTGCATTGATAAATTTAGTTTATGTTTGCGAAACTAAACAAATCTAGCAACGATAGCACTCAATTTAGTGAATAAAATGGACTGCGATTTATCTCCTTTATTCAGCTCACTCAAATCAAAACAATCTTTATCTAACTTTCATCTCAAAATAGGATAAGAATGTGAACTCACTTCTAAAGCAGCGTACTGTCTCTGTGATGCTTTGACATCCTTTACTGGGCTTAAAAATCTCTACATCGATTTAGGGTATGTTTTTAAATGCAATTTCTTCAAAAATAGTTTCAATTACTTCATCCTTTAACAATTCATTTTTAATCTCAAAAGTGGATGCTTAAAAATGCCATTGCAAAACATCCATCTGATTGCCATTGCTGTTGGAAAGATCCCTCATCTAGTAGGATTACAGTTCTACACCGAGTAAAAAATAGTTTATTTATCATTTTTATTTGGTTTTGTAATTTTATATTATCCCTGCAGTGAATATAACAGCTCCTCAAAGTTAGATCAATTCAGATACCTATTCGAAGGAAATGTTAAAATCTTAGACATACGATTTGGCAGAACCATCGCAATGAGATACAATTACCTCCATTTTGATCTTGATATATTGTAAAAAATCTAGAATATTTCACTCTTATTTCCTTTTTTTGATCCAAATGAGGATAATAATCTATTTAATTTTTTCAATAGGGGCAAGTAAATATGGTCTGATTAGATAATATAGAGTCTTTACAATTATATTCGTTTATACACACCTTATGAGTCATTCAGGATAAAGATCAACAAAGAAGCTGCTTCTACTCTCTAGTTATCAGATATTTTGCAGATTTTAAGATATACCTGTGAAAATCTTCGAAAACGTTCTATCTGCAATAAATTGCATCTTTGCTTTGAAGGGATTCTGGATGTTTTCTCTTCATAGCTTCTTAATGACAATTATTCGCTATTTGACACAGTACAATCCTTTGTCCTTAATGCTTAAGAAACAAGTTAGTTCTTCCCTAAAAGTTCCAACCATCTAAACCTACATTATCAGTAAAGAATTTTGAAATTTTTTAGAAAAAGTTGTAATATTTGTATTATTTTTTAGCTACAAATAGCATAAACTATGGAGCATTGGATAAATCAACGATATTTGTTCGACAGTTTCGAAGTTAGGATATGCTAGTTTGAGTATGCGAGTATTACCTTTTGAAGAGGAAAAGAATCAAATTCAAAATGAAGATAGTGATGGAGAGGAAAACGAAGAAGAAGATAATTAACAATAATAATAAATGAATTAATAATAGGCAGGAGGAGCACCTGATATACTTCGAAGTAATGTCATGACGATGATGCTTTAAGGATTTACAGAGCAGCTTCGAAATGGACATTTTTCATAATTCGCTATGGAAATGAAAAATTGTTTTTATGCTCGATGGAACGAAAATAGACTATAATTCTATCTTTTCGAAAAGTAATAATTAGAATTACTTAATAGTGATGTAGGTTTATAATGTCTTTTGCTGGTTTTTCCTTAGTTAAAGACTGATCTAGAACTTTTTTAGCTAACTCGGTTTTGGAATTCTGCAGCGGACAAGTTCATTGAAATAAATTGAAATCAGATGTGAGTAAGAATACATTAATAACTTATCCTTTTTTTTTATCTAATAATTGTTTCCTCAGCATGATGAATTAAGATGGATTAGCATCACTAAGGCATATTGTGGAAAATCAAACACAACTCTAAAAATTCGGTCTAGTTTCTTCGTAACAAAAAAATATCATCAACACAAATGATTCTTTATCTTAAATCTATTATCTCATTAGAATCAAACAGACTTAGCAGAACCTCAAGCAGCTTGGGTTACTTTATACCTAACTCCGTCAGCTAGATAATCTTGTAGATTTAAATTTCTAAATGTAAAACAAAATAAAATAGCATCTAAAACATTTCTTATCTCAAAACAAAAACAAAAAAGCAGCTTTTTTAACAATATTTCTTTTTGCCAACAGCATTTACCAAAAAATAACAATGCAAGAGTTACCTTAAATTACCGACGAAGAGCGCTAAAACATACGACGCTAAGTAAATATCGATCATCCAGAGTTACTCCAAGCAATCAACGCTAATCCTCTTGACGAATAAGCTATCGATTAATTTAACTAAGAGATTGAAACAGCGGAAATCTAGAAACGACATTAAAAGCTGTAGGATCTCACGGAGATATTTTTAAAAAAGAAATAAGCAACTGAAAATCAAGTGGATAAAAGAAAAATAGCAATCTACTCTCTATATCTCTGCAAACTTAAACTAGGCAAAAAAGTTAAAAAGGATCTTATCACATAGGTCATCAGGGAGATGATTATCTGAGTTAGTATTTCTATGATAAGTTTACGTGTATTGTGCTATTTAAGCTGTAAAATAATCAAAAACAAATCGAAAAATTAAATCCTTTCGTTATGTAACTTTCAGTTCAAAATAAAAACTTCCTTCAACAATCGAATCAAACTGTTTGTTTTTGAAACTATTAATTTTGTTCTATATTAAAACTCCTTTTGATCATATTTTAAATTAATCAAACAACTCAAAAAGTAAGCTCTCTCAAAGAGATATCAATCTATCTATCTTTGACATGCTCTCCTCCAAGAAAACTGCTATTTCTTTTATAATATTACTCCTTACTAGCTTAAACATGGCGAACTGTTCTGCAATATTAGATTGTTGGAGCATGAAATACGAGAGTGACTGCTCTAGAGAGAAACTCTGTAAATATTACAATATCGACAATAAAGACATTGGATATTGCATGAATCAGACTTTAAACCAATGCTACTTAATTCTAGATCGCAATGATTGCGGACAAGTTAGCACATGCTACTGGAATTATCACACTAGAATCTGCTCGAATCTCTTGTAGACTTCGAATTGCCATGATTTAGACTAGAATTAATCTCTCTGTTCGCTGTTCTCATCAAGGTGCTATTTTCATCAGTAATACTGTCTGTCTATTAAAGAATTTGAAAACTAGCAGATTGAGAAATAAAGACAGATAATATAAATTAGAGAAGGCAGTGGATAAGAGTAAGTGAACTCATTTAGATTGGCAATACATTTCTCTTTATATTTGTTTGCCATTTTATTTAAATTACTGTGAGATTGTGTCATATTCAATCTTAACCTTTAATCTCTCAACTGGAATTTCAAGAATTCTCCCAGAATAATTATTTTTTTGTTATGGATTCATTGAAACACTTTGCTTACTTCTACTTCTCCTAATCCCTATGTCTTTCATTATATTTCCATAAAACTTAATAATAAAATGATAGGTTATTTTCGATTTGGAAGTTGTGAAAATATTTTTTTGGTAATATCTTGCCTGAATAATGATTAGAGAGCTTTACAATTTGAACCTAAATTACATATTTATTCGCATTTTATCCTTTGTTTTTAATAATAATAGAATCAATTTGGCTTCCAGATGAAATGCTCATGATATTTGTGAAAATTACATTTTTTTTTGTTGGTAATTCTCTTGGGTTTCCAAGAACAATTAAACATTTCATTTCCAATACCTTCCAAATACCTTGCCGATACAGTCATAAAAATAATAAAAAATGAATCATCAACAACATGGTTGCCTGCTACATCGTTGCACTGGCTGTGATCACTCACTTTTCCTTACTACTGTGCGTGCAGTAGCAAGTCAAATAATCCTCTGTTACAAAAACTATTGGATCAATATTATCAGACTCTCCAACCTACAACTGTCCTCGTGTATTCCCCGACACAAATATCAACCCATTCGATGTTAA
>Ga0302271_10000560_pt1 | contig 36376 bp, 25 predicted proteins | sample III_Bog_N1_1_FD_198767 | JGI IMG/M metagenome (GOLD analysis project Ga0302271, IMG submission 198767) | Peat permafrost microbial communities from Stordalen Mire near Abisko, Sweden - III_Bog_N1_1 | ecosystem: Environmental > Terrestrial > Soil > Wetlands > Peat | place: Sweden: Abisko... | reverse complement strand
GAAGTCACCACGATTTATGAAGGCTTTTCGGAATCTGCTGATATGACACTCGCGACTGATTATAATGCATCACTCTCGTTTTGCCAATAGGGTTTAATGCGTACACCTGTCTCTACCCACCCTGTTGTTTTGGCAGTATCAGCGATACAATCTGATTCTAATATTTTCGCATAACGAATATTTTTGTTAATCACTTGGATAAGCATGAATAAGATTACCTTAGAAAGTGCTCATTCTTTTGTGTTCAAGTAAATGGAGGTATTTTAATCTTTTCTTATTATGAAAGTATTATCTTTGTGAGTGTGCTGAATCGAATCAGTGAGATTTCAAAAAAGCTAAATAAATAAAACCACAATAAAAAATAATAATCAAACTCTTTCAGATTTATTCTTGATTTGCATCAATAGAACAACTAATACAGTTAAATATATCTTTGAAACCTTCCTTTAATACATATTCTCTCTAACTAGTATTATCTCTAAATCTCACTGGTTTAATTTTATTCAAACATGGATTCAATAGTTCATGGAATGCAAACTCCAAGATATCTTTCTGTTCCTATTGTTTGTTTAAAATAATTTCATTTATTTATTAAAAATTATTAACAAATCTACTTTGGAAAACACATGAAGATTATATTAATATATCATAATAAGAAAAAGTACAATAATTGTCCATTTATTTGTTATTACAAATGAATAATCACAATAAACTTAACTACGCAACGAATGAAGATAAGAGAATGCTAATATTTAAAGTTAATTCATGTTTAGATTTGGTGTTCTCCAGCTGTTTTTTTTTAATTTAATGATATTGTGATTTTGAAAATTAAAGGTCTTGCAAAATGAGAATGTGATTGATGGGAAGATTAAATCATCTTTCACACTCATCAGATCTATTCAGATTGTTTCTCTGCATTACTGATTTTAGCTCTGAGATCAGTCATAAACTTTGGGGATTCAGGCTGAGTTAAAGGAATCTCACTGCGGTGTATCTCCACAGGCTTATATTTCTTGACGGGATTCGCTTTGAAAGTAGAGATTTATTGATCCTAATCAGGTTAGTCTTAGTCTTCCAACTGCTTTTCTCTTAATTGTTCTTCACTAATTTTCAAAGTAATTTAGGTTAAACTTTAGAAACAAATCTGAAAAATTGCAAAGTAAAAGAATCTAAGAATAATCACCATACATTTCTTTTTATTTATTTTGCTGGATTAGCTCATCGAATAATCTTCGTTCTTCTGCTCTAACAGACGACATGAGCTTCACTTCAACAGGCACGGTCGGCTCTCTGTGAGCTGGTTTAGGCAATTCAGGTTATTTCGAGAAATCTGGCATTTTGTGGGCTTTAAAAATATTAGGTCCTCCTTTTGCACTGTCGTATTATGAATGCATATTGTAAATTTCCGCTCTTTTGTCAGTTTAAAAATTAGGAGCTTTTGGGTGAGTTGGATGAGGAGATGCTAAACAAGTATTGTTTAGATACATCCCAGAGAGTTCATTGTAATCGGGAATAGCAGTTGCATGGAATTATCTAGCTGCAGTAGCTTCTTTGGTTTATTGTTCTAGTCTTTTTTCAAGTTCTTCTTCTTTTTACTTGCCTCTTTCTTCAGTGCCCAAATGGAATTCTTTGAATTGAATTGATTTTTTTTCAGATTTTTACAGCACAAACTCTTTGTATTCTGGCAAGCGACGAGCTTTAAATTAACTCCCTGTCAAGCTTTGGCTATGCTATGAGAACTCAGCTGACTAAGGATTGCATTCTTCTCTTTGTTTTGCTCTTCTTTCAGTTTCTAAGAAGAAATTCTTTGGATCTATTTTCTTCCCTGAACTTTTTGGTTCTTCTTCCTTATTTCTGTTTAGAATCAACATACAAACGCAATTCAATTAATAAACAAAATTGTATGAATTTTTGAATTTTTTTACTTCAATGCTGAGATTTACGATCTCATTGTTGTATGGAATTTAGGTGATACAGGTTTTGTTGGTGTTTTAGCAACAGCAGATGATTTTCCATCTCCGTAGCCAATTCTGCTATTGAAAAACTACTACATTAATTAAGCTTAAGTCTAGAAATCAGGTCTATCAACAGAACTGCTCTTTTCTATTTGCATTCTCATAAAAGAAGGACTTTTTGATTATGTCTTTTTATTTGGTGTATCTACTACTAAAACTCTTGAATAATTTGATAACTTAGATGAATGGTCATTAATCTAACTGTCATTTAGATTATTATTCTGTTTTTAGCATGAAGATGCTTGGATATTGCTATTTTTCATCAACTTCCATTGCTGCAAGAGAGCATCTCTTGAAAATTCTTATTTTTTATTAGGGATAGCAAGGGTGTTGGTTCCATTTTCAAGAATCTTAGAAGCTGATGTGGTCTCTTGCATGAAAGTAGATGAATCACTGCAAGTGATGCTAAAAAGGATAAAAAATCACTCTCATAATGAATAATAAAAACACAATTATCAGCTACCAATATTGTAAAAGCCAAAAGAAAAGTTGTCAAATTACTTTTTATTTCTCATTGACAGAAGCGAAATCATTTTGCTTGAATCTTCGCTAAGTCTCTTAGTCGAGGAGAGCATTGTCGAGCAGTTTTCTTTATCAACCGCTTCATCTTCTTCTATGAATCTACAAAAAGAAAAAGATGAAAATAATCATTCCTAAAATCCACTGTGTCAGGATATCTTCTCACCATTTCCACTTCTTTCTGACATGACTCAAATGTATTACCTTAATTTGACTGGGTTGATATGGTTGTCTTCTTAATTCAAAAACGTTAGCAATTTCGATTACTACATAGTCTGATCGTCTTACTACATTAGAACAAATTCAATAAAAGTTTTTGGTGTGTTTGCTTTTTTCTTCTTCTTAACGGTCTTTTTTTCTGAAGAATCTTATGAAAGTAATTATGATTTCAAATTCCCAAATTTAAAGATCTATGCCAGAAAAAAATAGCAAATCTAAGCATTTTGATCCCCATAATCTCTCTCTTGATGCAAACGCTAACATAATCTTAGATTTTTTCATTAATATATTTTTAATTGAAATAACCTAGCTTATGTCGTATTGAGTTAATTAATTATTGCCTATTATCTATTTGAAGGACATTCCTTTATTTTTTATGCATCTTTTAATTATCTGTAGTTTTCTTTAAAAATAATCTTTAGTATTGGAGAAATGCTAAAAATATTTTTAAAACAATAGATAAATGATATATTTAAAAAACTCTTTAACTACTTTAATCTTAATTTTCTCTGGAGAGGAGATTCACCTAATTCTGTTTGCTTTCCCATTGTAGATTATTTAATAATGGACATAATAATTATCTTTGACTATTTAAGGGTTTTCAGATTTTAGTACATGATTGATCAACTATAACTTGCAATTACACTGATTATTCAAGCTAATGAATACTCAAGTTTTTTTTGAAGTTGTTGGCTTAGTATTATTCAGTAATCTGTAGGATTTTTATTTACTCTATTTACTCTATTTCATTTGAAAGTTATTCGAGATAATAGACACTCTATTCACCTGAAATTCAAACAAACTCAGGTTGAAATTGAAGATTCTTAAAATCACTCACACTAATTCAAGATCAACTCCTATCTCCCTTAAACTTGATTAAAACCTCAAATATAAAATTCAATCTATAACCAAAATAAATCATAATTTAAACTCCTTCCTATTCAATATTCAAATATGAAATATCTCAAAATAATATCCTTTTCTTTCTTTCATAGCTTCTTCGAAAGAATACTTTTCTGAAAGAATCTATCGAATGATGGCACTTGAGTAAAATTCAATTAAACTTTTTATCATAATATTACCCAAAAGGATTTTTTTAAAAGTTGAGCTTTTTAAGCGTTCGAATTGCATTTGCGTTAGGGAAAATTTAAAGAATAGACAATTTTCTTAATTTGAATAACAAAGCCCAAAGGTTAATAATTAATAGGATGATATCATCTTAGGGCTAATATGAAAAATAAAAAATAAAATAGAGCCTTACATAGTACTATCTTGATGAAGTGACTCTAGATGTGTTAGAAATAGATAATAATTATCATAAGGATATTTGTATATTTGCGTTAAGCTCCTCTCGTATTTTAATTAAAGCCATTATGATTGGTACTTAGTAGAGATAGAAATAGAAAATAAAAAAAGGCGTTGAGAGAGCTAGTTGAAGTGGGAGAAAAACGAGCAATCGAATTTGCTATTATGGTTATTATTCTTATAAATAAGCAGAAATCACAAAAACAAAACAAAAAATAACTTATTATCAAACAATTAATCCAAAAAAAACCTAAAAAAAAGAAGAAAAATTCAAAGGAAAACTAAGAACAGTCTCAGGATTTAAAACTTTCTTTGTAAAAGAGAAGGAAAATTAAAAAAGAAAAGGAAATCTAAGAAGCTTGAAGTTGTTTAGAAATCATGTATTCTCAAGTGAAAGTTGGTCCTGAAGGTACTAAACCTGCTAATACCAAGGAAGATGAGGAACTTAAAAACGGACCCATTAATAAGAGGGAATGCAGGGACATTTTGTGCTGCTTGATGTTCATAGGAGCTTGCATCAGTTGTGTTTATTTCTTCGCTTTCGGTTTGGCTAATGGTTAGCCTTCTAGACTCATCGCAGTGTACGATAAATCAGGTAAATTGCAGATCTTCATTTACTGCTTAGAATCAATCAACCTTTTGGGATTATTTAAATAAATTTTCTCTTTTTTTCTTTCTCAACAGGTGCTGCTTGTGGACTTAATGCACAATCAGCTAGGAAATACTTATTCTTCACCATCCCAAAATCTGGAATGCTAACATACACAACATGTGTAGCTTCTTGTCCTTCATATTCTGACTCCACTTCTAATTGTAATACCTTATCAATGCCTGGCGGAAGTTGCGCCAAAAATAGCTGTACGTCTCTCAACGATATTACGAATTTCAGCTCCACCACTGTCTGCTACTATGATACTTATTCATGTAAGCAATAAAAATATCATATTTTTTTCATTATTTTTACAGTTGATATCAAAACCCATTGTGGAAAAAATGGATTATTTCCATTTTGCATTATTTTGCACCCATCTAGTTATTTACACTCTCAAGCCTTTCAATTTAAGATTTTAAAGATAATACTCCTTTTGGGGTGAAAGGCATTTCAAAATATTCCTCGAATTTCAAATGTTTTTATCATACTTTTCTTTTGAAATTCCATTCCATTCATTTTCCATTCATTTTTTTCTTATTTTAGCATCGCATTAAATTATTTTGTTATTTTAGTCCTTGGTCGTGTCTGTGCTCCATCAACAGCATCATTAGCATCCTTCGCTTCTGGAGTTTCTACTTCGCTTAATGAATATCTGGACACAAGCACTTTGTCAGGCTGGATAAACGATATCAACACAGCTCGTTGGATAATCGCTGCTTCTGTAGGAATCGCATTTGTTCTTGGATTGATTTATATGGTATTCTTGAGAATATTCGCTGGAGTGCTTGTGTGGCTTTCCATCTTGTGCTATTTCGTTGGCATCATCTACCTTGGAATACTCTTTTACTATCGATACAAAGACATCAATGAGTAACACAAACAAATCATAAAATTATTTTTATTTTTCTGGGAATTATCTTAAATATACAATAATATCAAAAAAGAAGCTGTTAATTACAAATTTATTTATGTAATTTCATTCTTTTTTGTGCAGTTATTTGACAGCCAACAACAACATTGAAAACGGATCTAACACAAAGAACAACAAAACCGCTTATTAGGCATTGGCGATCATTATGTTTGTGTTCGCTGGTCTTTCTTTTGTTGTCTTCCTGTGCATGTATAGGAAAATCAGACAAGTCATCGCCATCATCAAGGTAATTTACTCATTCATTTCTCGATTTTCTTTTTCCAAAAACTCAGCCTTTAATTTTTGTTTTTCTCTCTCTCCCCCCTTAGACAACATCTTAGTATGTCCGTGAAGTCTGGAGTGTCATGCTTATTCCTCCTATTTTCACGATAATCGTTGCAGGCTGGTGGGTCATGTGGCTATTTGGATATGTTTACTTATACGCCATCGATGAAACTGGAGAAATCTAAAAATCTTCCACAACAATCTTCGCAGGAGTCAACCATTCCTCCCATGTTTCTAAGTGCCTCTGGGCATATTTCTTCATTGGACTCTGGGTGAATGCGTTTATCTAAGCTGTCAGTTAATTTGTCCTTGCAAGTTCCGCTTGCATATGGTATTTTAGTCACGGTGAAGAAGGCGCCAAACACGCTCCTGTGAGCACTTCCTTGTATCGTGCGTTTAGATACCATTTAGGATCTCTCGCATTTGGAGCGTTGCTTCTCGCAATTGTGTAGTTCATCAGAGTAGTTCTAGCGTACATAGAGTAGTAAGTCAAAAAAGCTGGCGGAAACAACAACACTTTTGTGAAGTATCTCTTGAAGTGCATGCAGTGCTACGCAGCTTGCTTCGAAAGATTCATCAAGTTCCTCAATAAAAATGCATTCATTCAAGTAAATCAATAGAATTAATTTCAAACTTCCTTTTAAATGTTAATTCTTTGATGTTACCTAATAATTAGATCGCATTGAAGGGCTCCAATTTCTGTGTAGCTGCGAAGGACGCTCTCTCTTTGGTTTGGTGCAATGCTGATAGATATGCTTTAGTCTCGAGCATCGGTGGAGCATTCATTTTCATTGGCAAGCTATTCATCTCCAGTCTCACAACATTCTTCTGCTATTTAATCCTCAGCAAAAATGACCCATGGAAAACAGATCTCAACTCATATATCCTTCCATGCTTGGTAACATTTAAATTTTACAATACTAACTCCCTTTCTATCCTTGAAAGTCTTATAATTTTTCCTAACTTTTTGAATATTTCAATAAAAAATAGATTATATTCTTCATTGCTTATGCTATTAGCATTGTCTTCATGAGTGTCTATGGCATGGGTATGTCAGCTATTCTTGTCTGCTTCCTCTGGGATGAGAAAGTATTTTCGAACTCTGTCCCACCACACGCACCTCCCTTGTTGCAAGAGTTCTTCGAGAATCAAGAGAAGAAACAAACAAAGAAATGAATGAACAACAACAACCTGATACCTTTGTGATTGGTGTTATTCTAAGAATATTTTTGTTAAGTTCGATTTAGCTGAATAATCTCCTTTTTATTTTTAGTTTTTTAGTTTCCATTTCGTTGTTATGTCCCTTAACTTATTAGTTATTATCTCTTAAATGACATTACTTCCTTCTTTCTAGCCATTTTATATTAATTCAAATAAATTGAGAATATTTTCAAAGAAATCAAAGAGGACAAGAGAGATGAAACAAAGATGTTATTCACTAATTCAACAATATTAAGAATAAAAATAACATTTCAAAGAAAAATAAAAACAGCCATGAAGTATTTAAATTCAATTCGAGCAGAATAATTAATTACATAAAAAATACAACAAATATGATATAAGAGTAAAAGGGATAGAGGCTCTGTGTTTATTCGTCCGTAGATTTAATAGAAATGCAGAATATCATTATTGATTTGTGTGGTAGGGGATCCCTTAATAGATGTGATGGAATCATAATTTAGGACGGCGAAAAAAACAAGAAAAAGAGAAGAAACAATAAAAATGCCCTTTGAGACTCTTTTTTATAAATTGGTATTGAGTTAGTAAAGCCAAGATAGGTTTATTTATTTACAAGTATTAGGATAATGGCTGTGTTGAGAGGATATTTTTATCAAGCTGTAATAATCAATTTTTGTTATTCTCCTTATTTCGTTAATTCTCTTTAGTATTCATCTTACCAGCATTAGATATTCTTATTGATATTTGTCTCAACAAGATCAAGTTTGCCTTACCCGATTTTCTAGATTTCCAACCAAAAAGGTTTTATGAAGAAATTTATGAATCCGATTTCGTTTTTAGCAACACCAATGTATTAATCAAGTCCTTAGAAGAATGTTGTCACAGGCATCTGCTTTTCTTCCTCAGATCGGAGCTGAATTAACAAATAATAAGTGTTAGAAAATGAGGGCATAGATTTGAGGATTATAATTTTTGTTACTTGCGAGGAAAATTCCTATGAGATCCTGATGGACCATTCTCTAGAGATATTGAAGTCTCTAGTCGGGGCTGAGATATCAGATGCATGCACTAGTGCTCCTGATAAACTGAGTTTAACTTGCTCAGTGACTTAATCAGGTGAAACAGCTGAGATAAGAATCGGCATGTGTTGCTTGAACTCATTCATGATTTCACTGTGTCGTGACATATCCGTGGCTAGGATATTAGAAGTCAAGTATTTTTTAATTGTTGAGATATCTTAAGCAGTTAGATTCTTGAATAGCCCACACTATTCAGATGTTTAGATAGCGATTGCTATGTGATGCTTCTCGAGTGGCTGAAAAAAAGAGAAAAAAAGAATTGAAAAATCAAAATTCAAAATGAAAACAACAAAGAAAATAAGGTATTGAAAAAATATTAAGATAATTAATAGATCGAAGAAGCATTTACAGATTGTTTCCCGTAGAGTGAGAACAGCTATGAGGAAGAATTAGCCTCGAAAATGTTATTTCTTCCTGTATGATCGACATCATGACAAAGGGCGGAGAACAGTAAAGTGAATTTCTCGATCTCACCTAAGCATTGCGTAGGTACACCCTGCAGTATCATGTAGTATATCCCATGAGCAACTAATATTTTCAAAAATATTATCAAATCATCAAGCTAAAATAGGATTTTTTTTAAGTTCTACAATGATTATGTTTTTTCATTAAGGAAGTTTTTTAGAAAAGAGAACAGAAATAAACAAATTAGCAATTTAAAATGAAAGCTGGTCTTAAAATATGAATCCTTAAAATTGATTTCTTTCTATTGTCTAAAACCCCTTTATGATTGATTTCACTTACTCTTTTTTGTTTCTTTCTTCACCCCCCCATAAAAAAATACCTCCCAGCAAAAATTCATTTCAGCTGTAATCTTAACCCCCTTTTTACCCCCGGAGTTTGAAGAAAATACAAATCTGTATTTAGGAGGAACATAAATTGACTTTAAAGAAGTAGAACTGTAAACAGTGACGAGTAGTACTGCTAATGAGACTAGCCTTGTTTGTATTTTGTGTTTTGGAAAGGGAAAACAATCTAACTTTTGGGGGTATTTATTTAAAAATTAAGCTGAAATAGATAGAAATTAGCATTCTGAAATAGAATAGCTTGCTTTTGCTAAAATTAGCATTGATTTTCTATTTTTTGTTGATTTTGCCCACTTTGGAATTATCTTTTTTAAAATTCAATAAATTGAAGCTATATTACCTGTGATTGCATGATTGAAGTTATGGAAAGGATTGCTGCGGTGATCGTACTTGTGAGACAGTCTGCTCAAGAAGTGAGAGAACACAGAATCATCCACACCAAGAACATCATAAAGTTAGGTGTTTATGAACATTCCACGTACAAACCGAAATTTATCTTGCAAGGAAGAGAGAGTTAATACGTTGAAGTTCCAGTCATGTAGCTAAAGCAATTCGCTGTCTGTTAAATCTGCTAACTTAAGGGGTATGTCATTTGTATCTTCTTATTCCTTTGAGTTGAACAACTCACATTCTTAGCAGAAGAACAAAATATTTTTAAATGAAACCTCACTAAAGAAAAGATGATTTTTGAACAAAAAAGTAATTGATTTTCTACAGCATGAGACGGTATTCAGCAATTCGATGTCTTAGTTCGCCATGAAATCCCAAGTTATTTGTGCTTTTTAGGTTGCAAATTCAAGACAAGCTAGTTGTATTTTTTTTGTTGGAATGATTTATGAATGCGCAGAAAAACGAAGAGCAGATAAATTCGATAGTTGCCAGTAGTTTGATTATTTACGCTTTCACTTAACACAAGATTATTGTTATATTAATTAATTATTTTTGATTCTTTAATATCTCTCACTCTCCCCCTTTTTTGCTATTCTTTTTTTCCCTAGCCTCTTTTCCACAAAGTAGAACAGTTTTTCAATTGGGAAAGTTAATGTATCTACAAGTAAATATGCAATTTTATGCTTATTTCCAGTAGCCAATTCTTGAGAATCCCAGTAGAAACCACAATTTGATTCAGTTGAGAAAGCAAGAAATATTTTTCTAAATGTAAAAAATACAAGCTTTTACACAGGGAAATGCACTAATTTTTTTGAAATTAATTTATTGGAGGATTGACAAAGAAAATCAGGTTATCATCTGAAATCATCAATTAAAAGAATACTCAAACCAAATCATAGGTTCATTTAATATAATAACTAGAACCGAAAGGGGGAGAGGAAGGATATTTTGAGGTATTCTCTCTTTCGATATGCACTGAACAGGTAAGGTAATTCCTTGATTTAGAAAATAATGAAACTGAATAAGCAAAAAGAAAATTTGCAAATCATAAGGATAAATGTGAAGATATTCTGAGAAAAGAAACGAAAATATTTGTATCTTTTTGCATTTCAGAATGGTGTACAGTAACTGTCAATTAAGAAACAAAAACCACTTGAATGAAAAAAGCACAGATACTGTTCGATTCTGATTAGGTTGGGTTTTTCTTCAAAGTGAAAGGATTATCAAAGATGGTATGCCAAATGTAATTACGTTCTTGCTAAATTACACTCCCAACATACTTAGATCCTGCTTGGATTTCTCAAGGTATTCGAAATTTTTTCTAAAATAATACCATATTTTGTTCTGTATTTTCTCAAATATTTCTTCCTGCTTTTGGTTGGACATTATCAATAATTGATTGTCCAAGAGCCTAAAATATCTTCACGTGATAAAAGAAATATTTAGCTTAATATATCCAGTTGTATTATCGAATCACTCAAGATAATGAGATTTAAGATTAATTATGTTTACAGTACATCTTGTTTTTGGACTTTTTTTGTGTGTAATCGCTGCATAGAATCACAACAAAATAAGCAACCAGCTTTACTAAAACTAATATGATTCTAATCGACTAGAGGAACATTACAGTTTACGAATTTTAATTGGTTATGAGAAACTGCAAAGAAAAAGAAGAAAATCTTTCTTAAATATGAATATATTTTTATAATTGTTACATTTACATATTTGCACAGAAAGCTCCTCTTGGAAATTGAAGGCATACCTAAATAAAATAGTGCAAATTAAGATTTACACTTTAAATGATAGGATCAATGGAATAACTGAATCAACCAACTTGGTTTTCTAACTTTTTTGAATGGAAAATATGTAAAAAACAAACATATTGGGCAGTTCGTAGAAAGCTCAATTTGATATGCTTTCTTGGTGGGTCAGCTATCTTCTTCTACTTCTCTTGTTAAATTTGAAGTAGACGATAAAGGCTAGAAATAAATAGTTTCCAATAATGTCTCTGCTAATTAAAAAGTCTTTGAAAAGGAGGCATTAACAGAATTGGCAGGAACTTCTATTCGTTTCTTTAAGCATGGTAGAAGAGATAGATGTGTTCTCAAGTTGAATCCAAAAAAAAATGTTGATATTAACTCGTATTTGATTATTTTTCTGAGTGTGTGACGTTATCAATTTCTATTTATTAGTTTCTTTTTAAGTGAAACTTATGCAATATCTTGGTGAAATGAAGGTCCTGTTAGTTACTATGTAGATTGTTTGAAAGAAAGAAAATAGTGACAAACTGCTTGCTTCAAATTTTAAAAAGATTCAGAGGAGAATACTACGAGGATAAAGATGGAAAGAAATTTTGTTGTTTTTTTCTGTCTACTTATGGAATCATCCGTCACTCTGGATTTCTTAGAATTGAGAAATTGTTAATTCGAGCAATTGCTGGCCGATATTTCAAGAAATCATTATTTTCAAAAGTTGTTTTAGTTCAGAGACAAGAGATTATTTAATAATATCTCGAGAAAATATAGAAATCAAAGCTGGGCTATTTTTGTGATCTCACAACGTAGGAGATTCAAGGCTTATGTTAATTTAACGTGATAAGAGTAATTGTTAGTAGAGAAAGAATCAAATGTAACTTGGGCGTGTAAAAAATTGTAAGAAACTAATTCACATATGATAAGTTGAAAATATAAAAATAATTAGAAAAAGGGCTAGGAGTGAGAGAGAGAGAAGTGAAAAAAAGCTTGAAATATTATAATTTGAATCAGACAAATCATCAAAAGATTATATTATTCTTTCTCTGACTTTTACCACATTCATAATAGTTTAATTTCGTACTTCAAATCAATTTTATGATTTCTTTCAGGAGGTATTTTTTTTTTATAAAATACTTCGATATTCTCAAATATTAGGTGGGGTGAGTGGAATTATTCTGTGTCTGGATCAAAAAGGCAGAATAATATGTTTGTAGATATCAATAATTGTTGATTCCAAAAGAAAGAAACTCTCTTGATCTTTGAATAGATTGTGTTGTTTCCCTTGCTTTAGTTTTTTTTGTAAGAAAAATAAAACAATATTAAAGATCTAATAACATATTCATTGGAACATTTTTAGCTGAGAGAGACAGATGAAGGTTGGGCTTTTATTTTTTAATATTCATAAAGGAATCTCTAACGTTTTCACCTTAAAAACATATCATTTAAAAGATTTTAAAAGTGTTCAAATACACATTTTCATTTTGTAGATTTTTAACAGAATCAAAGTATTTCATTTTGTCTACAAAAAATCAATCAATATTTCAATGGACAACACATAGCAATCACTTATTCCATAGAATTTTTTTTGTTTTATCTTCCTGTAAATGGTATGTAGAATTCTAATAGCAAAAATACATTATTTAATAAAGGATCCAAAATGCTGCTAATTATTGCAATTTCCCTGTCGTTGTAAAGCATCAAGATATTTTTTCAAACAAACTGAAGAAAAAAGTACTGTGTGGTTATGTTAAACAATCATTTATTATTATTTTGATTGTTCTTCTTTTTGTCTAATAATCTCATTTAAATGAATCTATTTATTTCTGGATATTCTCCATTTAAGTTGATTTCATTCCTCCCTTGAGATTAACCTACTCTAGGAAAATTTAAGATATTTTCGCTGTCCCAAAAAGATGGGAAGATATTTGAAAATACAATTTATTAAAGCTCAAAACATAACCCTTTGAGACAGTTGCTTTTCCTAAAAATGCTAAAGCCTCGAAGAACAAACCGTGAGGAATATTTCAAAAGAAAAAAAAATTATGAGAGAAACAAATGACGGATAATAATATTAAGTTATTCTCTCTCTCTCTCTCTCTTTTCATCTCTTTATCTAATAAAATCCTTAATTTTTTATAATCACACAAAAACAGCTGTGTAATGTAAAAAAATAACACAAAGCCAAAGGAATAAAGGAAATAAGAGTTGATTAAAATAGCCACTTCTTCTAACAACAACAAGAATATTTATTTCACCATTGATTGAACTTAACCTCACACAGGAGTAACCATCATCTTGAGAAACACCTTCCTTCATGAGTGTAGATTCTAAACGGTTGTGTCTTCCTATCATTTCCTAACTAAATGGAGTCAACAAACAAGCTATACTCCAGAGCATCAATCTCCATTCTTCAAATCGTCGTCATCTTCATAATAGCATGCATGTATCCAGCTAAGGCACCATGCCTTCACTTGATGCTTCTCTAACTGAAAGACAAAGATCTTAACATTTAAATCACTCTCGAGCCATAGGATCATCCACTGCACCTTCATGTCGTGATCTAATCGCTCAATCACTGACTAAAAAGAAAATGCCAATTTCCTCGTTATCAGTTACAAAATACAAAAACCTTCTGTCAGTCCCTGATAACGATCCAAAGCATCCTGATATCTCAATGCATATCCCTATCGACAACGAAGAAACTCAATTTTTCATATAATCTTCTGCGTTGAATGTTCCTGCGTAACCTGGGATGATTCCTTTAAGAAATCTTACAAAAGCTACAATTTAAGACACGAGTAAAGACGCTCACGTAACTGTGTTCATTCCGTTTAGAAACAGCAAAGAAATTAACAAGCATGAATTCCTGAAACTTCACTCTGACAACCCTACGTTCTAGCCACTAGACTTCACATCACTTCTACCAAATAGCACTAATACGAAATTCCTAGAACAAAAGAATAACGACAGTTCTAACAGTGCATTCGCTGATCACACTAATATCGGAAATGCCTCATCAGTCAATACTTCATCGAGTAATCTAAACGATCATTCTGTGAATCTCCCCAAAAAAAGAAAACACCATCATGCTACAACATCAAGCAGGCTCCCGAGCACTGTTGAATTGTCGTTATTACACAATAAAGACATTCTTTAGTAACTCAATAGTAATCTACAATGGGAATCGTAATTGACCTACGAGAATGTGTCTGATTAACTGCAGCAACAAGAGTAAAGAATCAAAAGCATGCCGATCATCAGGAAATATCCTATTTTCAAAAAACATGTACCAACAGCAACCCCAACACCTCATAACAACCCACCAATGTCGCCAACACGTAGGGGATCACCAACTCATCGAAAATCACAGCTGAAGATTCCTAGCGCAAACGTTGTCTCTAGTGGGATTAATTTAAAACGACTGGACACTATGATAAAGGGAGTGCTCACAACAAGACTTCTTGAACAACCGGAATAAACTGAAGACGAAGAAAAGAAAGTCAGATTCATACCCGTTACAAATCCAGGGAATTATTTAGTTTATTGGTATACTTTTGAGTAAAATAACTGGAAACCAGACATCAGAGAGCTGTAATCGATGGTTATTGAATCGAAAAGAGCGTACATCTTTGGAGGAGTTGGAAAAGAATTGTATAATTAGCTGTTCGAACTTGATCTTGGTAAGAGAAATCCTCCTAGGATAAATTGATAGGAATTGGAATTTTCTTTTTAGGGAAAAAAATCAAATAAAAATATTAAAATAAATACTTTGAATATTCAAGTAATCTCCTTTTGTTTTGCAATCTCATCAGAGATAATCAAATGGAACGAATTGAAGGGCGACGCAGTATTAGGGAACTTCCCCTCAGCAAGATTCGGCCATTCATGCGATCTTTACAAACGAAATCTTGTTTTTTTCGGAGGTGAAAACCGCCCAAATTCCTTGAAATTCAAAGACTGCTTGCTGGATGTGTTCACGTTCAGTTTGGAGAATAAACAATGGAGATAATTAACTTGCACTGGAGGTCCGCCACAACCAAGAAAAAGCCATGCTAGTGTAGTTATTGGAAGGAATTTACTGATTCATGGTGGTGTCAACAATAAAGATACTTCCCTTAAAGACATGTGGCTACTCGATCTAGGTATTTTCACTTATAATCCATAGAATTGATGAAAAGAAAAAATAGCAATAAAAGGTGGTTTTTTAAGGTTGTTTAACCTAATATTTTTTGATTTTTATCTAAGGTACTTTAACTTGGAGTGAAGCTGAAGTCGCAGGAGAAGTTGAGTTGAGTTTCCATAAGTGTGTGGGTGTTTACCACAGCTAGCGATGTGGAAAAGTGAATCTCTATAAATTCATCGAACTGAAAGTTACCAAGTGGGGAGCGCAAGTAAGACTCGAAATCCATTCAACATTGTGATTTCCTTTGTTTATTTTATGTATTTTCTCAAGATTGAGTAAGAAGGAGTGTATTTTTTCGGAGGCAAGAACACAAAGGGAGAAGCAAGTGATGAGTTGAGGGTACTGAAAACTGATTGTAAACCAATGTAATGGCTCAAACCAGAGACTAAAGGAATACCTCCAAAAGGTCGTTATGGGCATTCGATGACGTTCGCAATTGAGCATAATGTGATTGCAATATTTGGAGGCAAAAATGATTTAGAAAACGATGTGTATCTAAATGATTTACATCTCTTAAGCTTGGACACATTTTCCTGGCTCAGCGTGCAGAGTTCTGGTGGTACAGCACCTCCTAGATTTAATCACTCAGCTGCTATTTACGGTATGTTCTTTAATAACAAATCTTGGATTCCTGATAAAACAACCATATTTTTATTCAGATTCTAAGTTGATAGTGTTTGGTGGGATCAACATTGATGGATTCCTTCCTCCTTCCATCAACATTCTTGAATTAGGTAAATATCTTTTAAAATTAATGTACAAAAATGCCAGAGAATTACATAAAAAATGATTTTCATTTTAAAAATAACTTTAGACACAGTGATATCTTAAAAAATGCATGATCGTGAGAATCCTGGTGGAATACGATCCAGCTCACTGTACAATAACTCAAGTGGTCTACAACATTCTGTTTCTATCGCTTAGAATGCAAAACAAAACAGATCAAGTATTGCTGATAAGAACATCCGATTCGACAGCATACCATTCTCCGAGCATATGAAAGAAATTCAAGCTGAGAATTTTGATGAAAGCAAATTACTTGTAAACCAACTGAGCTTCGGTAATTTCAAGTCCTTCCTTCCTGTTCCAAGATATACCAGATAGCCTACTAAGAAAAACACTGCTTTTATGAAATAACCTGTGCTGTACAATTCTCTCACAAATCAAGCAATCACACCAACTTCTTCACCAAGACCACCACTTCAATATGAATGATTCGAAAAAGATATTAAAAAGTTAAATGGCATGGCACTAAATGCTTGCTATTTCATATTGTGTTTACATTTTTGAGCTTAAAATATTAAACATAATTACGCTTTCTGTTAATTCATAAAAAACAAAAACAAGTCTAACTCACACTTTTCAAAAGCTATTTCTCTTGCAATTACATCAAGAACCTGCATTTTTTGTACTTTCTATTCTCCTAGCAAAGGCTATTTGATCTTCAGATTTGTTAGACAATCAATTTCGAGTAGACATCCACCCCCCGAAAATAAATCTGTAATTAGAAAAACAAGACAAAGTTTTATTAAGGTTCAAAAAGAAGAAAGAACACTTGCACTTCAGCGAAGTAACGAACCACTCTTAAAGAGTCTAACTGCGAGAGCTGAACATAATTAAGCATCGATTTTGAAATGGCAAAGAGAACTCAATCAGTCGATCCGTAGAAGATAAAAGCAGGTTTTTCCATAAAATCAGTTTCCATGGGAGATGGCGATTCCGGAAAAGTTCTGTGGGAATGCGAGGATTGCGCTTCCTTCATGGGCGCATAGAAAAACGAAGAAATCAAAGCGAATATCCCTAAGGAACTTCTTCAATGCAAGAATGTCAGCAGGGATGTGACATTCTCCTCAGTTTCGATGATTAAGAACCTGCGATTGGAATAGTTAATCAAAATGATGGGCTAAGTGACAGAGGCGTTTGAGTTCAAGTTTGGGTTTGTTATCCCAGAATCTACGAATTCCTGGCAGCAAGTCATATAAGCGTCCGATAAGATGATCCCAGCGGAAGTTCTTAGTGGTAATCTAGTCGTGGAGACAATTTTCTATGATGGAGAAACACCGATTAGCTCTTTTTCCATGCGTATTTTTTATGTTTGAGTTTTGCTTAATAAAAGAATGGAAATAATTGTCAAAACTTTTTAGAAGTTGGTTTAGCATTTTCAGAATAGAATACCGAATAAGAGGAAGCAAACAAGGAAGAAATAAAAAGAAAAGAAAGAAATTGACAAATGTAAGTGAAAAGATGCTAAGAAATCAATACTAAAGCAAGCAAACATCAATATTTTGAGAATATTATTGTATTTTCTATTCTTCTCTAGCTAGTTCCTTTGATTTGTCATTTACTTATTTGGAAGATTAAATCAATCAGATAATGATATATTTTTATCAATTTAATAAGATAGTGTTTTCATTTGAGTTTAGACAGGAAGGGCTTTTCAAATATTTGTAAGATTAATAAAAACTGATGAAGAGAAGTGTTTGTATTGATTTTGTAGCTTATTCCTAATCATTTTCATTATTTTTCTAGAAAATGCATCTTCTTTCAATTATCTGCAAGATTCTATTTAAAATAAGTGCTAGGTCAACACTTTTTAGATCAATTTAAATCTAATAAGGTATGAAAACTATCACTTTTTTTTCAGTGTATTGAATTGCATACTGAATACATCTAGCTTGAAAATACCAATGTAGATAGAAAAAACAATACAAGAATTTTAGATTGAAGGAGTTGAAAATCAGCAATAAACAAACATTGAAACAAATCTACATAAGGGGAAAGCAAAAATAATCAAAAGAGAAGAGTGAAGTGAAGAAAACAGTGTTAAACGAACCTTCATAGTTCTTGCTGGGGGATTTAAACTAGAGATGAATATATGATTGCAGATATGATGCTAAGGTATGAGTATGCAAATTATTATACTTGCTAAGAGCTAGAAAAAGCACAAAGTAAATGTATTTGTGCTCGTGAAAGGTTTGTGGCTGAGAATGCTAATAATTCAAAGGCCTATAGCTATTTTTTATCTATTTTTTTTCTTAAATTTCTGAAAAATAATCTATTTCAAATCTGCCATCAAGCCTACTGCAATTATTGGATTGACTGTGGCTAAAAGAGAATCGCATGCTAATTAGTCATGTTATTCGACGACGATTACAATAGTTATTACGACGTCTGTGATTACGATGATGTTCTTTACGTGCTATTTTCTCGATTCCCTCCAACTGTATTCTCCGCTAAAAGCAAGAAAGGCGGCTAAATCGCATTATGCGATGAATACGGTAACGGCGAGATAGGAGGGTTATGACTAATAGATTACGTTCCTGTTTCATTCTACCCAAGAGTTTCATAAATAGTCTTCGTCTATTAGCTCTCTGTTTTGCTGTATTGCTAAAACGAAGAAAACTATATTGTCGTAGATGTCTGCGTCGACTGCTACGCTACTTATCCAATTGATCCTCTAGGTCCTCCAGTGTTGACACTGATGTTGCTAAGAATGTTAGAATACGGCTACGCGAATGTTGGACTGCTGAGAATTATCGCGTTGTTGTTAGCGTTACGTGTGTTAGGGTTTGTGTTTGTGTTTACGTTAATAGGACTATTCGTGTTAGGGCTATTCATGTTGATTGTAGGAGCTGTGTTTAAATTGATGTTTGGGCTGTTTAAGAGATTCGTGTTGATATTCGAACCGTTTAGGAGCAAAGGGCTGTTAAAGAGGTTAGATGGGTTCAGAACGTTGTTATTTGTGTTAGCATTCTTACTGATATCGATGCCTAGCTTGTTTAGAAGATAATGCTGTAGTGAATCGTGTCGAAATTTCGATGGAACTTTCACAAATTAGATTCGATTGAGCACATTCATTTTATCAAATAATGTCTCCTTCACAAATTCGTCTTCATATATCAACGACCCATCACGTACTGTGTTGAACACATAGCTTGTCCTTGGCTGCTGATCGGCATGCAAGTAATCAAATTCATCGTCTTGTATTGCGTTTGTCGTGTTGTTGTTGTTAGCGGGGATGCACTCAGAATTATTATTGTAATTCGCGAGAACACTGTTGTTGTTAGCAGCATTGAGGCTACTATCGTTCAGCATTTGATTGTTCGATAAGTTACTTATGAGATAATTGCTGTTGTTGTTGATATTGTAAGTGCTGCCGTAAAGGTTGTAAGAACTTGGGAGAACATTGTTGTTTGAATTCGATAAGGAATTTATTATCCCATTGAGATTATTGCTGTTATTATTGCTTTTTTTTCGGTTACCTCGGCCTTGGATTAAGTCCGTCGCTGATTCTTCGATAGGCTCTGATATCTCAGGGACAGTTGATAATGTAGGAAAGGCTTGTAGGTTGTTTTATCCATTTGGATCAGCTGGATTATTTGGATTATTCGACATAACTGATCTGGAATCATCTGATTTGTTTCGCATATTCACAAACCAAGTATGATTCAATAGAACAGCTGCTTCAGGTCTGTTCCGAGGGTCTTTATCTAGCATTCTTTTCATTAAATCAAATGCAGAGGAAGTTAGTTTCCCGAAGAACGGTGGTTGCGAAAAATCAGGTTCGCATTTTTCATTTAATTTCATGGTTTCATCTGCATCCTTCCCTTCGAATGGCGGTCTACCGAACACGAGCAAGTAGAATATCACGCCTAGACTAAAAATATCTACTTTCTGATCATACGGCTTGTTTTTCAGCACTTCAGGTGCAAGATACCCTGGCTAGCCATATTTCTTGTAATTTGGTTTCGCTGGTGGCAGCAATGCAGCTGGCCCAATGCATTTCGAAGGATCAGCGAAATCAGCGAGGTTAAAATTACTTATGCATGCATCTGTGAGACTCGTAGGTGCTCGAAGGAAGATATTCTCTAAACGAAGATCTCTGTGCATGATATTCCGAGAATGCAAATGAGCTAATCCATGTAAAAGCTTCCATAGACAATCTGAGAGGCTTTTTTCATCGAGACAGAGGAGTTCACTGAGTTTACTTCGTAGATCCTTTCCTTACAGCAGCTCGTACACTAAGAAAACATTACTTTCGTCTTCGTAGACTTCGTATAACTTCACAATAGAAGGATGATCGACTCTTCGCAAAATAGAAGTCTCACGAAGCACTCCCGCTCTGCCTTACTCAGACAGCGCGTATTTATCGACAATCTTCACGCAGTACTACGTAGAATCGGAGAATCTAAAGCATTTATAGAGATGCGCACCTCCATTATTCGCTGATTTGAATTTAGTTAAGACTTTATATTTCTTCGCAAATTTTGGTAAAATGCAGAAACGCTTGATTTCTTCGTAGAGCTTGTTAAAGTTATCAGCGCTCTCCGTGAACAGCTCACTCTTGCACTCACCGCGCTGTAGTCTGATTCCGAATTTATAGTTCGCATAGGAATTATCAGAATATTTGATTTTCTTCAAGTAGCATGAGTTTAAACTTGCTTATTCAGCACACCAGTCATCAGAGGACGGGTTATTATTGTTGGTATGACTCGCTATGGAAAGGTTATTTAGACTATTTTATGTGTTATTCGCTAGCTAGCCGTTGCTATTACCGAGAGAATTCGAATTCGTACTTAAACCAGCGTTGTTATTAACAGTATTAGCAGTTGCAGTTGTGGTAGACGTATTATTCGTATTATTGAGTGTATTTGAATTCGTGATTCTCACTAGTCTATCACTGTAGAGTTCGAAATGATAAGGCTACCATTTCTTAGTCTTCAGACTCTTCTGAAATAGTCTGCCTTGATATGTTAATTCAGACTAGTCTAATCTATCATATTCATCACATTTTACCCAGAATTCTCCATCAGTTATCGCTTTAGCCATCCCACCTTAGCCGTAGTTGTCTTCGAAAAAGGAATCATCTGCTTCACGGGGATATCCACGAGAAGTGTTGCTATTATTACCAGGTACACCATTGCTGTTTCCATTGCCACTATTGCTACCATATACCCCTTTCATAGTCGTTGCGCGATTTGGGGTTTGAGTTATTATCCTTAATTGGTTCAAACTCCTTGGATAACCTCAACTCTTCGTTGTCTTAGAAGCAACCTACTTGTGTAGAAAAATCACTCTTTACTCTCTATCTGCCTTATTAAGCTATCCAGGCAGATTGAGAATCTGAAATTGTTGGGGGGTTTATTATTTTTATTCTATCAAAAACTCAGAGTCTCTCAAGAATATCTCCCTCTCTTTCTCACTACACACACAGATAACTGCCATACTCTTAATTGTTTTCTCTTTTTGTGCAGTCAAAGCCATTTTGCTCCATTTGGCATACATACAAAAGCAGCTATGTAAGATTTATTACAGAAAGAAGAAAACAAATGAAAGCTTAAAAGGATTTGTAAAATCCTGAGATTGGCTAGATTTCACACTTAAAAAAATTAAATGAATTACCAAAAGCTGAAGCTATTTGAAATATCTAAAAGAATGGATAATGTTCGACAGTTTAATAACTGAGACACTTTAATTTAAATTGAGAGAGAGGCTGAATATGCAAGTTTCTATTCAGCATTTGAAGGGGGTGGGGAACACACGTGACTAAAAAAAAGTGAAGTAAAATCACTCATCATTAGTGAATTAAATAATCTTTTCAATAAATTCTTCTCTCATCTCATTTCTTGAAAGATATGAATTCCAAGCTACTCAAGAAGAAATAGCCAGGCAAAAAAGCAGGAGGGCCTCCTCCTTAGTTGCTTTAATAGCAATAGAATCAAGCAGCAAAAAAAATTGATGATATTGATGAGGAATAATCTAGCTCATCCAGTGATTGTGATCCAGAATTTGAGCACCCAGATGATGCCGAAGATTTTGAAGACTACAAACCAGAAGGGTACCATGCTGTGTATATTGGTGAGCAGTTCAAAGAAGGAAGATATCGAATTGAGTAGAAACTAGGATGGGGACATTTCTCAACAGTCTGGCTAGCTTACGACAAAGATACTGACACTCATGTAGCGTTGAAAGTACAAAAAAGCAAAAAGAGCTACTAAGAAGCTGCAATTGATGAGTTAGCGTTACTTGGTGATCTCAGGAAGAACGAAAAAAGCGAAAAATGGATTGAATACGTGCTATCGGAGTAAACAAAACTTCCTGAAAGCAAAGACTTCTCTGTCGAAGAAACATACTGTGTGAAACTGTTGGATAACTTTATTCATTTTGGGTCGCATGGGAAGCATTATTGCAGTACGTTTGAAATCATGGGACCGAATTTATTAGATTTGATTTAGCATTTCGATGATAAAAGCAGATACATGAAACTTTGGTTGGTGAAATTAATAGCGAGGCAGTGCTTGATTGGGTTGGTGTACATGCATGATATTTGCGGTGTAATCCATACTGATATCAAGCCAGAGAATGTGATGATCTAGCTGAATGAAGAACTGTATCATTAGTTCATTGAATAAATTAAATAAATTGAAAAGAAGCCATTTTCGATGCTGTTTTTGAAGAAATTATCATAGAAGGCTTCGAAATAAAATGCGAAAAAGGATAAGTAAAAAGAAAAGAAGAAGAAAAAGAAATAAGAAGCTAATGCTGCTATGGCTGCGGGGAATGCTGGTTAAAGTGCTGTTTCAGCAGTGGATTAAGGATAGGAGAAAGATATTGTAAAAGAAGAAAAATAAGAAGATAATTTAGTTACATCAATTGGTTCAACAGCTAATAATACTGCTGTAACAGCTGCTAGTTAATAAGAAACTAGTGTGAATTAATCTACATAAGAGTCATAATTAGAATCTTCTAAAGAATAAAGCCTTGAACAGGACTAGAACAAATAGAAAGGATAAATATAAATAGAAAAAACAGAGAGTAGAAATGATGTTGTTGATGATGGACAAAACGAAAAGCCAGTTGAATCTATTTAAGATAGCAAATCAAAGGATAATGGTAAGGAAAAAGCAATCGTGGGGGAATAGCTCAAATCAGAAGATAAGTAGCAAATCAACGAAAACAAATAACCAATAAAGAATGATAAACCTTCGGGATCTTCACCAAGTCGCAGTAGTAAAAAAGTCAAGAAACCAAGCAGCTAATAGAGACATCCAAGTGCTGGCAGTGATGAAGAAGAAAGCAATGATGAAAAAAAGAGCATCGATGAAAATGACAGTGGCTACAGCGATGAAGAAAGTGATTCCAGTGAAGAAATATCAGAAGAATAACTGTACACTCTCAAATGGAAGAAATAAATCCCTATTATGCTGGATAAAGCTATGAAAATTAAACTTGTTGATTTTGGGAATGCTTGCTGGGTGAAGAAGCATTTCACAAATAACATTTAAACAAGAGAATATCGTGCACCTGAAGTTATCATTGGAATCGATTATGAGCAGAATACTGATGTTTTCAGCTTAGCTTGCATGATATATGAGCTGCTAACCAATGACTATCTCTTTAAGCCTAAAAAAAGAACAGGTACTTCCAAAAGCGATGAGCATCTTGCGTTGTTCTAGGAGAGTCTAGGGAAGTTCAAAAAAGATTTTGCTCTTTCTGGTTCCCGTAGCAGAGAGTTCTTTAATAAAAATGGATAATTATTGAGAATCAAAGAGATTGAAGACTACCCGATAAGTAAGATTCTGATCAAGGAATATGACTGGGATCAGCAGGAAGCTTATGAAATAGAAGAGTTCCTTCTACCGATGCTGAATTATAACCCTAAGAAAAGAGTTCAAGCAAGGGAAGCACTTGAGCACCCTTGGTTGTGGAGTTGATGTTGTATTTGATGGATCTTTTTAACTAAATGAGTTTAAAGATAAAATAAAGAAATCAATTAGGAAATGTAATAGTTTTTATTTGAAATAAATGTGTGAATATGCTGTAAGATGAGATAGTCTTTGGATGATATATTTCTCCAACTCTTCTTTATTATTTTTCTTCTTTCGGAGCCAATTATCAATATTGTTTTCTCTTTTTATTTGAAATCCATTAAAATTCACTAATAAAAATCTAATTAACAACTTTCATATTTGGATTTAATTTGTATTTTAGTTTACAGTTACTAAGATGAAATCTACGTCAAATGGAATTAAGACAATCAGATGTCCTCCCAAATTATAAGCCGCATGAAGGCAGGGCCAGAATCTGATTATTTGTTAGAAATTTCATTTGATCTTTTTAAAAATAAGAAAAAATATGATAAAAGCATTCTCAAGAATTAGATTCAAGTTTTTTTTAATTTATCTCTTGTTGCTATCATGGAATTCATTTTTTAAAACTAAATTATTAATTCTTTCAGCTAATTTGGAATAATTAGCAGACTAATGAGCAGGTATTAGTTATTGTTGCTGTTATTTACGCGTTTTTGGAATTTCATTTTCATAATTTGTAAAAAATAATATTTTTAATAAACAATACCAATGATTGTATGTAGAAACTGTCCATTGAAGAAGAAAAAAAAGGAAGAGTGAATAAAAAAATTGGGTAGTACCATTAGAGAATCAGTCTATTGATAAATATTTCCTGTAATAATAAAATATAAAAAAATACATTAGATTGTTACTCAAAAGCAAGATGAGTGTAAGTTGCCAATCTGACTCTGACTGCGACTTCAACTAGTATTGCTAGCTCTCAAGTAATCTATGTGAGCACAATGGGTTATGGCCACCAACAGCTCTAGATGTGATAACTTATTTACTTCTGCCGGTGATTATTGGCATTGGAAGTGTTGGAGGAGTAGGAGGAGGCATTGCAAAAGTACCCATGATCATTCTACTTCTAAATTATTCCTCCAAAGAAGCAACGTTCATATCGTATTGCATTTTGTTTGGGAGTTGCCTTGCGAATAGCATTATTTTGATGTTCAAGAGACATCCAACGAAAGACAGACCGCTGATTGACTACACGATTGTCTTGATTCTGAACCCAATGGTGTTGTTAGGGACAAATATTGGTATTTTCTTGAATATTTTGCTACCTGAAATAGCTGCTGGGATATTGTTCATAGTGTTTCTTTTCATAATATCTCCATATCTCTACAAAAAAGGGAAAACTCTTTATTTGATAAGAAAATAAGAAATGGCTACTGAAACTACTAAGCAACTAAAAGAAACTGAAGATGAAGAAACTGAGAGGCTTAATTAAGATAATGAATCTTCTGCATTAGATCCAATTTTGAAATCAAAAGATAATCTAGATGAAGATGCTCAGGAAAAAAGGAAATCAATAGCTCATTGTAACTCCTACTACTTACCAGAAGTAGAAGAACAAAATGAAAGTACAAACAGACCTCAAGAAAAAGGAATCAGCTTAGATAGCTAAAATACTAACAATCCTAGCAATAAAAATATCATGCAATTAAATTAGAATAAAAATAATAAGAACGATCTCCTTGGTGAAGACCTCAACAGCTAAATAATCAATCAAGTCTCCATTAACAAAGATAGCCTCATCAGTAACGGTAATGGACACAACATCAGCAATGATTCAAGCGAAGAAGTGCAAACTCTACTTAAAGAAGAAAGCAAACAAATCCCAGCTAAAAAAATCCTCCTGCTGATTTTGATCTTCTCCAGTGTTCAATTATTAGTGTTTCTCCGTGGCGGCAAGGGCTTGGGTAGTTTCGTTGGGATAACTACATGCAGCACTTGGTATTGGATAATTTGTTTTTTGATTGTTATAATTGCATTTGTAGCATTCATAGTTGTTAGAAAAATAACTACTAAATGGGATAAAGATAAACAAATCCTTATTGAGAAGTACTCTCTGCAGAGCCATTTCGACTAAGATATCGATTTGTCTTCCTGGAATAGGTACGCTAAAATGGCGTTTTCAGGTACAAATCTTGTTAAAAAGATTGACTTGTTTTGTTTGTGACTTTGTTTTGATCTTTTTATTATTTCATTATTAGGCCTGCTAGCTGGTATTCTCGCTGGAACATTTGGTGTTGGAGCTGGTCTTGCACTTGTTCCAATTCTACTGTCATTCGAATTGAATCCTTAGGTAGCAGCTGCAACTTGTGGGTTCAACTATTTCTTTATTTCCCTTACAACAATAATTTAAGTATTTACAAATGGCTATTTGAGTCTTGCTTCTATTGGTTGGTTTAGTTTCTTGTCTTTTGTTGGAGGTTTTCTAATAGCTAAATACATCTATTACTTGGTATCCAAATACAAAGCTAACTATGCGATTGTATTCTTCGTCTTTGGATTGGCTATTCTGAATATCATTTCATTTGTGGTGTATCTCACAAAGAAGGGAATCTTGCATGGATGGAGTAGCTTAGTAACTTAAACTTCATTTTGCGAATAATGAAGGGCAAAAATATTTATTTTATGCTTTCAAATTACCTGAGAATATTGAGAATAAACAACTTTCAGAATTTATTGCTTCAAAGTTAAGAATATGAACAAGAAACACCGAAATCTCCAAAGAACTTGCTAAAATCAAGGCACTAAGCTTTAAATTTTTATTCTTTTATACATACTTTCCTATTCATGATGACTTTAATATGAAAAATATCTTTAGTTTTTTTCTTCAAATTATTTCATCGTTAAAAAGGAAAATACATGTGACGTAATTATTGATTCCATTTTCTAAATTAATTCGTTACCAAAGAATAATCAAAGAATAAAAATAACAATAAGTAGCACATCTTTGAGAATCTGATTCGGGTGTGCAAATTGTTTGTCAGGCTAGAATTGACAGCTAAAAACCCCCAATGGATTGTTTTATTTCGTTCTAGATCTAATGTAGGGCTGCAAAACAAACAACCCAAGGGAGTGAATTACCAAAATATGCTATGAGATAAATAATTGTGTAGTTTTATTAAATTACTAAAAATCTCAAAAGATAGGATAGGATAATAATAATATTAAGAAGATATACACATACACGCCCACCTTTGAAGATCTAACCCTCCAATGAGTATTAGTTGCACTTAGGATTCTGACTGCGACTTCAACTAGTATTGCTAGCTTTCCACTAAAGTATGCGATCATGTCGGTTTGTGGCCACCATCTGCCCTCGATGTGGTAACTTACATATTGATCCCTTGGGTTGTGGGCATCGGGAATGTAGGTGGACTTGGAGGAGGTATTGCAAAAGTACCTTTGATCATGCTTATGCTGGATTATTCCTCCAAAGAAGCAACGTTCATATCGTATTGCATTTTGTTCGGGAGTTGTCTAGCGAACAGTACTATTTTGATGTTCAGGAGACATCCAATAAAAGACAGACCACTGATTGACTACACAATTGTCTTGATTCTGAACCCAATGGTGTTGTTAGGGACAAATATTGGTATTTTCTTGAATGTTCTGCTTCCTGAAATAGCTGCGGGATCACTGTTTATTCTGTTTCTCCTTTCGATTTGTCCATATCTGTTCAAAAAAGGCAAAGCTCTTTATGTGATAAGATAAAAAGAAATCAAGTTAGAAACAAAGAAATCACTTGGAGAACAAGGCTAAGGATAAGACGATATTGATAAAGAGAAGGATGGTAGTTCTTAAGACGATAGTCTACTTGAAGAGAACAATGAAGACGAGAAACAGCGCAACAAAAGTCGAAAATCACTATTTAACTCATATTTTGCACCTGAAGAATCAGACGATTAAATCAAAAAAGATGAAGGAGAAGAAAGTGATGAAAATGAAAATGAAAATGAATATCATGATAATCAAGAAATTAACAATCTAGAAGGGAATAACAACTCAGGAAATCATAATAATATTAACAATGCACCTGATAGTAATCATCAGCAGAGCTCCATTGTAAATAATAACAATCCAATTAATAGTAATAATATCAATAACGCCAACAAAAACCATGCTCCAAATAAACGTAAATACTCCAACACTCTCTCGATCCCTTCGATCATTGGCAAGAGAGAAAGTATCCTTCACGGGACGGCAGAAGGAGTGGATTAGATCTAAAACGAAGAAGTTTAAAGTTTTCTCAAAGACGAAGGAAAACAAGTCCCAACGAAGAAACTGCTTTTCTTAATTGTAATTTTCTCATGTGTTCAATTATTAGTGTTTCTCCGTGGTGGCAAGGGTCTAAGCAGTTTCGTAGGGATAACTACATGCAGCACTTGGTATTGGGTAGTCTGCTTCTTGATTATCATAGTCGCTTTTGTGGCTTTTGCTGTGATTAGAAAAGTAACTTCCAAATGGGAAACCTACAGACAAGAGATGATAAAAAAGCATTCATTGCAGACCATCTTTGAGCAAGACATTGATCTACAAGAATGGAAGAGATATGCTAAAGTGGCTTTTTCGGGTAAATCATTGGGGTTTTTGAAGAAATACCTCTTATAATCAAACGATTTGCTTATTTTTTGATTGATTCTTGTTTTTTTTTCGATGATAGGTCTGCTAGCTGGTACTCTAGCAGGTACATTTGGTGTTGGTGCTGGTCTTGCACTTGTTCCAATTTTACTTTCTTTCAATGTGAATCCTTAAGTGGCCGCTGCAACTTGTGGGTTCAACTACTTCTTTATCTCACTCACGACGATCATCTAAGTGTTCACAAACGACTACTTGAGCATTACTTAAATCGGTTGGTTTAGTTTCTTGTCTTTCCTTGGAGGATTCGTTTGTGCAAAGTACATCTATCACTTGGTCACAAAATACAAAGCTAACTATGCAATTGTATTCATAGTATTTGGATTGGCTATTCTGAATATTATATCATTTATTATCTATCTCACAAAGAAGGGAGTACAATATGGATGGGGTAGCTTAGTAAAATAAACACCATTCTGCTCACAATGATCTTTATGCAAAAGATTTAGATGTGTTTAAATTATCCTTCTAGGTTAGGTGAGATTGTTACAAGAAAAGAAGCCAAGAATTCTATCAAAAGTATAGACAGATTTTTGGTACAGAGATGCTCTTGCTAACAACCGAATAGTGATTTTGAAAACAAATTCTGATAATTTTTTGTTCATTGTTTAAAATCCAATTTCAAGGAGTAAAATGTCTCTTTAATATGTTCTTACAAAAAATGAATATTTTTCACAGCTTTTTAGATGATTATTTTTATGTAAATTGATTAACTCTGCTTATACGCACACACACGTACTCAATAGGTACTTGATCTTGCTTGATAACTACTTTGAAAAAATAAGCCAAAATTATGTTTTGAAATGGAAAATAATTAACAAAATGTGTGGTAAAAAATTAAAGATACAAAAATTTTGAGAATTCTGGAAGGGGGGGAGTATTATTCTGAGAGCTATTTCATGCTTTAATCTTTCATTTACAATAAATCAACAAAAAAATCGAATTTCGATGGAAGAAAAACAATTGTATCTCTCTTCAGTATCTTATTTTTTTCAATACCTTCTCATAAAATAATAATTATTCTAAGAAGTAAAGCCAATCTTGCTTACAGAACTTCACGATAAAACACCAATATTTTGGGAGGGGGAGGGGAAAATTTAATAAAAATTGAGTAAATTACTGCATCAAAAGCACAAATCTCCTTGCAAACTTAGACCTGCTTGTTGGAGGCTGAAAAATACATTTGGAATTAACAAGCACTAATTCGCTTGGAGGAGAGTAATTGGATCAAAAAATTTCGAGCAAAACTCTCTCCCGAAAAATCAGATAAAAAATAAGCAAACACAGAGAGGAATATAACATATTAGCTACTAATTCAAAGAATCTCAAGTTTTACACTCATTTGGTGTATCTCTTCCACCTGAAAATGGTGATTTTAGGTACTCCTTTTCTCTGTATCCTTTGCATCCTCCTCTTTGCTGGTGGTATTGAGTCATCAAGTAATAAATTCTATTGATTTTTGTTGTATTTTTTGTCTAAATTGAGAATTTTCTCAAGAAATTTAGCAAAATAGTATTGTAGTTGAGCAAATAACAAAAGATGAAAATGATGAATTACTGTAATAATGCTAGACTTAGAGATTGAGTTTCGAAAGAGAAGAAAAAGGCTACGAGATTGAATTTATATTCTATGAATACTGCCAAACAATATGCTTAAACATTGAATTTCAATAATAAGAACATGGAAATGAGGAAACTGAAAAAAAGAATAGTTCTACCAATCACGAAACAGAAACAGACAACGAAGAATAATAAAATGGTTATACATGTACTGCTTTTGAAGATTTGAGGGGAACTGTGATAAAACTTTTAGAATAAAACACTCCAGATAAATCTATGAAATTTACCATTGACATAAACAACTTTCAAAGTAATTTAATAGCTGAGGGATAAACTCATATTTCCAACTAAGAAATGTAGCTCCTCTCAACGATACAGAAAACAATAAAAATATCAATAGCTCAAGGCCATTCAAATACTCCTCTCCTTGGGATCAGTCTGTAATTCACTTCATACATGATTATTGATTTTCATAAATTAGCATTTGGGTAAATTTCACTATTTTCTAGTGGTTTTTTGTAAATCTCCTAGCGCAACTGACAATTCTCTCTCTCACTCGTTTATTGTTTACTTTTGGATTATTCTATCTTGACTATGCATTTGATCGACTCAATCAAGAGAAATTAACATAATAATTAATTGATTGTGTTTTTGTTTTATTATTTAGTTAATTATGCTGCAGAAACATACCTAATTGGCCAAACAAAGTCAATGAGAATAATAATTCAAATCTTCCTAAAAGCCATGCTATTTCTCCTAGAATTACTGCTTCTATCTGTAGTGTCGGCTATTATTATTACGATTCTGTCTGTAATCTCTGCAATTAAGGGTATTTCAACTCAAACGCAGGGACTACCCCAACTAATGTATTATGCACATAATGCTAAATTACTTGCAAAAGTTGTGATGGACCAACACTTAACGATTGCAAAGTCTGTTAGGCCACACTTCAAAAAAGCTAACTTTTCGATGAATGCAGAGATACTGATTCCCTTCAAGCAGATATCACCAGATACAACCGTGTTCGAAACTATGATTGTAAAAACACAACAAAAACAAACACAAACACAAATTCCTTTTGTTTCTTTCCTATTTCAAATCCATCGTCCCCCCATTTTTTACCTAAAATTCATTATTTTCTCAGGCGCTTGGAAAGACCGTGATCTCTGCGACGAGCGAATCAGCTTTAGTGAATCAACTGCTTCTCTCAATGAAGTTCTATCTATCGTTGCAATTTCCTTAGGTGCTTTTGGCGGATTATTCCTGCCGCACGTTAGTTTCGCTACTTGGATGTATGTCTAGAATCAGCAGCTTATCGGTGACAATGCCTTAAGCAATTAATTCTCGAATATCGGGCTGTCTAAGCTGCATCTAACGAACTGCTATGCATTTCATTTGTTTGTCCTGTTCAAGCCACTCTTTGCAGATTCAACAGAAATGTTCAAAGAAATAGACTACTATTCACTCGAAATCCTGCACATCAGAAGACGATCTCTTTGGACACCTATCGAAGGGTTTCACCTTCTCTACATCGACAATGTCTTTAGTTAAACTTGCTTAGTTATCCTGTCTATTTTGATAGTTCCAGTGCTGTTTTAACTCGGCAGAATCAGCATATTGTTCCAGCATCTCTACAGGTATGCCCGCTGGAATCTCCTTATCCGCATGCTCATGCTTTGTTCGAACTTAATCATTCTCAGTTTCTTGGTTGCTATGAAGGAAAAGTTCTATTTATCAAGCGAAGCTGACGGTGAATCTACGATAAAGATAATCTGTAGCTTCGTTCTCTAGCTGGTGTTCCTCGTAATCTGGATTGGATTGTATTTAAATATTGCTTCCTATTTCTTACATAAGTAAAGACAAAGCCAAGAGGATTAGCAGGGAATGTTGTATTTCAAGGTTCTTTTCTAAAACCTAAAAGAAACAAGTACACATTATAAGCTATTTTGGATTCTCTATGAAGCTAAAAAAGTAACATCCATTGGACTTTTCGTATACAGCAGCTCTAACAGTACTATTAACTATTGGGTATATGTTGGATTGGATGCAGCATTTCTAATGTATCTGATAATCTACCCAGTGTTGACACCAAAGCATCTTTCGTTTATGATAATTATACTTCAGTTCTTTTAGGTGATATTTCATCTGCTTCTAGCTTTGATTTCTTAATTAAATAGCAACGAAAACACTGTATTCACTATCTCCAAAGGTTAGATAATTTGAAAAGATTTATTCTTTTTTTTCTAGGGTAACATTTCTGCTTTGTTTTGTTGTTGCTACTTTTAGTATTTATAATTTTGATGGCTGTGTTTCATGGATACGTGATTGCTGCATTGGGTCTCTGGATACTTTATGCACTTTACTAGCTGTATAGCAAAAAGAAACGAGAGCATATCGCAATGATTTCTGTGCAGACTCAAATGATCACACAATAACTTTAAGAAAATATCGAGAATATTCTCAGTTCTTCGTTTAATTCTTCGAAGAAACGATTTCTAAGGACTAAAGAACCATGATAATCATAGAGGGGGGATGAGATCCTCTAAATTAATTCAAATTTTCAACTCTTCTTCTTTTTAATCTTTTTTGATAGAAACATAATAGCATTTGGAAAAGTATAGGAAAATGCTTCGATTAATGTTGTATGCTTGAACCTATTATAATTATATTAGCCCTAAATTTGTTTAAAGACATATATGACTTCGTGGATTGTGGAAGTAATAATTACTTTTTTGAATAATTTATGATAGCTAACTTGCTTTTAAATTTAAAGGAAATATAATAATTAATCCTCCCCCATATTGTATTATGTAATTTAGAAATAATAAATAAAGGAAATAGCATTTTCTGTAACCCACCTACCTGATCTCCTGGAGCTATCCCTCAGTAATTTCAATTTCTCTATCATTTTTTAGAAAGCATTTAGAGAAGAAATTGATTTATTTCAAATGAGTGTCCTAACTTGCTAATCTCTTGAGAGCTCATTACTTTATTGTCTTTCTTTTTAATTAAAAAGAGGGCATCAAGAGTGAAAGAGAGAGAGAGATTATTTAATTTGAATAGAGAAAAGGGGGGTTGTCTAGTACAATTAGTAACGAAAAGAAAGGGGAAAAGCAGTTGATTTTGAAAGAATAATAAAACAATAAAACAAGAGTTAAAGAACAGTTTTTTCAATCACTACAACCCTCCTGCTAAAAGCAGCTTTATTGAAAAATGTTTTTGATGAACCTGTTCAGTTCCAATAATTCCTATCGGAACAAGAAGAAAAACAAAAAGAAGAAGAAGATCGAGATACAATCCCTCGCCAAGACATAACTTAACCCGCTAAGGAATGTTAAAATGGTAGGTGCGTTCAAAATGGGGTATGGACCTAAGAAAACCGAATGCTAGGATTCTCACTGCATCATGGAGAAATTCGTTGACGAGTGCTATTTCTTTGCTGTGTATGATGGACACGGATCGTCAGGGAAAGAAGCAAGCTAAGCTGCAAATGATTATATCTAGACATATATTGAAAAGAACCAAAGAAAAATTAAGAGTTTGACTACGGACAAGCCTAGAGAAGCTTTTTTGAAAGCAGCCTTCAAGAGCGCTGAGAGTAGATTGAAATCCTCAGGTATTGACTATTCAAACTCGGGAACATGCTCGATTGCTATTTTCATCTAAAAGAACATCTGCTACATTTCAAATCTGGGAGATTCTAGAGCTGTACTGTTTAGGCAAACAAATAAAGAAAAACTTGCTATCGAGCTCTCCTATGATCACAAGCCTACACGTCCAGATGAAAAAGATAGAAGTAAGAATACATTTTGGAAAAATAATTGAAAATTTTTAAATTTGCAGAAAATAAATTATACTTTGCTTGACAATTTATATCATTTGTTACTTATAATAATCCCCTCTTTTTAAATAAATCAGTTCTGCGATCTGGCGGTAAAATAGAGAAACTTATGCATGATGGTGTCCCTGTTGGACCATACAGAGTCTGGGCAGATGATGAAGGTCCAGGTATTGCTATGACACGAACATTGGGTGATCTTTAAGCTAAGAAAATTGGACTTATTAGTGAACCAGAGATCTAGCATATTGAGCTGACTAGGCAAGATAAATTCATTGTCATCGGTTCTGATGGTGTCTGGGATGTCATGCAATCTGCAGAGGTAATCAAAATTACAGGGTTTAGCTAATGTGAGATAATTTATATTTGGAAAAATATTTTTAGGTCGTTGGATTCGTGAATCAATACCAGCCACCAGTACAAGAAGAGAAGGTCTACAAGAACGACAAAGACAACGCAAACGCAGAGACAGTTGCAAGTGCGCTTGTTGCAGAGTGCAGAAACAGATGGGATGAGATGAATAAAAACAAGAAAAATTCATCTAAAATTGGTGATTTACCATATTTGAAATTCGGTTGCGATGATATCACGTGCGTCGTGGCATACCTTGAATTCATCGAAGAAGACTTTAAATGATTAGTACTCGAGTTTCTTTTTGTGTTTTGTGATGAGCATTTCCAAATTTTAAAGACAACAAACAATCCCTCAAGAAACATTAATAACTCCATTTTAAATCTAAAAATCAATTATCTCTCAACCTCTTAAAGAGTTTCAGTTTTATCTACTTTTTTTCTAAATAGCAAATCTAAGGAATTAACTGCCTTATTCCCTGATTGGAAACTCCAAAAATAGCAAAGTACCTAAAATTTCAGTCCAAAACACTATCCTATTATTTAAAAGCCCCAAACCAGAGAGAGACGGACATAAGCTTTGATTTTAATTTGTTCTCGATCTCTAAGAAGTCAAGTGAATTCACTAATTTTTTAATATTTTTCACTTTATTTTTTAGGGGGAGGATAGCTATTTATTTAAGAGAGACTATCTGTTTAAGTAGCAATTAATTAAATGGAATCAATTTTTAGCAGGAGAAACAATCAGAAAAACCTCTTGGTTCTATCTTTACTTTATCAAACATTTAAAGATCAATCATAATGATTATCCTTCATAAACTCTTGCAATTTAAAAACAAAGCAGACAGAATATTTTATCATCTCCATCCTTTTCATAATTTCAAACGAACAAATGTTAACTAGTCAACCTAATTCTACAGCTCTTGATATCCCTAAAAAATAATCTGAGCTTCCTAACATTCCCCAGCAGGTCAGTTCTGATATTTCCTCTCTTTCTTCTGACTTAGAGGAAATTATCGAAAAATTAGGCAGTAATGGAACATTCTAAAAAATCATCGTATTCTCGTTTTCTCTCTTTTACTGCAGTTTCTCTAGTTTCTTGTTATCCCCTCCATTCTTCATCTCACAACCTCAATTCTAATGTCTCAATAATCCTACTCTTTTCACTGAAGAAACAGGAGGATGCTAATAACACTGCATAGAAATCTTCCCAGACAACAAAATTACAATAACCTAATAATTCTCGTTATCTTGTGAGAACAAACCCATCCGATTAGCAATAGTTTCTCTACTTTACGGAGGTTGTGCTTTAGGAAATGCAATCATGTGTGGAATCAGCGAATCCCTAGGCCGATCAAAAACTCTTTTAATTTGCATTTTTTCAGGATCATTTTGCTTAGCTGGTGTGATCTAAAGCAGCACATATTATGAACTGATAATTTTCAATTTTCTCACTGCGTTCTTCTTCCAGCCTATTGCATCACTTGTATTCGTCTATGTGTCTGAAATGTCCACAGGAAAACATCGGTAATATCATTTTACTCTGATAATGCTAAGTTGGGCACTCGGCGAAATAATCCTAGGTGGTGTAGCATACTACGAAATCCACTGGGTGAAGGCTTATTTTCACATGTATCTCATGCCAAATATTCTTGTATTTGGTTTACTCGCGCTGTTTATTCTGGAAACACCTCATTTTCTTATTGCTTAAGGTAGAATTCAAGAAGCAAAAAATGTCTTAAAAATTATTGCCAGAAGAAATAAAACAATAAATCAGAACAATAATCGATAATCTATTGATAGATTTATCGAACGAATCATTTAACTATAACCAAAGAACAAAGATAATGAAGATGATCGTAATTAGACTTAAGAAAAACATCAAATATTCCCTATTAATGACACTCAGACTATTACAAACAAGAATAATTAAGATCCACAATAATTCCATGAAGAATCCATACAACCTAGAATTCTACATATGAGATTGCACCATATTTTAAGGTTACCTAATCTTCGGGTTTTAGTTTTATCCTCAAGTGGGGTTTTC
>Ga0302271_10000558_pt1 | contig 36429 bp, 23 predicted proteins | sample III_Bog_N1_1_FD_198767 | JGI IMG/M metagenome (GOLD analysis project Ga0302271, IMG submission 198767) | Peat permafrost microbial communities from Stordalen Mire near Abisko, Sweden - III_Bog_N1_1 | ecosystem: Environmental > Terrestrial > Soil > Wetlands > Peat | place: Sweden: Abisko... | reverse complement strand
TAATGACTTGCTTGGTTTTCGAGAACGGTTGAGTCTTCGCTTTTTGTGGCTGCAATTTCGTTTAGCGCATTTTCTAAGTCTCATCTTCTTCTTGCTGCTTTCTTTGGAGCTTGATTTTTTCCATCTAGCTGTTTCTTGCGTTGATGTAGCTCGCTTTTGATTTCTTATCAGCAGTGTTGGACACCACAATGAAATCGTTATCATCTTGAGCTGCCATCTGTGGACGCTCGAATTCATTGGAATTTGCTTGTACGATTGCAGGCATACTCGCTGGTGCAGATGATCTAGACTACTAAACTTATCTAGCACCTGTTCTCGATGCCATGATATTCTGGAAATCACAGCATGCACCGAGTTTCTCCAAACGATTGAAGGGAGAGAAAGGGAGATTGTCGTATTTGATGAATACATAATCGCGGCTAGGACCCCAGTGCTGCTTAGCGTTTTACTAGAGCTTTTCAATGTCTGCAAAGTTCAAATTAGATTTCATTTTAGGATGATATTCGGAGTGTGTTGAATGAAAATCTAAGGGAATTCTATGTTTTTTGCTTTTAATAATTTTGATTTCCCTTTATTTATCTCTCTCTGCCACATCAAAACTTAGAGTGGGTGTATCTTTGGTCAAATCCAAAGGAGTTTCTTAAAAACAAGCTGATTTTTTACAATTTTTTTAATAGAACATAGAAAAATAGAACTCGCATTTTCGCACAGACAATATCCTAATTTCTTTAATTTCAGAAAAGTTTCTTTTTCTTCATTTTGCCTGTTTAATAGTCTGATTAATTATTCAAAAAGAACAAAAGAAAAAAGAAAAACTCACAACTTCAGCTAAATATTAATCCAAAACTATCATAATTTAATGGAGGTCACTGACGATCAAATAGCTGAAATCACAGCTACAATCAAGCAAGAAATCAAAGACAGAGAGGAGATGAAGATGTCTGAAATAGATGAAAATACGCTGATTGCAGAATCCAAAATGAAAATTGTAAACACAATTCCACTTTTTTAGAAAAAATTGGTGCTAATTTCTTCAAAGATATGAACATCTGCAGAAATTTCACTTTGATTTTCATCTTGCCATCTTAAAATACAGTTAGAGAAAGATGAAACAAAAGAGAAACCTATTTCTGTATTCTTAATCGCCGAAACAAGTATCGACTCTGATATTCTAGCTTCTCTTTCAGAAGACGATAGGTAAAAACTTCTACATCTATTCAAAAGATCCATCAATTATCCTAATAATCTATTTGAAAAGATATGAATGGCTTATGAATCTCAAGATTATACATCTCGAATGGTTAGGAATCCGTAAACAAATTATTTCAGTCTACTCTACTAACCATTTTATCATATTCTTTTTGAAACCTATTTATTTTTAGGAAAAATAGAAAAACTCGAGATCTTCACTAACCTCCAAGTCCTCTATTTGCAGAATGTAAATCAAACAAAAATAAATATTTATCTCAAGATCATTTGTTTGCTTTTTTAGAACAACATCACTACAATTGAGAACCTAGAGTCCTTGACTGGATTGGAGTATTTGGCTTTGAATCACAATCAAATCACTACCATCAGCAATCTGTCCCATTTGAAGAATCTAACTTTCTTGAATCTATCTCACAACAATATCAGTGCCTTACCCATCAAAGAGCTGCCACTATCATTAGAGTGTCTCAACTTGAAAAACAATACTCAACTCAAAGTTAACTAAGATCATCTAATTCTGATTTTGATCATTTCTGTTTTAAAACTCATACAGGAATAAGATTACAAGAAGACTCTCATAGAAACACTCCCTGCACTTGAAATGCTCAACGATTAGCAAATCTCAACGGAATAGAAATTCAGGATGCTTGGAATGTAAGAAGAAAAAAGACTTAAATTGTGAGAATAAACTGAATTTTGGTAACTTGTGATTTCTAAATCGCTTTGGCAGATTATCACCTTCTTCGTCGAATTCAGAGGATTACAGTGAAAAACTAAGAAAGTTCAAAGAAGAGAAAAGGTAAAAGAAATTGAACAACCAACAATCAGAGGGTATTGGTAGCTCCAGCAGCATCAGCACAACCACCAGCAGTAAGGGAGGAAATACTCTGGAAGAGTAGAGAGCAAAGATATAGCAAAGAAGAGAAGAATTATTGTCTAAAAACAAATTCAAGAAAGTCTTTCAAACGGAAGTAACAAAAAATTGTTCACTTATCAGATCTTTTGTTTATTTCGAGAGAGAGATAGGGATATTGGGAGATAATTGGTTACATTAAAGTTAAAGGAGACATGCATGTTCTAATTTGTTGGATTGATTTCTCCAAAAGGAAGAAGCAATAAAAGACATGGATCACAGTACGAAGAGCATCATCTTAAAGCAAAAAGAAAAAACCATTTTAGTAAAAAATAATAACAACAATAATTTACTTTCCTCCCTCCTAATAGTTAGGCAAATTGATTAACCTTTCTTTCTCTATTTGCTTATTTTCAAGGCAATGAATGAGAACTTGAAAGAATTAAATGAATATGCTACAATGCATGTCAAGCGACTTGAGACTATCCATGAGAGTGATCCTCACAAATCAGAGGGATAGTACTCCAATATTTTATAAGTACACAACTACATCGAGAATCGATAGCATGAGATTCAGCAATCATAGTATGAACTTGAAAAGATTAAGATGCAAAGATCGTTCTTTGAAAATATTGAATAAGGGAATCAGGAAAGATAATCTTCAGATTTTTAGTCAGAAGCAATTATTTTAGAAGAAAAAGAAAAAGGGAAAAATAAAAGTGAAGAAAAATGAGAACATCAACATTCCAAGACAAAAAAAATAAGAAACCAAAAGAGGATAAACATTTTTGAGGGCAATTTATGTTTTCGTATTTTTTTGTATAATTGTTTGTTGATCTATTTTTTTAAATACTGCATTCTTTTTTTATCTCTTATTTTTTGTTAACTTTTCAATCAAAAAGAACTAACTGATCAATTATTTAGAAGTAATTTCCCTCATTGTTTTTCACAGAAATAATATAATAAAAAATTTAACTTTGGAACCCAAATTCAATAATAAATATCTTTTATCAATTCAAGCAAAATTCAATGCTAAGGGAGGCTGTTTGCTTAATTAAAAACTAATAAAATTTCTAACCTTTAAGCATTCTCGGGGGTAAAAAATATTGAGTTTTTCACATTTATCTTTAGCTCGCAAAGAATAAAGAGAACAATACATAGACATAATGAACTATTTGCAAGGTCCTCTTCAGTTTACATAACTATCTAAGTAAATAATTGTGATTTTTGAAAATTTATAAGGATGCCTTCTTAATTGTTGCAGTTCTTTTCTTTTGCATTTAATATTACATTAAAATATCTTTAATATATGATCATTTCTCAAGGCAAAATAGCACCCCCGACGCAAGTCTTTAATTATCTTTTCCCCCTTATGTTAACTTGTCTTGCAACTCAAACAAAACAGAGGTGGGGTTTCGATTTGGTTGGATAATCCTTCCCTTTATTTTTTGGATTTTTTACTAAGATAAAAAAGTAATTCTTATCAAAGAAAGAAAGTTTAGTCTATTGAAGCAGCATAATATGAATGATTTTCAGAAAAATTGATCACAATATAACTATTATCAACCAAGAATAAATCAACAACAATAGTTCTAAGTTCCAGGCACTTCATGAAAACAACAACTTAGCTATTAGATCCTTAATTGCTATGGATTTTTGTTACTCAAAGATACAAATGAGTTTATTATTAGCATATGACCAAGTAGCGTAATTTGTTTAAGACAAATTGCATATCTTGTGTGAATCTGATAAATTTAGACAATAACCCCCTTCTATTTTAAGGTTAGACGTCAGTAATAATCACTTCTTTGGAAAATAAAATTTTCAAAAATTACAGCTTTCAAATAGTCTGATTTTAAACTCCTCCCACTCCTCAAGCACACTCAATTGTGAGCGTGTTTTTAAACTTCAACTGAATTATTCTTTTAGTTAGATTACTTAATAGAGTTTCAGATTTTTCAAAAATCAAATTATTCATTTTCTCAGGTAGAACGAAGAAAAATAATCCTTTTTTCTTTCATCCCTCCATATTTATTATTTTCTTCTCAATAAATGTTCATCAAATGTCAAATCCTAAAGAAGTTACCAATCTAAAGAAGTAATATTATTATTATTATTATTTCTATGAGAACCAAGAAATAATTTCAACTAATAGAAATAAATACAGAAAGGAAATTTCTAATGGGTAAGCACTTCTTATTGGGTAAACAGGCTTGAAAAAATTGAATAATAATTAAAAAAATAGTACACATATTTTCAGGAAAAACAAACAATAAAAACAACTTTTTTATTCAGTTAATAGCATCCTATTCATTCTTTCTGAAAATATTACCATGGCTGCTTCAACTCAGACTACAAGCTCCCTAATCCCTCCTAAATACTTCCTCACTGAAGGCGAAAAGAAAAATGCCAAGATTATGTTTGAATATTGCAGTTAAGGCCCTTTCCTGCAGAGATCAGAATTAAAGCAAGCAGTTTAATTCTTTTTCGCCTAATATGAAGGTAAAAAAAACACAGAAAAAACAGAAAATACTAATTAAACTAGATTATGTTAAAAATGAATGCAATAACTAATTATCATGTGGGTTATTGAGTTGTCCATAAAATCCAGCCCTCTACTCTATAATTCTCATTATTTATTCTTTTAGCAATCTATGAACAAGCAAGGAAAAATGGTATATTGATCATAACCAAGTACGCTAGCGAGCAGACAAATTTCGTGTAGTTTTCCTCCATCCTTGAATCGATCAAGAAAAGCAACGGTGGATTTAAGGCCAAGAAACCAATCTAATTAGACAATGAATTGTAAAAATATAAAAATAACTAATAAAAATGATACAAAGAATTTTATAAAAAACCCCCCACTTTTCTTCAATAAAAAGTGGGCTAGCTACTGTCTGAATATTATAAATATCTTCTTTCTCTCTCTCTCTTATAATATTCCCAAATCTTCAACACGTTTATTCTAGCTGCAGTTTCTTTATTACATTAATAATTCGGTTTGTTTATCCCAATCAGTATCATGAAACATCTGAAAGAAAACCAAATCCTTCACATTGATCGCTGCTGGGGAATCATTGATAAAAAGAGTCTCGGGTACTTGGATAAGTTCGACATCAAGGAATGTATGGATCTAGTATTGCAGAGATATGGTAACATACATTTATATTGTTTTAGTTTTACTGACTCATTTTTCCTTCATAGATTTGAGCAATATGAGTTTTCTTTCTACTTCAACGAATGTGAGTATCAATATTGATTGTCATAATAACAATGATAAGAAACTTCATTCTGCATCTATGACATTACCTAAAAACAACAACAACAACAACAATAAATCATCTCCATTGCAATAATAGATCAACATCACAACTTAGAATACTCAGCTATCTCTTCCCACTCAATAATCACTTTAGAACAACCAAAACATTGTATTTTCTCAATAACATGAGAATTTTACATCTGCAGCAAGCAATTAGAATGTTATTGTTGTTTCAGAAGGACTAATTAATAAAAAGCAACAACATAGAAACTCTTCTACTCGTGGTCTGCAGGAAAATCCTAATCATCAGAAAAAGCACTTTTCATATGATAAATCTGCAACGGAAGGATGGAGTTGTACATAGATTTTGAAAATTCATGAATGGTTGGATTCACTTCAAGTTCAAAGACTCATTTCCTTCGAAGAATTTGCTAACTTCATAACATAATTAATCATAGTTAATAAGCTTAAATTCTTTGCAAAGACGCACTGTAACTGCAGCATTTTCTGAGATTACTGTTACGAGTAGGTGAATCAATGAAATTGTACTTTTCAATAAGGCTTTTTCTTCTTCTTTTTTCAAAAATTTAATTAATTTCTATCCCTTTTATCGAAGTAATTCTGTTTTGTAATATTGTTTGTTCTTTCTCATTGTATTATTTTACATTTGAGAATTGAGATGCATTACTGTTAATTTATGAATCCAAATATAGGCATTCCTTTTTTTAGTTACATTTAAAAGAAAATTAGAGCATTAATCTCATAGTTATTTCATTTTTTAGATGATTCTCGTTTGGTTTCTGATATATTAGTCTGCAATTTCCCTCTATTTCTAAGTGCATCAATCGATTTAAAGAGTTATTCACTGTACTACTCATTTGGACTTGTGACATTAAAATATTCCCTAGGAATCATTTTCTCTGAGAAGAAATTGTTATTACTATTAAGATCTTCTGCGTTTAATAACAAACCCTCTTTCTTATGGTTCTATTCACTATTGATCTCATTCATTTCCCCTGTTAATTTATTCTCTGGAGGATGATCATCTAAATCTTTATTGTTTTCTACTGAAAGAAATAATGAGACATTCTCTCGATCTGACAACCCTTCATTTTTTATTGTAGTTAAACTTCTTTTATTGTTTTAATTCTTAGCATTGTTAGTATTCACAATACCTTTCATTTAGGGACTATGATTACTATTAATGTCTTTATCTCTTTCGTCTTCGTTTTGATTTGTTTCTTAAGTTTTTCGATCTTACAATTACCAAAAAATAAACGTGCTTATAATAAATTTCTCCAAATTACGAATAAATCGCTTGCATAAATATCTATTACTTAATCGAGTTGACTTGAATAGTTTCGGGAGATTTGACAGGGATTCTATTTTCTCTTGAGGAAACAATGGCCCTTCATCTTTTTTGTTATATCCCATCATTTCAGAGAGTTCAAACACACTTAGAACTTCCAAGCCGAGACAAGACATTAATCTTTTGTTCATGCTGTTGTTTTTGTAAAAAATACAACAAAAATAGATATCAAAAGAAAGGTCTAAGAGTAAAATATCAGGAGGGAAGTATTTAATTTAAAAACATGTCAAAATGTTTACTAAACTGAAGATGCATCTTGTTTCGTTTTAAGTTTCTAGGAAATAGACACATATGAGTTGTAGAGGTGCTAAAGGAAATAAACAAAATAATTAGCATGAACTGATTAGACTCTATGGGCTTAACACTAGTAATTATTTTTCTATTACTTTATACGAATCGATTGAATCCCATTCTATTTTCTCTGAAATAACTCCTTTTTTAGTATTTTCCTTGGGTAATTTGCTGCTTTGCTTATTACTTTCAATCTCCTTCAACTATTTGACAATCGCTTGCAGGTTGAGTTTGCTGAAAGACAGAGGGTCTTGATAAAGAGATATCTTTGGTTTCTAGTAGAAGTTGAACAGTGTAAGTTATGATCTATCGAAAAGGATGTTCTTGAGTTTATCAACTTATTAGATTTTATCAAGGATATTGCAGATATCTAAATCGTTATGGATGAGTTCAGTTGCTCTTTCGATGTATTTGTTCGTTTCAGAGTTAAAGAACCTCGATAAGCTGAGCTTCGACAGGAAGAATTAAAAACCTATGTGAAGTTTCGAGTTGTCCATGATAATCCGATTGAATTCTCTGACTAGATAATTCATTTTACCTTATTTTTCCATTTACTTAAACGTTTCCAGTTGCTCTTCCCTTCGACGTTCTGATTTTTGGTAGTTCAAGAATCGCGCACTCTTGGAGATTATTTCGTTTGTGATTTTTTACATCTTCGCAAGAGGTTTTTCTGATTGAGATTAGGAGAGTTCAAGGATCTTACAGTCGTATGATTTCGAAGGCAAATACGATTGTTATTATTATGATCTATCTTCGCTTAACTTTTTAAGGTAAATGCTGTTGTTGTTGCTTTCTTAAGGTACATTTCTGTTTTCACTATTTTTTCTATTCTTACTGAATTGAAGGTCTTCTTTTATTATAGAAGAGGAATTCCCGTCGAGTAGTTTTTGCTATTTACTGGCAGATTAGTTTCCTTGAATTTCATTATTATTACAATTTTTAACATCATTATTGATCTAAATTGAAGGGGTATTTCCTTATTAATTACGCCTTGCATTTACAATCATAGGCGCATCTGTTCTAGCAGTTTAAGTAGCTTCAATCGATGAAGCTCGTCCATTTATTGCATCTTTATTTAACTAAGGTAAGTTCATCTTCGTTTTCCCATCATCTCCTCCTCCTTTTCTTTTTCTTTTTCCTTCTGTTTATGAATTACTTTTCTTTTCTTCTTTTTTCTGGAAGGCATACAAATTATTAGCTAAGTCTACTATGAACTCAAAGCTATTGTATCTTGTTATTATAATTCCTACACACGTGAATACAATCTAAATAAACCCTCCAAGTTCACTCATGATCTACGAGAGAGTCTTGTATGTTCGATTATACACTGATACATAAGGACTGAGTCTAAGCGTGAGAACGACATAAACGCCATCAGTTCTCTAGATCTACACAGTCTCTCGAATATCATTGTTTTCTTAGGATAGAAATTGATGTTTTTGCAGATCTGAGAACGGCCAGACAGATTTAGCAGTATTTAACGTGACATCTTAGAAATAAATGTCGCAGAGTGTTGTCATAGAATCAGGGACGAATGTAAAGAACAGTTTATCGTTGATGTAAGGGGTGAATGGAGTATCTGGCGAATCGGGATTGAGGACATAATTCGAATGGTAGATGTTCATTCCATGAAACCCATCTCGCTGAGTTATGCTAGCCACCTAAGAATACATTTAAATTTTTACAACAACATACATCAGGCAAATGATTGCCCTAGCCCTTACGGGTTTTAAATTTTTAAAAGAGAGAAATACAGGTTAAAATATTGATTTGATAACTCCCCCATTAATTAATAGGAAATGTTTAATTCTTTCATAATAAATGAATACCTCAGCAGCGGGTGCACAAATCGGATTCCAAGATAGCTTAGGATCATTGGGAGTCACACAAGGAGTTACTTTGATTTCGAGAAACATGAACTTAGAACTCGAAAACATCCCTTTCATGTATAAATCCTAGCCTATCCTAGAATATCACATTATCAAAGCAAACATAAAAAATAATCACAAGGTGAAAGTAGTAACATTTATTAAAAGAAAATGAAGGAAAAGGACACCTAAACCGCGGTTGGTTAATTAAAATTAAATTTTTTTCTTTATTTTCCCCCCAATAAATGTTTATTTATTTCTATTTAAAGATCTTATTTTAATTATACACTGGACAGATGTAATCTGATCCGAACGAGGAAAAGAGTTTAGTAAAGTTTCCTGGTGTACTCATTTGTTCCCAATGTTTCGCAGTACACGGCTCGAGCTAAATCGGGTAAAAGTTTCTAGATTGTGCATCTCCAGTAATTTCGTAAACCCTAATGAAAAATAGTTACTTAAGTAAAAATAGTACTTTTAATAGACAAAGTCGTTCTTTTGATGCAATTATTCATCTCTTTTTCAATCTTTCAAGCTAATTTCATATGCAAATTCAAAGAAGAATATCATTTGCTAAAAAGCTGAAAATCGAATGATGATAAGTACAGTGGTATCATCACACAATGCATATTTATTCTTTTTACCCTTGCGTAGCTGTGATGTTGAAATACGGTCTTGTAGCAAAATCTCTATTTTCCTAGTAGATCCTCAATGCAAACATAAAGCGATTTGTTCCTGCAAATGACTAAGGAGGATCCGGATCATACACGCGATTGCTTGTGACATAGACTTCTTCTTGGTTAAAGAACGCTGATATTCCTATGCAAATTCTAATATGTTTTTGTTCGACTAAACCCATAGAATCATCTATTCTTTACGCGTCCAGAAGAAAGAAACTACAAAGAGAATGGATATAATCGAAGCAATTCCTCCGATTTAAGTCTTGAAGTAAAAGGACTTGTTCATGTGTAGGCCGATCTGGCTACTGAACAAATCCATTTCCTTAATCTTCGATAGCATAGCACAGCAATACAAGCAAATCTATTTATATATCTCCCTTTCTTTCTTTGTATTTTACTTATCCTTGCTCTTGAATCAGGATTCTAGAATTAATTGTGTGAAAAATAAATTAATGTCTCTTGGCCTTTTCTTCACGCTTTCCCTAAGCTGTTATTATTAATAGTTTCTTTAGCTACTATTCTTTTGTGATATTGCTTACTTTTAAATAATCCCTTCCTTGCCTGTAAAAAAAACATAGATTTATTTTTGGAGACAAATTATAACTCTACGATCCCTTTTTATCATCTAAATTTTCTTGATTTTCATTTTGTAATTAAACCAATCAAAAGTTCTTTGTTTTATTTGAATATTTAGTAATAAATACAAGACATTTATCTCAATAATTGAAGTAAAATAAAAAATATCTTTCAACTTTTCTTTCTCTAGTTATTTGAAGATATAAATGTTCCATGACTTAGCTACTAATTCAGAGTGCTGATCGACTTAACTAGAGTCGTTTAGCGATATAAATCACACTTGTTCGCAGTATCTTCATAGGGAAGCCCAAGTTAAAAGAATGAACAATCTTCACTGGTTATCATTTATTATTAAGGTGTCTAAAAAGTACCATCGTTATAAGAACTATTACTTATGAAGTTGCTCTTGCTATTCGAAAAATCCTTCTCAATCGAGATTAAGCTTCTTCCATTTTACTTCCCTTATCTTGTAGGTTTCTTGTTAGCTCCTGTGATAGATCTTTTTTGTTTTTAAGAGTTTTATGGGTTTTTTAAGACACTTGGATGATTGGAAGCATATCCATCGTCAACAGCCTCTTCATCACTCAGATCTTTTGAAGAATAGGCTTCTTTATCGTTGTTATTCTCACCATCAGCATCTTCTTTCTCATTTCCATTATGATAGTTCTTATTACTTGGAGTGTAGATTTTCTACGCACTATTAGTGCTATTCTTTTTGAATATGCTTACGGAGACTATTCTCGGTTAGGTGGTGATATCATCTTATGTAAGCGCATCAAGGCATTTGAATTTCCTGGAAAGATCAGGGGATTATTTTGATTTAGTCGGAGATTCGCTGAGTTTTCTAGACGAATCTTCTATCTAAAATAGCAAAGAATCTTCTTCTTTTTTGTCCTTATCCATCATTTATGACAATTCAAATACGCTCAGAACGTCACGCCCTAAGCACTCCACTAATCGAGCGTTCACTCTAAGACAAACACCAAGTTAAATAAGCTTGATAGATTTTTAAACCTCAAGGAAAAATCCTTGAAAACATGCAACATAAATTATGATTTGGTATGTTGATTTACTTTGAAAATGTCTCTTTATTTGCTGTTTTATTGTGCTTTATCTTGACGTACGAGTTATAAAGTTTCTAAAGTTCCAAAAATAAAAAGCAAAAAGATCATCAGCATAGCACTAAATAATCCAAACCACTTCATCCCTCTTCCCTTGAATTATTTCCTCCTAAACTTTGCATCCTTACCTTGTACGATTCCACGGAGTTCCACACAATTTTCTCTGACAGCACTCCCTTTTTTTCATTCTTGTTATTCAATGGTTACTTATTCGACTTCAGCTCGAGTAGTTTTTTCGTAATCGCTTGCAGTCCCATACTGCTCAGTGTAAGATGCCGCTGTTTCAACTAGATCTTCGGTTTTTAGTAGAAATTAAACAGCATAAGCTGTTAATGATCGAAAATAATTGTCTTGAGTTTATCGATTTATTAGATTTTATCAAGAATATTGCAAATATCCAAATCAGTGTGGATGAGTTCAGTGGCTCTCTCAATGTATTAGTTGGTTTCTGAGTTGAAGAAGCGAGATAAGCTGAGCTTCGATAGGAAATATTAAAACCCTACACGAACCTTAGAAGAATCCATGATGATTTTATTGAATTCTTTAATTAAATAATCCATTTTGTTCTGCTTCTGCATACTACTGAATTGGCTTAATTCTTGCTTTCTGATTCTCTCTTGTTTTTCATAAGCAATGTACTTAGCACTCTTAGAAAGAATCTCCTTCACGACGCTCTTCATTCGAGAGATTGGCTTATCTGAGGAAGATAATTCTGAAGATTTTTCCTCTAGGTTTTTCTGTTAAACCTGTTGCTAGTTGTTATTTATAATATCTCCATTTTATTTGATCTCTTCGGTTCCTTGTTATTCAGTGATTTCACTGGAATCTTCTGGTTTTTGCTGAGATTTCATCGAGCAGAAAATCAATTCCTTACTTGATCTTATCAACGAACTATTATTTGAATTATTTTTATTATTATTGCTGTTTGGGTTTTGAAAAGGTAATTATTATTATTATTGGTTTTTATTATTATTGGCTATGTTGCTATTATTCTCATTAACGATGCCATGTTAATATTCAATTGAAGGTAAATGATTCCTTCTCATTTATGGAACCTAATATGGTGAAGCTTGCTCGTTTTAGCTATTTGTAGAACGTTTGAATTTACTAAAATAATCCTAATGAAATATCATTGTCTCTTTGATAGTCTTGGACTGCTTTTCTGGGGATTTACTTGGATCAAATGATTATTTATTCCAGTTAGCAGAGTCATCCTTCGCACAACCTTGCGAAATTGTTCTTTTCGAAGAATTCTAATTGTCGTTGTTTACACCTGCAACACCTGTTATTTTATCTTTTTTTGTATTTTTCTAATTTATTTCTTCATTTATTTATTTTTCTTCTTCTTTTCTATGTTATTCTTCTGTTTTCTCAAAGGTATACAGATTATTCGCGAGATCGACAATGAATTTAAAGCTATTGTATCTGACAATCAATACACCAACACATGTGAAAACAATCTAAATGAATCCTCCTAGTTCACTCATAAGTTGAGATATCTTCTTGAAAGATCGATTGAACACAGATACATATGGACTCAATCGAAGAAACAACTCTACATAGACACCATCTGTGCGCTGCAGTTAGACTGTCTCGCGTACATCATTGTTTTCCTAAGAAAGAAGTTGTATCTCTTCATATCTTGAAAATGGAAGCAAGGATGTATCTGTTTTCAGGGCAAGATCTTGGAAGTAGATATCACAAAGAGTTGTCATTTTATCAGGCACAAAAGTGAAGAAGAGTTTGTCGTTAATATAAGAAGTATATGGGGAGGTGGAGGAATCTGGATTGAGAACATAATTCGAGTGGTAGATATTCATCCCATGATAACCATCTCGCTCTGTGATTCGAGCGACCTAAAGGTATATTTAATATTCAAGAAAGAGATTTTTTTTATGGGGGTTAAAAAATGAGAGGGATTTATTATTTTTCTCAAGAAATTCTTTACTTCTTCTGCTGGAGCGCAAACTGGATTCCAAGTTAACTTCGGATCGTTTGGTGTCACGCAGGGTGTAACCTTAATATCCAAGAACATGAACTTCTCACTGGAGAACATCCCTTTCATGTAATAATCTTGCCCAATTCTAACAAAATACAAAATCATCAGTAAACTTTAGTTCGTCGATTAAATAACCAAACTGCCTTTCAGGTGATTCTCTAATTTTAATTAACTTTTCTTGGATTTAGATTTGCTTACACTGGACAAATGTAGTCACTGCCGAAAGAGGCGAACAGCTCAGTGAAGTTTCCAGGAGTTTTCATTTACTCCCAATGCTCAGGGGTGCACGGCTCCAGCTTGATAGGATATGCAGTGCGTATCTAAGCACCATTGACGAGTTCATAAACTCTATGAATAATGAACAACAAACAAGAATAGTATTAATCTCTCTTTCTCTCTCTAAAATGTTCTTAGATCACTTCCCTCCTCTTGACTTTTCTCAAATAATTTAACCTTTGGATACTAAACGAATGTGTTTACCCTTAAGAAATCGTAATATTGAAGTACGGTCGGGTGACGAAGTCCCTATTTACTTAGAAGATCCTTAATGCAAACATAAATCGACTTGTCCCTGCATATGATGATGGAGGATCAGGATCATAAACGCGATTACTTGTGACTGTGACTTCCTCTTGATTCAGAAATGCTCCTATTCCTTATTTAAAACACTAGTTATTCTCAATTCTAATATCAGGCAACTTCCTTTTTAGTTGAAGATTTACTTGACCAGAAGAACGAAACGATGAAAACGATGACTAATATCGAAGCTGCCCCTCCAACTCGAGTCTTAAAATAGAACGATTTGTTCATATGCAGACCAATTTAGCTGCTGAAAAGATCGATTTCCTTGACTTTAGACAGAATATAGTTCATTTCTTTAGTTTCTCTTTTTCTTCTAGTTGTTTTATTATTTCAATTTGTGTGCGTGTTGCTTAATTAAACTCACACTAAAAAAGATTTGTTCTTACTGTTGAATAATCCTTTACACTATCTCTTTCTTCAAGAATATTTCTCTTGAGATTTCTCAACTATCAAGCTACTTCTAATAGGAATTAATAAATAAAGCTAGGAGACGGAAAGAGAGGATGGATTTCAATCGAATTTGGGTGAAAATTAGATTTAAGGGGTTTGTTTGTGGGTTGGAAATTTAAGATTGTTCAAATAATATCCCACCTACTTACAAGATTCTCTAAATGACGGTTAATATTGTATATAAATAACCTAATTAATAAGGGTAGAAGAAGATTTTCTTTATATTATTGCTTTTTGAACAATTTGTCTATCGAAATAGAAGATATGAATAGTTTTGTAGTTTTTTTTTGCAATACAATGAAAAGGGATGAAGTGGAGAATTTGCAGAGATATTATTATTTTCAATATCAAAGTGTAAAAAAAACTAACTAGAAGAAAGCATGTTTTTTTTTTTGCACTTTTTAGAGATGAAGAATCAAAAAAGTAACATTTTTCAAGACCAATAATGATCTTTTTCCTTTTGAAATTATCAATTTGAAATAAATTTTTCTAGGATAAACTATTTCTTTCTCTCTTACAGTGTTCAGTCTTGTAGCGCTGAAGTAAATCCTTCAGTAGGCTAAAAATCATAACTATCTTTGAAAATGTTGGAAAAAGAAGAAATGCACAGAAATAAATCGTTATTTTGACATTTCTTGGTTAAATTGTTTTAAAAACATTTTTACTTAAAATTGCGCATTAATGCATTATTTAAATGAGAAAAAGGCTCTGGATTCTTGAGGAAGTTCCACACGTAAGCTTCTCAAGGCAGTGTTTTTTTTCGTTAGCATTGAAAATATAATTGTTTGATAAGAGTGTTTAAGGATTCGAATGCAAGGAAATAAATGATCAATCTAACAAAGAATAAAGAGATCTGAAAGGTTTATTTAACTTCAAACTGCTGAAGTCAATAAACAAATTAAAACAAACAAAAAGATACAAAACCATAAGAATACAAAGAACCAAAAACAGAGATAAAGAGTGCCTGTGATTCTTTTGAAAAGTGCAACATTTAAACCCAAGAAGATACAATGAGAGCATTGAGAGATATAGGATTTTTAATATTAGTTTTAAGTGCATTTATCCTATGCATTTCAGCTTAGGTCAACCCTCATGACAGTGCTGAAACCATGGAAACAGAGAGAAACAGATTAGAAGAGTAGATGAAAGCAGTTGAAGCTGAACTCGAAGCTGTAAGGATAGCTGAAAAACATGGAGAAACTGAACTTCAACGACTAGAAGCCTTACGAATAGCAGATCAAGCTAAAGCACATGCCAACTAGTAAACTATTGATCGCAGGTTGTCTGAATAAATGGCTGAAATGATGAAATCCTTAAGCAAAGAGGAAGAGATAGTTAAAGCAGAAAGAGAGTTAGAAAAGCAAAAGATATTGAAGCACTTACAAGAAATCGAAAACACAAAGAAACACAGAGAATAGCAAATCGAATAAGAAAGAATAGAGAGATAGGCAGTACTCTAAGATCTGTAGAAGCAACGATTAGTCAAGTAAGCTGAGTTAGAAGCGAATTTATCTTAGACTTCGCCATAAGGAAGTACATAGAAACAAGAAGATATTCTTTAGAAGCAAGAAAGCACTCTTGATCTCACTTAAATAATTGAGAATCGCGAGAAAGAACTTGATAATACCAAGGATGGGAAGGATAATATTAATCAAAATGGGGATCTGAGCGGAAACTCAAAGGAAGTAGAAGATGACTCAAGAACTATTAAGAATCTGCAAGATATGATGAATTAACTCTTAAAGCAGGAGGAAGAGGAGAAGTTGAAAAGAGAAGAGTTAGAAAGAAAAATAAAAGAAGAATAGCTGCTCTAGGAAACATATGAGAAAGAGTAACTCAAAGCTGTAAGGGAACATCAAGAGAAGATTAATTAGAGAAAGGAGAGTGCAGAGAAGGAAGGATAAGAGAAGAAATTGATAGAGAGAGAAACTGCAAAAGCAGTAGAAGAAAATCTACATAATCAGGAAGAATAACTGAAAATAATTGAAAGCTAACAGAACCAAATTCATGCTAACTAAGTAGGCGATTAAGATAATTAAAGGTAATCTTAAAAAATGGAAGAATAAGTTAAGGAAACAGACGCTCCGGTGAACTTGGAAGAAGAATAATAAAATGATTCCACTTAAACTAATAACAACGCTGCCTAAAGAGAAATACTTTCAGATAGCGAAATTCATAAGGATACCAGTCATGCGCATGGGATAGAAGACACCATTTAAGAAGATTTGAACGAAGAAGCAATACCATCTGGTTAGCAGGAATAAAATTAAGAAAATCATGAGAAACCCCAAGAAGAATCTTCTTCCACTTTAAGTCAAGATTACAGCGAAATAGTCGATGAAGCTGAACGACTCCTGGAGAGATTCACCAAAGAATTAATATGGCCTGTATTTGTCTACCTCCGATCAAATAAGCCCATCGCTGCTGTAGTCTATACCCTTGCTTTAATAAAGCTGATCTCTTAGCTTATTAAGAAAGCCATCCGTAAATCAGGTGTAGCTAACTCTGGTGCTGCGTAGAAAGTCGATATTCAGCAGGAATATGTAGCTGATGTTGGTGAAATCGCTAATTAACTTGAAGCACTCTCAAGGGAGATCAAATAACTTCAAGAACTCAAGGCTACAATGACGAAGTAGCAAGCAGAAACAGATAAGAAAACCAATCTAAAAAAGAACGAAGGATAAGGTATGAGTTCAGCTGATCCTGCTGGTGTTCCGTCAGTGATAACTGCTTTAACACCTGATCTAGATGCACGCTCTACTGCCTGTGCGAATAGCCTTACTGGATTACAAGACGAATTCTAATCTCTAAAGGCATTCTAGACTCAATTCTAAAAGAGCATAATCGATGCGCAGAAGCTGATCCTTCAAGAACTGCATGCTCTTAAAGTTTCCAAGAAAAAGAAAACCTCCAATTCTAAGGGCAAGAACAACGATAGTGCACCGCTTAACGAATCTGGATCGCATTCGAGACGATCAAGTTTCTCAGAGCTAAGCAACAGCGTAAATGAGCCTGCATCGAGTTATTCTCAGTAAGCTTTGCAGTAAGATTATTCTGTCAATGAAACGGGAGAACAAAGGGAAGATGATTCACCTCAAAAGGGTTAGGATAATGGCAACAACAATCAGGAAGGTGAAGATCAAAGCGAAGAACAAAACTAGATTAATCCACCTGAAATTGCTTAAGTTTCAGGAGATGTATCAAATCAAGCACAGAATAATGTTGTTAGCTAACAGATAGCTACTGGTGTCTAACAGCAATAGTAATATCCTTAATAATAGTAAGCTTTTAATCCTTTCTCTCGTCCAACTCCAGCTGGAAATGTCAGAGGATCTGTTCCATTGAATGGAAGAAAGACAGTGCCTGGATAAGTGATTCCAAGGCAATTCAACAAAAATAACAACAGTAATAATAATAAATTTTAGCCAAATAATATCCTGAATCCTTCTTCAGATTAGTTTAAACCGCAGTAGGAATGATGAAAGAAATACAAAACAAAAAATGATGTTGATTTTAGGAGCAGTTTAGATACACATCAAAGATATGTTAATGCAAAAGAAGCACTAGTGCGCATGTTAAAATATTGAATTTATTTTTGTGATTTTGCAAAATGCAAACAGCTAGCTTTAAATTTTAAACAAATAATAGATTTCAAGAAACAAAGAGAGAGAGACAGATTATTATGTAATTATTTTGGAATTATCTATTTTTGAAAGACTTTCCTTTTGAATGAATATCTTTGAATTTCTTTTTATTTTTATTGTTTTTTGAGTCATTTCTTCATTCTAATTATAGTATATTCAAGTAATAACCATGATTAGTTAGTTTCTTCCCTCAAATTCGGTGCTACTCTTATTCTCAAAGATTGTTTATTATTATTGTTTTTAACATTTTCAGCTCAAGCCATTATTTTAGTTAAAATAATTCTCAAAAAGGGTTACTTTCGTGAATAAAAAATAATCTATTATGCTTCTCTCTCAATGTCTTTGTGCACTTACAAATAAATAATTATTGGAGTCCTTTTCCCTCTTAAATTTAAAATAGAAACAACACTATCGATCATCTTTGAAATCTAAAAATTCTAACCATTTTTTGAATTCAAGAAAAAAACAAAAAAGCTAGTTTAGGTGGCTTCATGATAATAAGTCTCCTCTCAAAAGAAATGCTATGAAAAACTGTAAAACCCTAAACCTAATTTGTATCTCTTTTAGTATCAAAGGAAACAAATCACATGATCAATCAAGATAAATATGATAATAACTTTATTTAAATAAAATTATCAAAGATGAGAAAACTAGATAAAATGATAATCATTATTCAAAGAGCTTAATAAAATTTGCAAAGACAAAGAGGAGGATATTATTGGAAGATCACTTACTATTTTGTTATGGCTTTATATAAAATCATAAGGAATCACCTGATTAGAAAAAAAGAAAAAGTAGCAAATATCTTGTCTTTTGTCTATGAAATAAAAATCTCAGTTATCTATCTTCTAAGAGGTGAATCCAGTTTCTCTACTGTCTTCTCTCGAAAACCACACGGCTAATTCTGGTAAAACTCGCTATGAATTATCTCTTGTAAAAATTAAATATATTTTCAAACAAAATTTTTTTTAATTCTCTCGAAAACTCCCCAATGCACTACTAATTATTGTTCAGTATTATTATCAAATACTTAAAAGTCTTGGAATTTGGATTTTCATTTTCAAAACTCAAGGACACTAAGTCTCAAAAGAATACACTGAACTCTCTCTTTTTCTCCATTAATGAACCTCTTAAGATTATTAAAATAATCGTTATCCTTACAGTTGCATAAAAATAATTAATAACCACAATCTCCCTATTCAAATGATCTTGGAAATATTAATAACGCTATATTCTTCTTGCCTGTCTTGGGAGCGTAACTATTAACTTGTTTGCCTTATAAAAAAACTGCCTTGGCCTTTTCCCAATGTGGGGTGATTGTAAATAACTAAATTTGAAATATCTTTCATTTTAGAAGAAACGAAATTAAAAAGAGGTAAATAGATCTTTCTGCAGTTTTTTAGTTTCTTCTGTCTATGTAAGCAATGTAAAGGACACTTCTCTCGAAAAAAATAATTAACACACAATCCGTTTTGATACTTTTTGTTTGAGATATTTTTAAATTTTCAAAAATGGACTATGAACACTATTCAAATCTTAATATAACTGGGAGTAAGAATACCTATTTGTTGATCTAATTGAGCCTTTAAAAGAATAGTTTCCATTTATTTTTGTAATTGATTTATGATTTGGCTTGGTTTAGAAAGAATAAGAGTAATAGTGATGGTGATGATAACCGATGAAGATATCTCCTAATCTATTGCGTCTATCTCTCACTCTCTTGCTTTCAATTATTTGTCTGATTACTAAATTTAAGAAATAATTTTCGAGATAACAAAAGGTTATTAAGTGGTGATCTAATGACACAACTTACTCCCAGCTTGGCCTTGATAATCTTATGAACGAATAATGAGCTAGCTGCCCTTTTCGAAATTAGATATTTAATTAGTTCGAGAAAAGAAATTAATTCACGCCGATTCTCCTTTGCTAGAAGTCTTTTGTATTTATCATGACTGCAGGAAAGAAGTTGATTTCTGTTGTCCTCACTATCCCCAGTTATGTAAAATATTTTGAAAAAAAGGGAGGGGAAAATATTACATAATTAATCCTCTCCCACACTATCATCTGTGTCAGATTATTAAAATTAACTCCTGAATTATACAAACTAAACTCCTCCCCAATTGGTATATATATCTCGAAAGCTATTGATATGTTGTATTCAAAAAGTTTCCTCCCAGTGATTGGAAGGAAATTCATAGCACTTTAGCTGTGTGTAATATAAAGATATTACACAATTATCATCACAATTTCAGCTATTTCAATGAGTAAACTTATTAATTTTTGGAAAAGTTATTTAGTTTTATGATCTAGCTTTGCTCGAACGGCTATCTTCTAATCTCAATGACCTGTAGTGTCTTGTTCAAGCACAAAAGGATACCAAAAATAATCTTATTATGTGGTCTATTTTAACTCCAGGAGAAACCAATTGTTTTTTAAATGCTTATTTCATTTAAACTTTTTAACATTTTCACTGAAAAAATCATTTAAATATGTAGAAAAATGGAAGAAATACAGCAGAATATATGATATAGACCATTTATAATAGCTCAGTTAGCAGATAAATTAGATTCTTTTTTTCGATTTCAAGCAATCCCAACCAGCTCAATAAATCACTGATTTTCTGTATTTTAGTGGTTTTCCTTTTAGTTTTTGGCTATTTCATAAATTAACTTATTAGAAATCTTACTAAATAACCACAGCTAAACGGCAAAGGTAGTTTCTTTCGATACTTCCTTAAGCCAGATTTTGTTATCCAGTCCCAGGAAACCATATACTCGATAACATTTTGAGATACTTCAAAATGATTTTTATCTCCTTTTTATCTGTATGATTAAGTAAAATATTAACTGTTTTTCTGCTAATTCCAATAATAGATTGGTTAATTAAAACGCAGTAACTCTGATAGGTTGACATCGAATTCGTTAATTTTCTTAAGAATTGTAGCTTAAAAACGAACCAACTATTTATTTCTTTTCCTTTCTTCAACTTGCTTGTTGTTTCTCTTCTTGTTTTTTGGATATTCTTCTGATACATTTCTTGAGAGTTTCTATCCTTGAATAGATAAACTGAATTCAAAAATGCTTTTGAGAGTATCCTTATCATTAAGTAAGCAAATTGTTTCAAAATAAGGAGTTACTTTTAACAGCAGTTTGTTCATAGTATTCTCTTTTTTTGTTTTACGAGTATTCTTTCAGTTACACAGATGAAGTAAAACATGAGGGGGGATTCGAATTCCATCATTATCTAGAGTAAACATACTGATTTTGTGGGGGTAAACAGACAAAAAAAGACACAAAAGTGTTGTTTATATGATTACATATAAAATCATCATACTATATGAACTCGGGCGTTACTAATTAGAAGGACTTTATTTAACAAATAAAACAAAAATACTAAAAACAATTTATTATTAAAAAACACACAGATACTAATCTTTAACAATTACCATTCAACAACCCTATGGAATCGTCTTAAAATATCCAAGAAGACTCCCTTCCAATCAGCCAGCCTTGCCTACAAAGGGACGATTCTTCTTCGGGGTTAAATCCTGAGGAACTTGAAGAGTACAATAATTTATCCATGTAATTCGATGTGATCTCCAAGAATAACGTAGCTAAGAACATCATCAAGGCATTCTTCGTTTATCTCTTGGATGTAAAGAACAATGATCTTCTGTCAGATTTAGTCGCTGGATCTTCGACATAAGTCGTGAAGGCGCTTAAAATCGCTAAGAATTATCATAAAAGTTTTCAGTTCAATAATCTGTCCCTGCAAAAATTGATTTAACATCCGAAATACGGGAAGGCCTTGGAATTCTACTTGACTTTCGAAGCTGAGAGCTGGTTAGTGAACAGCAAGGTTCTCAATAAGCAGAATCATTTAGTCTTCATTGATTTCTTAAAATTGTGCTGCTCTAACATTCGGTTTTCGAAGCACATCGTGACATACAAAAGGAATAAACTCCCTCTATTTAATGCACTCAAGTGTGAAGAAGAGGAAGATTGATTACTTTCTAGATGAATGAATGCAGCAAAGCGTTTTCGAGGAAACAAACTAATTTACTAAACTTTCTCGAAAAATTAATAGTAACTTTTCCTCCCCAGTATCATCCCACAAGAAAGAAACTAACTATTTGAAAAGAAATTAATCAAATTAGATTCTTCTTTTTGTCTCTCCAGCTATCGATCATAGAGCTATTTAAATCATCCTCCCTATTCAGGGTCAGCTCATTTAAATAATGTAATGTAATCTAATGAAGAAAGGAGCATAAACACATCTATTACTAATTATTAAACAAATTCTTTTGAATATTTACATTTTTTACTTATTTTTTTGTTTGTATCTATTTTTTTCTTCAAATTCTCTTCAAACTATCTTAACAAAAATACCAATACTCTCTCTCTCTCTGCAATTCACTCTATGGGATGCTATTTAAGAAAGATCCTTACTTAAAAAATGAGTATTTGTGTTGTGCTATGGAATGCTCTTGGAGTGAATTTGAGTTTATTTTTAGGTTACGAAAACTTCTTATCTGCTAAGATTGATTCCCGTTGGTTTCCATCTCTTTGGCAGCACTTAAATGATTGGAATGCTTTTAGAGAATACATTCGAGAGAGGAATACTCTATTATTCTCTTAGAAGATATCATAGAAATCTCAAAAATTTCGAGAGAATGATTCCTTGTAACAGAAGTGGGGGGAGGGAGATATGACAAAGATCTAGCTAGTTTGAAGATGATTCAAGTAAATTCTAACGAGGATATAATTACTCAGTAATAATCAGTTTATCAATAATTTAAAACTCAATAGAAAAACGACTTGTAAAGAAATAATAAATTTGTAATCAAAGAGATGCATTCTCGAAAAGGATTGTAAAATGAGAAGAGAGGAGATTGATTAAAAAGGGGATATGAGTTTTTTTAGTTATCCACCTCCCCACTAGTAGTTAGCTACTTAAGAGAATAGAAAAGGAACCAAAAAAAATTAATTAACCTTGTTCTAGATGAATAATGTATGGGTTTTTAGAAGTGAATTTGAGAGTGTTATCATTGGTGTAACGCTAACCAAAAAGGAAGGATGAAAATAAGGTTTAGTAAGTAATATTTTTTTCTGCTAAAAAATGGGGGGAAAAAAAGATGATTCTTTTTGAATTGAGAAATTCACTACAATTCAAGAGAGAATATCAGGTAGCTGATTATTTTTAATAAATACTTCTTGTTTTCAGATTTAGATTCTATTGTAATATTTAAATGCCAAAGTGTGAATATTTGGATAAGCGAGTATTTTGTGTGTTGAGTTTTAACTTTTGTGATGGAAAGCAATGAGCTCATAATCAATTCAGAGTTACTTTTACTTTAGGGTATTGGCAGCTAGAATCGATAATCTGAGGAAGTAGGAAATTATCTACTTATTGTGTAAGCTTTTGCTTTTTTGAGATTCAAGAATGTTAAAAAAAGCTTTATCCGACTTGATCTTTAAATCGAATCACCCTGAATTTGATGAAATCTTCTTAAAAACGCTTGATTATGCCCTTTGATTTTCAAAAAATATTCACTATCAAATGAATTGAACGTCTAGCCACAGAAATAAAAGAAAAATAATTTGAAATGTTAGCTCTTATTATCTTTGTTTGCTCTGTAATGCTAGATATATGTCATTTAGAGTATGCAAAAAGGTTGCATTTTCTAGAGGATAAAGAAGGGAGGTTCAAAATATTCAATTTCATAAAAAGCATGGCTTATCAAAAATCAATAATAATGTTTTAAAAAGTTTCAAATTTTTTAGACTCTGTTATAGGCTGCTTTGGGTTGTAAAATGCAATAAATCAAAGATGTTGAAAGTTTTGGTGCTTAGTTTTGTTGAATTAAGCTAATTAAATGAATTTGATGGGAAAGTTAGAAAGAAACAAAAGGAAAGATAGTTAGAGATTAAGAGAAAGTAAGAGAAAATTCGAGAATCATACGAGAAAAAGAAAGAGAATAAACCCATGTATGTCTTAGAGTTAAACAAGCAGTCATAATAAGAAACATAGATAACATGCAATAAAAATGGGAGAAATAAAACACTATTTAATATATATTTTTAAAGAAACTAACTTCAAACGTTGTCTAATCTGGTGCTTTAATGCGAGGCATCTATTTTTCAGCGCTTAGTTTATGATTTTGTCAGAACCTTGCTGGAGAGTTTAAAGGAGGGTATATTTCTTAGATTATTCAATTATTCCATCACTGTGTTCATTCATCCTTCTTGGTGAGTGCAGATTGGAAGTGAATGAGATCCATAAGAGAGTTCTGCATGGTGGTGTTCTTCATGATGAAGCACTTGTTGAGGCATATTTTCTCGTGGTCACTGAGATCTGGATTTTTAAGTGTCTTCAAGATGCATTTCTCAGTGCAGACATCGTAGATATTCTGCAATGAGAGATTCTAAGTCTAGATAAAGTACTGCTTCTGCATCTCATTTTGCTATTGCTTGTTGATCTTCTGTTACAAGAAGAAATCGGCTTCAGGCATGATTATTTATTGAGGGATAGGGATTTTACAAAAAAGATTTAATATTCTTGGGTGATTTTGATAACTCTTTTTCTTAATAATATCTTTCAATTGTGTTTTATTGAGAATAATTGATTAATTAGGTTGTAGAGATTGGAGATTTCTAAGAAGCAGCTAGCTAGTTGAAGCTCAATAATTCTGAAATGTCCAAAATAAAATAAAGAAACAATCAGAAATAACTTTTTACTATGCTAACTCAACCTAGATATTAGTTGAATAGTATGAAATAAAATAAGTTCTAATTGTTAGAGAGATGATAAGAGTAGTTAAGCTATTTTCTAGTTGTTAGTGCTATTACAGTGATTTACTATTTAGCAAAGTAATCTAGCAAGTAAATTATTAGTCCCTATTGTTGGTCCTCTCCCCCACCTTTAATTGTGATGATTTACATTCCATCTTTACAATGCTAATCAGAAAGGTAAAAACATTTTAAAATTAACATTAAACTCCTTTCTTTCGTTTTTATCAGTTTACAATTGTTCAAACTCAATTCCAAATAGATTTCATTGCATAAATGATGAAATAGCATACTAATAAAAGAAATCACTCCCAATGACGATTCTTTGGACGATTAAAAGAGGGAGAAATTTTCTGGAAAAAAAAGTGGAGCAATTCATAGATTGATTAGAAAATCATAATTATTGTAAATTTGCAGACAAAAACAAAGAAGAATCAATCAATCGATCAAAATAAGCCTCTCTGTTAACTTGATAAAAATATAAATTCAAAGAGTTCAACAAAGACAAGCAAGTTATCACACAACCTACAGCGAGGATAATTCTTAAGAAAGAAATGTTAAGTACCAGTGAGAAAGATCTTCTAGATTGGGATAATATCAAAAGCACTTTTCCAGAATGGAAATCACTTTCGCCTGAAAATTTTAATGTCTAAAGGCTCAGTGGGTTATCTAACTATGTTTATAAAATAGATGTACCATCTTTAACGACAACTCCACCTGTTGTCTATAAGGTCTTCTCGTCGTATTTCAGTTGCTTGCAGGACCGACACAGAGAGCAGCAAGTCGCAAAGATGCTCGAGAAAACCACCCATGGACCGAAGGTGTATTTTTCTTCACCTACTTCACGAATAGAGGAGTTCTGGGAGTACAGTCATGTATCGGTGGAAGAAATGGTAGAATAGCATAAAATGAATAGTATTGCGCATGAACTAGCGTATTACCATAGTTGCACAGAAATTGAGTAAGATAACAACAGTGATTCAATATCCCACTTGAAAAACTCATCCGTCAGATAAGCGGTGGAAGCAGCAATCAGGCATTCTATTCTCCCGTAAGATCAAGTTATAGAGATGGATTCCATGGTGAAGATCGTATTCAGTGATGAATTTATTGTTTCTGCGTAGTAGATAATCGAATCATCGAAGAGTCCCTTGGTTTTTGCGCACAATGATACTAACTCAACTAATCTCCTTTATGATAAGTCGAATGATAAGATGTACTTGCTAGACTATGAATACGCTGGGTATAACTACAGAGGGTTCGAATTTGGGAATTTCTTCAATGAATAGCTGTGGGATTATGAAGTTAAGACACCACCGTTTTTCGCTGTGAGAAAGCATCTCTATCCTGCGAAACACAAAAGAGAATTGTTCTTTGCACATTATATCCTAGGATGGCTGAATGAAACTCATGGTACTTTCGAAAAGATTCCTAGCAAAATATTGAATGCATTGGGATTTAGCGAAGTCATCACAGAGATCCTAAGATTCAATGAGGAAAATCTCTAGACTAAGGAGAGGATCATGGATTATATCAATAAACTCGATGCCGAAGCTGAAGCAGGAAAACTACTGTCCCATGCAACATGGTTCATTGTTGCAGCTCTTTCGTTTGCTTACAAGGAACTTCATTTTGATTGCTTTAGCTACTGTAAATTACGATTTTAAGAAATGCAAGATATTCTAGAGGCAAGAAATCCGAGCAATGAGAGAGATAAGAAGATATGCAGTGGGAATAATAGTGAGAAATCGAAGGAATGAAATAAGAAATGAGAAAAAAATGGATAAAACATAGCAAGCACAAGAGTATGCAAAATATCTGTTTAGTGTGTTGTAATTTTTTGGCGTTGGTTTTAAAGTGTTGTTTTTGGTGAGTTCGTGAGTGCATATGTGTGTGTTTTCTTGTTTTAGTTACAATTATTGTGTATTTTTTATCATTATTTCAATGGATTTTATTAAAAATAAACAGTAGCATACAATAATGAATAAAGTTGCCCCCTCCCCCCTGTCCTTGAGAGTTGGTTGCAGAGTTAAGTGTGGGAATACCTCTTTGAGGAAAAAAAAAAATCAATGGTAGTTGAAATTACAAAGGGAAAAGCAGAATTATTTTGCATCATGCTAAAGTCAGAGAAAAATAAAGAATTACTTACAATTGAAAAAAATACAATTAATAATTTTTATGGTTTTTTATCAAAAATAATAGCAAAGATGAATAGAAAATGCCTGTAGCATAAGTTCACAGAATGTGAATTCTTGTATTTGAAGCCAAGCGCAAAGAACGTATTGATCTGCTCCCAATGTGTCGACGAAAGCGATGGGAAGATCAAAATGGCTGATTGCGTTGCGCTCAAGCAAATCTTAGAAGCAAACTCCTCAACGATTCTCTAGAAATACCCTCCACTGAGCAGCTCTGAACTCAATTAGATGGTGCTTCACTTTTCAAGCTCAATTGATGGAGAAATCAAGCAAATCAAAGAATATTTTCAGAAATTGTTACGAAGTTATGAAACCGTTGTAAAGAAAACTATGGAGAAATCGAAGTCTGAAATTGATTAGCTGATGCAACTCAGAGAATCCTTGATCAAGCGATACGCAGAAATCGCTTAGATTGAAAAACTCAAGTAATTAGTAGCCCAATCTCAAAAGGATTATAATTTGAATAATCAACTGCTCAGCTTCATCTAAGAGAAATCTAAAGAAGCTTCTGCTAATTCTAATAAAATCATGGTATAATTGAAGGAACTCTAACAATACAAGGAATCTTTCAGCTTATAATAGCCAGAAGAATAGAAATCTAGAATTATTTAAGAAATTGAAGAAATATCTTTCTTCAGCAAACCAACAAAAACAATCAACTTCTTATCTGGTCTTAGTCTCCCCAAACAAAACACACAGCGGATATCGATAATCAACTAAATTAATATCAATTCATCAAGCAATGTCGATTAATCTAAAGAAAATTTGATAATAAGCAGAGTTAATAACTAGATTCAAATCAAACTCATCAAAGGTTGGGGATAATGTAGCTTTGATAGTGTCTTGAACCCGAAGAAGAATTACATCTTAACATTGAGGACTATTGTTGGGAAGAAGGAAGACCCTTTACCTTATTTTTACTTTGGGATAATGCCCTTTTCGCTTCGGCATAATGAAAAAGTACAATATTAAGGTATATGCTACAATGAAATCATTGATACATTTGGCATCTCTAAAATGCTCAAAGGAGATAAGCTCCATCTCGGAGAAGATTACGACGAGAACATGAAAAATATTTGGAGATTGAATGGAGAGCGGAAATTCGAAATTCGAGTCAACTTAGAAAAACGAATCATCAAAGTTGGTTCACTCCCAGACTACAAGTTGGTTGCAGAGATAGACGACAAGAATAAAATTGACACAAAAAAAGAGTACACCTTTGCAATGCTTAACTATGGGAGTGACAATAACAACATCATCTTGGAGGATGTCAGTGAAGTGGATTCGTTTGACGACCGCATGTGAGAGAAAGAATGAAACTCTAGCATGAAATTGATTTGTTGTAATTAATTTTTTTTTAAATGATTATTATTATTATTGTTGCTTCTTGTTTTGTTAAAATAGTAGGTAGTTTTTGTTGAAAATGCTCATTGTTTATTTTAATTTATGCGTTTAGTTTGTCTGACAGATTTCGTCCGCTAGAAGATGAAAAAGCAATAAACTTGTTGAATAATCTTCTCTTAGTGATTCCAAAATATTGTATGTCCAAAAAAGTTATAGGATATAAATATTTTCTTTATTTTTTTCTTTATTTTTTTGGTTATTTCGATAAAGAAAATAAAACAAAAATATTTAAAAGTCTAAAACCCAGTTGCTTCCAGACAATTCAGATTCTTAATAATTCATAGGAGATATCTGATGATATTAGTATTCATTACACTATCCTAATAATATTGATCAAATGGATGATTGTCCTTCAAGTACTGTTCATTTTTTCATATTAACCAATTTTAAAACTCCTAATTCAACATATCTTCAATCTTCTTAGTGCTAATTCAAGTTGCTTCATCCTTCTCGTTGGCAGCATTAAGGAAGTGCAATAAAACAACTGGGTATTTTATCTGTACAGGTGTCTCTAATTATGATATTGATTGAGTTACAGAATGATTTGTCTTTGATATTATTAGTTCAAGACCCTTCAAAATTTCTAATTAAACCTCTCCTTAATCATGCTAAAAACAAAGCAGAACTTCCCTGATACTAATTGGTTGAGCTCTACCTTAAATCCCTCTTGTCTTTAAAGCACTATTACTTCTAGCATCTCTTGTTTGGTTTTCCGCTTTGCACTATTTGCCTTGGATAGAAATACAAACATTCAAAGTCAAAAATGAAAAACTGCACATTGATAGCCTTTCTTTCTTTTCTTTTAACGATTCCAGTGGTTTGTTGTTTCCTTATTTGCTACTTCCGTATGTCAGTTTCTTTTTCCACTGTGAAGACTATCAGATCGTGTCAGAAATCCCCTATTGATTGCTGGATTTTAAGGTTTTAAAATAATGTGTCTGTCTGCGTTGTAGTTATACGTTCATTTATCCTTGTAAGAACACTCAAGTACACATCTTTATCTCATTTTCAAGAGATGTTTGTCTCTTCTATTTCTTCAATACCATTTCATATGCGATTGTTTAATTTCCTGCAATAGTTATCTGAACCCAACTTTTTCCTCATTAGAAACTTTAGAATAATTCTAAAAAAATATTAAATCAAGAATCGAGGTGGTTGTCAAGGTAAGTGAGACAATCAGGAAGAAAAAGAAAAAAAGAAGAAGAAAATATCCCCATACAGATTAAGGAACTAACTTTGATAAACGGTGAGGAAGAAGAAGAACAAACAAACATTGAAGAAAAAGTTATCAGATCAAAAAGCTTCCAAAATCACAAATTCTTCATACAAATGAGCACCACTAAAGATAATCAAGCTCAGAGATGGGGTAAACTAGAAGACAGTTATGATAATAGTGAGCTAGAAGGTGCCAATCCACAGCAGATACTTCATTTAATGAAGGAAGATACCAACATCACCGGTAGATAATATCATATTCTTGAAGTTGAGCTTATTGTAGGCGAATAATTAAAATTCATTTTGTTATGATTTCTCTTGCAGGCGAGAAAGTGACTATCTACGCTGGACTACAGTTCGATGTGCAAGAAAAAACAATAGCAGAAAAAGCTGCAGAGTTCATAGCAACGAACGCACCAAAAGTCTAAGAATCAATTACAAATACAACCAAATTAGTAGAAAATATTCATAATTGTTTTCCAATCAGAATATATTAATCATATCTCTTTTTCATTAACTGATGCTATTTTCGTTAGGGCTTGAGTGGTTTAATAGGTTTCGCTAAGTTTGCTGGAGGATTTGTCTATGGAAAAGTCTCAGATTTAGTGCAATATATTGACAAAGAGAAACAAGAAAGAAAGCTTAAAGAATAAGAAAAAATCGAAGAAGAACAGAAGAACTAAGAGCCAATTAATGATAACTGGGAGTTCATCGTTAAAGGGAGTACACCTGCTGAGATTCTTGAGGAACTTGAGAAATCTGAATCATGTGGAACTTATAAAATCACAAGAATCAATAATGCACAAAGGTATGAAGTGATATGAGTAATTTATAATTGGGGGGGGGGGGGGGGATTGAGATAAGCCAATAATCTATTTATTGTTTTTTTACTAATTATCTGATTTTTGTTATCTACTTTTCCAGCATGTAAGACATGACAGAGATGCAGCAGGATGGGCGAATTATTCAATTAGAGAACTCCAGTGCTAGCTTCTAAAACTTAGTCAATGGTCATAACTTAGACAAGTCCAATAGGAATGAATTTGAAATGGTCGACTCCTCACTTTTTGGTAATTCAGACAAATATTTTCACATAAAACAACCAAAAATGATGCTTTTAAAGATTGAATCATTTCTTTTTTATTTCTCTTAGAAATGCGAGGAGCCTTACAAGCGTCTATGGATCCTCAATAATTCGAATAAATGCGCTTAAGACAATTGGAAATAGCCTGCAATCAATAGGTACTTTTTATTAGGATTTGAATTTTCATTTTTTGAGAGGAATATTTTTGAATTTCTTGATAGTAGTATTTTGAGAATTTTAGCTGATTTGGTTATTTTTTGTTTCATTAATTAGCTGAATTGGGATATGATATTCAATTTATCTGGGCCAATGGCGAATGACTTAACTTAAAATGAATAACAATACAATGCCAATTTCATTTCAGAGCAACAGTAACAACAACTACAACAATAACAGTAAGAATAGCAACAACAACAATAGCAGTAACCCTACTAAATCTAACCTTCTGTGTATTAAGTGGATAACTTTGCACCTCCACCTGAGAACACTAACCAATTAGGAGACATGTCATAGTACACTAATTTGATCAAAATCAACTTGCCATCTTTCAACATTCTGACACAGTCCAAATTCAATTAATAACAAGAGTAAAATCAATAAAAATAGATGGAATAAATGTAACAGGCATAGAAGATGCAATAGATGGTTTCTTAGTAAGCATTTCCTTAATTTGTCAACAGTAAATATCCTCATATTAATGCGAATGAGTATAGATATCCTCCTGCCGAATAATAGCAAATTTATGAAGAATAAGAATAAGAAGCGATGCTTAATTGAAGGAGAAAAAATGCTTAAAACAATCAAAGAATTCATAAAATAATAAATAGATAAAATATACATCTTTGAGTGGGTTTGTACTTCCTTTACTACTACTGATTAACCACTCTTACAAACAAAATAGGGTTGGAAAACAAAACAACAAATCAAAATGATTTAATATTTTTTAATTTCTAAAGAAATATTATTTGTTTCTATTATTTATTTTATCTCACTCTTTTTCTCTCATTCTTATCTTTAGTGTCTATCATATGCTACTGAAGATTAAGGAGAGCTTCAAGGTGTTAGCAGGATTCTTTCTTTGTGCCAGGGGTTTTCTGAGTTTTCACAGAATTTCTTCCCCCACATGTTTCTAAGATTTTGAGAAAAAAATGGGCAATATATTAGATACAATTAATGTTATTTTAGCATTTACTCTCTTTATTTTTTATATTATTATGATTTTCGAGCAAAAAAGGGGGATTGTTTTAGTTGATTTCTTCACATTTTCTGATGGAAAATTATTTAAAACCTTTGAATATTATTACCATGTTATGATGAATTCCGATGAAATGAATAAGGATAATTGTGATAAACATTAAATACCCTGTATTAAAAAACCTACCATATGTAAACAGACATGCATAGATTAATATTCGCAGATTCTTTCCAATCCAGGGATGAAATAATCACTATTGAACTCAAAAACAACCAATAGAGAACTCTTCTTGAGAAAAAGAAGTAAAAAGAAGTAGATTGATTTTAATCTTCCCTTTTTTGATTCAGCAAGGCTGAGAGTATCGAATTCAAGGGAAAACATAGCTTCTCATAGATCTCTCTCAAATGGAAGCCAATCGCAAGGAGATATTAAGCACCAAATCATTAGTTGCTGTGCTCTCCATTGGCTGTTTGTATTTAGTCAAGAAATATGGTGTTCCAAATATCGAAGTCCAATGCATTGAAGATCCTGTCCATTAAGCACTGTCCTATCTTAACAATCAAATCCAATCTCAGCAAACCTTTTCAGATTTCCTTAAAATCTCGAGCTCACTCCTCATGGACATAGTATTTCTAACTCTCTATGCATATTGGGTAGTTCACATCTCAACGGGTAGGGCAATCTACTCAGTTGCTGTGTTCTACGCATCAAGAGGCTTAGTTCAATAATTAGTGATTTTCAGATACCCTGATGGATATTCTTGGGAAGATCCTGGATTTCCTACGATTGTCGTGCCATATGGAAGATCAAGTGATTTTTTCTTCAGCGGACATTGTGGGTTTCTGAATATCTGTGCTTTAGAGTGGTTGCGAAATGGAAAAAGTAATTATTTCAAAGTTGTAGAAGTTATCAATGCTTATATGGCGTTCGTGATGCTAGTATTTAGAATTCATTACGCGATCGATATTGTAGTTGCGATATTCTTCAGTCATTATGTATTTTTATTTGTAGAATGGCATCTAGAATCCATTGATTCATTGGTGTTAAGGATTTATAATATTATTAGGCGTAAGGTATAAAGTCTTTGGAATGGAATACCTAAAGAATAGAATTAATAGCAGGAATCAGAGCCTCTTATGGTTTGCATGGTTAGCATCTGAAATAGCTATTTTGCATGACGAAATATCACCGAAGCATGTAAATATGAGCCTGTGTGTGTTTACATTATGTAATAATATGAGCTATTTTTTCATAACTCTTATCTCTTCGATTAGCAAGGTTATTAGCTTGAATAGCCAATAATGCCCCAAATGAATAAAGCAGTGTGTTGGTTGACTTTCTTGTTACTTTTCTTCAAAACTAACCTGCTTTATTTTAGAAGAAAAATCAAAAACAAATCAACTCTATCTTTTGCATAAATGAACAGAAATACATATTCAAACTATTTCTTCTACAAATAACTCAAATTATTCATTATCTTCTCCGGTTTCTCATATCTTAATCATTATTCTTCAATACTAAACCAAGCCTTCTTATCCTCCCCTATCAAATCAGAATAAGCGCTGTTTTTCCTGACTTATTAAAATTTGCTCATTTTATATCTAAACACCAACACAGCAATCCCCAGGGCTATTGCAATGCCAAATAACACAGCCATGACTACAATCGTCCAAGTTGGAATTGAATTTTATGTATCCATTCCAAGATCATTCCCACATGCTTCATCGTAGTTTTCCACAACATAACCACTAACTATCTCACTAAATTTATCAAGATAGCAATATGTGTTTGTCGTTTAGCACAAAGGCATAGCAGTCCCATTGTAGAGAGCCTTAATAAATGGCTATTTCTCTGCATCCTCATAGAGTTCAAATATAATAGTGGACGCGAATCCTGGATATGAATATATACAAATCGTGTCTTCTGGGAGAGTCCCATTTTAATACCTAGCCATGCATTCCCAGGAAGTGAAATTCAACCCCACAGAGATCATCGCGATGGTAGTGTCATGCGCAGATAGCATTATCCATTTGAAGTAAGAGTTATCAGGGGATGTTAACGTATTGTTGAAATACGCTAAAAGTTCGTTAAAATAAGGTGTGACTGTAGTTGCTTTCTACTGGGGAGTTTTAAACATAAATAAATGCATTTGAAGTGTGTAGAGAAGATTCATTTATACCCAGAGTCTGTTTTTGTTTTCAGGAAGGATCATGTCATCGAGCGAGAGTGTGAATCCATCGATTAATGCAGTGAGTTAAGTGATTTATGTGAGGTCTTGCTTCCACTAAGCAGAGATAAGTGTGTCGACTAACTCTGCGACGACATCCAAGTTAGGATTAGCAGGTAATTGGAATTCCTTTTTCGCTGCTAATTGATTAATGACATCTGCGAATTATCCTTTGATGAAGTTCCAATCAGGATCGTTGATATTCGCGTTTTACCAGATAGCTTAATTTGCACATGCCGCGCTGCTATAACCCTCAAGCTGCTGCTCCTGTTGTTTTTATTTGACATGAACAGGGATTGGCTGCTAGCCTTAAGGGAGGGAGAATTTATCTAATCCATTCGTGTTGAGTGTTTTAAATGGTGGAACGAGGAATTGAGAATCGATATTTGTTAGATCGTAGCCATTCTGCAAGGGAAACATCCCTGCTAGGTGGCTGTAAGCTGACATGATTGTTCTGTTTGGAGAGGAAAGTTTAAATAATCCATTTTAAGAAGTATTCTTGAGATTTTTATTGATTTTATTACCTGTTAACATCAGTGGATTTTGCATAGATCCAAGTGTGATCATATGCAATAGGAAATTTAATATCAGAGTCTGCATATTTTTCTCGCATGGTTTGTCCTAGCACGTAGTGCTCTCGTTCTCCTTCCGCTGTGAGTTCACCGTAATCCTTCACAGGAGTGTTGTCAGGGTACGAGGAGCTGAACTCTCTTTGTCTTGCACCATGACGGAAGGTTTCAACGACTAGAAGTAGCTTGGCTCCAACAGTAGGATCGTTTTAGCTAAGAACAGCTTGGAAGAAGATTGCGAAGAATAGATTAGAGACAACAGATATTTTAATCATATGGTTCTCCTTTGTGGATTTAGTTATTCTTTTGTTTTATTTTAGATTTGTTGTTTGCGAAATATTACTTATTTGATTTATCGATTCTGGCTGTTTTGGGATTAAAAACAAATCCTTCGAATAATAAAATAGCAACCCAACAGCGAAAGATGTAAGTTGCAGCTGTGAAATTGCTTAGAATTAGAGTTATTTTAACAAAAAAAAGAGATAGTAGTGCTTTGTCAAAATAGTTGAGTTGATAAGCAATTATTCTGATGACTTTAGCAGAAATATCCTGATAAATTGCTTGGATGTAATAAATGCCAATTATTTTTTTCATTGAATAGTGTTTCTTAATGAATCTTAGCGCATTTTTTCTCAACGGATTGCAAAGCCACCCTTGTATTCTACTTCATACGTGCTGCCATCTGGAAAGATCACCCTAGCTAGTATCAGTAAAAGTAGATAAATGAATAGCTATTAATACAAGGAATCTTTTGGTTTTATATTTTGATTTTTAATTCAAGATTTTTATGAAATAATAACTGCTGTGCATATATACCTTTCCCATCCATCTTTCCATCCTTCCATTCTCCTTCGTAGATTTTTCCATTTACGGAGGATAGCTTGCCTGTTCGGAGGGAGACACAGATAAAGTATGAAAATGAAAAAACAATTAGTTAAATATGCACAGTTTTTGCAGTAATAACAATAATAATCTGTAATGGTTATCCTTTTTTTCATTGCTACCTTGTCCGTGTTTCTTTCCATTTTTGTACTCCCCTTCATAGAAGCTATCATCATTGCGGAGCAATTTTCCTTTGAAAACACATCAAATCAGTGAACGACTAATCTGATAAAATAAGCTTTTCACTCTTTCGCAGAGATGGTTTCTAGATACCTTGTCCGTCCATCTTGCCATCCTTGCACTCCCCCTTGTAGATATCTCCGTTATTGTAGCAGTACTAGCCTAGAGACAAAGATATTTAGATTAAAGTTTTGATAGTAAAAAATGTTTTGTAACAAATCTTTCCTCTTTAAAACCTTATCCATTTGGTTTATCATCTGTCCATTCTCCTTCATAATGGCATCCGTTAACTAAGAAATACTCTCCTAGAAATAAACAACAATAAAAGAATAAGTATCAATGAAAATCAATTAATCACTAATCCCTCCCCCCCTCCTCTTCTCTAATGTTCTTTACCTTGTCCATGTTTTTTTCCATCCTTAAACTCACCTTCATATCTGTCTCCATTTTTAAAAACCATGATACCTAAAACGAAGTATCAAAATAAAACAAATCAAAGGATAAGATCACACACACACTCAGACATAGTCAAGTTCTCTTGCATAATATCTGCTTCTGAGGTCTTTAGAATCTTTATCCAGAAGAAGAAATTACAATTTACCAATTTTTTTCCAAGTATATAAATTAATCCTTCTCCTCCTAATTCGACACATTAAGACAAAATCATGCATTTCCTTAACTACCTTTTCCGTGTGGTTAGCCATGCTCTAATAGTCCTTTATAAATCCCTTTAGGAGTGTAAAGAATCGAAAGTCTTTTTCATCAAAAATAAGTAACTTCAACATGGAG
>Ga0302271_10000555_pt1 | contig 36477 bp, 15 predicted proteins | sample III_Bog_N1_1_FD_198767 | JGI IMG/M metagenome (GOLD analysis project Ga0302271, IMG submission 198767) | Peat permafrost microbial communities from Stordalen Mire near Abisko, Sweden - III_Bog_N1_1 | ecosystem: Environmental > Terrestrial > Soil > Wetlands > Peat | place: Sweden: Abisko... | reverse complement strand
ATATATCAATAATATCTTCATAAAATGAACTTCTCTTACTGTCGAAGCTTTTAACTTTTTAGAGAAGGACATCGAAGTTTAAATATCTGAGATCAGAATTGAGATATGTTGCAGAAGGGTAATTCATTGCATAAACTTCATCATTTTCTTTCTACATTTATTATATCGCCTACACAGGATCGTTGATTACCTAAATGATTTATTCCTATTTACTTGTAGTTTCATGAGTTTAAATGGTATCTTCCTTTATATTTTCATTTTGTTGCTGTTGTTCCTTTTCATTTTCATGCTCTGTATTATCTAATTTGACTTACTTCTATTAATCATAAACAGCATGAAATATTTTAAGAACTAATGTAGGATCAGTGATTTTTCCTACTGGTTCATTCATAGCAGCTTAATTGATTTCCAAAAAGAACTGTTTCCTTCCAGATGGTCGATATTTGTCAAATACACTCTAAAAGAAATGCTTTTTATTGATGAATCTTAAACTTGGATCAATGTAGTCAGGATTAAGCTCCTCATCTTTGATTTGTTCCCCAACTTTTTTTCTAAACTTATCCTTAGAATGTCTCTTCATTTATGGAATTAGACTTGTTTGATTCATTTCTAAGTCATTTATTAACTTTTGCTTGTTCTTAGCTGAGTGACTTTTTTCCTACTTTTTGCAGATCTCTGGTTCTTCGTCTTCTTAATTTTATCTAAGTTAGCCCTAGATAGAATCGCTTTATTCCTCTGCTTTTCTTTCTTCATTGTACTTTTTCTTGAAGTTATTTTCTAATTTCTTTTCATCATCTGTTAGTGAGGAAGATAGGGTTTTAAGTTCTTGTTATTCAACCAAGCGAGCAGATTTAACTTTTTTGGGGCTTAATACTTAAGAATTTACACTAGATTCATTGCTAGTACTAAACTCCTCATCAATCTTTCCACTGTAATTTTACTAGCTTTCATAGTTAACACAATTTTTGTTATCCTTTTTACTATCATCCCCATCAATTTCTTTATTTGTATGAATTATTTGCTCACTTATTATCTTATTTTCATTCATTTCTTCTACCTTTTCAACCTTTTTAATTCCATTTTTTGCTTATTTTTTTTATTTCTTTGGAATCTTCTTATCAGTATCCTGCTGCTATTCTGTCACATCTTCCTCTTCCTTAACGACTTCATTTCCATTTTTCAATATCTTGCTGATCTAATTGTAATTCTAAGGGAATGCTTATTCTAATTTTCTTTTACTTGCAATATCCTCAAACTATTTTCGTTGTTTCTCTAAATCCTTTTAAACTCTCTTGATATCCTTTTTATGAGTCTCTTTAGCTTTCTTAGAAGGATAGTATTGATTTTCAGAATTTGACTCTTCTTCTTAAGATTCAGGTTCGTTTGATTCTTTACCAATTATTTCATAAAGCTCTTACTTGAAAGTGACTTTTTTAGCAGAATTATTGGATTTCGTTAGTCTAGCTCCTGCAAGAGAACTTTTCAAAGAAACCTTACCATTTGTAAGAACTCCTTCCTTTGATTCCTCTTCCTTGTTAACTTAGATATCTTCAGCTGAGTTCTCTTTAAGGATCTATGGATATTTGTTTTGTAATTACTCAATCTTGTTTTCTTCTTCTACATTTCCTGATAAATCTTTTTCATTATCCCCACTTTAACTACTTTCAGTTTTAATCAAAGAATCCTTCCTAGGTTATTCAATTAATCCATTCTATTATTTCTACTAGAGCTACTCAGCAATACTCCTAATTGCATTGAAATTGGTTAATTTTTCTCTTAAATCGTAGCTGACTCATTAGTAAAATCTCAATTAATTAGTTCTTTTTATTAGTTATTCTTGAACAACTAACTGAAGGGTGTTTGTGTGAAGTATAACAGCTAGCATCTAGCCATTTTGGCATGCTCAGCTTTTATCAAAATTAAAGATTAGAATGACTAGCTAACATATTTGTAGTAAGTTGTTTGATTAAATGAAGGAATCTGTAAAGGGCACACCTAAATAATGAATTGATTTATTTAATTGTCGATTTCCTTATTTAACAAGTATGCTTAGACACAACTTATTACCCCATATCTCTTTTACAAAACAGACAACATTAATTGTTTAAATGCCTTGTTTCTTCATCCTTGTTCTACTGTAGATTTCCCATCTTTTCCTACTCTGACGATGATCTTCCCTGGGTTTCTAGCACTCAGAGTGATCTATTAATAGAGCTACTGTATTTTGGCAACGAGTTCTTAGTTCTTGAGGCTGTAAGTAGCTTCTAATTACTTCACATGCTGAGCGTAATTGCTCACTTGTACATTACTAACAAAAAAAACAACATGTTGTATGTAAATCATTAAATCAAAAGCATTTGCTAATCTTACAGATTGTCTCTGTCTTAGCTGAGGAATTGACAATCTTGTGACAGGGCCTAGTAACTTTATTTTGATTCTCTCAGCTGAATAGTGATTTCTTCTAATTCTGATGAGAGTCTTTCTATTGTTCTTTCTTTTTCTTCTATTTCGTGCTGATATTCTCTGATCACTGTCTCTGACTTGTCTGCAACACCACACTCCTGAATGACTATGGGCTACTTAGGATTCTAAATCTCCTTCACAATCTTCTCCTGTATTGACAAACACAATGTTAAAATAGTGGGAATTGCCCGTAATTTACCAATATTCCTTAATTATTAATAGATTGTTCTTACAACAGGAACGTACTTGATGATCTCGATGATTTTTTCAACTTCGACTGGCTTTTCTACAACGATAGTCTCTGTTTTAACTCTGACTTCATCCCTTAGCTTCACCAACTTTTGCTTCTTCCTATCCAGCTTGTCCTTCAGTTCCTTGACTTCAAATTACAGATTTCTCTAAGGAGGCTATCGTTGCAAGCTCTCTAGTTCCCTGCATTTCAACATAACCAAAAAGCATTCAATTGTCATTCTTTATCGCAGCAATGGAATCAATCATGTTGTTTTTTATACTTTCTGATTTGATATATTTCTATTTCGGATGATTTTTCTAATGATTCGAACTTGAATCTCCATTCCTCTACTGCAATCTTCTTGGCTTGCAGTTCAGCTCTGATCTTTTCGAGCTCTGCTGCGACTTGCTTCATCCTGATTTAGAACTCAGTGATCTTATTTTTTAAGTCTTCGATTTAAGCAAGCAGTCTGTTCCTCTCTCTGTCAAAAGAGTTGTTCAACATCAATTCCTGCTCCACCTATCAAACATAAAAAAACAATGAATTAATATCCATCAATTAGACCTATTCTCTGTCAGCTTACTAGATCCTTTTTGAGTTTTGCTTCGAATGCTTCATTCATATCTTTAACAGTTGCATTGAATTTGGTCTCCCAGTCTGCAATTGTTTTCTTAGATCTGATGAACTTGGTATTGAGTGCTTTATTTGATTCTTCTTGCTCCTTAGCTTCTTTCTGAAGAGTTGCAATGATGATTTCTTGTTGGATTGTTTTTTTGGTAAGTGAATCAATCCGCTGATTCAACACTGATATCTTGTTTTCATAGCTCAACTCCTAATCACGAATCTCCTTTTCCTAGATCAAATGGGTATTTCAATTAGTTATTGTCTAGACCATAAATGATCATTCAGAAACCATTTATTAAATTGACAACCAATCAGACTCGAGCAGTAGATATCTAAATATTGTATTACTAGAGTAGTTTCACATTCTGCAATGATGTTGTTCTTGAGGATATCGAGTTCTTGTATGTGATTTTGCTCAAGCTAAGCAATTCGCACTCGAAGCTCTTCTCTTTCTCTGACGATCTCATAATTGACATCTTGTACTTCTAAAGTTGGAGGCACAATATGACAGCAACTTTACTATTGATGGCATTAACAGCCTCTAGGCATAAGCTAGACTGGGTCAGTTTATCTGTACTAAGTGTTGAGACCAATATAAGCCATTTTTCAACAGAAACAACAGTAATGAATGATCTGAGATGGATTGAAAATTCAAATTGGATCTAAATAATAATTGAACTTGATAAAATAACTATCTTTGAAAGGTTGAATAAAAGTTATTTAATGAATTGAAATAGTTATCAAGCAATAAGAGATTATTCGATTAAATGAATGATGGTTTGACAGCATTCTCTAGTTAAATTAAATCTATTTGTATTTTCACCAGAAATTAAGATCGAATTGTCAGTTAGTAGTAATTACAAGCTGCAACTCATTTAATATTTGAGAATCTTTCAAATCAATGTCTTAATATGACAAATTAATGAATTCCTCCCATTGAATAATTTATGTTTTATTTGAATTTGAAATATTTAAGCTTTTCCAGCAATCTCTTTATCGATGCCAAAATAAATTAGAGTATGCATATTTATTTAAATGCAAATTGCAGGTCAGCGAAGAATTACTTATCGCTGCCATTTATTAGTTTAGGGCGAGCAACTGGCATTGTCGGTTGGATGATCTTCCCAGCATAATGAAACCAATTAAGTGTGTCTGGTTTTAAAAAACATATTTGATCCTTAAAAACTAAGCACATCCAACTCATTGCTAGTTGCTATCTTGCCCTAGAACTAAAAAGAATGAGTTTGGGTCTGTCGTTGGCTCAATGAGCGCTTCGAACAGCCAACGAAAAATAGATAGAAAATATTGAAAATAAAGAATCTTTTATTTTTGAAAGATCTCAAAGCTAAAGATAGATATTATGTGGTGGGGGTTATCTAATGCATTTTTGTTTGGAGATCTAAAGGAAATGCTTGTATGAGGATATAGCTTTGTCGTTAATCGGTTTGTAACTTGGGGGAAGGGACACACTGCAAAATGGTTTAGATTCGGGGAGTTAAATTGCAAATGACAAAGACAGATAGTCTCTGCTTTCATTCGCTGCTTGCTTTCATACACTCATATTCCTATATATATCCACTGTTTGCACTCGGATTCAGCCTTTCTATCTTTTTCGCAACTCAACTGACTGAATCGCAATTATTTATTATGATTTAATTAATTAGATTCCCTTTTGGTTTGCTTTCTCAGTAGTATGTCCAATTAACTAATACCCAATTATTAACAAAAATGAATGGTCGTTTTACATATTTTACTATGCTTGCTCTCAGGCATGTATGACTACTTAAAGGAATTTAAATTTTAGAAGGTAGTTCCAATGAACAGATAGCAACAACAGGGTATTCTAAGAATGAACGCAATTTCGTCCCTGCAGAGGAGAGAATGAATATGTGGGGAGGAGAGAGGTAGAGTTGAAAAAAATTGAATTTAATTAAGGAATACTTTGATAATCTTCCTATCACCTTTATTTCAATATCAAAATCTCCAAATGAGGTTAATTTGAATGAAAATATGAACATTGCTGTTGATCTATTCTAGACTTAGAAGTCTGGTTGTATGTGTTTAGTGTCTTGGAATATATCTATTGATGAAATAAAAGTCTCATTATGTATATGCTTTGACATGTTCACAAAGTTTCTAAAGAAACCCTTTTGATGATTAACATTTTAAGAATCTTCTATCATTTTCATTTGGTACTTTTAAAAAAGTTATTGTTAAAATTAATTTCTTCTAGAGTTGCCTTGTTTTTCTTTATTTTTCTTTAGTGGCATTAGGCAATTATATCCTCTTTAATCTTTACTAATTATCCATTAATCAACATTGTTTACATTCTAATCACCATTTTTAAACAAAAAAATCCTTTCTATCATTGAGTTTTTTTCTCATCAACTTCTCCAGTATAAAAGTATTGAAAAATATCATTAATATTATGAACTCCATTTCTTGACTTGATTCATTTTTAAGAAATTCCCTAATAGTTTTTTTTTCTTCCCCCACAAAGGCGGAAAGTGAGTTGGATTGTTAAAATAGCCTCTTCAAAGGAAACTCACATGAGCTGGAAAAGAGCACAGGTAAGAATTTCAGTTGAGGAAGTTGCTCAATAAAAGTAGTTTCTTATGCTTTTCAAATACAATTTTCTGCCATAAAATGCAAAGCTCCAATTACAAATGATTTTAATTCATCAAATAAACTAACTTAAATACTTCATTATTTCAGCTACTCAAATGAATGAGTTCTTTTAGGTATTCAAATTTCAAATCCCATCTTTTCTTTCTCAAATAGCCTTCATTCATAACACCTATTCATAAAAATAAGAAATAAGTACAAGCAAATAATTTCAAGAAAAGCCAACAGTTATTTGATTCCTCCTTTCACACAACTTCTTACAAACATAAATAAATGATTCAAGGAGAAATTCAACAATGCATAAAAATAACAATTATTAGATAATCCAATCTTATTCATTTGTTTCCCTGTGAGATTCAGGTGGAAATATGATCTTGTTATTAGTTATGTGTATTTATTGTTTAGTGATCTCAAATCAATTGTTTGATGAAAAATGAAAGTCCAAATATTGCCATGTGAACAAAGATAATATTGAGTTGTTTGATTTATTGTTTTTGCTCTATTTTATTTTCTTGTTTATTTGTATATTGCCATGAGTACATTTGTGTGAAAGTTCGCAAAGAAACAAGGGAAAAGAATGATATAAAATGGGAACTTGATAGGTAGGCAAGCATATAAAGAGAAAAAAGAGAGTGTGGTGTGATAACTAGGGAACAGGAGACAAGAATCATAATTAAACATAGTTAGTTAATCATTTTGAGGGGCAACTTTCCAAGGAAAAAAGGAAAAAAGAATGGGATGGTTGTGTAATACATGTAAGTTTTATCATCAGGATATTTTTTTGAAAAAAAGTGCAACTTGGGAGGGACAAATGGAGACGTGAAGGACGACGAACAATATTTAAGTTAAGAGTTTATTTTAATCAGAGTTAAGTTAGCGTGTACTGGTCTACTTTGATTTGTTTCTAATCCCATGTATTACTGATACATGCGAAGAGAAAACTGGCTAAGCAGCATGAAACTGCTTGCATGAGGGGAGACGAGAGGAGATTGTAAAAACTAATCATTTTTTCCTGGGAAAACATAGTTGATATTGTTGTGCGGATGTTGCTACTATTGCTAGAGCAATCCTTCTGCTTCCATTGTTAGGGTACTTCACCAAGGCTGGTTCCATCAGATTCAAAGGAATTTATGGAATTTTGGATATCATTCGCAGTATTACAGATTTCTTATTAAAAATTAATTATTTCGTTAATATTTTGTTTTCAATAAAGCAAGTATTTTCTTAGATTCGTTTAGATCTTCCCGCAAAAACACGATTTATCTGTTAAAAGATAGGTTGAATGAATTTTTATTAATAAAAATTAATTAAGTTTTGCTTTAATTTTCCCCATAACCAATTACAAGAAACTAAATAAGAAAAAAGGGGGAAGGGAGGGGGATTCTATTTCAAATAAAAGATTTATGCTGCCAACTAAAAGCTATTAATTTTGAATGAGGATTGGTTTTAACGATCATTTCATGGATAATTAAATTAATTGATAACCACAGCAATCAAATACATTATTATCAATCAACTCTTGTGAGAAACATAGCCAAGACATCTCTCATTCGTTCTTTCTTTAATTTGATTATCTTCACCATATTTTTATGGTTAAAGATTGTTTTAAAAGCTGATAAAAATAGGGATCCTTCATTTAGGTTACTTGATGTCAAAAAAAGTAGTGCAAATAATCTAATTACATGATCTTTGAAGGTTTTTAACTTCAGCTTCTGTTTTTAATCTGATTAGAAAGATAATCATATTTTATATTGATTAGATCCTAGCTGTTGCAGAATATAAAAGATGGTATTTGTAGGATTGATAATAGATGAACTAAGTGTGATAATGAGAGAGAGAGAGGGTATTTATAAAAGCTAATCTTTCAGTTAGGATCTCTTTGGCAAAATTAATTTAAATTCATAAAAATTGAATTTCAAATAGCCGAACAATACAAATTTGAATTTAAACAAAAGGAAGATAGGAAAAGATAATCTGAATTATGATGGAATTTGTTATGAATAGTATTTTAGAATTAATGTATTTTGCATTTGGTTTGTGATTTTAGATTGAATTATGTTGTTATTGCAGGGATGTATTGTGCGATGAAATGATAGGAGATAAACATTTTTAAAAATTGATAAATCTGCATGAAATTTTTAAGAGATATTTTGAAAAAGTGTTTTTTTATTCCAAGTTGCATAGTTAGCTAGAAGGTGTATCTGAAGTAATCCTAACCGCAAAGAACCAAAATTTCTTTTGATCCACCAGAAAACATGAAGAATATTAACAAAATATATCTTCTATGTTGATTGCGGGCAAACAGGATATGAACGGGAGAGTATGGTGAAAAACTAATAGAAAAAAAGAATCACTTGCTACTTGAATTTGGGAGATTAAGATATTTTTTTAAAATTTCTTTTTTAGATTGTTTTTCAGAATTTCTGTTTCTTTGAAAAATAATATTTAGGAGAAAGTAATCAGTTAATTAAAAGGAAAAGAGTTTATGGAGGGGGAGAGGGAGAGAGAGAGGGATAGAGATAGAGAGCGAGAGATTAGAAGAGTGGGATGAACAATCGAGAGCAGAAGAACCCAAGAAAGACATGAAAGGAATTCAAAAGATTAAGGGAACTCTAATCAAATCAGAATAAGTAAATTTTAAGATTGTTGCAAGAAATTAATTAACTTCAAAAAGATACAAAACAAAAAGCAATAAAACAAAAAGGAAATTATTTATAAGAATTAACAAAAATGGACACAGAGGTACTGAAATAACTTTAAGAACAGTTCCCACATAAGCAAACACTCTTTGAATAGCTTGCTATCCTTGAAGCTGATAAGTAAGTTAATATGTTTATTTTGTCAAAGGAGTTGAAATAGCAACTACCTGCTGTGCTAAATTGAAATCTCATGTTTTCATTTTTAACTAAACAAAAAGGCTATGGCATGAGATAACCCTCAAGTTATCTGAGTTAATTCACGATGAATAGGTTGTTAAATAGCCTCAAGCATTCCTTAGTTTGTACAATAACTTTGTGAAGAAGTTCGCTAATAAACTCGATTAACTTCATCTCGCGAATTTCCTAACTTTCGCAGCTGCTGCGTTCCCTACAAACAAGGAAAGAGAGGAATTCTTAGGTCTAGGTCACAGTAGTTTAAGTGAAGAAACAGCAAAGGATATTCTCGAGCTAGAGTAGATAAGTTATAGATTAACTGCAGAAAATAGAGAGAAAAATGATATTGATTTGGCAACTCTGAAGGGTAGAATTGAGAAACAAAATGAACCACTTGGATACTCCTTTCTTTACAGGGTTAGATACTAGTTTTTCCTTTAAACTCAAGATCTAGAGCTTACTTATCTTAACGCACTCTAATATCTCGCCTACACTAAGCCTCAAGTAGATTTTTAACAAATATTAAAATCACCTAAAGAAAATTTGTTGTTTTTGAATTAATTCGGAGAGGATGTAACTCATTTTAAACTCTTGATATTTTCTAAAAAAGGACATACCAACTGAGAAACAATAAGAAATTTCAGTGAACATGGCTATCGCTATTCTTGCATCTCCTACAATCTACAATTTCAGCGAGCTAGTAAGAAAAACAAATAATTAACTCCTTGATCCTTTCAACATTTCTTCTTCTTTTTTTTGAAAAACAGTTGCAACAACCAGTAGTCAAATCGTTAGAGAATTCTGCTTTTAGTTGGCTCTTTGAATTAATAAAAACATTCAACTCTGGCAGTGTCGATAAATTCAATTAAGATATTAAGAATTTCTCTTAACAAATCGCAGCGAATGTACATATGAATTGTAGCTCACACTTTAGCAATGGCATTAACATTTTTGTGTTGTTTAAAAATAGCCTTTACTCTCTCAACGAAGCAAATTGTTGGAGGAGAAAATCCGCATTATGGCATTCCTCGAGCTGGTCTTCAATTTACCAAAGAACGATAGAACAATCTCCTTTGCAAAGATTGCCGAAAAAACTCACTAAACTCCAGGAGAAGTTGAACTCCTTTTAATGAGGTCCATGGCTCTAGGCTTAGTTAAAGGATCTATCGATTAAGTAAATAAATCAAAAACTCACTTTTTTTAAAAAACTTTACTTATTCTTAATATTTTGATGTCCTATTAGGTTGAAGGTACTGTTACCATTAAGTGGATGCTCCCAAGAATATTGGATTCCAGCAGAGTGCAAGTGATGAAGGATAAATTCGAAGAATGGACTGGAGGATTGAAAAAATTAATAACTCTTGTGGAGACATAACCCATTCTCCTTTACTGATTTAAATTCTATTTAAAAAGTGAATCTGTGTATGTCCAGTGTGTGTGTTCTGACTGATTAAACGTTTTGAAACTATTACTTATTATCTTCTCCTTAAAATTAGTGAAAAAGTTAAGAACAAACTAAATAATATTCTTTTTTAGGGCTGAAAAATATTATTTTGAGTTAAAAGCTGTTAGTGAAATACCAATTCATTAAACAGAAAACGAAGATCAACTGCAATAGGGAAGGGTAGATTTAATACAAAAACAATTTACGTTCTAGAACAGAACCATTTTAGAAATAGATAATTTGATTACATTTTCATAAAGTCAACACAATAAATGTCTGTTCTATGAGAAACATCGTAATAGTTAATCATCTTAGCTTCTTTATCAAAAACTGATCCTCATATCTTATTTCCTGCAACAACTGACACACTATTTTTGATAAAATAGAAGATTTTAAAATTTGGTGATTAATAAAGGAACATTTTTTAAATATTATGATAATAATGCGTATGAGAAGTTAAAATATTTTTTATTTGTTATTGCTAAAAAAGTAATTTAAACGTATGAAGAACAATGTTGCTTTGTATTTTGAGTGAAATTTTTAAAAAAATGAGTGAAACTACTAGGTTGGTTCAGTTTACAAGCATATGATGTGTTAAATTTAAAAAAAGTGTGTTTGATTTGGTAATTTTAATAGATCTTTCCCCGAATAAATCAGTTGCAGGTAGAAATCACTTGGCTTCAGAAGGGAGGGGGTAGGTATTGGATAAAAATATAGATTCACAAAGAATAATCTATTCCTTCTGTGTAGGGGATGCAAGAAAAAATGAAAAAAAGAAACTCACTGTTTATGAGTTTGCTGTTGTTGAATCTAAAACATAAGGGAAAATGGACAAAGTTAGGGCTAGAGTGCAAGGTGATGAATATTATACAACTATAAAAAATGAAAATACTTACAAAATAGATTAAGATTTTTTGAAATTTAGTTAAAACAAATTTTAGCTTGCATTAGAGTAAGAAAAAGAGATTGTGAACATCTGATAGCATGAAGGTTTATTCTATGTTCAGATGTCCATCTTCATCTTGCTGATTTGCCTTTTGAGAATATGTTAGGTTGTTCATTTAAGGAACTGCTACAGTGAGTAGAAAAAAGAGTTGATTTATGTGTAGAATTTAGCTTCAGTAGCTAGGAAGAAAGTGTGGATAATGTCGTGTGGCTAGAAAAGATACGGAAGATGGTCAATGTCAGCTATGTGGAAGTGTTGCGGTTTTAAGAGAATTTTCGAGAGGAATGCTCTGAATGGCTTAGACAACAACGAGTTCATTTTCTTGTAGTCATAATCGATTTTTGTGAAACCAGTGGCTATCTCACAGTAGTTCCATATGGCCTCTCTGAAAATTCCAGTATCGACTGATTAAGCTGCTCCAAAACTACTTAGAGTCATTTTTTAGACTTATTCATATTTGTTGTTTAAGGTTTTGGATAATTCTTTGTTACGAGAGGCAATAAACTCTACTGTATGGGTACTCCAGTTATATGTTAAATCCGATAATTTTAGCTTCTTTTGATTCTTATTTTTGGAAGATCCTTTATCAAGAGATTGGAAAACCTCACATGATGCCTATGAGTGAAGAACATTTGATGATTGTCTATGAATGCTGCTGCAAGAAGAAGTCATCCCTTTGGAGTTTTAGGCTGTTTAGGTTCCATTTGTTAGATAACTCTCATGAGCTGATCCGATGTATTTGCTAAAGCGAATTGAGCTGATATTTTCATCTTCAAAAAGGGAAAACTCATTTATTTCTTTCTCTGGTGAGTCTATTTCTTCGACTTAATCGCTGTCTTCTTATTTTAGTTCCAGTAACTTAATATTGTTAAGAATGTTTATGACATCATTTGTCATTTGTTCACTCATTTTCATGTGATTGAAAGTAGAAGTCTCTGATGATTTCTTGGAACTCTTATTTGAGTTGGATCTCGAATCAGTCTCGCCAATTAATCCTAAGGAATGGCTTAATGTTGAGAGTTATTAAGCGAAGGAAATAGCTAAAATTGCACAGACTAATTCACTTTGACTCCAAGCTGGGCCTGTACGGAGAAGGGAGTAGAAGAGTTAATTGATTGCAGAAGGGTTCAAAATCTGCGTGGAAGGGTTGTTTTTCAAGAATAGAATTAAATCCCATGCTTTTTTGACTTTCGGTTCAAGGGATTCAAATCCATGAATAAGGTAATCTGTAGAACCGGAATATGTCTGATAAAGTTCTCCAAACATGAAGAAAACATAGCTAGATTCATAAGCACTAGCTGTCATCAAAGCAATTTAGTAAAGCTACTAAAATGGCCAAGCACAAGGCTCCAAGAATGTCTCTTCGAAACTTTAGAAGAATGAATTGAGATACTCAGGAAAAAAGAGAAAAGGCCTGAAAATATGAGGAATTCTTCCATTGAAAGCATTGAAAATCCTCGTAAGTAGCACTCTCAAATCTTCTGCTGTTGTGTTTTCCGTCGAGTAAACCTTCTATTTATGTAGAGCTTCTTTTTCTTGTATTTCTCTTGGTTTTCCAGAAGAAATTTCGATCCCTGAATCGATTGTTGAAAAATCACAATCGCCATTGCTACCTCCTGATTAATCAGATATGCGCTTATTTGACTTGGTTTAAGCCTATTCAGAGAGCTAGTTTTCATCATCTTACGAAGGAAAAAGAATTCTTTAGAGTTTTATAATAGAAGGAAAATCATCATTCATGAAATATTTGCTGATTCTTGGTTCTTCTTGATTTTCTTCCAAGAGAAGTGGACTGAACATCTCAGATACAAGAGGCATTGGATTTTGAAAAACTAATACTTTTAATCGTTCTTGGATGAATATAAGAACTTCGTTATCGCTTGTTTAACAGGAATTGATTTATTTTGTCCTTAATTTTTCATAGCAATTACTGAGATATTATGGATCAACATAATCAATATCAAGATATAAAGGCAAATAACTTTCGATTTCTTGCTCAAGTTCTGTCTTAGGGATATATTAAAACATCTATTAATCAGGAATTCTATCTAAAGTAGTTCTTCTTGAAGATTGAGGAACAGAAGAAGATTAACTTATTTGAGAATTGTTTTTGTTATTACTGCTATTCATATTATTATCTATCATCATCTATGTCAAAATCTAATGATTCCTTATCAAAAGTTCAGAAGGTTTGATACTAATCAGGAGAAATGAATTCCTTGGGAGTTTCAAGAAATAATCAATTTTATCAATATTTGAATGCTTTTTAATCTTCTACAATTCTTTAGTAATTTAGTAGCGAGAAAATGATATTTTTGATTTGTTTTCCTTTTTAAATCATTATGCATTTTGGATCTCCTTTTCTATCTTCTTTAAAAGTAATTTCTATACCCTTCCTCCTCCCTCCCCACCCCCTTACATGAATCACCCAGCTAATATTATTCAAAATTATAATTATTCCAGAACAATTCCATGTTGCTTATTTTTATAATAATTTAACACGTACACAGAATGCTTGAACAAGCTATTTCTTTCTCTGATATTTACAAATTATTTGAAGCATGAACAATAAATTTTATTAAATTTTGACTTTAATTTACTCTTTCTAGAAAATAAAAAAAAATAGAGGAAGTTTTTATGAAATCCAAAAAGAAACTTAACATAATGATTTCCTTGTAATCTTCAGATAGAATTCCATTTGTAGATTCATCGAATTAACGCCTTCAAGAGAAACAAAATTCGATTAATTAACTTCTTTTTTTGTAAAGTATAAAAATAAGCTATTTCACATCACAAAGATGACTTAAGATTTTGGATCTTTAAAAAGTTGAATTATTAATATTCCACTCTTATCTGAGTTTATTTATTACTTGCATTTCAGTTTCACAGTGAATGAACTGAAATGATTGCCTCTCAGCCAATTTATAAAAATAATGATTCCTTTTCCACTAATTTCAAAGAATCTTTATTTTAGGATTTCATTCAGAGTTATTAATTTTTAAAGTCCAATTTCTTATGCTAGCTCTTGGGGAAAACTATCATAACTATTAAAACTAAAGTTATATTTAAAATAATCTTTAACTTAGGTTACTTAGTTCGCAATATAAAGATCTCTTTTTTATTGAGGATATCATACTCAACTTTAGATACACTTCACAAATTACTTTTTCTTAAGAAGCAACAAAGATCTACTCACAAATTACCTAAGAATTGTTAAAAAATCTTGAAAAAAAATCCTTTTTTGATAATCCATTTTTTTTCTCCTAGAAATGGAGATTCTCCTCTAAATAACCCATAGAAGCAACAACAAAAGCTGCTTACTGTAATGATGGGAAATAGAACCTGTTTTTGAAGCAATAATTTAAATGACAAGAAAAAATTAACAGAAGGACTTTTTTCAACGTCATTTTTCACTTATTTACCCCCAGATAATCGTCGATTTTCCTCCCTTGTCTCTTTCTTAATACGCAACTTTCGGCTCTAATTTTTTCTTTAAAAAATAAAAATTTCCTGTCTTTTATTTTTCAGTTTAAATGTTAGAACAATAAAATACTTGCGGTATGGTTTTTTTTCAGAAAAATCAACAGAATTTTAAGAGATTAATTTACAAAAATCTTTAGTTTTATTTCAGATTTGATAAAATCTTCCTTAAATGAATTCAATTGAGTTTTTTTAACCATAAAAAAGAAGGAGGATTCATCCAAATCGCTTGGAGTTTTAAGGAAATATCTAGTAATAGCAAATATCACACATCCATACTCAAAAACTAATATTTTTGTTATTCCGTTAATAAAATTTTAGTTCCACCTTGATAGAAATCTCTTAGCTTATGAAGAAATGATCGGGTCAAGTTAAGCACTTTTCAGATATTTATTTGGAATACATATTGTGTGAATAAAGAACAATCATCTCACCTTTTGCCCACCAGTAAAGCAATTTGATTGGTTAAATGAAAAATAAGTTCTTTGTTTAAGGTAATTATTTGTGATGACCTTGTGTTTATTAGTGATGTGAATATATTGAAAGTATGGAATCATAATTGAAGTTTTTGTATTGCTATTGTTTACAAATAATTTCTGTAAGCTAGGTAACAAATTCAAGTAAATTATCTTAAACAGGAACAAAAAGTGAAGTCAAATACCCAATTTATTTATGATTTATTTGTAAGAAATAAGTAAATTCAATCAAGTATTGGATTTATTAATCTATTTTTTTGAAATATAAAATATCTTCAAAAGATTCTGGAACTATTAAAAACTACCGTGAATTTTTCACCTTTTTATTATTTTTTGCCCAAAGATTTACAAAAGCACTCCACCATTTAACTCAAAAATACTTACAATTTAATCGAGTAAAAGAATGTTTTGTTAAAAAAGGGGGGATTATCTTCTATTGTTCTATTTAATTTTGAGTTCCACGTGGGTCATTTATTTGTCTTAACTTACTGAAATAGAAAATTCGAGCATATCTTTATAACCTATTTTTTTCGACCTTTCATCTCTCTGATATAGATTCTGTAAATAATTTTCTTAATTGAATGTTTGTAGCAATAGTTTTGGTAACAAATATTACTTTTTTCAGATAAAAAGAACAAACAATTGATATGTATTAAGACTAAGAGAAATACAATTATTCTAATAAATCCATCTATTGATCGGAGTATGTAGATAACGTCAGCCTTCATTCAAGCATCTGCTTTGTAACGACCTATGAGAAATGAGTCATGCAAATCAGATTAGAAATATTGTGAAAAAGAATAAATTATTTTGCTTTATGATAAAAAATAGCAAAAATGATGGACTATTTAAAATATCCTTTTCGATTTTTTGGCTAAAAGTAAGTATTGATAAATTCTGGATTGGAAAAATAAAAAAGCATATTGTTTCTTTTTAGAAGAAACCATCTCTCTCTCTAGATCAATTTTTGAAATTGAAAATATGATCAATATGACAAAGTAACTTACGAATGCACCATCAAGTCCAATGTCTTTTTCCTTGATGACGTAAATTGGTATTCTATCTAAGACATCCTTAAGATAAGGTCGATTATCTTTGTACTCCTTCATGAAAGTGTGTTTGTTTTTGAGAATATAAGGGAGCACAGCTATGGACATACTTCCAACAAGATATATCCCAGAAAAAGTGAGATTTCTAATTGCGATATCACCAATAGCAGTTTCGTAGATACTCACAAAGAACTTAACTACTTCCATGCAAATCTAATCCTTCTCGCTTACTCCATATTCGAATATCAAATGGCTTGGAAACTGTGCTTTTTCTCTTTCTTTCTCATCCTTGCTTAACTTTCGCTGATGATACAACTCAATATCGAAGCATTCTTTAGCTCCCTCGGCTTTTTCGCATACTAGATCTGCATTAGGGTACCTATTAGTATTATTTTCAAATTGAATTCATGATTTCTTTCTGCTCTTTCTGTCATTTTAAATGTTTTATTGAATTATTATTAAAAATCTCTTAAAAATACTTACTTATTCTTGAAGAACTAATACATGTAAGGGATAGCTGGTCCGACAAAGGCATATTCTAGAGCGATCTATGAGCGTTCAGGATAGTATTTCCTTTTTTTTTAATTGAAAAAATGTGAGAAAATATTAAAATATTTAAGAACTAGAATTATCAAAAAACAAAACATAACTCACAGAAGGAATTTGAGGAACTCATATTGAGTGTCATTGGTGGATGAAAATGACACATGACCACCTTCACCAGGCCATACATTATAGATATATTCGCTGCTACCAGGAGATTTTTAGTGAGGAATGATGCTAGCAACTCCAAGTCCTGTTCCAGCTCCGCAGACAGTGATAATTTTATTTGGAATTGGAACAGCTGAATTAATCTAAACAATATCGTCGCTATTTAGATTCAAACAGGCATAACTTGCGACTTCGAAATCATTGAAAAGCTAGAATCTCTTCATCTTGAACTACTTTGCAAGGTCATCGCCTAAAAACAAAAAGAAATTTGAATACTCTAGTTAATATTTTTTAATTTTTTAATGTGTTTTTTTTGTTACCAATAACTTTAGGCCAATGAGGAGCATTAGTAACAAGATTTTCATTGTTAAGGACAGCTCCGGCCATGCCCACACCGGCTATTTAAGGCCAATCGATCTCAGACACATTTTAGAGAAAGTGACTTATTGAATCTGCAAACGAGTTAAAACTAACACTTTTCATGTTTTCGCTGGCTTTGATGACTGTAGGTAATCGAGAACTTTTAGTGAATGAAATGAGGCGAAGGCGGATGTTTGTACCACCAATATCACCTATTAGTGCTTTGTAGACTTGTTTATCTGTCTACGCATTCTTGGAGGGAGTATATTCTTTATCTGAGGGATTTAGAATCTTTGCGAGGAGAGAAAGCATGATTATGTTGTGGTACTCTTATTTGTGATTCTGTTTCTGGATAATTATTGATTTTCCAATTTTTTAAGCCGTCTTTTTCAGCTTCGTATCTTTCTAAAAATATCTAAAATTTTCCTAATATTTGCTATTTTTTTAATTTTATTGCTAAAAAGTAGCAAAATATTAATTTACAATTATGATCTTTTTATTTTTATTCATAGATATTTCCAAAAAATAAGGATTGCAAATTGATTTGGATTGTAAAATGCCCATTTATTATTTTCTTATTTTTAGCAAAATTTAAAAAAATCTTCTTCGGAAAAAGTTTTACCATTAAAAATCTAATTATTCTAGCCAGTATCTATCATAAAATGAAAGAAATAGCACAAGATTTGACATTCTGAGAGACATTTTTAGAATTAATAAATCAAAAAGAAAAACAACAAGTTAATTTACAACTAAAAATGGATATAAATAATGTCTAAGAATAGAACAAGAGTATAATTAGCTAGAAATCTTTATTATTATTGTGAAATCCTACCCAAGATTATTAATTTTTCCTTCAAATCAAACAATTTGTTGATAACAATCTGATAATCAAGCCAACAAATATTTCTAAAAATGAGTATACCCTCTCAAAAAATTGAAAGTGAAACCGAAAACTGCAATTTTTTCATTCAGTAAATAGATAAGGTTTTAGCCTTGATGGCAACCAAGTAGGCAGAATATTCTGACATCAGCTACAAAGCAAACAGGCCTTTCACATTAGTGCTCAGAAATAAAAAAAATGGGATTGCAGAGGTAGCTCTGAAAGTACACTAATGCACTGATCACACCGATTACAAGATTTAAGCCATAGAGAGAGAACTTCCTTCCAGTGACTTCTTTATGGTTGTAGAGAGTTAATTCTTCCTCACCGAAATGGAGGAAAGTCCTAAATAGGGTTAGGTTGGGAATTCAAATACTGATCTGAATGTAACGAATCTCCTTAATATCTCAAGCATAATCCTTGATTTAAGTTACAATCGAATTGGAGAGATAAGAGCGTAATCTTTGCTATCTCCTTTAGAGAATCTCCTTGGCTTATCAAACCTAACCTTAAATCTTGTTATGTGCCAAATTGAAGTGATTGGAGGTTAATCATTGTTATCTCCCTTAGCGAATCTCCTTAATCTCTCAAGCCTAGCACTAAATCTAAGTCATAACCCAATTCTAGAGATAGGAGTGTAATTTCTGTTATCTCCCTTAGCGAATCTATTTAATTTATCAAGTCTAATCTTAAGTTTAAATAACAACAAAATTGGAGTGAAAGGAGCGTAATTTCTTTTGTCTCCCTTAGCTAATCTCCTTAATCTCTCAAGCTTGACCCTAGATTTTAATTGCAACAAAATTGAAGACATTAGTGCGTAATCTCTGTTATCTCCCTTAGCGAATCTCATTAATCTCTCAAGTCTAGAACTGAATCTAAAAGGCAACGAAATTGGAGACATAGGTGCGTAATCTCTGTTGTCTCCCTTATCGAATCTCATTAATCTCTAAAGTCTAACCCTAAATTTAAATTGCAACAAAATTGGAGACATAGGTGCGTAATCTCTGTTGTCTCCCTAAGCGAATCTCATTAATCTCTAAAGTCTAACCCTAAATTTAAATTGCAACGAAATTGGAGATATAGGTGCTTAATTTCTGTTATCTCCCTTAACTAATCTCCTTAGTCTCTCAAGTCTAGCCTTAAATTTAGATATCAATCAAATTGGAGAGATAGGAGCGGAATATCTATTATCTCCATTATCGAATCTCCTTAATCTATCAAACCTAACACTAAATCTGAATAAAAATCAAATTAGAGTGAAAGGAGCATAATCTCTGTTATCTCCCTTAGCGAATCTCCTTAATCTCTCAAGCTTAACCTTAGATTTATATTATAGCCGAATTGGTGACATAGGTGCTCAATCTCTGTTATCTCCCTTAACGAATCTCTTTAATCTATCAAGTCTAGCTCTAAATCTAAATTACAATAAAATTGGAGACATAGGTGCCTAATCTCTGCTATCTCCCTTAGCGAATCTCCTTAAACTCTCAAGTTTAGCCCTAAATCTAAAAAACAATCAAATTGGAGAGATAGGTGGGTAATCTTTGTTATCTCCTTTAGTGAATCTCCTCAATCTCTCAAGCCTAACAATAGATTTATATGAAAACTAAATTAGAGAGAAAGGAGCTTCATCTCTGTTATCTCCCTTAGCGAATCTCCTTAATCTCTCAAGTCTAGTACTAAATCTAAATAACAATCAAATTGGAGACATAGGTGCTTAATCTCTATTATCTCCCTTAACGTATCTCCTTAATATCTCAAGACTAGCCTTAGTTCTAAGTAACAACCAAATTGGAGACATAGGAGTGTAATCTTTGTTATCTCCTTTAGTGAATCTCCTTAATCTCTCAAGTCTATCACTAAATCTAAATTATAACCGAATTCGAGAGATAGGAACGTAATCTCTGTTATCTCCCTTAGTGAATCTTCTCAACCTTTCAACGCTCTTTCTAGATTTAAGTGAAAATAAAATCTGTGAAATGGGAGCTTATTCTCTTTTCTATCCTCTCTCTAACATGATGAGTCTTTCAAGTTTAAACATGGAACTTAGTGACAACTTATTTACCAAACGAAGAGAGCACTTATTCATACATTATTTCAAGAACTGAAAGTCCTTAAAATAATATGATTGAATTTATATTTACTGCATATTTTTTGTTATTTAAACATAGCTAGCTAATATCTCAAATTGCAAGGATATCTCTTTCGAAGAATCAAAACAAAATTTTGCTTATCTCTCTCAGTATGTTTCTAAAATTTGATGAGAGTCTTCGTTTATCTCTACCTTCTCTAATATGAGATTTGTACTAACTCAATCTAATTGTGTTGTGAGTGCACTAGATCTAAAAGATATTTCCATTGTTTTAAAAAAGAGTTTAATACTAAAAATTACTTTTTTTCAAGGATCCATGAATGCAGTTAGTGGGAGAGGAAACAACCAAAGAATGAATAATATTGTTTAATGCAATTCTTTTTCTTTGTTTTTTTTTGTCATGACATTTCCACTCAAACATTACAAGAGCAATATTTTTAGATGAGTCATTATCCACTATCCAATCCAACCTAAAAATAATTATTCATTATCCAATCCAACCCAAATTTATTATTTTTATAAATCTCAATAATATCTTATTTTAATAGGTTTAAGATTTAATTTCTTATTTTTCCAGTAAAAAACACATACTCTTATGAATTCCTTACTTTTATTAACATTCAATTAGATTTCTTTTATTACTGGAAGTTCAATTTTTTTGTAATAATATGACCAGTCTCTAATTGCAAAAATTTACATAAAATCTTCCAACGGAAAACCATGCCCTTCATTTCTTCTTTTTGTTTCAAACATCCAAAAATATATTGCCTAAATTTTTAAAACCAAACAAAAATGGTAAATGTTAAATAAAATAAGAATGTGTTCAATCATCGTTATGGTGTTTTAGCGATACTTTTCCTTTTTATTGAAAACATTTTCAAAAAGGAGCAGCGTATAAAAAAAAGGAATTTTCTTTCTCTCTTCTCATTGTATCTTTCTCTATCTTTATTTCTTCATTAAAAGTTACATAGGTTGAAATATATTAATGCCACTTATGCGTTCAGTAATGTTTCTAATAAACAGGAATAATTTTTCCATTAAAAAAAGCTATCCATTTTGGGGAAATTAAGAGCAGCCCTTAAAATTAATCTCCCCGAATATTTCATAGGTAGAACTAGCTGGTTTCAATGACTAATTACAGTTCCTGACAAACACATCAAACTATTCGCTCCCACTGTTTCTTCCATTTAAATATTCTTAATCAACTTTATCTGATTGCCAAAAGGAAAGAAAGGGAGAAGTTGTTGTTTACCAAGATTGTTTTACTAACTTTCTTTCAGATAGGATGAGTAACGATGTACTTATTTGTTCAAATGAATTTACAGCTTACAAAAATTACCAAAACACATATTTGGGAGATATTTTTCATGCAGAAATAATTGGGCGTGTAAGAACTAATAATTTAGAAGGTGTTTACAACGTATTTCATCAGCTTTATGGTAATTAATGAGTCTATCTCATTAATTAATAAACCAATGTGAGAATATCAATTTTAAAAACAAGTGAAATGAATAAGCATATGATTTTATTGAGATTTATTTAAAAAATCTTCTCAAATAATGCTCCAAATATCGTTTTAGCAAGCAAATGAGAACGTTTCAGTGGAATTAAAAAAAGATCCTAAAGATTTTTCTAAAAAAAGCTGGGAGATTAGAAAATATTATTTGAAGAAAATGCAAAAAAAGAAGTTTATTGCAGTTGGCCAAACAGAAGATACCAACGTGATATGACGCATTAATCGCAATACTGAAGAGTATATTGATTCCGTAGAAAATCATAAGTTGAAGCTAAATATGACATAGTTTTGTCTTTTAGCAACTCAAACCAAGGGAAATAGTGTTAAAATAGATGTAAGTAATTTTTTTCAAGAGGCGAGTAACTCATTCAAGTTGGATAAAAACATCTAGAATCACGCAAGGCAATTACGAATCCAAAGAATATACTGTAATTGTGTTGTTCCTCATTTTAATTAGCATCATTGACGGTAATGACGATAGTTTCTAATCAATCTCTTATCTTATGAATTATGCTGCTTAAACAAGAAAAAGCGTAATCAGATATTTTAAATGACAATAATTCCACACTGAAAACATTCATAATCTATTAAAAATAATAAAAAATTTCATTTTTGTTCTCTGCTTCTACAAAAATTGGATCTAAAATTGACTCAAAAAATCATTCAGGTCTAAAGTTAAATCTCAACACAACATACATACACAATCAAATACTCTTACAAAGGATCTTCAATTCAATCATTATACTTTAATAAATCTTCTCGAAAATGATAGTAAATTCTCAAAAATTCTTCAAGAAAAACAACACAGAGACATTCAAGTATGATACCATAAGCCTTCTTGATTCTTACTAATCCATAATCAATGCTGTAATAACTTAACAAACTTATGTGTTTAACCATCCATCATCGGATTTGGAGGGTTCATCGTTCTCAGAAGACATCAAAGAACTACGTAGAAGACTGCTACTTTCCCGGTCTGCAGGTCCTTCCTAGCTTTCTGAAAAACAAACCCTAAAACAACAAATTCGAGTTTTCTTGGAGAAACAAAAAAATATCAAGACTCTCTTCTTATAAAGTGAAGTATAGATTTTTGAGCCTCTCAGCAGGGAATCCTAAAAACAGACTCGCAAACACTCTTGCAATATGGTGTTCTACAATAATGCTCTAAAGAAAAGACAATAAATCATCAATTACTTTGGCATAAACTTTATGTCTGACGAATATGAGTAGCTAATATCATCAGATTGAAGGAAGTGAAGAACTTCTCCCTCTTAGAATAGATGCTACTTTCTCTCAAGATTCGAACTCTAATTACCAGCTTACTTCTCCCTCTCCTTCTTTCGTTTTTAATTCAATGCTACCAATAATTTTTATTATTTAAATCTTTCTCTCTCTTCTAAATAGTTATTTTCAACAAAACCCGCTCTGTCTTCAACTACTATGCATGGTACATGTAATGAGTGTTGTTTACTTCCATTTCAATAAAAATGCTTGCGAGAGCAAATCGAATCATTATTTCAAAAAAAATTCAAGGTCATGTTTTCGATATTCGTTCTTGCTTACATACGGATCTTAATTATTTTTTGAAAAAGTAAAACAAAAACACAATCTCTTTTTTTGATATGTTTGTCCCCACTTAAAAGCACTTAGTCAATTCCTTTATCGGCCGAAAATTTGAGCTTTTATCTTTGAATTAAAAGATTACTCAAGTTGATATAATGCATACAATGTGAGCATCTTTCGAATTGTTATTTGATCATTCAAATCTCATCTTCACAATCACGAATTTAAAAATAGCAATTATTTTTGGATAAAGTAACGCATCTATACTTCTTTTCAAGGAAATATTTTTATTACAAATTACATTTGATAACAAATTTTAGTGGATGAATATGGATTTTTGTTGAAAAACACATTAACTTTTTTAGTTTAATACTTGAAAAGAGAAGAAGAAATTTATTTAAAAAATGAGAATAAAAAAAATATTTTTGTATTTATCCATGATACCGCATCAATACGTCTTCCTGTAAGCCATAGAAGCCTAAGATACTCTAGCATCAAGGATCTAAATGCATAGAGGTTGTTACAACGAAGATTCTCGTGGCTTTGAAAGAGCAATCGAAAGGTAGAATTACTCTATTCCAGACAAATCATCAGGAGATCTAATCGAATTGCAATTCAAACCCTCTGGATAATCTGAGAAACTTAATTACCTAGCATGTAGCGAAACATGCATGAGTACTTGAAGTGTCTATGCAGTTTCAGATTCTTAAAATAGACTTTCTTTAGAATTGCTATCCTAATTTTTAGGGGAGAAAATCTTAATAGATCTTCCCTTTTCAATCCGTTCGCAGCTTTCATTGTGAGTTTGCTAAGAGCTCGAAACAAAACTCTTGTAGAAAGGTAGACTATGCAATAGTTTGTCTTTGATATGCTATTTTGGTATTATCCCAATAAGTATTTAATCACTTCTGCTGCAAGTTAATTAGAATAAAATATTATAACTTTTTCTGCCGTCTAAAAACTCCTTAGATTCGAAATAATGCATAAACGTATCACATGGGTTTTAGATTGTAATGACGCCTTTTGAAGAATTCAAAATTGAAATGTCTCCGCTACTACCTAGTTTTGATTTCTTCATTGATAAATGGAGCTTTTCACCTTTTAATTCAAGATCATGAGGAGGGATCGAGATATTGTTTTTGTAATCATTTCTTTTAACTTCCTGATAATTATCAGCACTTTTCCTCTTGAATGCATCTTTTCCAAAACTTATTTCTTATTCTTAACACTCCATCTTATGCTAAGTGCAAGTATCCCCTCTGAATTATGCTGTTTAATCGATATCTTTAGATGGCAAAGGAGATATATCACTTAATGTAAACTCATTAGCTAATGGAAACTAAGGAGATTATTATGAACTTATTGGAAATTGCTATTTTGTAACAAAATCTCTTTTTATATCCGACAAAGTCACCTTATCATCCAATGCTTGTTTGACAAATTCACTGAGTTAACTTTGAGAAAGTGTCTCCTCTAAGTCATCAGATCTTAATATTTCACCTTTGTTTTCAATACTCCCAATAGTTGAATCTGTTTTAATGCACTCGCAAGCTTATTATATTTCTACTTGACTTCCATTATCAACAGGAATTTCTACTTTGTTTTCAGCTGAGTTAAAATCTATCCCTGCAAAGATGTTACAGGCATTCACTCGCTGCTCAAGAGTTGACAGAAGATTAGTTGATATTCTAGGGATTTATTTCAAGAGTTAAATTACAGTATCATTGTTATTATTTAATGGTATTTTATTGTTTGAGCTATTTGATAATAAGGGAATGTTACTACTTCCTTCAATAATTTATTGTTCGTTTTTCTTCTTCGTATTTTTAGCCTCACAGAAACTTATCTAGGAAGCTAAATTAAGAATTTTATCGACTGTTTCTTCAGCTCCAACCACTGAGAATGACTCCTTAAGAACCTACAATTCATCTAATCCTTACTTTAAACTTGCCACTTTCAAATGGCAGTTTCTAATATACTCGTCAACAAGCTTGCAAAGATCTCCTGTGTTGTGCTTGCTATCCTCGAAAATTTTTAGTAAAATTTTAGAATCTGAAAATTCTTGGGATAATTATCGAAGAGCAGATTCTTTCTCTTCTGCAGCTTGAAATCTTACTTCTGCTTGTGCAGTGATGTTTTGTAATGACTCTCGAAACCTGGTGAGAGCACTTGCATTGAATTCTGCAAGTTACCTTTTGTAAGTTTCCTTGGAGTTTTATTCAAAGATTTCACAAGATTACAGCAATCCAATGAGCTCTTCTTTTGCTTCAGCACCAAACAAAGCGAAATTAGGGTCTGATTCTTAGTTGATAAGAAATTTTCGTAGTGACACAATAGATCCACGAGTATTCTCAGGTATTAAGGAAAAACACTCTATGCAAAGGAATCGAGTGGTTCTAGGGCAATCTAAGGCTACATCGATGAAGGAAATTGGTTCTTCAGGGTGAACAATACATGAATTCAAACATGAATCCATGACAAAGGTGTTAATATTTGAAGTTATTGATGCTTGTAAGTTCCAGGATTATGACATAGAAATGCTGGAAATGTTATTGTTGTGATTTGAATTTTCGTTAAGGTTATGGCTGCCAAAATTATGGTTACTGCTAAGGATATTTGATGCTTTTTGAGGGGTACAAGAAGATGTCTTTTTTGGAGAGTCTAGAAGGCTGTTTTCTTGTGGGACAACAATGATTTCAGATGAGATAAGATTAGGAAGATCATTAGAATGTTTGGTCAAACATTCATCCAAGAGTTAAGGTTCTGAATGAGCCTTTATGGAATCAATGTTGGTTGGAATACCGCTAGCTACCGATTATAAACATATTGCATTTGTTTACTGTTCGTTTTAGACTGGAGAATGATCTTGACTATCACTTATTTCGTTCATTTTTTCGCTTCTAAATTCAGCAATATTAAGTGTAAATTTGCTTTTGATTTTCTTAGATTTTTTTTCTTTAGTTTCAAAATACACATCAGCCCACCACAATTGTATAAAAGACTATTCTTCTTTTATGAATTTTCGCTTACATTTCTACTTTTATATCTTGGGTAGTTACCAAAAAATTAAGGATAGCTAGTTGATTTATTAATGCAATCCATTTTTGATTTTTTTATTAAGTTTATTTTGACTTTCTAAACTAATAGTTTGTCACTAAATTTCATGAAAAACTACTTGGAAATTCATATTAAATATTAATTTTTTGAAATGGTTTTTAAAAAGGTGCTTTTTAGCTTTTTTATTGCTGCAAAAATTGAGATCAATGTTACTATATTTTTTCAAGCAAAATTAAATAAATTCTGAAATTGACTTTCAGGACTAGATTATTAATACTTTTATTTTGAATAATCTTAATTCTTCGAAAATAATCGTTGGGAGTTGTGAGATTGATTGGCGGGATGAACAATTTTTAATTAAGAAAATCAGTTATTAGCTGTCAGAAATAATCTCATTTTGTCAAAGTGGGTTGCGAAGATAATATTTCAATATTCTTATTTATTATCATTTTAAAGACTGAAATTGCAACCACAAAACTGGAACGCCAACAACAATGGAAGAGGAGGAATAAATCACTTAATATTAATAAGAGGAGCTTAAATTTGAGAGAGAAGGAGATTATGTAGCAGCTGAAAATGCCAGAAATAAAGCTGAAGAACTCATAAATTAATTGAAGTCGAAAAATATGCAATAAATATATGATTCATATGATTAGCAGTTCAATGATATGGCAGCTATTCATGCAGAATAAGTCCAAGAACTTCGACAATTTTGGGATAGTAAATTACAAGAATTTTAAGAAGAAGCAGAAACAGTAGCAAATGAATTATCAGCAAGACATGAATAAGAACTCAAAGAAGTTGAAGAGTAGTTACAAGATGCGATTCCAATTAATCCTAAGCGATCCTCAGAACTTATTAACTTGACAAAAATTGAATCGAATCTAGCCAAAAGCAAACAGTAAAGAATCATAATTATTAATGCACTCACTATTGTTAATGTCAAAGTGTATATTTTGATTCCAAAAGATACTTTGAAGCAAATCAAGTGCAGATTCGTAGATGCATCCTCGAAAAGGAAGAATAAACCTAATGGAGCAAATTGAGAAACGATAAAATAAATAAATAATTGTTTCTTCTACAGACAAGACATAGAGCGGAATTAGCAGCTCTTCAATCAGGAGCGACATTAGGAGAACAGCAACTCTGCAGTAATTCAGAAAAAGAAATAAGCAAGTAAAGGAAACTGATTAATTTTTGAAACTCTTGATATAAAGGATAATTTAAAAGTATTATGTAGATATCCTTAGAAATACATTAAATTTTGTTTATTTTTGTTGTTGTTGATCAGATTGTTACTGAACCAATGGAAGAAAAAGCAAGAATTAGAAGTTTAGAAAAATAGAGATATTCAAAGTATTCAGAAGAGAATCTAATCAACATAAACTCAATAGATTAAATAACCTTTTAGCTCATAAGTCAATTCTGCTAAAAGTAGATTGAGTTCTTCTTTTTCTTAGAAGAAACCAATCAGATAACGATGATATTTAGCAAAAAATGTACAGTGCACAGACTTCAATTAATTTTGCGTTTGAGATATCCTCAAAGTGAACAATTTCTTTGTAATTGTCTAGTTCATAAAATCTTCTGTTTTCTTCAAAAAATCTTTATTTTTGATGTAGATTTCATTGAACCATAGATTGCCTTTCATCTCCTATCGTTAGAGCAAATTTTTTATGTAACATCAATTTCTTATTCCTGATAATTCAGATACAGGAATTGTTAAAATCAATCCAAATAAAATGTGAAAAACATAATTCTCATTCATCATGGCTCATGCTGATAGGAATGACAGCAAGAATCAATTGAGAAGAAGAAGAAGAAGAAAGCACACAGAAATGCTAATCTTGCTTGAAATATGAAATAAAAATTTAATTACAATTTGAGATTTAATGACATTTATGTTTGAGTTTTAAATATGGGGAACAGCGAACTGGTACCACATTCACATTACCATTATTAAGAGTTATGTACATTAGAACTAGATTAAGAGATTGAGCAAAAAAATTACCCTGCTTTTAATAAAACAACATAAAGTTCCATGATAAAACTGTTTCAATTTCTCTTGTTTTCATAATTTGAGCTCTTATTATTACATAAAAGAAAAATATAACAAATCAAAATTAAAGACACTGGATAAGGGAATTGATATATTTCCTCCATTTTAATTATGCAAAAAGAAAAACAAAAGATGCCTGCAGTAGCATTCTATTAATCTCTTTTTTGTCTTAAAATAAATGAAACAATTTCTACTCAACCATCCTTTTTACAAATAAAATAATCTTTAGAACTGAGGTGGCCTTTTCTACCTGAAAATTCCATTCCTGTTAGATTAATAAGAAACATAAATACTCAAATTGAATTTGTTTTTCTAATACAAGTAATAAATATTAATTATACTAATTGGTTTTTAAGAACCGCTAAAGAATAATTCAAGGGAGTTAGAAGCTACTTCAAACAATAAAAAGAGTAACTTAAAGAAGAAAAATAAGAACTCCCATTGAATTAAAACAGAAAAAGCCAAAAGAACAATGAGATTGTTTAAAGGTTGGCCTTTCTGGGAAAAGCATCGCTTAAAGAAAAATAAAAAGAAAAAACAAAACCACTCTTGATTAAGTAGAAAAACTTGATTTAGTAGGTATTAGTACTAGCGATTTTTGTAGAAAAGGAAAAAAATTCTTAAAAATAACCACCTAGATAACTATTTTTCCATTGCGATGCTCTCCTTTAAGGTCAAGCCTTTAAGTGATAAGCCTAAAGCATTGGGAGAACAAACTGGCCTTCGAGGAATCAGATCTGGTAGTATTCGGAAAATGTCAGTGCATCCAAACGAAATCAGTGATTTAGCCATCTCCTAACAAAGAATGGTTGATCGATAGAAATCAATTGAAAGTGTGAAAAACTCCATTCGAGGATATACTTTACAGAACACAAACATATTTCGTCCAAAGCTTAACACTTAGAAATCCCGAGCGATGTTTAATTCTCAGATGTCTTAAAAGGTAGGTTCGATAGATAGCAGCATGGCTAGAAGCAGTAAAGGGTATGGTCCTACTACGATGATTCTGGCATCTGAAAAACTCTCAAAAGACGCGGAAACACTCCGCTTGGAAGATAAAAAAAAGAAAATAAATGAAGTCCTCCAAGGAAAAACTGAAGAAGAAATATTCGCGAAAGGCTTGAGACATTTCAGAGATGCATATCTGCTGAGGCCTCCACGGAACATCTTCGATCGGTCGAACAATACTTTCGGGAAGCATTTCCTATTTTTTTATGAGCTCAAATGGACATATTTATGGAAATCCTTGCAGACAATTCTCAGTTATTTATTCTTACTGCAGACGTTCTTAGAGCCATAGACACTTGCGGATGCTTTCACAGATCCAAATCTAGAACAGTATGTGTATATCTAGGAAATAATAATCCTGTCATTTAATCTGATTGATAACATTTTAGGACTGTTTTTATTCAAATCAGCCCATAAGAGTAATTTCTTAAACTTTTTGGTACTCATATCACGATTCTCCTTGATTATCGCATTCTCTGCAGATTTCATAATCTTCTGGCATACATCTCTCTTAGGCATTAGGTTCTCTGCTATGCTTCGACCTTTCTGGCTGATTTAGTTTCAAGATGAAATCTACAAGACACTTAAATCAATTATTTGGAGTTTCAAATAAGTTATTGATATTTTCCTATTCTTCGTTTTTATCAGCATCTTCTGGGGATACATGGGATATAATCTCTTCTCAGAATACTCAGACTAATATAGTGATGATAAGTATTTCGTCTTTGGATCGATAGGAAAAAGGTAAAATTGAAAAATATTATAATAACTGATTTTTTAGTGTTTACGTAGAATGAAAGAATACATTGTTTATTTAAAATAAAAACAAATACACAAAGCAGATAAATTTATCAAGTTTTAAAATAAAATTACAGACAACCCTCCTCCCCCTCCCCCCCCCCCACCAATACTTTTATTACTTAGCTTTCTTAATTTTCAGTTGTTCTTTTCCTCCCCAATTAATCATATTTTAATCAACATATTTCAATAAACTACATTTATTACAACAAAATGATAATTTGTTAGCGTTATTTTTGAATTATTTTTTCTTAATAAATATTTTTTTTTCTTTTAGTATGATAGGAATGTACAATTTGATCAGCATGGATGCATATCCTTCTATCCTTAAGTCCATCGTCTTAGACAATGCATACTATTTGATATTTTTCCTACCTTTTATCGCCTTCAATCTCTTCTTCCTTTTGTTTATCCCCGTCGCAGTCATCTTTGACAACTATAAAAGCCAGCGTGCAAAACTTATGCTGCAAGACTAAGTTATTTTACATGAAGGTTTGATCTTTTCATTCTTTTGCATTTCCTACTCCAACGAATAGGAATTTATCTCCAGAGATTAGTTCTTCGAACTGATAGACAGTTGTAAGTTTCCATTTTGTTGCAAAAATCTTATTAAAATAAAGCAAAATAAAATCTAATTTTTCATTAATTATTTACTTTTTTTTGCAAAGTTTATAATGGCTGTGGGATAAGAGAACGAATCGATGATATTTACTCAATTCTGAACATTGATATTTAAGACAAGCTTAGCCTCAGTGAATTTTTGGATGTGCATGACCTCATTCTCTCAAGTGAGCGCTTAGATGACAATTCAACCAAATTCTGGCGATTTCTAAGAACTTTCTGCAATCGTTACTTTAAGTTTGAAAAAATCGGCAGGAGTTTACAGTGGAATTACTTTATTTTAATAGTTGTGACTATCAACACAACTTTAGTGCTAGTTTACACATTTCTAGCAAGTTCCTCTTCCGATGGCACTTCAACTTTCGACTAAGTTATGACAAATATCGATTTAGTGTTTAATGTAATCTACATCTTAGATGTCTGCATTAAGATTATTGGCTTTGGCGTTAGCAATTATTTTGCTGATCCTTGGAACAATTTCGATTTCTTCATGGTATGCATTTCCATCGTCACCATCTTCGGCTTGAATTATATTTACTTTCTCAAAAAAGCGAAATCTACGAAACTCGTCAAGCTCGCTAAAATCTAAAAAGTTCTTAAAATCTTCCGCTCTCTTCGTTCTTTGAAACTCTTCAAGATCCTTAAGCTAGGAACCGATGCCCTTCTTAGAGTGAAGAAGCTCTTCCACAAGGTGGTGCTTTGCGTGCCCTCTCTTTATGGTCTACTCAAGACTTTCTTTTTGTTCAGCTTCTCATACGCCGTTGTTGGCACTTACATTTTCAACACTGAATACAACGACTACAAGTAAGAAAAACAAAATACAAAATAGTTCAAAATTATTCTTAAAAATATGGTTTGTTTCATTTTCTGAGAATTTTTTTAATTTTGTTTTTAGTTCTGGTTCTCCATTTGACATGAATGACTTTACAAGTTTTAACACTTTGCAAGGAGCATTGCTTGCTTTATTTCAAGTAGTCACTCAATCTCGATGGGTGGATTACGTTTATGGCTACGGATATCAGTTTAGTCTCGAACTTTCGATGTTCTACTTCTGCTTTTACCATATGTTTTCGATTCTTTTTTTCATGTCACTTTTGCAGGGAGTGATATGGGAGGTATTTGGAGTTGTTGAGGAGTATTTCCGTTAGCACGAAATCGAAGAAATGGAGCTTCATCACTAATAATAGTTAGAATTAGAAAATGGACAGCAGGAAGACGAAGAGAGTTGCAATAATATTGACTTCTAAGATGCCAGTGAAGAAAACAATAGTATTTCCGGAAGCGAAACAAAAATAGTTCAAGAAACCAAAAACTTCCTGCGTACTCGAGGAGGCATTCGACAATCTGCAGTTGGAGAGGATGCAAAATCAGAAAATAATTGCACCAAAGAAGAAAACACTCATGTTTCAGATTAAAACCTAGCCAGTGAAGCATGCATGCTAGGCGATAAGACTCTTCAGAGAAAAAAATCTGCTGGCTTAAGCAAATTCAAGGAAGAAAATTAAAATAAAAAAGATAAATTTAAAGAACAATCGATAGAGAGATCTTCCTTTGTGTTTGATGGAGTCATAGAAGAAGATGAAAAGTCTGAGAGCAGCAGTTAACAACGGCTGTCACTTAAAAAATAGGAAATAGAACTACCATCTGTAGAAGGGGGAAACACTTCAGCTACCAAAACTAAACTCAAACCGTTCTTTAAAAAAAATGTAGTCATTCAATAAAACCACAAATAATCATAAGAAGAAAGTGAAAAGTAATAAGAGTAAGCACCTAAATTACCTCTTGAGGTGAAAGAAAATGTCGAGAAAAGTAAATTGACTTTTGCGATTCATCAAGAAGTTTAATAAAATCACTTCGATAATAGCAGAAGTCCATCTTCGCTAAAGTAGTTTGAAGTTCTTTCTCCTTAGCAGTTGGTTTTCCCGTCTTCTGAAAAATTACTTTAAAAAGAAGAAGGTTTGAATTTATCTACAAAAATAGCTAAATTCCCTTAGATAATCAATAAGTAATTGACACCGAATTATCAACCTGGGCAAGTTGAAGGTGATTCACATTCTGCTAACTCTTTGGACAAGAAAACAACTGAATCAACTAGAAATAATAGTGTATCTGCTCACAATAATGCTTTTAATTCCCCATAAATCTTCCCAGAATAGATGAATAATCAGGAGTCGCATAAAGAACAATCCAAGAAAACGATTGAAAGTGATTAATTTATGGAAATAGAAAGAGAATATGAAGGAGTTTTAGCGAGTGGAGTGGAGTCAGAAGAATAAGATAGAGCTGATAATTTTTTGGTTTTGGATAGTTTTTCGAAAGGGATTTTTTCGAAAAGATCGATTTCGTTGATTTCTGATTTTGATAGCAAATCGCCGCAAGCAAAGAAAATCAATAGCTAATATTCTCTTAAGAAAGAAGAAAGAAAAACTTAAGAAGAAATGCTAGCTCATCTGGATGCGGTAAAGAAGGAATAATAAACTCCAGAGCCAATACTCGCACTTTAGGTTCAGGATGAGGTTAAAATTGATTAAGAAGAGAAGATAATTGTAAATAATGTATTAGATGAAGAAACCAAAACAGATGAAAAATAAGTAATTTCGAGGAACGAAGACAATTCAGAAAAAGAATAAAACTAGGAAAAATAAACAACTCAAAGTATAAAAGAAGAACCTCTTCATGTTGTTGCATCTTCTCCTACAACGACCATGCCTTCAGTGGTCAAAAAGATCATGGGGGTTCTTAAATAGCAAGAAGTTATCTAATAAAATGTTTCAAATTAAGGTTCCACAAAAGTTATTTTCCAATTGAATGATTTGGATAAATATTTGCTAAAAAGAGCACAAGTCATTCGATATTAAGTTAATTTGCTTCAGCAGCTCAATTAGCTCGAAAATTTCTTGTAATTGCATGATCAAACCTGTTTAGTTCAGGGCGATAAGAGAAAAGAAAGGATTGTTTAGAAACACAAAGGTCTTAATCATTTTACGATATCTAAACAGCATGCCTTGGAAAAAATGACTTATCTCAAGGACAACCCTGCTAATATCAACTATGGTAGCAGGCATACTTTCCTTCAAGCAACAGAGATATAACTAGGATATTCAGCTTAGCCGATTTCTCTTTCAAATCTTGCATAACAGAAAAAGACTGACAATCATCATCATCAAAATTCTCCGCCAACAGACAACTAAGTACATCCTGCAGAAACACCTGAAAAGACTAATAATATAAAACATAATAGACATTCAATAACACCCAGCGAGGATAAGAAGTTTGCATTAGGAATCGAATAGATAAAGTAAGTTGACTCCCTGAACGAGATAGATGAAGGAAATCTTAGCAAATCGAGTGGCGATCATTCTTCTCAGGCATAATGCAATCAAATGGTCTCACATCCTGGTAGTAAACAGGTTTAACTGAACGATTAGTCGTTTTTGCGGTTAAATAATATTTTCCAGTTCTTATTACATCTTTTAACGAATGTGCCCGTGCTCGACAGTTACATTCTGATTTAGAAGATCTATGTGATTGAACAATGCATAAATTAAGTTATCTTCGGTGACTATGATGAAGGGTAACCGTTGAATCACTTTAAATTTGTATTTGGTTAGCCTGCGAGTGATAAATATCTGGTTCTTGTGAAATAATATGAAATGTATGAATCACAAGATTTCTTTGATGAAAAGTATGCTTAGCATCATTAGAATTAGCTTTAATAGTAGTAATAATAGCTATAACTCCCTGCAGCTCACTCGGCTATTGAGGTGAAGACATTAACTGGAGATGGTGCACCTTGGGCTTCTTTTATGAAAGCATTTAAACTTGAAAAAACAATATATTTTATATAATCTTTATTCGAAACCTCTGATCGTTCACAATCTGACGAATCGATTGCTTAGAAGTTATCTACTGCGATGCAATTTATGCGAGGGTATGAATTCTGCTTGGAAGATCTAACAACTATGATAACGGAGCTCTACGCTTGTTTTATTTAGGCTCGTGCATAATAATCTGAAGAAAAACCAGGAAATAATTCCTCTTCCTCGTAACTTCCATTCATCTCGTTTATCTGTAATAGATGGACAGGTGCAGTGGTACCGAAAAAGAAGAAGAAAAATAGATCTGTTTCTCCAATTAGCGGAAATCCTGGGAAATCAAGCAGTATCAACAATGCCTTGGAAAGTGGAAACGCCAAAACTAGAAATTCCTCTGAACCTCCTGCATAGCGGATTAAGAAAACTAGCGCTAAGGATAATAAATCACAAGATTTATCTAAAATTCTTGAAAATAATGAGGAAAATAAATAGTTGCTCTCTAAGATTTACGAAGCGCCTGTTGAATCGGAAATAGTACCAAATGATTAGTAAATCTTCGAATAAACTGGGTTAGAAACAATAAAACCAGAACCAGGTGAAGATCATGATAGTATATCATCTCCTACCCTCCTAGGTAAGCTCAAGAGAACTAAATCAAAATTTGGTGTTGGAGTAAAAGAAAAAACTCTTGCTGATCTCAAAAAGTAAGCTGAAGAAGGAGATTAAATTGACTCTGTTCTTGAAGGAAAGAAAAATTCTGCTGCAGTTGAGAATACTGAAATACCTATGCAGATAATTCAGCCTATAAAGCAGCCAACACAGATTAAGAAATTAACCCTTTTAGCTAAGATGCTAACGAAGAACAAAGCAAGAGGTAATTCATTTTTACGAAACAAGAAAACCTTAGAGTCAAAACAAGAACACATTGTAAAGATCTATCATTAAGTTCAATAATTCTTCTCTGCACACTCTCATCTTATTTCAGGGCTTGTAACGAAACTTTCAACTCAAGTTACTGCTCATATTCCATGCTACATAAACAGCAGTGAAATTGATCATAAAAATCTAAGAGCAAGTTGAAAAAAAAAATAATGCTTTCAGATCTTAATACTAATATTCATAGATAATAGATGTTTCTTATCTTAGTCTTTACTCTTTTTTTTATTCTTTCTTTCTTCATTAAATGAATGTTCTTGATTTCTTAATAATTCCATTTTCTTTTTTGCTGGTTTAAATGAAAAATATTTAGTTGGTCATTTTTGTGCATCATTAAATCAGCTTTTCCTTGACAAATCGAATTTAATACTCAAAAAAAAAATGTAATTTGCAACTTTTTTTTCTTCATTTTAAATTAAAAAAAAAATAATTGAAACATATCAAACTCAAAACAGATTGATTTAAATGCAAGACGGCTAATCAGAATGTATTTACAATCTTCTCGAAAAGCAGAAGAAAAAATCTGATGGCAAACTTTTCAAATCGAAGTTCCCACATAACATTCCTCCTACAGGCTCCACATTCATTAATCGAAATACTACTCGTCCTGGGGTAGGTTAGATTTTACAAAAAAAGAAGAGCAAAACTTGACATTATTGGAAATATTTACTTGCTTTATTACAAGGTTGCAAATCTCAGCGGTGAGTATGTCCAGTTCAAGGGTGGTCATGAGTTTAAATTTTCTGCACTTACTTTTGGTACATCAAAGGGTATTAGCATTTCTTTTTTTTAAAAGATTTATGTCTAATCATTTATTTGTCCTTTAGGTGCACCTCCCGAACTTCTGAG